>Ga0255182_1001495_pt1 | contig 11956 bp, 9 predicted proteins | sample Atl_UVDOM_RepA_8_FD_188420 | JGI IMG/M metagenome (GOLD analysis project Ga0255182, IMG submission 188420) | Freshwater microbial communities from Altamaha River, Georgia, United States - Atl_UVDOM_RepA_8d | ecosystem: Environmental > Aquatic > Freshwater > River | place: USA: Georgia | collected... | reverse complement strand
GGTTTGCACCCCGGCGTGCCAGAGCATGGCCTGGGTGGCCAAACCCACCTGGCTAAAGAGGCGCTCGGAGCCGCAACCCGGGAAATAAAACACGGCTTCGGTTTCCGTCGTCGTGGTCTCGGGATTACGAATGATGGGCACGTAATCTTTGTCTTCGATGTCGAGCAAACCCCGCGCTGTGCGCTTGGGCAGGTTGCCGGGCATTTTCTTGTTGACGAAGTGGATGACCTCTTCCTTGAGCGGCGGTGCGCCCACCGTGGCCGGGGGCTTACGCGTTTGACGTCGCGCAACCACTTGCAGCAAATCACTGGCCCAGCGTTGCACGCGCATGCCCACATCCACCGTGAGGGCGCGGGCGAGCTTGATGGTCTCTGGGCGCGTGGCGTTGAGCATGAACATGGCCGCCGCGTGACCGGGGCGGAAGCTCTTTTGTCCCATCTTGCGCAAGAGGTTGCGCATGTTCATGGTGACGTCGCCAAAATCGATCTTCACTGGACAAGGGCTCAAGCACTTGTGGCAGACCGTGCAGTGATCGGCCACATCTTCGAATTCCTGCCAATGCTTGATGGATACCCCTCGGCGTGTTTGCTCCTCGTAGAGGAAGGCTTCGATGAGCAGGGAGGTGGCCAGAATTTTGTTGCGCGGCGAATAGAGCAAGTTGGCGCGCGGCACATGCGTGCTGCAAACGGGCTTGCATTTGCCGCAGCGCAGGCAGTCCTTAACGCTATCGGCAATCGCACCAATGTCGGACTGCTGCATGATGAGCGATTCGTGCCCCATGAGGCCAAAGCTCGGGGTGTAGGCATGGCGCAGGTCGGCTTGGCGCAAATCCGGGTCGCGCCCGTCGTGGCGCATGAGCTTGCCTTTGTTGAAATGCCCGTTCGGATCCACGCGGGATTTGTACTGCGCGAAGGGGCGTAGCTCCTCGTCGCTGAGGAATTCGAGCTTGGTGATGCCAATGCCGTGTTCGCCCGAAATCACGCCGTCGAGCGAACGCGCAAGCACCATGATGCGCGCCACCGCCTCATGCGCGGTTTGCAGCATGGCGTAGTTGTCGCTATTGACAGGAATGTTGGTGTGGACATTGCCGTCCCCAGCGTGCATGTGCAGCGCCACCCATACCCGGCCCTTGAGCACGCGTTGATGGATGGCCTCGCACTCGCGCAGAATGGGGGCGAATGCCGCGCCGGAAAAAATGTGCTGCAAGGGCGTGCGAATTTGCAGCTTCCAACTGGCGCGCAGGCTGTGGTCTTGCAATTGGGGGAACAAGTCGTCGCAACGCGCGAGCCAATCCTGCCACTCGGCTCGAACGGCGGCGATGCACTGGCGGGCCTGCGTCACACGGTCTTCGAGCAACTCGGGCGAGGGGATATCGGCAGCGTCGTCGGATTTACCCAGCGGTAACTGCCCCTGCGCCAAAAAGCGCTCCAAGGCGTCGCAGAGCTCAATCTTGTTGCGCAGGGAGAGTTCAATGTTGATGCGCTCGATGCCGTCGGTGTACTCGGCCATGCGGGGCAAGGGGATGACCACATCCTCATTGACCTTGAAGGCATTGGTGTGACGGCTGATGGCGGCGGTGCGCTTGCGGTCGAGCCAGAATTTTTTGCGGGCCTCCGGGCTCACCGCGACAAATCCTTCGCCACTGCGGGCGTTGGCGAGACGAACCACCTCGGAGGTGGCCGCCGCCACGGCGTCGGGGTCGTCTCCGGCAATGTCCCCAATCAAGACCATCTTGGGCAGCCCCCCGCGTTTACTCTTGGTGGAGTAACCCACTGCACGCAGGTAGCGGTCGTCGAGGTGTTCGAGTCCGGCGAGCACCGTGCCGCTGCGCTTTTGCTCGGCGAACATGAAATCCTTGATTTCCACAATGCTGGGCACCGCGTCACGGGCGTGGCCGAAGAATTCCAAGCACACCGTGCGGGTATGGCTGGGCATGCGATGCACCACCCAACGGGCACTGGTGATCAGGCCATCGCAGCCTTCTTTTTGCACGCCGGGCAGGCCGCTGAGGAATTTGTCGGTCACGTCCTTGCCCAAGCCGGCTTTGCGGAACGCGGGGCCGGGGATGTCCAGGGTTTCGGTGCGAATGGGGGTTTTGCCGTCGGCCTCGAAATAGCGCAGCTCAAAGCGCGCCGATTCAGCGTCATGAATCTTGCCCAAGTTGTGCCCGATACGCACCACCTCGAGCCATTTGGCGTCCGGGGTCACCATTCGCCAACTCGCCAGGTTATCCAGGGCGGTGCCCCACAGCACAGCCTTCTTGCCGCCCGCGTTCATGGCAATGTTGCCGCCGATACAGCTGGCCTCGGCCGAAGTGGGATCCACGGCAAAAACAAAGCCGCCCCGCTCAGCCGCGTCAGCCACGCGTTGCGTGACCACACCCGCCTCGGTCCACACCGTGGGGACGGGTTGGTCAAGCCCAGGCAAAGTCAACCACTCGACTTCGCTCATGGCTTCGAGCTTTTCGGTGTTGATCACCGCGCTCTTCCAGGTCAGGGGAATGGCCCCACCGGTATAGCCTGTTCCGCCCCCGCGGGGGACGATGGTCAGGCCCAACTGAATGCAGGCCTGCACCAAAGCGGCCATTTCGGCCTCGGAATCCGGAGTGAGCACCACAAAGGGGTATTCCACCCGCCAGTCGGTCGCATCGGTCACATGGCTCACGCGCGAGAGACCGTCAAATTTGATGTTGTCGTGCGCGGTGTGGCGGCGCAAGAGTCGGGTGGCTTGGCGGCGCAAATCGGCCAAGGCCTCAAACTGCGCGGCAAAACGCTCGACCGCTTGACGCGCTTGGGCGAGCAGCTCGCCCACGAGTTGGTCCCGCTCGGCGTCCACTTCCGGGGTGCGGCGGCGCGCTACCTCGTGCAAGCGGTGGTGCAAGGCCTCGACCAGTTGATGGCGCCGCTTGGGGCTATCGAGCAGGTCGTCCTGTAAATAGGGGTTGCGTTGAACCACCCAAATATCGCCCAACACCTCGTAGAGCATGCGTGCAGAGCGCCCCGTCTGGCGCTCTTGCCGCAAACGCCCGAGCAAGGCCCACGCAGGGGCGCCGAGCAAGCGCTCCACGATTTCACGGTCCGAAAACGAGGTGTAGTTGTACGGAATCTCGCGCAACCGGGGGCTATCGGTGCCAGCGTTGAGCAGGTGATGGAGGGTATTTGGGGCGTTCATGTATGGGGGCGCGAGTCGACGCATCGCTAGACCTGAATATTACCCCAGGGGGGGCGGCCCCACTGCGGGAAGGGCCGTCAGGCCCAGCGCAAAAAGCCCCACTGGCAGAGGGCCTGTAGGGTGATCAGGCCCAGATAGGTTTGCATTTTGCCGTCCACCCCCGTCCACCACAGGCCGGCCACGAGCACCAAAGAGCCCAAAATGCCTTGCAAAACGCCCAGCCCAAGCGCCCCTAAACGCGCCCAGGTCCGCAGACCCTGGGGCCAGAACCGCGCCCAAACCGCCCATAGCAAGGCCATGGCCCAAGCGGGGGCCAGAAAGTGCAGCAAATGCAGGAGTTGATCCAACAGGTCCATGGCGGGGCAATTTTATAATTCGCACCATGGCAGTCTGGGCCCTAGGCCTCAATCATCAAACCGCACCGCTCGATTTGCGCGGGCGTTTTGCGTTCGCCCCCGAAGAAATGGGCTCGAGCGTGGCCAATCTGCGCCAATTCAGCCCATCCCACGACGAGGTGGCCATCCTCTCGACTTGCAATCGCACGGAAATTTACGCCGCGGGTGACACCCCGGCCATCCAGCAAACCCTGCAGTGGTTGGCCCAGAGTGGCGGCATCGACGCGGAGGCGCTGGCCCAACATGTCTATACCTTGCAGGCCAGCGATGCCGCCCGGCATGCCTTTCGCGTGGCCAGCGGCCTCGACTCCATGGTCCTGGGCGAGGCCCAAATTCTGGGTCAGATGAAGGACGCCGTGCGCGCCGCCGCCGATGCCGGCGCCCTGGGCACCACGCTCAACCAACTCTTTCAGCGCTCCTTTGCCATTGCCAAAGAAGTGCGCACCAGCACCGAAATCGGGGCGCACTCCATCAGCATGGCCGCTGCTGCCGTGCGCTTGGCCGGACAACTCTTTGAAGACCTCTCGCGCTGCCGCGTCCTTTTTGTGGGGGCGGGCGAGATGATCGAGTTGTGTGCCACCCACTTTGCGGCGCGCACCCCGCTCTCCATCACGATCGCCAACCGCACCCTCGAGCGCGGGGAAAAACTGGCGCAGCAATTTGATGGCGAGGTGTTGCGTCTGGCCGAACTGCCGCAGCACCTGCACCGCTTTGATATCGTGGTGAGCTGCACCGCCAGCACCCTGCCCCTCATTGGCCTGGGCGCAGTGGAGAGTGCCCTCAAACAACGCAAGCATCGTCCCATGTTCATGGTCGATCTTGCCGTCCCGCGCGACATCGAACCCGAAGTGGCGGCGCTGCAAGACATCTACCTCTACACCGTGGACGATCTGGCCGACGTCGTGCAAACCGGTCAGGCGCATCGCCAGGCCGCGGTGGCGCAGGCCGAAGCCATCATTGACGCCGGGGTGCAAAACTTCGTGCACTGGCTCGACCAACGCAGCCAGGTGCCCCTCATTCGCGAACTCAACGCCCAAGCCGAGGCTTGGCAGGCACAGGAAGTGGCCAAAGCGCAGCGCCAGCTCGCTCGAGGTGAGCCGGTGGACGCGGTGCTCGCCCAACTGGCCCGCAGCATGAGTCACAAAATGTTGCACGGCGCCTTGGCCGAGTTGCACGCCGGCGACCCCCAGGCGCGCGATCGCGCGCGCCACGCCATCGAGCATTTCTTTTTGCGCGGCAACCGTTAGGCCCGGCCATGAAAGCCTTTTTGCGCGCGCAACTGGAGCGCTACGCCCAACGTTTGGAAGAGCTCGACTTCCTGCTCAGCCGAGGGGATATCCAATCCGACATGACCCAGTTCTTGGCGCTCTCGCGCGAGCACGCCGAGGTCTCGGCCATTGCATCGCGCTGGACGCGCTGGCGGGCGCGTGCGCGAGACCGTGAAGCGGCGCTGCTGATGCAATCCGAGCCCGGCATGGCCGAACTGGCCGCCGAGGAGCTGGCCGATACCGAGCGAGAGCTCGCCAGCCTTGAGGCCGAACTGCAACGCATGCTCCTGCCCAAGGACCCGGATGACGCACGCCCCGCCTTTTTGGAGATTCGCGCGGGCACGGGCGGCGATGAATCTGCGCTGTTTGCCGCCGACCTGCTGCGCATGTACACCCGATATGCCGACCGTCAAGGCTGGCAGGTGACGCTGGTGAGCGAATCGCCCAGTGAACTCGGCGGCTACAAAGAAGTGGTGCTGCGTATCGAGAGCGCGCACGAGGGCGTTTATGGTCGCCTCAAGTTCGAGTCGGGCGGCCACCGCGTGCAACGCGTGCCCGTCACCGAGTCCCAAGGCCGCATCCACACCAGCGCCTGTACCGTGGCGGTGCTGCCCGAGCCCGATGAGCGCGCCGCCGTGGCCTTGAACCCAGCGGACTTGCGCATCGACACCTTTCGCGCCAGCGGCGCGGGTGGTCAGCACATCAACAAAACCGATTCCGCTGTGCGCGTTACCCACTTGCCCACGGGCCTGGTGGCCGAATGCCAAGACGACCGCTCGCAGCACCGCAACAAGGCACGGGCCCTGCAAGTTCTGGCTGCGCGCCTGCAAGAGAAAGAGCGCCAAGAGCGTGCTGCCAAGGACGCGGCGCTGCGCAAGGGCTTGATTGGCAGCGGCGACCGCAGTGACCGCATTCGTACCTACAACTTTCCGCAGGGCCGGCTCACTGACCACCGCATCAACCTGACCCTGTACAAGCTCACCCTGATTTTGGAGGGTGATTTAGGTGAAGTGATCGACGCCTTGGGTCAAGCCCACGAAGCCGAGCAACTCGCCGCCCTGGAAGTGGGCGCGGCATGAGCACGCCCACTGCCATGAGCCCCCTTGCGCCCCCCCCTCCGAGTCCTCCCCCTGCCACGGTGGGTGCGGCCCAAGCCTGGGCCGAGCGCGGCGGGCTCCCCCGGCTAGAGGCGCAGCTCCTGGTATTGCACAGCCTCGGGCGTGACCCGCAAGACCGTGCTTGGCTCCTGGCGCACGATGATGCCCCGCTGGATGCGCCCCAATGGGAGCGCTTGCACGCGGCGGTTCGCGCCAGACTCGACACCGTGCCCATGGCCTACCTCTTGGGGGAGCGGGAATTCCATGGCCTGCGCTTGCAAGTCGATGCCCGCGTGCTCGACCCGCGTCCGGATACGGAAACCTTGGTGGACTGGGCGCTGGACCTGGGCCCTCAATTGCCCCCTGGGCCCATTCTGGATTTGGGCACTGGCAGTGGGGCGATCGCTCTGGCGCTGGCCCACGCCTGGCCAGAGGCGCAGGTTTGGGCGGTGGATCGCAGCCCCGAGGCCCTCGCGCTGGCCATGAGCAATGCCCAGCGGCTGGGGTTGGCCCTGCACGGGCTGGTGAGCGATTGGTTCGGGCAAATCACGGGGGACTTTGCCTTGGTGGTGAGCAACCCCCCCTACATCGCGGAGTCGGACCCCCATCTCCAGGCCCTGCGCCATGAGCCCCGCCAAGCCTTGGTGAGCGGGCCCCAGGGGCTCGATGACTTGCAACGCCTCATCCGAGCCGCTCCCGCCCATTTGCGCGACGGCGCCTGGCTGCTGCTCGAACACGGCCACGACCAGGCCGACGCGGTGTGTGGGCTCCTGCGTGAGGCGGGCTTTGCCCAGGTACAAAGCCGTACGGATCTTGCGGGCATCCGACGCTGTAGCGGCGGATGCTGGTCGGCCCTAAAATAGGGTCATTCGATTGACGACTCACCGATTAAAGGATGCCCCGCATGAGCGATGTGCAACAACGCATTGACGAATTGGTTAAATCCAACGAGGTGCTGCTTTTCATGAAAGGCAGTGCCAGCTTTCCCATGTGTGGCTTTTCTGGCCGCGCGATTCAAATTCTCAAGGCCTGCGGAGTGGACCCCAAGGCCTTGAAAACGGTCAATGTGCTTGACGATGCCGAAATTCGCCAAGGCATCAAGGAATACAGCAACTGGCCCACCATCCCGCAGCTTTACGTGCGGGGTGAATTCATTGGCGGCTCGGACATCATGATGGAGATGTACGAATCCGGCGAATTGCAAAAAACACTGCAAAGCTGAGCGCGCCGCGCTTAGCTCACGGGCCCGCTTGGGCCCATTTTTTTTGCGCGGCCAGCACCGCCTGCGGATAGGCCCACTGGCCCCGACTGCCGTTGTAGCGGCCCAGCGCCAGCGCCAAATCGCCCTTTTCGAGGGACAAATAGTGGCGCAGGATGACACAGCCAAAGCGCAGGTTCACTTGCAGGTCGAAAAGGCTGGCTGGGTCCCCCTGGGCTAAAACGCGCGGCCAAAAGGGCATGACTTGCATATACCCCCTGGCCCCCGCGTGACTGACCGCAAACTTGCGCCAGCCGCTCTCCACTTCGATGAGCCCCAACACCAAGTCGGGGTCAAGCCCGGCACGTCGGCTCTCGTACCAAACGGTGCGCAAAAAATCCAGGCGCAAACCCGGTGCATCGAGCTCGTGCGCCATGCGGCCGGGCGTGTCCGCGCCGCGGCGCTTTTGTAGCTCACGCGTGAACAAGGGGTGCACCCGCTGCAACCAGGCCGCTTGCGCGGGGTCTGTCGGGGCGGCGTTGGTGGGCGGCGCCTCCGAAGCTTGGGCGAGCGTTGCGCGCAAAGCCGCCGCACGGCATCGGAGAGGTCTTCCTCCCGTTGGGTGCCCGCCAGCGCCGGGGGCGATAACGTGCTGGCCAGCACCCCCAGAACCACGCCACAGCGACGGGCCCAGGCGAGGGGCCATTCACCGGCAGGGTGAGCGCGCCCCGACATGGGCACCGGCGCGCTTACTGCGCGTGCAAATGCTCGCGACGCAGCCAAGACACCACCTCCGCCGCAGCCACCGGCGTGGGCGCGCTGTCGCGCCGGTGTTGGTACTCGACCTTGCCCTCTTTGAGGCCTTTGTCGCCAATGGTGATGCGGTGCGGGACGCCAATGAGCTCCCAATCGGCAAACATGGCCCCGGGGCGTTCGCCGCGGTCGTCCAAAATGACGTCCACCCCAGCGGCGAGCAACTCGGCGTAAATGCGCTGGGCTTGGGCGCTCACCGCCTCGCTGCGGTCCATGCCGATGGGGCATACCACCACGGTAAAGGGCGCGATGGCGTCTGGCCAAATGATGCCGCGCGCGTCGTGGTTTTGCTCAATCGCCGCGGCCGGCAAACGGGTGATGCCGATGCCATAGCACCCCATCTCCATCCACTGAGGCTTGCCGTTTTCGTCCAAAAAGGTGGCGTTCATGGCCTGAGAGTACTTGGTGCCCAGGTAGAACACGTGCCCCACTTCAATACCCCGTTCAATGGCCAATTCGCCCTTGCCATCGGGCGAGCGGTCCCCTGCCACCACATTGCGCAGGTCAGCCACCAAGCTGGGCTCGGGCAGGTCACGTCCCCAGTTCACGCCCGTCATGTGAAAGTCCACGACATTGGCTCCGCAAATCCAATCGTGCAGGACCGCGACCTCGCGGTCCGCCACCACCTGCAGGGGTTGGCGCAGGTTGAGGGGACCGAGGTAGCCTGGCTTGCAGCCAAAATGCGCCTCGATTTCGGCCAGGGTGGCAAATCGAAAACCTTTTTCGAAGCCGGGCAACTTGGACACCTTGACTTCGTTCATGTCGTGGTCTCCGCGCAGCAACAACAGCCAAACCGTGGTTTGGCTCAGGTTGCCCGCATCGTCAAGGGTGTCGGTGGCCAGAACCAAGGACTTCACCGTGCGCGCCAGCGGCACGCCCAGCAACTCGGCCACTTGCTCGCAGGTGCTGCGCCCCGGCGTGGGGGTTTGCGCCAGCGGTTCAGTGGCCGCCGCGCGCGGCTGTGTGGGGGCCAGGGCTTCGGCCTTCTCCATGTTGGCCGCGTAATCGCTCTGCGGGCAATAGACGATGGCGTCCTCGCCTGTGGCGGCGATCACTTGGAACTCCTCCGAGAGATCACCCCCGATGGCGCCACTGTCAGCCGCCACCGCTCGGTAGCGCAGGCCAAAGCGGTCAAAAATCCGGCGATACGCCGCGGCCATGGTTTGATAGCTCTTTTGCGCGCCCGCCGCATCGCGGTCAAAGCTGTAGGCGTCTTTCATGATGAATTCGCGCCCGCGCATGAGGCCAAAGCGGGGCCGGCGTTCATCGCGAAACTTGGTCTGGATTTGGTAGAGGTTCTTGGGCAGCTGTTTGTAGCTGCGAAACTCCAGCCGTGCGACATCCGTCACGACTTCCTCGCTCGTGGGCTGAACCACGAAATCCCGGCCATGGCGGTCTTGAATGCGCAGGAGCTCGGGGCCCATTTTTTCAAAGCGGCCCGTCTCTTGCCAGAGTTCAGCAGGTTGCACTACGGGCATGGTCATCTCGATGGCCCCGGCCCGGTTCATTTCTTCGCGCACGATGGCCTCGACCTTGCGAATCACCCGCAAGCCCATGGGCATGTAGTTGTAAATACCTGCGCCCAAGCGCTTGATCAAGCCGGCGCGCATCATGAGTTGGTGACTGACGACCTCGGCATCGGCCGGGGCTTCCTTGAGGGTGGAGATGAGGAACTGACTGGCTTTCATGTTGGCAATGGGGGTACTGGTCAGGCTCACAGAAGTGTGGGCATAATCGGCTCAGTACACAAAATTGAGGTTTGATTATGCTCGACCGTGAGGGGTTCAGGCCCAATGTCGGCATCATCCTGCTCAACCAACGCAACCAGGTGTTTTGGGGTAAGCGCTTGCGCACCCACAGTTGGCAGTTTCCCCAAGGCGGCATTGACCGCGGGGAATCCCCTGAGCAGGCCATGTTCCGCGAACTTCGCGAGGAGGTCGGGCTTGCGCCTGAACATGTGCGAATCGTCGCTCGCACGCGCGACTGGTTGCGCTATGAGGTGCCGGATCGTTACATCCGGCGTGATGCGCGCGGCTTCTACAAAGGTCAAAAGCAAATCTGGTTTTTGCTCCAGATGGTCGTGCCCGACCATCACCTGAACCTGCGCGCCACGGATCACCCCGAATTCGACGCCTGGCGCTGGAACGACTATTGGGTGCCCTTGGATGTGGTGGTGGAATTCAAGCGGGGGGTGTACGAAATGGCCCTGACCGAGCTCGCTCGGTTTTTACCCCGGATGGAAAACCGCACACGCTACTTGCGCGGTGCGGGACGCCACCATGATCGGGGTGGGCCTCGGGCGGAGGCCAATCTGGAAGGCGCAAAAAAGCCCCCGCAAACCACCCAAGATTAAAGCGACGGATCGCGCGCGAGCACCAAGTTGTCGCGGTGCACCATCTCGGGCTCGGCCACATAGCCCAACAAAGATTCAATGTCGCTGCTCGCGCGGCGACACAAGCGCCGTGCTTCCGGTGCCGGGTAATTGGCCAGGCCGCGACCAATTTCCCGCCCCTCAGGGTCGAGAATGGCGATCACCTCGCCGCGGGAGAACTCGCCTTCGACGGCGGTGATCCCAATGGGCAGCAAGCTCTTGCCTTCATGGCGCAGTTTGTGCACCGCACCGGCGTCAATGCTGACCGCGCCACGCAGCTGCAGGTGGTCGGCCATCCATTGCTTGCGCGCTTGCTGCTTGGCGGTTTGGGCCACCAACAAGGTGCCGATGGACTCTCCCGCAATCAAACGCGAGAGCACGGCGGGCTCGCGGCCCCAGGCAATCACGGTGGAAGCCCCAGATCCTGCGGCACGCTTGGCGGCCAGGATTTTGGTGATCATGCCCCCCTTGCCCAGGTGACTGCCGGCCCCTCCGGCCATCGCCTCTAGGGCGGGGTCTCCCGCGCGGGCTTCGTGCACGAACGAGGCATCGGGGTTTTTGCGCGGGTCGGCGCTGTAGAGGCCCTTTTGGTCGGTGAGAATCACCAGCGCATCGGCCTCCACCAGGTTGGCCACCAAGGCCCCCAGGGTATCGTTGTCGCCAAACTTGATCTCGTCGTTGACGACGGTGTCGTTCTCATTGATCACTGGCACCACGCCATGGGCGAGCAGGGTGAGCAAGGTGGAGCGCGCGTTGAGGTAGCGCTCGCGATCGGCCAAATCGGCATGGGTGAGCAGCACTTGGGCGCTACCCAGACCGTTTTCGCGCAACTTGGTTTCGTACATTTGCGCCAAGCCCATTTGCCCCACGGCCGCGGCGGCCTGTAAGGCATGCAACTCATGGGGGCGGGTCGTCCACCCCAGGCGTTTCATGCCCTCGGCAATCGCGCCACTCGAGACCATGATGACCTCCCGCCCGGCCTTGACCAGGGCGGCGAGTTGGCGGCTCCATTCGGCAATGGCGGCTTCGTCCAGCCCACGCCCATCGTTGGTGACCAGGCTGGAGCCGACTTTCACCACGATGCGCTGCGCTTGCGCCAAAACGGGAGTGGAGGATGCGGTCATGAATCGTCGGAGAGAGGTTCAAAGCGGGGGTCGCGCACGGCGTGCTCCGGTCCCTGCTCGGCCTGATGTTCTGCGGCAATGTGCTGATAGATGGCCTGAACCAGGGGCTCACAGCCCTCACGCGTCAGAGCCGAAATCTGGAACACCGGCCCTTTGTAGCGCAAACGCTTGACGAAATCCTTCACCACGGCGTCGCGCGCCTCAGCGGGCACCATGTCGAGCTTGTTGAGCACCAGCCAGCGGGGTTTGTCGTAGAGCGCCTTGTCAAACTTCTTGAGTTCGGCCACGATGGCGCGGGCTTGCGCCACCGGATCTACGCCCTCGTCAAACGGGGCAATGTCCACCAGATGCAAGAGCAAGCGGGTGCGCTGCAAATGGCGCAAAAACTGATGACCCAGACCCGCCCCTTCGGCCGCCCCTTCAATCAGCCCCGGCACATCGGCCACCACAAAACTTTGCGACGGGCCCACCCGCACCACGCCCAAGTTGGGGTGCAAGGTGGTAAAGGGGTAATCCGCG
>Ga0255182_1001494_pt1 | contig 11961 bp, 7 predicted proteins | sample Atl_UVDOM_RepA_8_FD_188420 | JGI IMG/M metagenome (GOLD analysis project Ga0255182, IMG submission 188420) | Freshwater microbial communities from Altamaha River, Georgia, United States - Atl_UVDOM_RepA_8d | ecosystem: Environmental > Aquatic > Freshwater > River | place: USA: Georgia | collected... | reverse complement strand
TGGCTGCGGGAATTGCAACAGCGAATCGGACGCCAGGATGTGGTCATCCAGGGAATTCCTCGCGACAGCCGGGTGGCCCTGGTCCTGGTGGCCGCCGACTACCGGATGAAACTGATCGGGGTGGGCCAGGTCGAGGGGGGGGATGGAATTCCGGATTATTTCGAACTGCTGAAAAAGGCCCGCTTGCCGGATGGCCCCCCCTTGGAGGCGCTGCGTTGGTGGTTGACGATGGGGTATCGGCAGATCGCGCATGACCCGCAACGGACGACCTTTCAACTCGAACAGGGAGCCGTGCTGGCCCAGTCGGAAAATCAGTTCATCGCCGCCCAGGGACAGCGTGTTCCCACCGGGATGGCCGAACCGGTGAACCGCGAGTTCGCTGCCAATCTCACCCGTCATTTCGACGAACTGGCGGCACGGGATGTCGTGTTTGGCGATCTGCGAAACGTGTTCGATCTCGCACTCATCGCGACACTGTTTCAGGTGGAAGGGTGGTGGAATCGCTGCCAGTGGGACGGCGGCGTGCTGAATCGGCCCGATGCCTGCCCCCGCGAGATGTATCCCGTCCCCCGCGAGGTCGAGTCTGTGGTGGCACACCGGGTCTACCAGAAACGACAGATCGTCGTGCAGGTGGCGGGAGGAGTTCAGGTCGACCTGCCAGCGTTGCTGCGCCAGGCCAAGCCGGCCGGCGAACTGCCGGCGATCACGCAAGGCGAACCCAGCGAAGACTGGTGGTGGGATGTCCCGACCCCATAGGAGAGGGGGGCCAGCATGCGGTACGTCAGAGTTCGCCCGGCATTGTGTCTGCAGGGGCGTGGAGTCAGACGCGAGCGAGTATGACGTCAGATTTGGTGGACCGGAATCGCGGTTTCCGCTGCGGGCCGGATCTGGTCAGGAGCGGCGCGTGTCCCGTTCGCAAATCGCGAGGTACTCGCGGACGACCGTGGCGAGCCCCACGAACATCGCCCGGCTGATCAGGGCGTGGCCGATGGAGACTTCGGCCAGGTGGGGAATCGTGGCGAACAGCGGAAGATTGTGCAGGTCGAGGTCGTGGCCGGCATTCACCCCCAGGCCCCGCTCGTGGGCCCGTCGGGCCGCCCGTGCGTACTGCTCGAACGAGGCCTGGGCGATCGCCGGCCCCTGCTCAAACGCCCGGGCGTACGGTTCGGTGTAGAGTTCCACCCGGTCCGCTCCGAGGTTGGCGGCCCAGTCCACGGCACTCTCTTCGGGATCGACGAACAGGCTGACCCGGACCCCGGACCCGCGCAGTCGCGCGACCAGGCGGTCGAAATCGGGGGGGGTAGCGGTTCGCGTCCAGCCCGCCTGGCTGGTGATCTCACCCGGAATGACCGGGACCAGCGTGCACTGGGTGGGACGCACCTGCAACACCAGCTCGATCAGGTCGGGGCGCGGGTCGCCTTCGATGTTGAATTCGACCCGGCCCGCCAGCGGCCGCAGTTGGGCGGCGATGTCGTACACATCCTGGCGGGTGATGTGCCTTTCGTCACCACGCGGATGCACGGTGATTCCCGGGGCCCCCGCATCAAGGCACACCTGCACCGCTTCGCAGACGGACGGCTGGTTCCCCCCCCGCGAGTTGCGCAGCGTGGCCACCTTGTTGACGTTGACGCTCAGTTGGATCATGAGTGGGGACCCCGGCCAAAGGACCAGGCAGACCCAGTCATGAGAGCAGCAACTCGAGATCGTCGGCCGTCAGGTCGGTCAACAGGTTGTTGTCGGCCTGGAGGATGGCGTCGGCGAGTTCCTTCTTGCGGGTCTGCAGTTCGGCAATCTTTTCTTCGACCGTATCCTTGCAGATCAGCCGGTAGGCAAACACGGTGCGTGTCTGGCCGATTCGGTGAGCCCGGTCGATCGCCTGCATTTCCACCGCGGGATTCCACCACGGATCAAGCAGGAACACGTAGTCGGCCGATGTGAGGTTCAACCCCAATCCACCGGCCTTCAGACTGATCAGGAAGATGCCGCAGTTCGGGTCATTCTGGAAACGCTCGATCCGTTCGCGGCGATTGCGGGTCTGCCCGTCGAGGTACTCGTAGGGCATGCCCCGGTCATCCAGGTACTTCTGGACGATCGCCAGAAAGCTGGTGAACTGCGAGAAGATGAGGGCCTTGTGGCCCTCGGCCAACAGGTCGGCGAGGTGCAGGCCGAGAGCCTCAAGCTTCGCGGTCGGTTCGTCGGCGTGCTTCTCATCGAGCAGAGCCGGGTGGCAGGCCGCCTGCCGCAGCCGCAGCAGCGCTTCGAGCACATGGATCTTGGATTTCCCGAGTCCCTGCGAGCGGACACGCCCCAGCAGCGTTTCGCGATAATGATCGCGCAGCTCGTGGTACAGCTGTTCTTGTGCCTTGGGCATGTGGCAGTAGATGGTCTGCTCGAGCTTTTCGGGAAGCTCGCGGGCCACCTCACGCTTGGTTCGTCGCAGAATGAACGGGCGGAGTGCGTGCGACAACAATCGCCGCGACTCATCGTCATTCGAATCGGTTGTGTGCAGCTTGAAGACCGAGGCCCGCCCCAGCATGCCCGGGTTCAGGAACTCGAAAATCGACCACAAATCACGCAGATGATTCTCGATGGGCGTTCCCGACAGGGCGACTCGTCGTTCTCCCTGGATGAGCCGGGTCGCCTTGGCGACCTGTGACGCGGGATTCTTGATCGCCTGCGCCTCGTCCAGCACGACATAGTCGAACTCAACTTCCTTGAGTTGCAGGATGTCGCGACGTACCGTGCCGTAGGTCGTCAGCACGAGATCGACCTTGGCGAGTTTCTTGCGCAGCTGACCCCGGTGGATGCCGGTGTATTCCAGCACCCGGAGTTCGGGGGTGAAGCGGGTGGCTTCCTGGTGCCAGTTGAAGATCAGCGAGCGGGGCACCACGACCAGGGTCGGACGTTTCGAGATTCCACGGCGGCGCCGGTCTTCGAGGAACGCGAGCAGCTGGATGGTTTTCCCCAGGCCCATGTCGTCGGCAAGACAGCCGCCAAAACCGAACTCGTCGAGGAAGCGCAGCCACGACACACCGGCTGCCTGATAAGGTCGCAGTTCGCCCAGGAATCCATCGGGAGGTTCGCCGGGCTGGATTCCCGAAAACTGCTGCACCCGGGTTCGCAGCTGGTCGAACTTGTCGTCGAAGGTGACCGAGCGCTCGGCTGCGAGCAGGGCGTCGAGCAGGCCCACCTGCGAACGGGAAAACCGCACGGATTCGCCGTCGGAAACCCCGAGACTGGCGAGCAGTCCGAACTGCTTCATCCATTCTTCCGGAATGACACCCAGCGAGCCGTCATCGAGGCGGACTGTGCAGTCGCCGCGTGCCAGGGCCGACAGCAGTTCGGGGAAGGCAACATGCCGTCCCTCGAAAGCCACCGAGGCCGAGAGCTCGAACCAGTCGATCCCGGTTTTGATCTCGAAGCTGAGGGGGCCTGGCTGGTGCACCTGCCGGCCGTCCGCATGGATCTGCCAACCTTCCCTGATCAGTCCGCGGACCACCACCGCCAGGCAGCGGGCGGGAATCTCGACATCGTTGCGGCCCGGAAAGCTGTGCTGCAACCGGCGGGCACCGAATGCTTCGAGCGCTCGCCAGAAGATTTCTTCTCGGGCCCGGTCGCGTGCGAGGCACCGCCCCTGTTCGCGCTGGACGATCGCCCCCTGCGGGCTGGTTCCACGCACCCGGGCGCCGTCGTATTCGAATTCGACCTCGCCCGTCAGGCGCTCGTGCTGCCACCGCACACCACGGGGGGTGAACAGGGTCAGGTGCGGTTTGGGCTCGACCGAGACTTCATTGAGCTGCAGCTCGGTGGGGAGGGTCAGCCGGGGCAGCTGCGGCATGTCGAGCAGCCGGTCCACCAGCGACTCGCCATCGTCCGTCGGAACCACCAGCGGGCGGTCGCCGCGCAACACTTCGGTCCAGCCAAATGTCCCGAAGTCGCGGAACCGCGCGACGCTCTGCTGGAAAAAGACAAGCCCCCCGGGAAGCAGCAGGCGGGCTTCCGAAAGAGATCGGCTTTCCTGGTCGAAGTGGAGTCGGCCCACAACGAGCCACTGCTCTCCGGTCTCATCGGGAACGACGTCGACTCCAAGCTCCCAGGATGCGTTCGCATCCCATTCGAGGGCCGGACGACGCTCGGAATGCTTCTCGACAAAGTGCAGCCGGCCCGACTGGCAAAGCTGCGGCAACAACTGCAGTGCCAGGTCGGGGGCGAGATAGAACCGCTGGATCGAACCGGCCTCCTGGGGAATCGCCTGCCACTGCACGCGGTCGGGCGTGACCCCCACAAGCTGGGAAACGATCCGCCGGTCCTGTTCGTCGTCGATCTCGTCGAGCCGGTCGGCACGCAGCTTGAACGGTTTGAGTTTCCCCCACTGGCCATTCGACCGTCGCTGTCGCTGCACCACCTGCAGCACCAGTTGCCGGCGCTCGCGGCTGGCGGCTTCATCGATCTCGTAGAAGATCTCGCGATCGCGAGCGCCACTTTCGGCGGCTGTCAGCGAGGCGTGCAGTTGTTCGCTGAGGGTCTGCAGCTTCTGCTGCCAGGGCTTGAGAGGGACGAACGCCGGTCCGTCGGTGTTCGATCGCAAAGTGGCGGCAGGCGGGATGTAGACGTCGCGGTGCGGCTCGGCATCCCAATAGTCTTCGATCGGGCGAGTCGATGGTGGTTCGACTGCGAACTGGGGAATGGCTCCCAGCTTGACTGGCCCCGAGATCAGCCCCGAGGCATCAATCTTCAGGATCGTCGCCCAGAGGTGCTTGCAGGCCGGGTTGGGCCGTGCCGGTGGCCAGCAACTGCACGAGAGCTTGAGTTCGCCCCCACTGCGCTGCAGTTGCGCCTGGAATTCTGCACCATCCTGGACGACCGACTGGATTTGATCCGGTTCAACCCGGGTCAAGGAGACCCGATCGGTCTTGAAGAAATCGTGACCCCGGAGTCGAATGTCGCCCCGAAATTGTCCTTCGTAGACTTGCGCCAACGTCATCGATGAGCCGGTCCGAAATTCCTGTTCGTCTGCCGGTCGTTTCTCGCGGCCGGTGCTGCCCCTCACTGCGCTTCCGTCGCGAGCTGAGAAGAGTCCCGAAGTATATTGCCCGCCGGTGCGGATGAGAACGCAAGCCCGAGGATTAAGTTGAGATTTCCCGAGATACCGTTTTGACCCGACAACCCTTGACAGTGGACGCACCGATCCGAATGAGGAAGTGACGACCGACGGCTGTCACTCAATCGACCCGTTTCAGGCCGGCTGCGGCAACACTGGGATCACCCATCCCCATCCCGAAAGTCAATCAGACCTGGGGATTCGATTCCACTGGCGTAGCCTGGGCTTCGGCTTGTTCCCGGCGAATCGCTTCGAAGACTTCGCTGCGATGCACGGGAACCTCAGCGGGAGCGGTGATGCCAATGCGCACCTTGTCTCCCTTGATCTCGACAATCGTGATCACGATCTGTCCGTCGATCACAATACTCTCGTTCTTTTTTCGCGACAGAACCAGCATGGCTCATGACCTCTCTCTGTTGCCGCAGTTCCGTGGCGTCTCGGTCCCGCTGCGCCTGAGTCTTGGGGGCCAACCCCTCGGCGCTCGTTCCGGTCTCCCTTCGGGATGGAGCGATTCACCGCAAGCTTGGAAACGGCCTAAGCTTACGACGCCAGTGGATTTTATGCGCGCCCGGGAACGAGGGTCAATCCCCTCCCTGGCTTTCCCTGTTTTCCCGGCTTTCCAGTAACCCCCCCCCTGGTTTCCGACCGACACACCGAGTCGCTTCCCGGCCTTGTGCCGGTCGGGGCGTGTTTAGCGCAACTTGTTATCGTGTATTGGGTTGTGGGCCGGTGCCCCGTGTGGCGGTTGGGGCGACCGATTCCCGGCATGGAACATTCCGCTGTCGTGGTACGACCGCTTGCCGAAGTATTTGGTCTGGGCTTCGGGATTCGCCAGAACAGTTTCCGAATCGCCGGAAACCAGCACCCGCCCCTCACAGATGATGTAGTTCCGGTCGGTGAGGGCGAGTGTTTCCATCTCGCGGTGGTCGGTCAGGAGGATCGCAATGCCGCTGTCCCGCAACTGGCGGATGATCTCCTGGATCCCCTGGATCGTGACCGGATCGATCCCGGTGAACGGTTCGTCCAGCAGAATCAACGCGGGGTTGCTGGCGAGGCAGCGGGCAATTTCCAGTCGGCGTCGTTCCCCCCCCGACAACACCGAGGCAAGTGACTTTGTCAGCTTGGTCAGCCCGAACTGGTCGAGCAGGCTGGCGGTGATCTTCCTGCGCTCGGCCCGTCCCACATGCAGCAGTTCAAGAATCGCAAGGATGTTCTGTTCCACCGTCAGGCGGGTGAAGACACTCGATTCCTGGGCCAGGTAACCCATTCCCTGCCGGGCCCGCCGGTACATGGGCCAGTTCGTCACCTCGACACCATCCAGCAGCACTGTGCCGGCGGTGGGTTCGACGATGCCGCACGTCATGCGGAACGAAGTCGTCTTGCCGGCACCATTGGGGCCGAGCAGTCCCACGATTTCGCCCGCCTCAACCTCAAAGCTCACGTCGTTCACGACCGTGCGGCCGTTGTAGACTTTCTTGAGCCCGATGCACTGGAGCCTGGGGGGCATGCTGGTTTCCTCCGTGAAACGTCGTGGGGTCGTGTGTCTGGTTTGGGGCCCGAACGGGCCTGGTCACCAAATCCGCTTCATGCGGCTGAATTGCGGGTAGAACGGGAAGCTGAACCGCGGAATTTTCGGGGCATTGGGATCCCCCAGTTCGCGGTAACTGGCACCCGGAAATCCCCGGCCTCCATTCAGGAAGGGGATCGCATGCGGCCAGTAGATACAGAACGCCTTGCCGATCAACAACCGGCGCGGCACGGCATGCGAGTCGCGCCACAGACGGCTGTCGTTGCTGCGGGGGCTGTTGTCCCCCAGCATCAAAAACTCGTCCTGGCTGTTGTCGGCCGAGTCGGCCAGCCGAAACAGCGGGTCCGCTCGCCCCTGGCTGTTGTCTTCGGTGTAGTAGATGTCCCGGTGAATCTGCAGGTGCTCGACCCGCAGGCTGGCACCTTTCACGGCAATTCCAACCGGGCTGCGATCATCGGGGGTGTCCCGCAGATCGTTGGGGGACAGGGCAGGATTCGGGGCCTCGGGGGTCAGGTCGAGGTCGACGCTCTGCCGAACCGTCCCGTCGACCAGCACCACCAGCCGGTCGTCGAAATTGGTGAACTGCACCGCATGACTGCGGCCAGCGGTCAAACCACTGTCAAAGGGGGCTCCAACCAGCACGAGGTCACTGTCGTCGGGGGTGGGGGCCATTTCCGACGGATGTTCGAACTGTCCCTTGCCGGTAGCGAGATCGAACCGGCAGCGATAATGCCGCTGCCCCTCGACAATCTCCAGGATCACCTCACCCTGGGCCCCCTCGGGATGCAGCTCGCAGCTCAGGCTGAGGTCGCTGACCCAATTCGCGGCCAGTTCGCGGAACCCGAGCGAAATTGGCTCACGACGGCGTTGGGATGCCTCCGCCTGATCGTTGGTGATCCGCGTGTTGTAGCCATACACATCCCTGACCAGCTGCGGATCGGGGGCCCGCACCTGTGTCCCGGCTTCCGCCGTTGACCAGTCCTGGGGCTGCGGCAGCAGGTGCGTGTACCGCAGCCACTGTGTCTGCTGCCGTCCCTCGCCGGTGGGATCGATCCGGAACGACCGGCGTTCGGCATCTCCCTGCCATTGCGTGTCGGCCACTCCCTGCCATGACTCCGGCCACCCCTGGGCCAGCAGTTTCCGGGCCGGGCGGTCGTTGTCGTGGACCAGAATCTGGATCGCGTTCTGCTTCTCGATCGGCTTCCGGGCAATCATCCAGGGAGCGTCACTGTCGAGCGGGCGATACCAGACGTCCCCGCGACGAATCTGGATCTCCTCTCCCGGCAACCCCACCAGTCGTTTGATGTAGTTTGTCTTCGCCCCCTCGGGGAATTTGAAGACGACCACATCCCAGCGACTTGGTTCCTGGTAGTCGTAGGGGAACTTGTTCACCAGAATGCGGTCACCCGCGAAGATCTCGCGGTCGAGCACATTGTTGACGTACTGGCACGACGCATTGGGGCAGACGGCTGAGTGCATCCGGCGGTCGTGGTCAATTCCTCCATTGCGCAGTTCGGAATCGAAGGCGGGGGGAGTGCTGGCACCGACGGCAAACCGGTGGCCGCACTGTTCGCAGGTAATGTCCCGGTGCTGCCCATAGAGGGTCGGAGCCATCGACCCCGTTGGAATCACAAACGCCTCGGCCTCAAACGTCCGAAACAGGAACGCCAGGATGAAGGCGATCACCACCGACTCAATCGTCTCACGCCAGTTTTCTTCCCGAGGCACTGCCGGAGGGGAATTGGCCGGCCCCTGGGCGGGAGAACCGGCAGGAGACTCGGCACGGGGTGGCGTGGCAGGCATGTCAGATGGTGGACGGGGCGGGAAGGTTCAGGATGTTCAGTGAATGTAGCGGATGCGGGAGGGCTCGGGAATGCGGATCTCGGTTTGCCAGGGGCCCAAAGTCAGCCTCTGCCGGCGTGAGGGGAGGTGCACCACCAGTGGTTTTCCCAGCAGCAGGTCCCGGTGCAGCACCAGGCCATCCGTCCAGCAGCGGCTGTCACGGGAAACCGGGCTGTTGTCGCCAAGCACGAAAAACTCATCTGGTCCCAACGTCAGCGGGCGAATCACCCCCCGCTCTCCCACGTTGGCCGAGTAGTAGATGTCGCGATACAGCCGCAGATCCTTGACCTGGGCCCGAAGTTGCCGCGCCCCCATTCGGGCAGGACGCCACGGAGTTGTTCCCGCCTGGTCGGGACGGGGATCCGCATGCGGGGGGAACGGCAGTTTTCCATGGATCGCGAGCAGGGCCTGTCGATCCCACAGCGAGAAATCAACGGGGAGTCCCACTTCGAACCCGGTCGGAAGGGGGGCTGTGCGAACGACCTCTCCACTTTGTTCGTCGACGAGACGCACTTCTTGATTCGCGGTGTCGAATTCGCACCGGATCTCGAGAACTCCATCGGTCAGAGCGAGGGCAAAGATTCCTGGTTCGCCGCGGAGGATCACGGTTGCAGAAATCATGAGGTCGCGCACCTCATTGTCTTCCTCCCTGTCGAGCGGGTGGTTGTACCCATACACATCGCGGATCGGAGCGACGTGCGAAGCCTCGAACAGCTCGTCGAGTGACTGCCGGAACGGAGCGCTGCCAGCCTGCTTTGCCAGGCGATCTCGCAGCTCGGGAGAGAGGGCCCCCTGGGCAATCAGGGCTCGCGTTTCGGACTGGTAACGCAGATTGGTTTCAAACAGGGCACTGGGGGGGAGGGCCGCCGGCCAGTCGACCAGGGTGACACTCGTCTGGTGCTTCCCCCCTTCGCGAATCCAGTGACGGTACGAGACCCATTCCAATGGCGAATCCTGGTCATCTGCGGCCGGATTCGGTCGGGTCTTGGGAGCGAAGACAAACGACTTGCCGCGCCACGCCCACCCGGCACGGGGTGTTTCGATGACCCAGCGAGGTTTCCACCCCTCGTCGTGTTCGTCGGGCAGATCGTTCTGGTCGTGGACCAGGATCCGCATGCTCTTTTGAGACTCGTACGACTTGGTCTGGATTTCCCCATCCACCAGCAGGTCGCCCCTCCAGAGATGGACAGTCTCTCCCGGCAGCCCCACCAGCCTCTTGACATAGGCTTGCCGCGGCCGGGCCGGGTTGCCGAACACGATCACTTCCCACCGGTTGGGGTCGTGCATGTCATAAGATGGCCGGGATACCAGCAGGTGATCGCCGTCATTCAACAGCAGTTCTTCGGTCGGGATTTCACCAGTCCCGCAGTTCGGACAGATGGCATTCCCCGCTCCCTGCGTGCCATCCACGGCAAATCGGTGCTGGCAGGCCGGGCAGTGGGCCTCTTTGTGGTAGCCCAGCAGACACGGCGCCATCGAGCCGGTCTCGATCATGTAGCCCCCGGCCAGAAACGACCGGAAGAGGACCACGAGAATCAGCAGGGCGACTCCCAGTTCGACCACGGGCCGTACCAGGCTCTTCGTGCGGGGCTCATCCTGGAGATCGGGTGACCCGATCGGGACCTGGGCACGATGGGCGTCGAGTGACAGGATCTGTGGGCCCGGGGGTTCGGTGCCAGTCCGGAGTGACTCTCCCGGCACCTGACTTCCCTTCCGGGGAAAAGACGCGGAATAGGGTGCGACCGATTCGCCCATTCCCGGCGGAGACCGGAAGGGGGGCTCGGGGGGCAGGGGGGAAGGTGAGGCGCTGTCCATTCGCTCGTGAGCAGGTTCGGAATCCATCGACAGATCCGTATTCAACAAAGTTTTCCCTTCTGCAACAATCCCGACCTTCAAAAGTCCGCAGTCACACAGCCAGGATGAACAGACATGGAGAGTCGGCGGGGATTGTTCTCGGCGTTCGGCGTCGAGCTGGAGTACATGGTTGTCGATGCCGACTCGCTCGACGTGCTGCCCGCTGCCGACAAGGTCTTGTGTGCGGAAGACGGAAGTGTCACCGGTGAAGTCGAACGGGGCGTTGTCGACTGGTCGAACGAACTTGTCGCCCATGTCGTTGAACTGAAGGTCTCGGAACCGGTCCCCACCCTGGTCGGTCTTGAAAAGGCCTTTCAGACGGAAGTGCGCGAGGTCAATCGGCGACTCGCTCCGCACGACGCCCGGTTGATGCCGACAGCCATGCACCCGTGGATGGATCCTCTCGAGGAGACCGTCCTCTGGCCCCACGATTACAACGTGGTCTACAGTGCGTTTGACCGGATCTTCGGCTGTCAGGGGCATGGCTGGTCAAACCTGCAGAGCGTCCATCTCAATCTGCCGTTTGGCTCGGATGAGGAATTTGGCCGGCTGCATGCGGCGATCCGGCTGGTTCTTCCCCTGTTACCGGCGCTGACGGCGAGTTCACCGATGGTCGAAGGACGGCTGACCGGGCTCATGGACAACCGGCTCGAGTTCTACCGCACGAATTCCCGGGCGGTCCCGCTGGTGGCGGGGCGGGTCATTCCTGAGGCGGTCTTCTCTCCCGCCGAATACCAGGAGCAGGTTCTGGGACGCCTCTACGAGGCGATTGCCGAGCATGACCCCGACAAGATCCTGCGTCATGAATGGCTGAATGCCCGTGGAGCCATCGCCCGGTTTGAACGTGGGGCGATTGAGATCCGGGTGATGGATGTCCAGGAATGTCCGGCCGCCGACGTTGCCATCTGTGCTGCAGCGGTTGCCGTCCTGCAGGAACTGGTCGAAGAACGGCACGTCTCATGGGCCGACCAGCGTGCTGTGGAAGTCGACCCCCTGGCGAGCATCTTCCTCGAGTCGTTGCGGAATGCCGAGCGGACCCTCGTCTGGAACGACGACTACCTGAAACTGTTCGGTGTCGATCGTGAAGAATGCACCCTGCAGGACCTGTGGCGAATCCTGCTGGATCGGGCTGCGGCAGCCGGCCGGATTGAGGCCGAACACCTCAAGACTCTTGAAGTCATCGTCAACGAGGGACCTCTGTCCCGGCGGATTGCCCGGGGACTGTTCGAGAAGACCGAACCAAACGAAGACTCGGTCGAAGAACTGTATGGGTTCCTCTGCCAATGCCTCGATGAAGGCAGCCTGTTTCAGGTCGAGATCTGATCGGGAATGGACGCACGCATCGGAGTCGTGCAATCAGGCTCTCCATAGTCTGAATTTGAACAGCCGATCGTCTGGAGTTGGTTCTGTGAACTTGGTGAACTGGCGGGTGAATGGCAGAAGCGTTCGCTGCGAGGCCGGATGCACGCCATTCCATCTTGGCGATTATTCAAGTCCAAGCCAGCGACTTGCCTGAATGACGTATTGGCTTTTTTCGAAAGTGATATTTTTCCCCATTGTTGTCCAACGCTGCAATCGCTCCCCGGCATCAAAGGCGCAATCGATGATGCAATAGTCATCTTCCCAGGTGAAATGC
>Ga0255182_1001492_pt1 | contig 11965 bp, 8 predicted proteins | sample Atl_UVDOM_RepA_8_FD_188420 | JGI IMG/M metagenome (GOLD analysis project Ga0255182, IMG submission 188420) | Freshwater microbial communities from Altamaha River, Georgia, United States - Atl_UVDOM_RepA_8d | ecosystem: Environmental > Aquatic > Freshwater > River | place: USA: Georgia | collected... | reverse complement strand
CACCGCCCTGCAGGCCGCGCCCATGGAACACGTGGATGTGCTCGGAGGCGGCCGCGCCGCTCTCGAAGCCGCCAACTCCGCCTGGGGCCTGGCCCTGGCCGAGGACGAGATCGAGTACCTGGTCAACGCCTTCAATGGGCTGGGGCGCAACCCCACCGATGTCGAGCTGATGATGTTCGCGCAGGCCAACAGCGAGCACTGCCGCCACAAGATCTTCAACGCACAGTTCACGATTGACGGGGTGGCGCAGCCGCACAGCCTTCGGCATGATCCGCAACACCGAAAAGCTGAGCCCGCAGCACACGGTGGTGGCCTATGCCGACAACGCCTCCATCATGGAAGGCCACACGATCGAGCGTTTTGTGGCGCGACCCACGGCGCAAGGTGCCGCCTACGTCAAGGAAACCGCCCAGCACCATGTGCTGATGAAGGTGGAAACCCACAACCACCCGACGGCGATTTCCCCGTTCCCCGGCGCCTCGACCGGCGCCGGTGGCGAGATCCGCGACGAGGGCGCGACCGGCCGTGGCTCCAAGCCCAAGGCGGGCATGACGGGTTTCACCGTCTCCAAACTCTGGGGGGGACTGAGTGATCAGCCGGGCGGCAAGCCCGAACACATGGCCAGCCCGCTGCAGATCATGACCGAGGGTCCGCTGGGTGGCGCCGCCTTCAACAATGAATTCGGCCGCCCGAACCTGACCGGTTTTTTCCGCGAATACGAGCAGGTGGTCGACGGTGTGCAGCGCGGCTACCACAAGCCCATCATGATCGCGGGCGGCCTGGGCCAGATCGATGCCACACAAACCAAGAAGATTGAGTTCCCCGCCGGCACGCTGCTGATCCAGCTGGGGGGCCCGGGCATGCGCATCGGCATGGGCGGCGGCGCGGCCAGTTCCATGGCCAGCGGCACCAACGCGGCCGACCTGGACTTTGACTCGGTGCAGCGTGGCAACCCCGAAATCGAGCGCCGTGCGCAGGAAGTCATCAACCACTGCTGGGCGCAGGGCGACAAGAACCCGATCCTCGCCATCCACGACGTGGGCGCAGGCGGCCTGTCCAACGCCTTCCCGGAACTGACCAACGATGCCGGCCGTGGCGCCCGCTTTGACCTGCGCGCCGTGCCGCTCGAGGAGTCGGGCCTGGCGCCCAAGGAAATCTGGTCCAACGAAAGCCAGGAGCGCTATGTGATGGCCATTGCGCCGGAGTCGCTGGAACAGTTCAAGGCCTTCTGCGAGCGCGAGCGCTGCCCGTTTGCCGTGGTGGGTGTGGCGACCGAAGAGCGTCAGCTGGTGGTGACAGAGGGTGACGATCTCGTTGAGCGTGCAGGCTCTACCGTCGAGCGCCCCGGCCATCACGCTGAACGCTCAACGCCGAACGCCGAACCGGCCGTCGACATGCCCATGGACGTGCTGCTGGGCAAGCCGCCCAAGATGCACCGCGACGTCAAGACCGTGACCCGCCAGACGAAACCCATCGACCTGACCGGCGTGAGCCTGCAGGACGCGGTGATCGGCGTGCTGAGCCACCCGACGGTGGCGTCCAAGCGTTTCCTCGTCACCATCGGCGACCGCGCCGTCGGCGGCCTGACGCACCGTGACCAGATGGTCGGCCCCTGGCAGGTGCCGGTGGCCGACGTGGCCGTGACCCTGGCCGACTACGCGGGTTTTGCCGGTGAAGCCATGGCCATGGGCGAGCGCACACCGTTGGCGTCCATCGACGCACCGGCCTCGGGCCGCATGGCGGTGGCCGAGGCGATTACCAACCTGCTGGCCGCGCCGATTGACCTGAAACGCGTCAAGCTCTCGGCCAACTGGATGGCCGCCTGCGGGGAGCCGGGCGAAGACGCCGCTTTGTACGAAACCGTCAAGACCGTGGGCATGGAACTCTGCCCGGCCCTGGGCATCTCCATCCCGGTGGGCAAGGACAGCCTGTCCATGCGCACCCAATGGCGTGATGATTCACAGGCCGATGGCGCCACCCGCAAGGTCACGTCGCCGGTCAGCCTGATCATCAGCGCCTTCGCCAGCATCGACGACGTGCGCGGCACGCTCACGCCGCAGCTGGATAACCAGACGGCCGACACCAGCCTGCTGTTGATCGACCTGGGCAAGGGCAACCAGCGCATGGGTGGCTCCATCCTGGAGCAGGTGCTGGCCGAGGCCGGTCGCCCCAGTTTTGATGGGGTGCCCGACCTGCACGATGTGCAGGACCTGATCGCGCTGGTCAACGCCATCAACACGTTCCGTGCCCAGGGCCTGATCCTGGCCTACCACGACCGCAGCGACGGTGGTCTGCTGGCCGCGGCCGCCGAAATGGCTTTTGCCGGCCATGTGGGCGTGGCCCTGAACGTGGACATGCTCGTCACCGAAGGCGACGGCATCAGCGACAGCCGTGCCGACTTTGGTGACGCCAAGAACTGGGCGCAGCAGGTCAGCGCCCGCCGCGAAGAACTCACGCTCAAGGCCCTGTTCAACGAAGAGCTGGGCGTGCTGCTGCAGATCCGCACGGCCGACCGCGACGCCGTCATGGCCGTGCTGCGCGAACATGGCCTCTACAAGCACAGCCACATCGTCGGCAAGACCCGCCCCACGACATCGACCATTGCCAAAGGCCAGGGCGAGCTGGCCGTCTGGCGCGACACGAAAGAAGTCTTCAGCGCCAAGCTGGCGGACCTGCACCAGGTCTGGGACAGCGTGAGCTGGAAGATCTGCCAGCAGCGGGACAACCCGGCCTGCGCCGACGCCGAACATGCGGCAGCCGGCCAGCCCGAAGACCCGGGCTTGCATCTGGCGCTGAGCTTCGATCCGTCTGAAGACGTGGCCGCGCCTTTCCTGAACCTGTCGCGTCCCAAGGTCGCCATCCTGCGCGAGCAGGGCGTGAATTCGCATGTGGAAATGGCCTACGCCTTCACCGCCGCGGGCTTCGAGGCGCACGACGTGCACATGACCGACCTGCAGACCGGACGCGCCAAGCTGCAGGATTTCAAGGGTGTGGTCGCTTGCGGTGGCTTCAGCTACGGCGACACGCTGGGCGCCGGCATCGGCTGGGCGCGCTCGATCACCTTCAACCCGGTGCTGGCCGAACAGTTCAAGGGCTTTTTTGGCCGTGCCGACACCTTCGGTCTGGGCGTGTGCAACGGCTGCCAGATGTTTGCCGAGCTGGCCGACATCATTCCGGGTGCCGAGGCCTGGCCGCGTTTCACCACCAACCAAAGCGAGCGCTTTGAAGCCCGCCTGTCGATGGTCGAAGTGCTCGATTCGCCCAGCCTGTTCCTGCAGGGCATGGCCGGCAGCCGCCTGCCGATCGCGGTCGCCCACGGCGAGGGTTTTGCCAATTTCAAGCACCGTGGCAACGCGGCGCAGGCCATTGCCGCCATGCGCTTCGTGGACAACCACGGCGTCGCCACCGAGCAATACCCCTTCAACCCCAACGGCAGCCCCGGTGGTTTGACGTCGGTGACCACCCAGGATGGTCGCTTCACGGCCATGATGCCGCACCCCGAGCGCGTGTTCCGCAACATCCAGATGAGCTGGACCAGTTGTGACAAGACCCAGCTGAGCCCCTGGATGCGGATCTGGCGCAACGCCCGCAAGTGGGTGGGGTAAGGCGTGGACGTTGACCCTTATGGTCCTTGGTTGCGCCATATTGAACGGCGTTATCCGTCTCGAACTTGGCACAAGAGTGAAGACATCGCATTCAGCCAACAGGTCCATCTGCATGACGTTGCTTGCACAGACCGGGTGATCGAGGCCAGCGCCGATGTGCAAGGCACACAGCGAACGCCCTACACCACACACATTCGGATCGAACTGGATGCCCAGGACAGGCTCAAGTCCATTGAGACTGACTGCAGCTGCCCCATGGGGCCGATGTGCAAGCACACAGGAGCGCTGGCCATCGTGGCTCAGGCAGCGCTGCAAGACCGCCATGAAGCTGCGCATCCACCTCCACCGCTCGATGCGCAGACTTTGCTGCGCCAGCAAGAGCGGCAACGTCAACTGGCCGAGCAGCAGGCCGAGCAGGCCCTGCTGCGCTGGTTCACGGCATCAGAAACAGATCCACGCAAGGGCAAACCTGCCGCCGGCAACCCGGATCACCTTGTTCTGGTGCTGCAGCTTCGCACGATGGGACACTTCGAGGTGCTCACCGTGCGTGCCATGCAGGCCCTGATCAAGAAAAACGGCGAATGGGGCAAGCCCCGCAAACTGGAGCATTACCTCTATGAGTCCGATCCTTTCTGGATGGGGCTGGCCGATGAGGAGCGCGACGTTCTGCGGCTCCTCAAATCGCTCGATGCGTATGGCTCCGGTTACGGGTACTCCACAGGCTACAGCGACGAACGCCAGCTGCAGGGGCTGCCGGGGCAGCTCATCTTGCAGAAAGCCTCGGCGCTGGACCGCTTGTTCTGGTCGGACACCGTTGTTCCGCAAAAACTCACACCCATGCACTGGTCATCCGAGCAGGAGCGCCTGAAGTGGCTGTGGGCCACCGAGCCCACGACTTCCGTCACCCATGACATTCTGGGTGAACGACAACGCTTGCAGATCCAGTTGGACAACGGGCGCTTATGCATGAATACGCCTGCCTTGTGGCTGGACCCTGTCCGTGCACAGGTGGGGCTGGTGGATGCGGGTGGGCGTTCGCCGAAGGACATCCGTCATCTGCTGAGCCTTCCGCCACTGGACCTTGACACGACACGCAAGTACCAGCTGCATCTGCACGAGGTGCTACAGGACATTGGCTTGCCGCCGGTGGTCCAGCCACCCCGTGAAATCCGGGACCTCTCTCCCGTTCCGGTGGCCTTGGTGCAACAGGTCGAACCAGACCACTTCGGTCTGCAGGGCCTGTGCCGCGTCCAGCTGTTGTTTCGTTATGGCGATATGGAAGCGGCCTGGCCAGAGGAGCAATCCAGAACCCTGATTCGCCTGGGCGATGAAAGCCTGATCCTGTGGCGCGACCTGGGCCGGGAGATGGCCTGGCGAGAGCACCTGGAGTCGTTTGGGCTGTACGAGTCCGAGCCCAATCTGTACGTCATGGCCGAAGAGGACCACCTCTGGTTCGACTGGGTGCAGGATGACTTTGCGGCCTGGCGTGAAGCCGGTTTTGAAGTCCGCCGTGACCCGGATCTGGCTGCGTGGCTGCAAACGGCCGATACGGTGCATGTGGGCATGGATGCGCTCGGCGGTGAAGCCGGGGAAGGGGGCACCAGTCACTGGTTTGACCTGTCCCTGGGCATGGAGATCAATGGCGAGCGCGTCAACATCCTGCCCTGGGTGCCTTTCATTGTGTCGGCCCTGCGCCAGGATCCGCAGCAGGCGCAGGCCGGAGGGGGGCTGCTGCTGCCCGACCATCTTCTGATCCCCCGGCTCGACGGCCAGCCGGGTTTTGTGCGCTTGCCCACCGACAAGCTCAAGCCCTGGCTGCAGGTGCTGCTGGAATTGCATGCCGACCCGGCCATTGACTGGAACACTGAGGGCCTGCGCCTCTCGCGCACCGAGGCATTGCGCGCAGCCAGTGGCCTGGGCGAGGGGGTTCAGTGGTCGGGGCTCGAGAGCCTGCAGGCACTGGTGCAGTCGCTGCGCGGCCAGCAAACGTTGCCTGTAGTGATGCCCCCGCAGGGTCTGCAGGCCGAGCTGCGGCCGTATCAGCAGCAAGGCCTCAACTGGCTGCAGTTTTTGCGGGCGCACCAGTTCGGCGGCATCCTGGCCGACGACATGGGCCTGGGCAAAACCCTGCAGACGCTGGCCCACATCCTGACCGAAAAGGAAGCCGGGCGGCTGCAGCAGCCCGCGCTGATCGTGGTGCCCGTGAGCCTGCTGGGCAACTGGCAGCGCGAAGCGCGCCGTTTCACGCCCGATCTGCGCGTGCATGTGCACCATGGTGCCGAACGGCATGCTCAGCCCCCCGACTGGGACGCGCTCGATGTGGTGATCACGTCCTACGCCTTGCTCACGCGCGATGCCGAACTGTGGCAAGGCCGCATCTGGCACCTGCTGGTGCTGGATGAGGCGCAGAACATCAAGAACGCCAAGACCCAGGCCGCCCAGCTGGTCAGCGAGATCGTGGCTTCGCACCGTCTGTGCCTCTCGGGCACGCCTCTGGAAAACCACCTGGGCGAACTCTGGAGCCTGTTCCATTTCCTGATGCCCGGTTTTCTGGGCAGCCACAAACGCTTTACCGAGTGGTACCGAACGCCCATCGAGCGCCAGGCCAACCAGACACGCCTGCAGCAGTTGCGCGCACGCGTGACGCCCTTCATGCTGCGCCGGACCAAGCACCTGGTGGCCAGCGAACTGCCGGCCAAGGTCGAGACCACGATGCCCGTGGCGCTGACTGGCCGCCAGGCCGACCTGTATGAAACCATCCGACTGTCCATGGAGAAGACGGTGCGTGAAGCCCTGGCCAGCAAAGGCCTGGCGCGCTCGCAGATCACCATCCTGGACGCCCTGCTCAAGCTGCGGCAGGTCTGCTGCGACCCGCGACTCCTCAAGGTGGGCGGCGGCAAGGTCAAGACCTCGGCCAAGCTCGATCAGCTGCTGGACATGCTGCCTGAAATGGTGGCCGAAGGCCGCCGCATCCTGCTGTTTTCGCAGTTCACCGAAATGCTCTCGCTGATCGAAGAGGCGCTGCCGGCGCTGGGTATTGAATGGGTCAAGCTCACCGGGCAAAGTACGCGGCGTGATGCGATCGTCGAACGCTTTACCTCCGGCCAGGTGCCCCTGTTCCTGATCAGCCTCAAGGCCGGCGGGGTGGGCCTGAACCTGCCGCAGGCCGACACCGTGATCCACTTTGACCCCTGGTGGAACCCGGCCGTGGAAAACCAGGCCACCGACCGGGCGCACCGCATCGGGCAGACCCAGAGCGTCTGGGTGGTCAAGCTGGTGGCACAAGGCACCATCGAGGAGCGCATGCTTACCCTGCAGGAGCGCAAGGCGCAACTGGCCCAAGACATCTACCAGGGCGCCGCCCAGCGCAAGGAGCCCCTGTTTGGCGAAGACGACCTGGCCGAACTGCTCAAGCCGATGGATCGCTGAGCCTGCGTTTTCAGGCTCAGTTCCAGCCGATGATCTCCAGCCCCTTTTCGCTGGCGCAGCGCTGCACAAACTGGCGCCAGGTGCTGTTGGGGCGCTCGCTCATGGCACCGCTGACACCGCCTGCGGCAGCTCCGACCACCGCGCTTTGCGCGCCGCGTTTGACGGCTTCTTCCAGACTGCCCCGGCCCAGGACCAGTCCGCCGACTGCCGCCGTGACGCCAGCCACCGCAGCACCCCGCGCAGCCCCTTGCGCTGCGGCGTTGTCACCGGGCTGAAGCCCGGCTTGACGCGCCAGCCCCATGCACTGGTCCAGGTGCTGGCGAGCCGCCGCCTCGCCCAGGGCCTTGTAGGCCGCATTGGGGTAGAGCACCGGGCTGTCGGCACGACCGCCACTGCTCGCGCAGCCGCCCAGCAGGGCCAGACTGGCCATGCTCGTCCAGAGACCCCGCCAAAGCTGCGGTCGAGGGTGAGGCAGTGTGATGAAGAAGGGCATGTTGACTCCCTGTGGTTGGCTGAAAGGGCTCAGTGCACGCCTTGCACAGGGCGCGTCTTATAGAACTGCACCGGAGACTCGGGCACCGCATTGAGCACGCTGCGCTTGATCTTGCCCACCACATGCATTTCGCAGGGTTTGCAGTCAAAGCGCAGGGTCAGCTTTTCCTTGCCGTTGATCAGCTGCAGGGGCTCGGCCTTGACGGTGCCCTGCACGCCGGTCACGCCCTTGGCCTGCTTGGGACACAGGCTCAGGCTGAAACGCACACAGTGCTTGGTGATCATCAGGCTGACTTCGCCTTCTTCCTCGTGCGCTTCGTAGGCCGCGGCGATCACCTTCACGCCGTGCTTGGCATAGAACTGGCGGGCCTTGTCGTTGAAGACGTTGGCCAGGTAGGTCAGTGTGTCTTCGGGGTAGGGCGCAGGCGGCTCAACCGGATGGGCACGGGGCAGGCGCTCAAAACCGGCGGCACGGGCCGCTTCCAGGGCGTCCACCGCCTCGCGGCGCAGGGCGTTCAGCTGGGAAGGCGGCACGAACCAGGGGCGGGTCAGGTCGAGCTGCACCTGCAGCGGCTCGAAGATGGTTTCGCCCAGCTTGGCCAGTTGCTGCTCCAGTTTGGTCGCAGCACCTTCGGCGTCCTTGGGGGCTTGCCAGTCGAGGGCCAGCGTGGCTTCGCCGGCAAATCCTTGCTCGTCGGTCAGGTTCAACTGCAGGCCGCCCGGCGTTTCGGCCAGCTTCATCCAGACGTCGATGCGGCGTTCGGCAGATTTCTTCTCCAGCGTGCGCACCCAGCTCATGTCGCGGTTGCGGTTGACCTGCACGCCCTTGCGCAGGTCCTTGAAACCGTCCATCGGGTCTTTGGGCCAGAGCTTCCAGTGGCCTTTTTGTCCGGTCGGCTCGGCGCGGTTGATCTGCAGGCCGACCAGTTCTTTTTGCAGGTCGTAGTAGCACAGGCCGTCGCCGTTGTGCAGCACGGCGCCCGGCTCGTCGGTGCAGATCTCCAGATGGTCGGCTGCCACGCGCGTGACCCAGCCGATCGGCTGGCCTGGGTTCTTGGGCGTGTCGAAGGCGCCAATGTCTTCCTTGCGGCCCTGCACAAAGTAGTCGGTGAACTCGCGGTTGAAGTTCTGGTTGGGGTCGGGCGTGAAGCTGAAGCTGGCCTTGCCGTGCGAGGACGGCGCCAGTTCCGGCCGCTCGTTCAGGATCTCGTCGAACAGCCGGCGGTAGTGCGCCGTGATGTTTTTGACGTAGGCCATGTCCTTGTAGCGGCCTTCGATCTTGAAGCTGCGGCAGCCGGCGTCGATCAAGGCGCGCAGGTTGTCGCTCTGGTTGTTGTCCTTCATCGACAGCACATGCTTGTCGTGCGCCACGATGCGGCCCTGGCTGTCCTTGACCTCGTAGGGCAGGCGGCAGGCCTGCGAACAGTCGCCCCGGTTGGCGCTGCGCCCGGTGTGGGCATGGCTGATGTAGCACTGGCCGCTGTAGGCTACGCACAGCGCGCCGTGGATGAAAAACTCGATGACGGTGCGCTCGGTGTCGACCGCGTCGCGGATGGCGGCGATCTGCGGCAGCGTGAGTTCACGCGCCAGAACGATCTGGCTCAGGCCCGCGTCCTGCAAAAACTTCGCCTTTTCGGGGGTGCGGATGTCGGTCTGTGTGCTGGCGTGCAGCTGGATCGGCGGCAGGTCGATTTCCAGCAGGCCCATGTCCTGGATGATCAGCGCGTCCACCCCGGCCTCGTACAGCTGCCAGGCGAGCTTGCGCGCAGGTTCGAGCTCGTCGTCGCGCAGGATGGTGTTGAGCGTGACGAAGATGCGGCTGTGAAAGCGGTGCGCATGCTGCACCAGCCGGGCGATGTCCTGCACGCTGTTGTCGGCCGTGGATCGGGCACCGAAGGACGGGCCGCCGATGTAGACGGCATCAGCGCCGTGCTGGATGGCTTCGATGCCGATGTCGGCCGTGCGGGCAGGGGAGAGCAGTTCGAGCTGGTGGGGGAGCATGGAGCTGAATTATCCCTGCTCGTCTGGATGACTGCCTGCTGCGAAGCCCAAGTCATGGCCGCGCAGCGGCCGGTCATCACTGCACCTTGGCCTTGGCGCGCAGGTCGTCCTGGAACTTGCCGAGCTTTTGCTGTTGCAGCTGCTGGGCGATCTGGGGCTTGACGTCGTCGAGCTTGGGCAGTTCGGCATCACGCACATCGTCCAGACGGATGATGTGCCAGCCGAACTGGCTCTTGACCGGGGCATCGGTCATCTGGCCTTTGGCCAGCTTGGCCATGGCTTCGCCGAATTCGGGCACATAGGCGCTGGCAGCGGACCAGTCGAGGTCACCACCGTTGGCGCCGGAGCCAGGGTCCTTGGAGTTCTTCTTGGCCAGCTCTTCGAACTTGCCGCCCTTCTTGATGTCGGCGATCAGGGCCTTGGCCTGGTCTTCGGTCTCGACCAGGATGTGGCGGGCACGGTATTCCTTGCCGCCGTTTTCCTTGACGAATTTGTCGTACTCGGCCTGGATGTCGGCGTCTGTAACCGGGTTCTTTTTCTGGAAGTCGGCAAACAGGGCGCGGATCAGGATGGTTTGGCGCGCGAGTTCGAGCTGGTTTTTGTAGTCGTCCGAGGCGTCCAGGCCGCGCTTGCGCGCTTCCTGCATGAACACTTCGCGGGCGATCAGCTCCTGCTTGATCTGGTCCATGACATCCGGCGTGACAGGACGGCCCGACGCTTCGACCTGTTTCTTGAGCGCTTCGGCACGCGCCGTGGGCACGGGCTTGCCGTTGACGATGGCAATGTTTTGCGCCAGAACGGGAGCCGCCAGCACAGCCAGCAGGGCAGCGGCGAGGACTTGTTTTTTCATGGACGATCCTTGAATCGCGTGGGGTACAAAAAAGGCAGCCGGTGAGGGCTGCCCGCTTCAGAGCAGTTCGATCGCCAGGGCGTGCAGGCCTTGGTCGATGAAATCTTGCAGCGCATCATACACAAGCCGATGGCGCTGAACCCGGCTTTGGCCCTCGAACAAAGGGGAGGCAATGCGCACCCGGATATGGCTGCCCTCGCCGCTGGCGTTGGCCCCGGCATGGCCGGCGTGCTGGGCGCTTTCGTCGATCACTTCCAGCGCGCTGGGCTGCAACCGATCCTGCAGCCGCGCCTCGATGCGTTGTGCGGTGTTCATCCTTCCTCCTTGGGCAGGTGCCGGGCCACATACAGGCCCTGGCCGATGATGAACACCACCGGAAAGACATAGCCCCAGAGCTTGAAGTTCATCCAGGCGTCGGTGCTGAAATAGGCCGCCACATAGGCGTTGATGGCGGCCATGAACACGCAATACAGCATCCACGAGACGTTCAGGCGGTGCCAGACCGCGTTGGCCAGCTTGAGTTGCTGGCCCAGCAGCATGTGCAGAAAGTTGCGGCTGAAGACGTATTGGCCCAGGGCCAGGGTCAGCGCCAGACCGCTGTAGAGCACGGTGGGCTTCCATTTGATGAAGCGCTCGTCATGCAGGGCCAGCGTCATGGCACCAAAGCCCAGGATCAGCACCAGCGTGACCTTGTGCATCGTCTGCAGGCGGCCGTCGAGTTTGTAAATCAGCAGGGTCTGCACCACGGTCGCGGCCATCAGCACCGCGGTGGCGGTGTAGATGTCGGCCATCTTGTAGGCGACGAAAAACAGCAGGATGGGGAAAAAGTCGAGCAGGAGTTTCATGAGGGCGCAGGCTGACAGTGGCCTGCCTTGGGGACATTACAAAGGTTCGAAGTCTAGCGAAGCCGAATTCATGCAGTAGCGCAGGCCGGTTGGGGCCGGGCCGTCTTCGAACACATGGCCCAGGTGGGCGCCGCACTGGGCGCAGACGGTTTCGACCCGCACCATGCCGTGGCTGCGGTCCACCCGCTCCTCGATCGCCTCGGGGTTGGCGGCCTTGAAAAAGCTGGGCCAGCCGCAGCCGGCGTCGAACTTGGTGTCGGAACGGAACAGTTCGGCGTCGCAGCAGATGCAGCGGTAGATGCCGGGTGCCCAGTGGTCCTCGTAGCGGCCGGTGAAGGGGCGCTCGGTCGCGGCTTCGCGGGTGACGGCATAGGCCAGCGGTTCGGCGCCTTTGGCGGCCAGCAGCGCGCGCCATTGCTCGGCGGTCTTGGTGATCTTGTCCATGCGGTTCTCCTCAGGATGAGCAGCTGATTTCGAGCTGGCCGGCCCAATCGGGCGGGAAGCCGGAGCAGTCTTCGTGCTCGGGGTGTTCGTCAAAGGGCGCGTGCAGGAGGTGCAGCAAGCGGTCGATTTCGGCGTAGTCCCCCTCGCGGGCACGCTGGATGGCGATTTCGGCCAGGTGGTTGCGCAGCACGTATTTGGGGTTGGTGCGCAGCATCTGAACGCCCATCGCCCGCGGCTCGGCTTGGCCCACCCGTTCGCGGTAGCGCTGTAGCCAGGTCTGCAGGCGCGTGCGGTCGAGG
>Ga0255182_1001491_pt1 | contig 11968 bp, 10 predicted proteins | sample Atl_UVDOM_RepA_8_FD_188420 | JGI IMG/M metagenome (GOLD analysis project Ga0255182, IMG submission 188420) | Freshwater microbial communities from Altamaha River, Georgia, United States - Atl_UVDOM_RepA_8d | ecosystem: Environmental > Aquatic > Freshwater > River | place: USA: Georgia... | reverse complement strand
AGGTACCCCAGGTCCAGGGCATGGGCCCAGCGCCGGGGAAAGCGCTCTTCGATGCGAGCCTCTATCATCTGGGGCACCTGGTACTTCAGTCGCTCCACCAGGTCCCTGTCGAACTTCTTGGCGTAATCGTCGAACAGGTCTCGAACGTAGTGGTCGGGCGCCCGCTCCGGCGCCGTGGAGCTGCTGAGCGCCGACACGAGGTATTGAACATGTTCGCGTTGGCGCGCGTCCTGGATCTGGGGCAGCGCCGCCTGAAAGAGCTGCAGGGCCGTGTCCAACCGCCCCGCGGTCTGGTAAATGTAGGCCAGCCCCAATTGAGCTTCGGTGAAATGGGGGTTGAGCACCAGGGCCTGCAAGTACGCCTTTTCTGCGGCCTCCGTGCGGCCCAGTTGTTTGAGCGCGCTCGCTTTGGTGGACCAGGCCTGCACGTGCCTGGGGGCGGCCTCCAACACCGAGTCCAAGTGGGGCAACGCGGCTTCGCCCTGACCGGATTGAATCAGTGCCATCGCCAAATTGAACCGGCATTCCAGAAAATTGGCCCCCTTCTTGACGGCTGTCGTGAGACTGTCGACGGCGCCTGCGAAATCCTGCTTTGACAAGCGCACGCTGCCCAGCAGGTAATGACAAAAGGCCGAAGCGTCCTTGCAGGCAACACCCTTGATCAGGTACGCCTCGGCCGGGTCCGGCTGGCCACTCTTGAGTTCGACGATGGCCGCCAGCTCGAACAGACGACTGCGCTTTTGCCCAGCGACACCGACATCGGCCAGCATGCGTCGCGCCATGGCCAGCATGTTGGAGTTGACCGCGTTCTCGAGCGCCGCCAGGAATTGTTGGTTGACCACGGGCGTCATCTCAGGGATCCCTTTCTGGAGGTGGCCCCATCAAGCGACGGGGCCAAACATGTTACTTGAGCTCGACACGGGCGAACTTGCGCTTGCCCACCTGCACCACGAAGGTGCCTGCGCCCAGCTTCAACGCCTTGTCGCTCACCACGGCGCCGTCCACCCTCACACCCCCCTGCTCCACCATGCGCAGCGCCTCGCTGGTCGAGGGCACCAGCCCGGCCTGTTTGAGCAGCGCGCCGATGCCGATCGCGCCCCCTTCGGGCAGCGCCATCGCCACCTCGGGCAGTTCGTCGGGGATGCCGCCGCGGGCGCGGTTGTTGAAGTCCGCCAGGGCGTCGTCTGCGGATTTCGAATTGTGAAAACGGCTGACGATTTCTTGCGCCAGTAACACCTTGATGTCCCGGGGGTTGCGGCCGGCCATGCAATCTGCTTGAAAACCCGCGATTTCGGCTTCGGCACGGCGGCTCAGCAAGGTGAAGTACGACCACATCAGATCGTCGCTGATGCTCATGAGCTTGCCGAACATGTCGTTGGGCGCCTCGCTGATGCCCACGTAGTTGTTCTTGGACTTGCTCATCTTCTCGACCCCGTCCAGGCCCACAAGCAAGGGCATGGTCAGGATGCACTGGGGCTCCTGGTCGTATTCGGCCTGCAGGTGGCGCCCCATCAGCAGGTTGAACTTCTGGTCGGTGCCCCCCAGCTCCAGGTCGGACTTGAGCGCCACCGAGTCATACCCCTGCATCAGCGGGTAGAGGAACTCATGCACGCTGATCGAGGTGCCCGCGTGGAATCGGTCATGGAAGTCATTGCGCTCCATCATGCGCGCCACGGTGTAGCGGCTGGCCAGCTGGATCATGCCGCGCGCGCCCAGGGCGTCGCACCACTCGCTGTTGTAGCGGATCTCGGTGCGCTCGGGGTCAAGCACCAGGCTGGCCTGCCTGTAGTACGTCTCTGCGTTGACCTTGATCTGCTCGGGCGTGAGCGGCGGGCGCGTGGTGTTGCGGCCCGACGGGTCGCCGATCAGCGACGTGAAGTCGCCGATCAGGAAGATCACCTGGTGGCCCAGATCCTGCAACTGCCGCAGCTTGTTGAGCACCACCGTGTGGCCCAGGTGGATGTCCGGGGCGGTCGGGTCCAGACCCAGCTTGATGCGCAGGGGCACGCCGGTGGCTTCGGAGCGCGCCAGCTTGCGCAGCCAGTCGGCTTCGGGCAGCAATTCCTCACAGCCGCGGCGCGTGACGGCCAGGGCTTCGAGGACGCGGTCGGTGACGGGGTGCGCGGGGGCCGGCGCGGCGGCCTGATCGGGTTGAGACATGGGGCAAGCGAGGGTGTAAAGGGTGGCGCGTGACGCAGTTCACGCTCGACCCGAGGCTATACTTCGGCACTTCTTTCAGGCGCCTGGGGCCCAGGGCCTGCGCTGGCACCAGGCTGGCGCGGGGTCAGAGCAACCCGGCATTTTAGGGGACAGCGTTTTGGATCGAGCAGATTTGGGCCCATGGCTGGCCCCGTTGAGCAGACTGATGAACGAACACCCCCGCCGCGTGACCGCTGCCGTGGCGGTGATGCTGGCAGGAGCAGCGGCCACCGCCTTCGGTGTGGCCCCACTGGCTGCCAATGACGGCCCCCAGCCCCTGGTGACCACGATCGACGAGGCCCTGCCGCTGCCGCAACTGGCGCCGCAACTCCAGGCCCTGGATGGCACCCCGCTCACGCTGTACCGCAGCGACGTCACCCGCACGTCGGACACCGTCGACACCCTGCTGCGCCGCCTGGGTGTGGACGATGACGAGGCCGCGCGCTTCATCCGCTCCGATGCCGTGGCCGGCTCGCTGATGACCGGCCGCGCCGGCAAGATGGTCAAGGTGGTGACCGACAACGGCCGCCTGATCGAGATGGTGGTGCGCGGCCCGGCCGCCGACGCCAGCCAGGTCGATTCGCACTTCACCCGCCTGACGATCCGTCGTGCCGAGGGCGCCCTGAACGGCTCGCTGAGCGCGCGATCCGAACAGGCCCCGCTGCAGGTGCGCGAACAGGTGGCGTCGGCCACGATCACGCATTCGCTGTACCAGGCCGCGGACGACGCCCGCGTGCCCGATGCGATCACCAACCAGATCGCCGAAATCTTCAGCGCCGACATCGACTTCCGCCGCGAACTGCGCAAGGGCGACGCCTTCAGCGTGGTCTACGAGGGCCACACGGCCGATGGCGAGCCCATCACCTGGGGCGGATCGGCCGGTCAGGTGCTGGCCGCGCGCTTCATCAACAAGGGCGAGGTGCACGACGCCGTCTGGTTCCAGGAGCCCGGTCGCAAGGGCGCCTATTACGACCTGTCGGGGCGCAGCAAGAACAAGGCCTTCCTGGCGTCGCCCCTGGCGTTTTCGCGCGTGACCTCTGGCTTTGCCATGCGCTTCCACCCGGTGCTGCTGCGCTGGCGCGCCCACCTGGGTGTGGACTACGGCGCCCCCACCGGCACGCCGGTGCGTGTGGTGGGTGATGGCGTGGTGTCGTTCGCCGGCTGGCAGAACGGCTATGGCAACGTCGTGCAGGTGCAGCATTCGGCCGACCGCATGACGGTGTATGCGCACCTGAGCCGCATGGACGTCAAGAAGGGGCAGAAGATCGAGCAGGGGCAGATCCTGGGTGCCGTGGGCGCCACGGGCTGGGCCACCGGCCCGCACCTGCACTTCGAATTCAAGGTGGGCGGCAAGCACGTCGACCCGATGCAGATTGCCCGCGCCTCGGAGAGCACCCAGATCTCGCCGCAGGCCATGGCCCGCTACCGTGATCTGGCCCGCCAGACGGCCCAGCGCCTGGACATGGCCAGCCAGATGCAGACGGCCGGCGCCCAGACGGGCCCGCGCTTCGAGTGACGGCGGGCTCGACGCCTCAGGCCTGGATCGGCCTGATGTCGGGCACCTCGATGGATGGGGTCGATGGCGTGCTGGCACGCATCGGCCCGCAAGGCGAATGGGGCGGGGTCATCGCGCACGCCCACCTGCCCTTCGAGGCCCCCCTGCGCCGCGAACTGCTGGCGCTCAACACCAGCGGCCCGGACGAACTGCACCGCGCCGCCTTGGCCGCGCAAGGCGTGTCACGGGCCTATGCCGACGTGGTGAGGCAATTGACCCGGGCCGTGCCCGATGTGACGGTATCGGCCATCGGCGCCCATGGGCAGACCGTGCGCCACCGCCCTGAGCTGGGCTACACGCTCCAGCTGCTGGCCCCGGCCCTGCTGGCCGAACTGACCGGCCTGGACGTGGTGAGCGACTTTCGCAGCCGCGATGTGGCGGCCGGTGGCCAGGGCGCCCCACTGGTGCCCATCTTTCACCAGGCCGTGTTTGCGCACCTGCAGCACCGCGTGGCCGCGCTCAACGTGGGCGGCATTGCCAACGTGAGCTTGCTGGCCAGCGGCCCGGCAGGCAATGCGCCGCCGCCTCTGGGTTTTGACTGCGGGCCGGGCAATGTGCTGATGGACCTGTGGGTGCAGCGCCAGCGGGGCCTGCCGTATGACGCCGATGGAGCCTGGGCGGCCAGCGGCCACGTCCACGCCGACTGGCTGGCCTGCGCGCTCGCTGAGCCTTATTTTGCGCTGCCCGCCCCCAAGAGCACCGGCCGCGATCTGTTCCATGCCAACTGGCTGGACCGCTGGCTGGGCGCCTGCGGGGTGGACGCGGTCTCGTTGCCGGACGCCCTGGCCGCCGACGTGCAGGCCACTTTGTGCGAGCTGACGGCCCGCAGCGCCTGGGACGCCATGGCGCCCCACCAGCCGGGTGAGGTGCTGGTGTGCGGCGGCGGGGCCTTGAACCGACACCTGGTGGGGCGACTGGCGGCCCTGGCCGCACCCCACGGCACCCAGGTGCACAGCACGGACGTGCGAGGCCTGCCGCCCATGGAGGTGGAAGCCGCGGCGTTCGCCTGGCTGGCCTGGGCCTGCGTGCACCGCCATGCGGGCAACGTGCCGGCCGTGACCGGGGCAGCGGGTGAGCGGGTGCTGGGAGCCGTGTACCCGGGGCGTTGATCGACGTGCGAGCCTCCTGTCCGTGTTCGCACGGATGTCCATCGCAGGCGCCCCGATCTACCCTTGCGACAGCTTTGCATTTGTGTGACTTCGGCACCGTACCGGCGCCACAAAAGCCCCGCAGATCAACGCCATCACTTCACCCACACCTCAAAGGGAGTCCCCATGAAATTCTCTCGCAAGACCTTGATCGCCGCCGCGGCTCTGCTGGCCATGGGCAGCGCTGCCCACGCCACGATTTCAACGATTTCGATTGGCGGACCCAGCGCCGACCTGACCGATCCAAGCGTGCCTGGCGTCGTGCGCCAGGTGTCGTTGCTGGCCGGCAGCGGCACGCTGACGTTCACCAATCCCGGGGTTGACTACTCGGCCTACGATGCCCGCGACATCAGCGGTGCCGTCGGTGCCTTGAACACCGGTGTGGTCGGCCTGTCGGGCGGGGAGGGCATCGTTGTCCAGGAACAATGGAAGTCTTACGCCCAGTCGGGCCCCGGCTTCGAAAGCGTGTTCTTCGCCACCAAGGCGGCCGCTGACGCCGACCCCGAAAACCAGAACTACTACGCCAATGGTGACATTTCGGTGTCAAACACCGGCTCGTTCCGCCTGTCATCGGCGGTCAACGCGCCGGTGAACAGCATCACCATGAAGACGAACATCGGTGGCGACACGGCCGCCACCGCAGGCATCTCCACGGGTTCGGTGGTCACGGCGATCAGTTCGGGCTACGCCATCCAGTCGGCCACGGCCAACGCGGCGCTCACGGGCGGCAACATCCGCATCGAAAACATCGTCTTCGATCTGTACAACGGCACGGTCAAGGCGGACGTGTCGGGCACCCGCCTGGCCGTGGGCAAGGCAGCGGCCATCAACTACGCCACGGAAAACATCACCCTGTGGACATTCGCAGGCATCGCGGCTGGCGGCGCCGATGTGACCGGGCCCACCGGGCTGGATCTCGCCGACCTCACCGCGACCAACAGCATCGACCGCCTGACCAACCCTGCCTACTGCGGATCGGCGTGCTACAGCCTCCTCGAGACCGACGGCGCCGGCGGCATCATCCTGCAAGCCAACACGTCCATCAACAATCTGGACATGACCGATGCAGGCATCGACTTCTTCAAGAAGGTGCTCAACACGACTGCGACCGGCACCAGCGCGCTGGTGGGCGTCGATTCCACCGTCGGCAAGTGGGGCTCTGTGCAGTCCAACCTGGTCTTGCGTGTCACGGCCGTGCCTGAACCCAGCACATATGCGCTGATGGGCTTGGGTCTGGTGGGCATCGCTCTGGCCACCCGCCGCCGTCAGCGGCTGCTGGCAGCCGCCTCCTGACCTGCACGCATGGTGGCGTGATCAGGCGCCCGGCAGCGACGCTGTCGGGCGTCGGGTGCTGGGGGCGGTTTACGCAGGCCGCGTCGGCTGAACCGCCAGCCCGGACGCCGCACTGAGATCAGGCTCCCACCCCCAGTGCGCCCACATCGGGGCCTGGATGCGCCGCCGCAGGGTGTCGACGTTGGCCGCCTGCTCCGGCATGTCGGGGTCGATGACGTTGGCCACCCAGCCCGCCAGGGTCAGCCCGCGGGCCAGGATGGCTTCCTGCGTGAGCAGGGCGTGGTTCAGACAGCCCAGGCGCAGCCCCACCACGAGCACCACCGGCAGTTGCAGGCGCTGCGCCAGGTCGGCGCTGGTGGCCCCTTCGCCAGGGCCGTCGTGCAGCGGCACCAGAAAACCACCCGCCCCTTCCACGACGATGGCATCGGCATGCTGGGCCAGCGCGTGGAAGCTGGCCTCGATGTGGCCCAGGTCGATCTGCACGCCGGCGTTGCGCGCCGCGATGTGGGGCGCCACCGCGTCGGGCAAGGCGTAAGGGTTGTCGAAGGCCGGCGGCACCGCCAGTGTCGACGCGGCCCGCAACTGGGCGATGTCGTCGTTCAGCCAGTGCCCCGCTGGCGCGGCATCGGGCGTCGCCCGGTGATCATCCACCCATTCACAGCCCGCCGCCACCGGCTTCATGCCCACCACCCGGGCATGGTCGTGCTGCAAGGCACGCAGCAAGGCGCAGCTCACCCGGGTCTTGCCGACACCGGTGTCGGTGCCGGTCACGAAGTAGGCTTTGCGCAGCGGGCGCGGGGGGGTGTGGGAGGGGTTCATGCCATGGGGGGCGTGGTCGCCGCCGCCGGGGTGGGCGTGCGGTCGATGTCGTCGAGCACCTGGTCCAGCACCCGAAGGGTCTGGGTGGCCAGGTGCACCTGGTCGGCTTCGGTCAGCACATAGGGCGGCATGGCGTAGAGCGTGCGCCCGATGGGGCGCAACAGCAAGCCGGCCTCCAATGCCGCGCGGTGGTAGCGGGCCGCAAAGCCGGGGTCGTCGGTGTCCACGTCCCAGGCCCAGATCATGCCCAAGTGGCGCGTGGCGGTGACCCGCGGGTGGGCCGCCAGCGGCGCGCACAGGGCGTTCAGGCGGTCTGCGGTCTGCCCATTGCGGTCGAGCACGCCCAGGCCCTGGGCGTCGCGCGCGGCCAGGGTGTCGAGCACCGCCAGCGCGGCGCGGCAGGCCAGCGGGTTGCCGGTGTAGGAGTGCGAGTGCAAAAAGCCGTGGGCGGTGCGGTCGTCCCAGAAGGCGCCGTAGACGGCGTCGGTGGTCAGCACCACCGACAGGGGCAAGACGCCGCCCGTGAGCCCTTTGCTCAGGCAGATGAAGTCGGGGCGCACCGGACGGCCGTCGGCCCCCAGGGCCTGCTGGTGGGCAAACAGGCTGCCCGTGCGACCGAAACCCACCGCGATCTCGTCGGCGATCCAGTGCACCTCGTGGCGATCGCAGAGTTGGCGCACGGCCACGAGGTAGGCCGGGTCGTACATGCCCATGCCCGCCGCCCCCTGCACCAGCGGCTCGAGGATCAGCGCGGCGGTGTCGTGGTGGTGTGCGGCCAGATGCGCGTCCAGCGCGTCGATGCAGTGCTGCAGGTGCTCGGCCGCGCTCACCCCCGGGGCCGCATGGCGCGGATCGGGCGACGGCAGCGTGGCGCTCAGGCGCAGCAGCGGCGCATACGCCTCGCGGAACAAGGGGATGTCGGTCACACCCAGAGCCCCGGCGGTTTCACCGTGGTAGCCCCCCTGCAGGCCGATGAATCGGTGCTTGCCCGGCCGGCCGCGGTTGCGCCAGCTGTGGGCGCTCATCTTGAGCGCGATCTCGGTGGCACTGGCGCCGTCACTGGCATAGAAGGCATGGCCCAGGCCGGTCAAGGCGGCCAGGCGTTCGGACAGCTCGACCACCGGCGGGTGGGTCAGCCCGGCCAACATGATGTGGTCCAGGCGACTCAATTGGTCGGTGATGGCCTCGCGGATGGGGCCAAAGCCATGGCCGAAGAGGTTGACCCACCACGAACTGACGGCATCGAGAATGCGGTGCCCCTGGTCGTCGATCAGCCAGGCGCCCTCGGCGGCCACGATGGCCCGCGGCGGGTGCCGGTCGTGTACCTTCATCTGGGTGCACGGGTGCCAGACGGCCTGCCGGCTGCGGTCGGACCAGGTGGGTTGCATGGCCACCGGCCTTCGGTTCAGGGGCGGTAGACGCAGCGGTCACCCGCTGCACGCGACACGGCCACGCCGGCCACCTGCGGGATCTGTTCGCGCACGCGGTCGTGGATGAACACGCAGAGGTTTTCCAGGGTGGGGGCGCCCAGGCCAGCCACCTCATCCAGAAAATGGTGGTCGAGCTGCGAGCGCACGTTCGCGATCACCTCGCGCAGCACGGCCAGGTCGACCACCATGCCGGACGCCGGCTGGCGTTCGCCCCGCACGATGACCTCGGCGGTGTAGGTGTGGCCGTGGATGCGGCGGCTGCCGGCGGCTTCTTCGGGCGACACCTGGCGCTTGAGCGTGTGGGCCGCGTCGAAGGAAAAGGTCTGGCTCAGTTCGAACATCTTCTGGCGATCCTCAGCAGCGCGCCGGTTGGAGGTATGGAAACACGGGGACGGGCGGGCTCAGCGGATGCCCAGGGTCTTGTGCGTCTGCACGCTGAGCTGCCAACGCGGGTGGTCGAGGCACCACTGCACGGCCCACTCGGTGGCGTGACGACGCGCCTCGGGCGACGCGCTGTCCATGGGCTGCACCCGGCGCTGGGCGAAGTCCATGGCGTCGAAGCGACAGAACATGGCGTCGTCGAACCCGTCCTGCGGCACGACGACCTTGAGTTCGTGTCCCGACGTTTGTACCAGAGTCGCCCCCGCCTTGGGGCTGACGCAGATCCAGTCCAGGCCGGCGGGCGCGGCGATCGTGCCATTGGTCTCGACCGCGATCTCGAACCCTTGAGCGTGCAGGGCGTCGATCAAGGCGGAGTCGACCTGCAGCAAGGGCTCGCCGCCCGTCAGCACGACGAAGCGACGCCCCAGGCGGCCGGCCTCGGTATCGGGCCAGAAGGCAGCGATGCGCGAAGCCAGGGCCGCCGCGGTGTCGAACTTGCCGCCCCCCAGACCGTCGGTGCCGACGAAATCGGTGTCGCAGAAGCGGCAGACGGCCGACGCGCGGTCGGCCTCGCGACCGGTCCAGAGATTGCACCCTGCGAAACGACAGAACACCGCCGGCCGACCGGCGTGCGTGCCTTCACCCTGCAGGGTGTAGAAGATTTCTTTGACGCTGTACGTCATGGCAGGGGCCCGTGAGGGCGTTCGTTCAGGCGGCGCGGCCCTTGAAGGCCGTCCACCACACCACGACCGCCGAAGCGATCACCAGGGCGGCATACGTGCGCATGGCACCGTCACGCCCCACGAGCACCAGCCCCAGCACCAGGATGCCCGCATTGGCCAGCGCCACCCGGCGGGCCATGAGCCCCCACGACACGCCACGCAGGGCCTTGAACCACACCAGCCGCACCAGCGTGGGCACGATGAGGGCCATGCCAACCGCCGGCAGGAAGAAGTTCAGCAGGTGAATCAGAGCGTCGATCGGACCCATGCAATCAGACCCATGGATGGGGACTATCCAGGCGCAAAGCCGCAGATTTTATAATCTTTGCCCATGAGTGTCCTGGCCCTGGGTTTGAACCACACGACCGCCGCGGTGGATCTGCGCGGTCGCTTCGCGTTCGCGGTCGACCAGCTGGCCCCCACGCTGCGGGCACTGCACGGTCGGCTGTCGTCGGCCGAGGCGGCCTTGCTGTCCACCTGCAACCGCACCGAGCTGTACTGCGCAGCCCCCGGTCCGGCCACGCCGGTGCACCACATCCAGCGCCAGGCCGTCGAGTGGCTGGCCGGTGTCGGCCAGGTGTCGGCCGACGAGCTGATGCGCCATACCTATGTGCTCGAAGGGGGCGCCGCAGCCCGCCATGCCTTCCGCGTGGCCAGCGGTCTGGACTCGATGGTGCTGGGTGAACCCCAGATCCTGGGGCAGATGAAGCAGGCGGTGCGCGAGGCCGATGCGGCGGGCACCCTGGGCACCACGCTGCACCAGCTGTTCCAGCGCAGCTTTGCCGTGGCCAAGGAAGTGCGCACGTCCACCGAGATCGGGGCGCATTCGATCAGCATGGCCGCTGCCGCCGTGCGCCTGGCCGGTCAGCTGTTCGAAGACTTGTCGCGCACCCGCGTGCTGTTCGTGGGCGCGGGCGAAATGATCGAGCTGTGCGCCACGCACTTTGCCGCCCGCCAGCCCAAGGGCATGGCGGTGGCCAACCGGACGCTGGAGCGCGGCGAGCGCCTGGCCGCCCACCTGGGGGCCGAGGCCATGCGCCTGGCCGACCTGCCGCAACGCTTGCACGAGTTCGACATCGTCGTGTCGTGCACCGCCAGCACCTTGCCCATCATCGGCCTGGGGGCGGTCGAGCGGGCCATCAAGGCGCGTCGGCGCCGCCCGATGTTCATGGTGGACCTGGCCGTGCCGCGCGACATCGAACCCGAAGTGGGGCACCTCGATGACGCCTACCTGTACACGGTGGACGACCTCAGTGCCGTGGTGCAGTCGGCCGGGCACAAGCGCCAGGCGGCCGTGGCCCAGGCCGAGGCCATCATCGAGACCGGCGTGCAGGGTTTCGTGCACTGGCTGGACCAGCGCGCCACCGTGCCCCTGATCCAGGCGCTGCAGTCGCAGACCGATGTCTGGCGCCAGGCCGAACTGGCCCGTGCGCGCAAACTGCTGGCGCGCGGTGAAGGCATCGACGCCGTGCTCGAGGCCCTGTCGCGCGGGCTCACGCAGAAGATGCTGCACGGCACGATGGCCGAGCTCAACAGCACCGACCCGCAGCACCGCGCGCAACTGGCCGACACGGTGTCGCGGCTGTTCCTGCGGGGCGATCTGCCCCCGTCCGGAGGGCGTTCGTGAGCACGGGGCTGGCGCCCTCGCTTGCCGCCTCGCTCGATCGCCTCTCGCACCGCCTGCGTGAACTCGACGAGGCCCTGGCCGACCCGCTGGTGGCCGCCGATCCGCGCCGCTACCGCGACCTCTCACGCGAGCACGCCGAGGTCAGCGCCGTGTGCGAACTGGCGCGCCAGCACGCCCGGCGCAGCGACGACCTCGCCGCCGCCAAACAAATGCTGCAGGACCTGGGCGACGACCCGGACATGCGCGCCCTGGCCGCCGACGAGGTGGCCCAGGCCGAGGCCGACCTGACCCGCCTGGAGGCCGAGTTGCAGACCGCGTTGCTGCCCCGCGACCCCGACGACGCCCGCAACGCGTTCCTGGAGATCCGCGCGGGCACCGGCGGTGACGAATCGGCGCTGTTCGCGGGCGATCTGGCCCGCATGTACACGCGGCATGCCGAACGCCAGGGCTGGCGCTGCGAGCTGATGTCGGCACACGAGTCCGACCTGGGCGGCTACAAGGAAGTGGTGTTCCGCATCGAGGGCCCGGGCGTCTACGGCGCGCTGAAGTTCGAAAGCGGCGGCCACCGGGTGCAGCGCGTGCCGGCCACCGAAACCCAGGGCCGCATCCACACCAGCGCCTGCACCGTGGCCGTGCTGCCCGAGCCCGACGAGGCCGAAGAGGTGCAGATCAACCCCGCCGACCTGCGTATCGACACCTTCCGCGCCAGTGGCGCTGGCGGCCAGCACATCAACAAGACGGATTCGGCCGTGCGCGTGACCCACTTGCCCACCGGCATCGTGGCCGAGTGCCAG
>Ga0255182_1001488_pt1 | contig 12002 bp, 18 predicted proteins | sample Atl_UVDOM_RepA_8_FD_188420 | JGI IMG/M metagenome (GOLD analysis project Ga0255182, IMG submission 188420) | Freshwater microbial communities from Altamaha River, Georgia, United States - Atl_UVDOM_RepA_8d | ecosystem: Environmental > Aquatic > Freshwater > River | place: USA: Georgia... | reverse complement strand
GGATCGAAGTTGCCGGCGCCCGCACGCTGGGCAGGCTGGTCGAAGGCCGACAGTTCGCCGCCCTCCAGCTGCGCAAAGACTGCCAGCTGTTCCACCAGAATCTTGGCCGATGCACGAACAGCGTCTTCAGCCGTAATGGCACCATTGGTTTCGATTTCGAGCACCAGCTTGTCGAGGTCGGTGCGTTGCTCCACACGGGCGCTTTCGACGGTGTAGCTCACGCGCTTGACCGGCGAGAAGGAGGCATCCAGCACGATACGGCCGAGGCCTTTGGTCGGCTCGTCGTGGTGACGGCGCAGCGTTCCCGGCACATAGCCACGGCCCTTTTCGACCTTGATCTGCATGTCCAACTTGCCGCCTTGCGACAGGTGGGCGATCAGATGCTCGGGGTTGATGATTTCGACATCGTGGGGTGTCTGGATGTCGGCGGCCGTCACGGGACCTTCACCGTCCTTGCGCAGGCTCAGGGTCACTTCGTCACGGTTGTGCAGCTTGAAGACCACCCCCTTGAGGTTCAGCAGGATGTTGACCACGTCTTCCTGCACACCGTCGATGGACGAATACTCATGGACCACGCCGGCAATGGTCACTTCGGTGGCCGAATAACCCACCATGGACGACAGCAGCACACGACGCAACGCGTTGCCCAGCGTGTGGCCATAACCACGCTCGAAGGGCTCCAGGGTGACCTTGGCACGGTGCGCCGACAGCTGTTCGACCTGCACAGCTTTGGGTTTCAGCAGATTGGTTTGCATGAAGACTTCCTCTCAATACCCCCGGCTCGTTACACCGGTAAGGCTGATGAAGTACCCGGTGCCGCCATGCCTGGCCGCCCGGGAACGAACATGGACGCGAAGATCAGCGTGAATACAGTTCGACGATCAGCGATTCGTTGATGTCGGCACCGAATTCGTCGCGGTCGGGCACTTTCTTGAAGGTACCTTCGGCTTTGTCGGCATTGACTTCGACCCAGGCCGGCAGACCCACCTGCTGGGCCAGCTGCAGGGCTTCCACCACACGGTTCTGCTTCTTGGACTTTTCACGCACGGCGACGACATCACCGGCCTTGACCATGTAGGAAGGAATGTTCACCGACTGGCCGTTGACCGTGATGGCCTTGTGCGAAACCAGCTGGCGTGCTTCTGCGCGAGTCGAGCCAAAACCCATGCGGTACACCACATTGTCCAGACGCGACTCCAGCAGCGACAGCAGATTGGAGCCGGTATTGCCCTTGCGGCGATCGGCTTCGGCGAAGTAACGGCGGAACTGCTTTTCCAGCACGCCATACATGCGCTTGACCTTCTGCTTCTCGCGCAGTTGCAGACCGAAGTCGGAGGTGCGCTGGCCCGATGTGCGACCGTGCTGGCCGGGCTTGGAGTCGAATTTGGCCTTGTCCGCAATCGAGCGGCGTGCGCTCTTGAGGAACAGGTCGGTGCCTTCACGGCGGGAGAGTTTGGCCTTGGGGCCGAGGTAACGTGCCACGTGGATTTCCTTTGAGGTTCAGCTGCTGCATTACAAAATGCAGGAGCCAGGCCATGCAAGCATGCGCCTGGCGGTGGGCTTGCAATAAAGCTTAGATACGACGGCGCTTTTGCGGACGGCAGCCGTTGTGCGGGATCGGGGTCACATCCGAAATGGAGGTGATACGGATGCCCAGCGCGCCCAGGGCGCGCACCGAGGATTCACGGCCGGGACCGGGACCCTTGATTTCCACATCCAGGTTCTTGATGCCCTGTTCCATGGCGGCACGGCCGGCCACCTCGGAAGCCACCTGGGCTGCAAAAGGCGTCGACTTGCGCGAACCCTTGAAGCCCTGACCGCCGGACGAAGCCCAGGACAGGGCATTACCCTGACGGTCGGTGATGGTGATGATGGTGTTGTTGAACGAAGCGTGTACGTGGGCAATGCCGTCGGCAATGTTCTTGCGGACTTTCTTGCGCACACGCTGGGCTGCGTTGCTGGAAGCTTGTTTCGCCATGGTGTTCTCTTCTCAGTGTGGCTTATTTCTTGAGGGCCGCTGCACCCTTGCGCGGTCCCTTGCGGGTACGTGCATTCGTGCGCGTACGCTGGCCCCGCATGGGCAGGCCACGACGGTGACGGAAACCACGGTAGCAACCAATGTCCATCAGACGCTTGATGTTCATCGTGGTTTCGCGGCGCAGGTCACCTTCGATGGTGAACTGGGCGATCTGGTCGCGGATCTTTTCCAGGTCGGCGTCGGTCAGTTCCTTGACCTTCTTGGAATAGGCGATACCGCATGCGTCGCAGATCTGGCGGGCGCGGGTGCGACCGATGCCGAAGATGGCGGTCAGGCCAATCTCTGCGTGCTTGTGCGGCGGGATGTTGATGCCAGCAATACGAGCCATTTTTGTCCTCTAAAACTAGTGCAATCAGCCTTGACGCTGCTTGTGACGCGGATCGGTACAGATCACGCGGACCACGCCTTTACGGCGGATGATCTTGCAGTTGCGGCAGATTTTCTTGACCGAAGCCGAAACTCTCATGGTTTTCTCCTAAAACTCTTGAATGTGACCCGGGCTTATTTGGCCCGGAACACAATGCGTGCCCTGCTCAGATCGTAGGGCGTCAATTCCACAGTCACCTTGTCACCCGGCAGGATACGGATGTAGTGCATCCGCATCTTGCCGGAGATGTGTCCCAAAACCACGTGTCCATTTTCAAGCTTGACACGGAATGTCGCGTTGGGGAGGTTTTCAACCACCTCACCCTGCATCTGGATGACGTCGTCTTTTGCCATGACTCAGCCACCCAAAGTCGTCCTGAAGTTGGCTTTTTTCAGCAAGGATTCGTACTGCTGGGACATCATGTAGTTCTGCACCTGGGCCATGAAGTCCATGGTGACCACCACAATGATCAGCAAGGATGTGCCGCCAAAGTAAAACGGAACATTGTATTTCAGGATCAGGAATTCCGGCAGCAGACAGACAAAGGTGATGTAGATCGCCCCGATGAATGTCAGTCGCAACAGAATCTTGTCGATGAATCGTGCGGTCTGGTCACCCGGACGGATGCCCGGGATGAACGCGCCACTCTTCTTGAGGTTGTCTGCTGTCTCGCGGCTGTTGAAAACCAGCGCGGTGTAGAAGAAACAGAAGAAGACGATCGCTGCCGCGTAGAACATCACGTAGATCGGTTGTCCAGGCGTCAATGCAGAAGCCACATCTTTGAAGAAGTTGACCACGACGCTGCTCGACTCGCCAGAGCTGAACCAGCCGATGATGGTGGCGGGCAACAGAATGATGGACGAGGCAAAGATCGGCGGTATGACACCTGCCATGTTCAGCTTGAGCGGCAGGTGCGAGGACTGACCGCCATACACCTTGTTGCCCACCTGACGGCGTGCGTAATTGACCAGAATCTTGCGCTGACCCCGTTCGACAAAGACCACAAACCAGGTCACCAGGACCACCACGGTCACGATCAGCAGCGCAACGATCGGCCCCATCGCACCCGTGTTCACCAGTTCGAACAGCCCCCCCAGCGCACTGGGCAGACCGGCTGCGATACCGGCAAAGATCAGGATTGAAATGCCATTGCCAAGGCCGCGCTCGGTAATCTGTTCACCCAGCCACATCAGGAACATGGTGCCTGCTGTCAGGCTGACCACAGCGGTCATGCGGAAGCCAAAACCCGGATTGATGACCAGGCCTGCAGAGGCTTCCAGGGCCACAGCAATGCCCAGGGACTGGAAAATGGCCAGACCCAGCGTGCCATAGCGTGTGTACTGCGTGATCTTGCGACGGCCTGCCTCACCCTCTTTCTTGAGGGCTTCGAGCGTAGGCACCACGTAGGTGGCCAGCTGCATCACGATCGAGGCCGAGATGTAGGGCATGATGCCCAGGGCAAAGACCGTAAAGCGTGAGAGCGCCCCCCCCGAGAACATGTTGAACAGGTTCAGGATGCCGCCGCTCTGGCTATTGAACAGCTGCTTGAGCTGGTCCGGGTCAATGCCCGGCACCGGAATGTGCGCACCAATGCGGTACACCACCAGCGCGAGCAGCAGGAACACCAGCCGACGGCTGAGGTCGCCGTACTTGCCGGTCTTCGCGGTCTGGTTAGCGCCAGTAGCCACTGCCGTTCGCTTTCATTCAGGCCAGGGAACCGCCAGCCGCCTCGATGGCAGCCTTGGCACCTGCAGTCGCACCGATGCCGGTGAGCTTGACCGCCTTGGTCAGCGCGCCCGACTTGATGACCTTGACCACTTTCGCCAGTTCAGGCACAAGACCCGACTGCTTGAGTGTCAGCAGATCCACCTCGGCCAGACCCAGCTTGTCCAGCGTCGAGAGCGTGATCTCGGCGTTGAACTTGAGCAGCTGCGACTTGAAGCCGCGCTTGGGCAGACGGCGCTGCAGCGGCATCTGGCCGCCTTCGAAACCGACCTTGTGGTAACCGCCCGAACGCGATTTCTGACCTTTGTGACCGCGACCCGCGGTCTTGCCCAGACCGGAGCCAATGCCACGGCCGACACGTCGCCGTGCGTGCTTGGCACCATCGGCGGGTTTGATGCTATTGAGTTCCATCAGCGGACTTTCAGAGAACTTTGACCAGGTAGCTGATCTTGTTGATCATGCCGCGCACTGCCGGGGTGTCCTGCAGCACGCTTTCGCTGTTGAGCTTGCGCAGACCCAGGCCGCGCACAGTGGCACGGTGGTCCTGCTTGCAGCCAATCGGGCTGCGCACCAGCTTGATTTTCACGGTGGGGGTAGTGGACATGTTCCGTCTCCTGATCAGGCAGCAAACAGGTCTTCGACCGACTTGCCGCGCTTGGCCGCCACCTCGGATGCCGTGGTGCAGTTCTTGAGCGCGTCAAACGTGGCACGAACCATGTTGTAGGGGTTGGACGAACCGTGGCTCTTGGCCACGATGTCGGTGATGCCCATCACTTCGAAAACGGCGCGCATCGGACCACCCGCGATAATGCCGGTGCCCTTGGGTGCGGGGGACATCATCACGCGGGCTGCACCATGGTGACCCATCACGGTGTGGTGGATCGTGCCGCTCTTGAGCGACACCTTGGTCATGTTGCGACGTGCTTCTTCCATGGCCTTCTGCACGGCAGCCGGCACTTCCTTGGATTTGCCCTTGCCCATGCCGACACGGCCATCGCCGTCACCCACCACGGTCAGTGCTGCGAAACCGAGAATACGGCCACCCTTGACCACCTTGGTCACGCGGTTGACCGCAATCATCTTCTCCCGCATGCCGTCTTCGGGACCGTCACTCTGGGGTTTTGCTTGAAACTTAGCCATTTGAAAATCCGATCCGGTTAGAACTGCAGGCCGGCCTCACGGGCCGCATCGGCCAGGGCCTTGACACGACCGTGGTAAGCGAAACCAGCACGGTCAAACGCCACTTTCTCGACACCAGCGGCCTTGGCCTTCTCGGCAATGCGCTTGCCGATCATCTGGGCCGCGGCGGCATTGCCACCCTTGCCCGAGCCGCCCAGGGCCTGACGCACCTCGGCTTCCGCCGTGGACGCACTGGCCAGCACCTTGGTGCCGCAGCCGGAGATCACGCTGGCGTAAATGTGGAGGTTGGTGCGGTTCACCGACAGACGCGCCACGCCTTGCTGGGCAATGCGAATACGCGTTTGACGGGCACGACGCAGACGCTGCTCTTTCTTGGTCAACATGCTGCAGCTCCTTATTTCTTCTTGGTCTCTTTGATCACGATCTTTTCGTCCGCATAGCGAATGCCTTTGCCCTTGTAGGGCTCAGGCGGACGAACAGCCCGGATCTCGGCCGCGATCTGACCCACACGCTGACGGTCAGCGCCCTTGATCAGGATTTCGGTGGGTGTGGGGGTGGCCACGGTGATGCCGGCAGGCATCACGAAGTCCACCGGATGCGAGAAACCCACAGCCAGATTCAGCTTGGCGCCAGATGCCGTAGCCTTGTAACCCACGCCGACCAGACTGAGCTTCTTCTCGAAACCCTTGGTCACACCGACCACCATGTTGTTGACCAGCTGACGCAGCGTACCGCTCATGGCATTGGCTTCACGCGATTCATTGGCAGGCACAAAACTCAGCTTGCCGCCTTCGTTGCTGACCTTGACCAGCGAATGGGCAGTGACGGCCAACTGGCCACCAGCACCCTTGACGCTGATCTGGTCATCCTTGATGGACACGTCCACACCAGCGGGGACGGTCACAGGCATTTTTCCTACTCGGGACATTTCGTCTCTCCTGCCGTTATGCGACGTAGCACAGCACTTCGCCGCCGACACCGGCTGCACGTGCCTTGCGGTCGGTCATCACGCCTTTGGGGGTTGTGACAATCGCCACGCCCAGACCGTTCATGACCTGCGGAATGGCATCGCGGCCCTTGTACACGCGCAGGCCGGGACGGCTGACGCGCTCGATACGCTCAATGACCGGTCGGCCCGCGTAGTACTTCAGGGCAATCTCGAGTTCGGACTTGCCGTCTGCGGTCTTGACCTGGAAGCCGTCGATATAACCTTCATCCTTCAGCACCTGGGCGATGGCCACCTTCACCTTGGAAGAGGGCACCGACACGCTGGCCTTGGCGACCATCTGGGCGTTGCGGATGCGGGTCAGCAGATCGGCGATGGGATCACTCATGCTCATTTGTTTATCTCCTGCCGATTACCAGCTGGCCTTGGTCACGCCCGGAATGGCACCTTCGAAGGCCATTTCACGGATCTTGGAGCGACCCAGACCGAATTGACGGAACGTGCCACGCGGACGACCGGTGATTTCGCAGCGGTTGCGCTGGCGGGTCGGGTTGGCGTTGCGGGGCAACTTCTGCAGCGCCAGGCGTGCAGCGGCACGCTCGTCATCGCTGCGCTTGGCATCGTTGGCGATTGCCTTCAGTTCTGCGTACTTGCCGGCGAACTTGGCGACCAGTTTTTCGCGCTTGAGCTCGCGCTGGATCAAAGCTACTTTAGCCACGAAGCACCTCAGTTCTTGAAGGGGAAACGGAAAGCGGCGAGCAGTGCCTTGCACTCTTCGTCGGTCTTGGCCGTGGTCGTGATGCTGATGTTCAGACCACGCAGGGCGTCCACCTTGTCGTACTCGATTTCCGGGAAGATGATCTGTTCCTTGACGCCGATGTTGTAGTTGCCACGGCCGTCAAAGGCGCGACCGGAGATACCCCGGAAGTCACGCACGCGCGGCAGGGCCACGGTCACAAAGCGGTCGAGGAATTCATACATCTGCACGCCACGCAGGGTGACCATGCAACCGATGGCCTGGCCTTCGCGGATCTTGAAACCGGCGATGGCTTTCTTGGCCTTGGTCACCACCGGCTTCTGGCCGGCGATCTTGGTCAGGTCGGCCACGGCGTTGTCCATGACCTTCTTGTCGGCAACGGCCTCGCTCACACCCATGTTCAGTGTGATCTTGGTGATGCGCGGCACTTCCATCGGCGACTTGTAGCCGAATTTGGCGGTCAGCTCGGGGGCGACCTTGTCACGGTAGATTTGCTGAAAACGTGCCATGGTCATGCCACCTTGATTTCTTCGCCGCTGGACTTGTAGACACGCACGCGCTTGCCGTCAGCCAGCTGCTTGACGCCCACGCGGTCCGCCTTGCCGGTGGCCGGATTGAAAATGGCCACATTCGACTGGTGGATGGGCATGGTCTTCTCGACGATGCCACCGGTCGTGCCCTTCATGGGGTTGGGCTTGGTGTGCTTCTTGACGATGTTCACGCCATCGACCACCACATGGCTTTCACCGGCACGCAGTGAAACCTTGCCACGCTTGCCCTTGTCACGGCCAGCGATCACGATGACTTCGTCACCTTTGCGAATCTTGTTCATGTCGCGTCCTCTATCAGAGCACTTCAGGGGCCAGCGACACGATCTTCATGAACTTCTCAGTCCGCAGTTCGCGCGTGACCGGGCCGAAGATACGGGTGCCGATGGGTTCGAGCTTGGCATTGAGCAGCACGGCCGCATTGCCGTCGAATTTGACGAGAGAGCCATCGCCACGGCGAATGCCCTTGGCGGTACGGACCACCACTGCGCTGTAAACCTCGCCTTTTTTGACGCGGCCACGCGGCGCGGCTTCCTTCACGCTCACCTTGATGATGTCGCCCACGCTGGCGTAGCGACGCTTGGATCCGCCGAGCACCTTGATGCACAGCACGGATTTGGCGCCGGTGTTGTCGGCGACCTCCAACCGGGATTCTGTCTGGATCATTTCTATATTCCCAACTTGTATTCCTGGACAGGATGCACCCGCACAGGAATCAGTCTTGGACCCGTCATTCACACCACAAACCACTTGCGGCGCTGCAGATTGGGCAGATAACTACGCCTCACAACAAGGCGAAGCCCTCTATTATCACAAAAACCGGCTGGGTGGTCAACAGTTTTTTTTGCAAGGCCCGCGCAGCGACCGTCAGGCGACAATGCGCTCACTTCACTGCATCCCTCCCCATGAGCTCAACATTCCAGCACCTGGCCTTCATTGGCGGCGGCAATATGGCCAGCGCCATCATCGGCGGACTGATCCGCCAGGGCACCCCGGCTTCCGCGATCAGCGTTGTAGAACCTTTTGCCGATACGGCTGCACGCCTGCACAAGGATCTGGGCGTCACGGTCCTGCCTGCCGCCAGCCCAGCCCTGGCCGATGCCGAACTGGTGATCTGGGCCGTCAAGCCGCAGATGTTCAAGGAAGCGGCCATGCCGGTGGCGGCCCATACCCGGGGGGCGCTGCACCTCTCGGTTGCCGCCGGCATCCGCACCAGCAGCATCTGCCACTGGCTGGACACCCCGCGCGTGGTGCGCAGCATGCCCAACACCCCGGCGCTGGTGGGCCAGGGCATCACCGGCCTGTTCGCCTGCCCTGACGTGTTGGACACCGAAAAACAGCAGGTCGAGCAGATCATCGCCACCACCGGCCAGTGCCTCTGGGTCAGCGATGAGGCGCATCTGGATGCCGTGACCGCCTTGTCCGGCTCCGGCCCGGCCTATGTCTTTTTCTTTCTCGAAGCCATGACCGAGGCCGGCATGGGCATGGGCCTGAGCCAGGCACAGGCCTACCGCCTGGCGGTGGCCACCTTTTCGGGGGCCGCATCGCTGGCCGCCGCCTCCACGGAAACGCCCGAGGTGCTGCGCCAGCGCGTGACCTCCAAGGGCGGCACCACCTACGCGGCCATCACCGCGATGGAAGCTGCGGGCCTCAAGCAGGCCTTTGTCCAGGCCATGCAGGCCGCCGAACGCCGCGCACGTGAGCTCGGCGACGAATTCGGGGCCCGCTGAAAGCGACGCGCAGGCCGCCCTCCCCAGTGGGCGTCAGAAACCGTAACCGAGCACCACCCCGGCGAACACACTGGCGCCCAGCCAGTGGTTCAGGCGAAAAGCCTTGAAACACCCTTCCCGGGTCCGGGCGCGAATCAGCCGGTAATGCCAGACCACCTGTGCCGCTGCCAGTGCCCAGCCCAGTGCGAACCAGGGGCTCTGGCGCGGCACCGGCAGCAGCACCGCCCAGACCAGCAGGTACAGCCCATAAAACAGCATGATGGCCGGCACATCCCGCTCGCCCAGCGTGATGGCCGAGGTTTTCATGCCAATCCGGAGATCGTCATCACGGTCGACCATGGCGTATTCGGTGTCGTAGGCCAGCACCCAGAACAGGTTGCCCAGCAGCAGGCCCCAGGCCAGCAAGGGCACTTGCCCCTGCACCGCGGCAAAAGCCATCGGAATGCCGAAACTGAAGGCCACGCCCAGCACCGCCTGCGGCATGGACACATGGCGCTTGGCATAGGGATAGACCAGGGTCACGGCCAATGCCGCGAAGGACCAGGCGATGGTCGCCGCGTTGGTGGTCAGCACCAGGGCAAAGGCCGCCAGCGCCAGCACCGCCCCCACCCCCAGTGCTTCGCGCGTGCCGATGCGGCCGCTGGTGACAGGCCGCTGGGCCGTGCGCTTGACGTGGCGGTCAAAGTCACGGTCAGCCACGTCGTTGATGCAGCAGCCGGCGCTGCGCATCAGGATGGTGCCCAGCGTGAACACCACGACCAGGTGCCAGCCCGGAAAGCCGCCGGCAGCGATCCACAGCGCGGCCAGGCTGGGCCAAAGCAACAGCAGCCAGCCGGCAGGGCGGTCCCAGCGGATCAGGTCCAGATAGAGTTTGAGTTTGGCGGTCATGGTGAAGATCGGCAGGCCCAGGTCGCCCTGCTCTCAGGACAGGCGGATGACCCCGGGCAGCGGACAGGCATAGATCGCATTGCGCAAGGCGGCAATGGCCTCGTAGCGGGTAAAACTGCGGCGCCAGGCCAGCACCACGCGGCGCATCGGCGGCGGCCCGCCAGCCTCGTCAACAACCGGCAAATAACGCACCGGCGCCTGCTCCTGGGCGGCGCCGCGCAAATGGTTGGGCAGCAAATCAGGCACCGACAGACTGGGCACCAGGGTCACCCCCATGCCCGCGGCCACCATGTGCTTGATGGTCTCCAGCGAAGAACCCTCGAAGGTCTTGCGGATGCCTTCGGCATGGCTGGCGTAGCGGGCAAACTCGGGGCACACCTCGAGCACATGGTCGCGAAAGCAATGACCCGCCCCCAGCAGCAGCATGGTCTCGTGCTTGAGCTGTTCGGGCGTGACGCTGGGCAGGCTGGCCAGCGGGTGCGTGACCGGAATGGCCGCCATGAACGGCTCGTCGTAAAGCGGGGCAATGGCCAGACCCGCATCAGGAAAAGGCTCGGCCAGGATGGCACAGTCGATCTCGCCGGTGCGCAGCATTTCCAGCAGCCGCACGGTCAGGTTTTCCTGCAGCATCAGCGGCATCTGCGGCACATCGGCAATCACCTGGCGCACCAGCGAGGGCAGCAGGTAGGGGCCGATGGTGTAGATCACCCCCAGGCGCATCATGCCCGAGAGCGGGTCCTTGCCGCGCTTGGCGATTTCCTTGATGCCCGCTGCCTGCTCCAGCACGCTCTGGGCCTGGCGCACGATCTCGTCACCGAGCGCCGTCACCGACACCTCGCCGGCGCTGCGCTCGAAAATCTTGACTTCCAGCTCTTCCTCGAGCTTCTTGATGGCCAGCGAGAGCGTGGGCTGCGACACATGGCAGGCCTCGGCCGCCTTGCCAAAGTGCTTCTCGCGCGCCACGGCCACGATGTACTTGAGTTCGGTCAGGGTCATGCAGGCATTGTAGGAGGGGGCACCCATGCCACCAGGGCAGCCCTGGACCTGTTGCAGATCAGGCCTTGAGGTATTCGGACTTGCCGCCCAGCCAGCGGCTGACATGCCGCTCGGCCAGCACCGGTTGCTGCGCCAGCATGCGGGCCGCCGCCTCACGCGCCCAGTCCAGCAGGCCGGCATCGGCCGCCAGATCGGCAAAGCGCAGCAGCGGCGCGCCTGACTGACGCGCGCCCAGAAACTCCCCCGGACCGCGAATCTCCAGGTCGCGGCGGGCGATCTCGAAGCCGTCGGTGGTCTCCACCATGGCGCGCAGCCGCTCTCGTGCGGTCTCGCCCAGGCGGCCGCCCTCCCCCGTGCCGTACAACAGCACGCAGGCCGAGGCCGCCGCCCCGCGCCCCACCCGCCCGCGCAGCTGGTGCAGCTGCGACAGTCCAAAGCGCTCGGCATGCTCGATCACCATCAGCGAGGCATTGGGCACGTCCACGCCCACCTCGATCACCGTGGTGCTCACCAGCACCCCCATCTGCCCCTGGGTAAAGAGGTCCATCACCGCCTTTTTCTCGGCCACCGGCATGCGCGAATGCAGCAGGCCGACCATCACCCCCGGCAGCGCTTCGCTGAGTTCGGCATGGGTCTGGGTGGCATTGGTCAGGTCGAGTGCCTCGCTCTCTTCGATCAAGGGGCACACCCAGTAGACCTGCCGGCCCTGGCGGGCCTGCGCCCCGATGCGCTCGACCACCTCGTCGCGGCGGCTGTCGGCGATCACCCGCGTCACGATCGGCGTGCGGCCCGGTGGCAGCTCGTCGATCACCGAGACGTCCAGGTCGGCGTAGTAACTCATGGCCAGCGTGCGCGGGATGGGGGTGG
>Ga0255182_1001487_pt1 | contig 12014 bp, 11 predicted proteins | sample Atl_UVDOM_RepA_8_FD_188420 | JGI IMG/M metagenome (GOLD analysis project Ga0255182, IMG submission 188420) | Freshwater microbial communities from Altamaha River, Georgia, United States - Atl_UVDOM_RepA_8d | ecosystem: Environmental > Aquatic > Freshwater > River | place: USA: Georgia... | reverse complement strand
AAAAAGATCCCTTTTTCGTATCTCCTAGTTCGAAATAATTATATCCCAAGAAAAACAAAGCCTGGCTGGTTTTTTCATCTTTTGGATAATCACGTAAAAACCATTCGTACAACTGAATGGCTTTTTTATTGTAATCGCGTGATTCGACCAAGTCTAATTTCGGCTTTACTTTAGTTTTTCCTGATTGAAACTGAGCTAATTGTTGATCATACAAATCTTGTTTTCGTGCATCAACCAAAGTTGCTTTTTCAACATACAACTCAGCCAATCTTAACCACAATTCACCGCGGTTAGGATTATTTTCAAACTTGCGTGTCAGTTTGTATAATTCTTGTATTTGCTTATCGAGTGTTTTTTCGTATTCAGCCTGATCCCCAGTGACTTCAACTTTCATGATTTCTGTCGAGCGCGGTGGCTTAACACTGCCCAAATCAACGGCTTCGCGTTTTTGGAAGTTAAACTGAGAATCCGGCACATTCACATCTGATTTTTGCATCTGCTGAACTTTACTACCGCGGCTTTCTTCACGAGCACGCTTTAAAAGTTCTCCGACGGTTTGCTTTTTGCCTTTAACAGGCGCCGCAAACGCTGGATACTGAAAAAAGAGGACTGTCGCTATACAACAAATTATAAACTTCTTCATAGATTACTCGCAGTTCTGTTTTCCTAAGTAGTGATAGTTTCCAACTTCGTCTAACCAATACTCACCTTGGAACGGATAATATTCATAACCATTTTGAACGTAAAACGAACGATCCTTGTTTTCATCAACTTGAACTTCGCTCAGGTCTTTGCCCGCAATACGTTTTTTAATAGATTCTTTTTTACCATTAATCATTTCGTATCGGATCAAGCTTGATTGTTCGCGCAAGTCTTTTAATTCGATCATCATATTTTGTAAATGCGCTTTGACCAAATCCCCTGTGTAAGCCTTGGCACTGCGTGTTCTGTTAACTAGTAATTTCAGTGAATAAGCACCAATCGCCGAAGATTTGATTTGCGGATTTTCATCGATCAAACGACGTTCTTCCAATAATTTTTTGATGTAAATTAACGAACGTCTGACATCGCCTTCTTCAGCGACATGACGTAAAGCCTTATACGAAATTTGTGTTTTTAACTTTGTATTTTCTTTTGTCTTAATTGTATAGGCTTTGTTAATTTCTTGGAAATAAGACTCAGCACCTTTACGGCTGGATAAAAAGCTTTCAATGCTTTTTTCTACCGGACCGTATTGCTTATCATACAAATTCAAAACTTTATCCATCTCGTCGTATTTACAGATATACAAATAAACGATCGATCTTAACAATAAAGTTTCTGGAATATAGAAATCATCATAGTAACTTGAATGCAAAGACTGAAAATTACTTAAAGCCGAACGGAATCGTGCGGCTCTTAACATCGCCCAACTGCGTTCAAATAATGAATCATGCCAAAGAATGTGATCTCGCGGAATCTTAGCATAAGCCTCGATGGCGCCTTCCCAATCTTTCTTTTGATACAATGTTCGTGCAATGGCCATTTGGGCTGCGACTTTATTTGTATCTACCACGTTCGCGGAAGCACGTTGATTCAATAATTTTTGAAATGATCCTAATGCCAATTCAGTTTGATTGGCTTCAGCTTGTGATAATCCCATATTATACAAAGCATTTAAATAATAACGGCTTTGTGGTGTTACTTTGGAATAATACTGAACAGCTTCTGAATACAAACCTGATTTTTGCTTAATTTCCGCTAAACGAAAATACAGCATGTCACGGTGTTGAGCTGGAACGTTATTTACGTCGATTCTTTGTAAAGCGTAATTCAAAAGTGTTTCATCGCCCAAGCGATCTGTAACAATCAACAGTTTTTCCAAAGCTTGCTTTGTATATCTGGGATCGGCAGATTTAATAACATCTACGAATTGAAATGCGGCCACTTGATTCATATTCATTTCCATCAAAGTGACGCCCAGTAAATATTTTAATTGGGGCTTTTCATTGGCCAGCTCTGCTCTGCGAGTCAAAGCCAACAACATATTTGATGCTTGAACAAACTGACCATTTTTGATTTGCGTCAGCGCTGTCGAAATTTGATTTCGAATCGCTGAATTCGTCGATTTCGTATAAACCTTCGGAGACTGAGTTGTCGTATTCACCTTTTTTTCAGGTAATTTTTTTGCACTTGCGCTTTTTACTGGCGCCGCTTGCAAAGCTGTTGCTGCAATCAATAATGAGGTTACTAAGATTGTTTTTTTCATCGGTCACCTGCCTCTGGGAAAAAGAAACTCACACCCGCTGTTAAAATTAAATCAGTGTAACTCCCTTTTGAAGGAGCTGTCGTAGAACCTGTTGAAATTGGAGTCGCCTGGAAAATATTCAAACTATAATCCCAACGAAATGCTAACCTTTTAGAAATCGCAAAGATTTGTCCCGTGCCTACATGGATCGTAGACACATTTTTTTCATCTGAATTCGTATCAGAAACCCCGCCACCAGCTGAAAAGTACATATCAAATGGAACAATTGATCCATCAATATAGGATAGTTTTCCATAAATGGGTGACCAGATTAAATCCAATCCATAATAACCCTTTGTATAGATAAATTGTTCTGGCTTTAGATTATTCTGCTCACGAATTTCTTTTGAAACTTGGCGTTCAGTGCTGGTTAAAAATAAAGTATTAATTTCTAAACCAAAACTTTCGGTAAAATGGTAAGCCAAATTGAGCTTAGCACCATAGTTCAAAAACCAAGGCGTATTTGTGGTCGTTGCCAAAGCTCCGTACAATTGAAATCTTTCGGTTTTTGGAAGATATTTTTTCTGAATAACAGAAACTTCGCGAAATGGAACTAAACGACTTAAATCTTTTAACTCGTCTACTTGAATAGATTCCGTTTTAGGCTCTTGTGTTTCGACGACTTCGTCCGTCGTCGCAGTCACAACCTCGGCCGGCTGCGCTGGAGCTGCTAAGTCCGTCTGTGGAGTTGGCGTCGCTTTCTGGACAGGAGAGTTTTTATACAATCCTTCTAGATTAATCACTTCCATGTCTTCTTCAGACTGCTGTGCTTGAACTTGCACAGTTGTAATTAAGGCTATCAGCAGAAGTATTTTTTTAAACATATCTCTCATCCTTTAAAATAAAAAATTCAAACCGATTTCTAAATTCGTTGTATACGTAATACGCTCATCAAAACTATCAAATGATGGCACTGGATCGGGATTTTGATCACCCACAGTCGATGGATCGGTATCTAAACGAAGTGCATTTTTCTTGAACGGAATGGGTGCTTGGTGAGCAAAAACGCGAAGATCTGTTTTTAATGAAAGTGACTTTGTAAAATAAAATCGCTCACCGATACCGACCGCCAAGGCCGGATAGGATTTGTGTTGGTACTTCACCATACCTAAAGCCGCTGATCCATAGATCGTCGTATTAATCACGCCATTTTTAGTAAAAGACATTTTACCGTAAAAAGGTTTGTAATTGTAATCCAACATAAACGAAGTCTCGGGTTGTGGGGCTCGAGTAAAATCTAATCTGAAATCATTTCTAAGACCTTCAGCATCTTTGGATAAACCAGAACTATTTGAAACTAAAAACAATCCCAACGAGTGATATTCATTGAAGTGATAATTGGCAGCCAGACCAAATTTTGTTGTATTGGCAATCGGCTCTGTTAATGCCAACCCACCAAACAATCCAATATCAATACGACCTGCCGTTTGCACATTTCTGTTTTTAACGCTTTTTGCTTGGTCAAAAATAGGATACACAGTTTCTGTTGCTAACTCGTCTTGCGGAACTTCGATTTGTGCAAAAGCAGCACTTCCGAATAAAAAGACTAAAAGATAAAGTCTTACACACAATTTCATCATATTTGATCCTTTACTTGATTTTGTGATGAGTAATATCCGTATTTTAAAATATAGTCGCAAACTTCACGTACAGATCCATTTCCAGCAGGTCTGTGAGTGACATATTGAACAACTTCTAAAACTTCTTCCATCGCATCAGGAACTGTTGCTGGAAATTGAACTTGTTTTAACAAAGGAATATCAAAGATATCATCACCCATATACGCCATTTCATGAGGATGAATTCCAGATTGTTTTTGGAGTTCTTGAAAGGAAGGATTTTTATCCAAAGCGCCTTCGAAAAAGTATTGTATTCCTAGCATCTTAGCACGTGCACGCACGTCTTCAGCCATGGAGCCAGTAATTATACCAACTTTGTAACCCGCTTCGATCAGGGCCTTGATACCAACACCATCGCGAACTGAATAAATTCGCTTCCATTGACCGTTGGAATCCATCCAAACGCGACAATCGGTTAATATCCCATCCACATCAAGGACAAGCATTTTAATATTTTTTAATTTTTGTATATCTATAGACGTACTTTTCACCACATTACTATTGTTCAGAATAATGTGAAAAGCGGCAACGCTTACCAAGAATTTATTACAAAATCAAAAGACAAAGGTCTAGATAAATTCATCTTGCAAGACCAAGGTCTTGCAAGCTTGATTATAATTCTGAGAAAGATGTACTGGATGAAATTAAAAACTGTCTTTGAGTTTCTAGATTCGTGATTGTTTTTGGATAACCCAAAACATCCAGTGCTTTCATGCCAATAATTAATTCATATCCGACACCGGAAGCTTTTTTACCGTAAACTTTATTATCACGTAAATCAAAAAGGTAATCCGGATTTTCATCGCCCTGTTGTGGAATCATAAAACTTAAATTCGAAAACGTCGCCCGCGCCTGACTGATCGATTCGTAACCATAAGATTGTGGCCCCATAAACTGGGTTAAATTTTCGGCTGGATTGGATAAATCTACTTCGATCAAACTGGTTTCATCAATCGTTAATGCAGAAGCATCCGCTCCCCATGTGCTGGCATAAACTTTAACGTTATTTCCTGCTCTGACGACTCGAATTTTCGACATACGACCATTCCAACCCTGTTGATCGCCAGAAGTTCCGTTGGCATTCACACCACCTAAACTTTTATTGGAAATTGTTCTGACCACTGTGTTGTTTTCCTTGTGCAATAAACCCCAACCCAAATTCGGCGCTGGAAAGCCACCTTGCGTTCGATACGCTGAAAGCGTGTGAACTATGTTTTGAACTGAATCAAAATACACTGCGACAGTGACACCGATCGCATCGTCATCTGTATCCGTTGATGAAACCACAGCTTCAGCCGTGAAATTTTCAAATTTCAACGTACTAAAAAAGCCCACATAGTTCGTCGTATTTTGAATATTAAATAAACGATCTGGATTTGTTAAATAAACCCACGACAACGAATTCATACTTTCGGTATTACAAGCAGCTGCGGTATTTGGATTGACTGTTTGGTTACTGGGATTAGTGACATTCAACCAACTGCCGTTCCCGTCCATTCCGTTATCATCACAATAGGCGGGATTTGCAGTGATAGCCGTAGCATCCGCATAATATGTGGCTCCCGAAAAACGTTTCCAACGTGAAATCACTTCCGCAAATTTCGGAGGAGTATTTCCCGTTATACGAGCATCTAACATTTCTCGGTCACTCAGGCTGGAACCATAAACTAAATGATAGTCTCCGGTAATAGCCATCTCTGAAGGTGCGTTCCCTGAATTCTTACACGAAAAAAAAGCAAGGCAAAACCCTAAGGTCAGCGCATACGTCCCGATATTTTTCATAGTTACCTCTGACCTAATTATCGACATTCTGTCGATTTTATTTAGTTTTCCGAGGAACTTTCTCAAAATAAGACGGCTATCTTAATTTTATCGACAGTAGGTCTTGATAAATAATCATTCCAACTGGCTGCTGCGGGCTGGGCGACGACTGGTCTAGCACGATCAGCATTTGTACGCGATGGGTTTCCATCATGAACAAAGCTTTCTCGATCAACTCGGAAGCATCAATAGTTTTAGGCTTCGTTGACATCAAATCCACTGCCGTTGCTGAAAAAGGATTTTGATTTTTTTCTAAGAAACGTCGGATATCACCATCTGTGATGACACCTTTTAAATTTTTATTTTGATCCAAAACAACAGCCGCACCGCGAACACTTTGATGTGTCATCTTTGTTAAAAGATCCTTCATCGGTGTTGTTTCCTGAATAAAGGGCAAAGCCTCACCTGTTTTCATCAGTTCTTTGACTTTCATCAATTTGACGCCCAACGATCCCGCCGGATGAAATTCGGCGAAATTCTGCGAACTGAATCCTTTTTGATCCAAAACTGCCATTGCCAAAGCATCACCCATGGCTAAAGTAGCCGTGCTTGATGAAGTGGGTGCTAAATTTAAAGGACAAGCTTCTTTTTCGACAGCCACATTCAAAACAACATGAGCCGCTTTACCGAGCGTAGATTGAGGCTTGCCTGTCAAAGCAATTAAATGAATCCCTCTGCGAGTAATAAAATTCAGAATTGAATTTAATTCAGCCGCTTCGCCTCCATAAGAAATCGCAATCACTAAATCTGATTGTGTCACCACACCTAAATCACCATGGCTGCTTTCCGCAGGATGCAAATACAAGGCTGGAGTCCCCGTGCTTGAAAAGGTACTGGCTATCTTACGTGCGATTTGTCCTGATTTGCCAATACCAGTTACCACAACTTTACCTTGGCAATTTAAAACCAATTCAACAGCTTTTATAAACGACGAATCCAATCGATTCATCAACTGAGAAATACTGTCGGATTCAATTTTTAAAACTTGCTTTGCTATTTCAATCGCTTTTTGTGAATTCATATCACCTACTTTAAACTGGCTTTCACAAAAGCCGCAAACAATGGATGCGGAGAAAGTGGCTTCGACTTAAATTCTGGATGAAACTGAACCCCCACAAACCAAGGATGATTTTTGATTTCTAAAATTTCAACAAGATCTCTTTCTTCGTTCACACCTGTCGCGCGCAAACCTTTTTTCTCGAACAGATCACGAAATTTATTATTAAACTCAAAACGATGACGATGTCGTTCAAAAATAATATTTTTACCATAAACTTTATAGGCCGTAGACCCTGGTAATAACTTACATTTAAAAGCACCTAATCGCATTGTGCCGCCTTTGTCGACGATTCCACGCTGTTCAACCATAGAATCAATCACGATATTGCCAGCCCGTTTTGCTGAATAAGTTTCTCCGACGAATTCGCGTGATGTGGCATCCGTAATTCCACAAACGTGTCGTGCAAATTCAATGGCCGCCAGCTGCATACCAAAACAGATTCCAAAAAATGGAATCTTCTTTTCGCGAGCAAACTGAATAGCCAAAATCTTTCCATCGACTCCGCGTGTACCAAATCCACCTGGAACTAAAATACCGTCGACATTTCCTAATTCGCTTTTAATATTTTTTTGGTTTAATTTTTCCGAATCAACATACTTAATTTCAACGGCAGCAGAATTGGCTAGACCACCATGCACTAATGATTCGTGCAATGATTTATACGATTCTTTCAAATCCACATACTTACCAACAACAGCGATATGCGCTGTTTTCTTAGGATTTTTTTGAGTCTGTACAATTTTTTGCCAAGCACTGATATTTTTGCGATGTTTTTCACTGCGTGAAGGTTTTAATCCCAAAGTTTGTACAACGAGTTCATCCAGTTTTTCTTTGTGTAAAGCCAAAGGGACTTCGTAGATACTAGAAGAATCCTTCGCTGAAATCACATGATCTTTTTTAATAGAGCAAAATAATCCAATTTTTGATTTCAAATTTTCATCAATCGTTTTTTCACTACGACAAACTAAAAAATCGGGCTGCAATCCAATTTGGCGCAATTCTTTGACTGAATGTTGAGTGGGCTTACTTTTCAACTCGCCTGCGACTGCAATATAAGGCACATAAGTCACATGCACCAAAGCTGTATTTTGTGGCCCCAAATCAAGACGCAATTGGCGAATCGCTTCGAAAAAAGGTTGCGCTTCGATATCGCCCACCGTTCCGCCGATTTCAACCAAGGCAATTTCACTACCCTGAGCCGCTTCAAACACACGTGATTTAATTTCATCTGTAATGTGCGGAATCACTTGAACCGTTCCACCTAAATAATCTCCACGACGTTCGCGCGAAATAACGGAATCATAAATCTGACCCGCACTGACTGAATTTGACTTTTGTAAAGTCACATTTGTAAAGCGCTCGTAATGACCTAAATCTAAATCCGTTTCCGCGCCATCTTCGGTGACATAAACTTCACCATGCTGAAATGGCGACATCGTGCCTGGATCGACATTCAAATAGGGATCAAACTTCATCAAGGTCACTTTGTATCCACTGCCTTCCAACAAAGAGGCTAAGCTCGCTGCGGTCAAACCTTTACCGATCGAAGATACGACTCCTCCGGTTACAAAAATAAACTTCTGGTGGCTTTTATTTTTTTTCATAATAATCTTTCTACCTTAACGATGTCTTCAGGGCTGTCGACTCCCTGTAAAACTCGGTTCATTTTTTTAACTTTAATTTTTTTTCCCATAAACAAAGCACGCAATTGTTCCAAGGATTCATTTTTTTCCAAATCAGTCACAGGATGCTGACAAAACTGTTTTAAAAATTTCGTTCTAAAGCCGTAAATACCGACATGTTTTAAAATGAAATGATCACATTGGTTTTCTATAAATTGTTGACGTGAAAAGGGAATTGGAAAACGACTAAAATAAATAGCATCGCTGTTTTGATTCATCAGAACTTTCACTGAATTTTTATTTTCCAAATCTTCAGTCTTCAGCGGATGTCCCAATGTGGACATCATAGCTTCCGAGTCCTCCAGCAAAGCTTCTAAGACTAAATCCACTTCAACTTCACTAATTAACGGCTCATCACCCTGAACATTGATAACAATATCAAAAAGTTGATTCTGTTGTTCTAAACTTTGAATAGCTTGAAAAATACGATCAGAACCCGTTGGACAATCCGGATCCGTCATAACGGCTTCAGCTCCGCAACGCTTTGCCAGTTCCATAATTTCAGGATGGTCTGTTGCAACAACGACCGTAGAAATTTTTTGGCTTTTGCGGGCTCCTTCAATCACCCACTGCAAAAGTGGTTTTCCTTTGATCAAGGCCAGAGGTTTTGCTGGCAATCGAGTCGATGCGTAGCGTGCCGGAATAACGACAGCTACTTTCACAGCTCTTCTCCGGTCGCTGATTGTTTGATCCAATTATGATAAATAAAATCTTCTAATTCATCGATCCCTTTTTTTTGCAGATTCGATAAAACAAAAACATGACTCAGACGAGAATCTTTGATCTGTTGATCAACTGCTTTTTTAAGCTCGGTCTTAGTCATCTTATCAGCTTTAGTTAAAGCCAATGCCACAGGTCGGCCGAATCCTTCAACAAATCGGCACAACAACATTTCATCGCGAGACCATTTACGTCGAATATCCATAACTAAAACTAATCCGGCTAATTGCGGACGACCGGCTAGATACATTTCAATCATCGGTTGCCAGTCATCCATTTCATCACCACTTCGGGCAGCATAACCATAACCTGGCATATCGACTAAAACATAACTGTCGTTAAAATTGAAAAAGTTCAGCAAGCGAGTTTTACCCGGTTGTTGACTGACTTTGGCAATTTTTTGATTCGACATAGCGTTGATCAGCGATGACTTCCCCGCATTCGACCGACCGACGAAGGCGACTTCTTTGAAACGATGTTGAGGATAATCTTCCGTGCGAACGGCGCTTTTCAGATAGACAACTTTTGACATGTCGAAATTATAGAAAGATTTTACGAAATTCTCAATTCTTAGATTGAAATTCTGATATTCAGTAAGTCAGAATTTCCGAATCGCTCAGATCGAATATAAGCCCACCACAGCGCACACAAGTTGGTTATTTTTTTGAATTAGCCCAAAAACTCAACGCCAACAATGGGGGAAATATGAATTATCAGATCGAATTAATGGATGGAAGTGCTAAAAAATGGTCAATTTCACAATCGGCCACAATCGGAGCCGATGAAACCTGCCAGATTCAAATTCCACAGACAGGAATTCAGGAGCGACACTGTCGAATAGAAGCACGCGAAAATAAACTGTTTATCAAAGATTTGCGAACAGAGGGGGGCACTTTCGTGAACGGAGCGCGAATACTGGAGGCCGAACTGAATGATGGTGATTGGATTTCAGTTGGTCCAGTGGATTTTGTTGTTCATGATATGAAAAAAATAAAGAAAAATTTTACTCTGAGCAGTAAATGTTCAGAATGGAATCAAACTCTGCAGTCCCTCGTTCATGTTTCACAATCAGATCATTCCGTTTTATTATTAGGACCATCAGGAACCGGCAAAGACATTCTGGCCAAAAATATTCATGAAAATTCAAATCGCAAAAATCAGCCTTTGCTGTCGGTCAACTGCTCGGCTTTAACAGAGACTCTTGTCGAAAGTGAATTATTCGGACACATGAAAGGCAGTTTTACGGGCGCTATCAGTGATCGCAAAGGAGCTTTCGAAGCCGCCCGCGGAGGAACTTTATTTCTGGATGAAATTGGCGATCTGCCCTATCCGCTGCAGGCCAAACTATTACGCGCCATTGAAAACGCTGAAATTCGACCCGTGGGTTCTGACAAGATTATCAAGACAGATGTTCGTATTGTCGCAGCCACACATCAAAATTTATTACAAAAAATTCGCGAAGGACAATTTCGTGCCGATTTATATTATCGTCTGAATATCATTACTATTGAAGTTCCGTCCTTGCATCAACGAATGGATGATTTCGAAGATTTTCTATATCAATTTGCCAAAGAATCAAGAATTGGATTTTCCTATTTAGCTATTCAAAAGTTAAAAAAATATTCGTGGCCGGGTAATATTCGCGAGCTGAAAAATTTGATCGCTCGAGCTGCGACTTTATTTCCTAAATGTTATATTCAAGAATCTCATGTGGATCAATTGCTGAATCGTCATGATTTATCTGTACCCGATCGCAACTTAAGCCCTGAAGAAAATTTCGGAGCACAGAATTCAACAGCTACATTATCCGTGATCAAAGAAATTGAAAAACAAATGATTTTAAAAAGACTGCATGCCAATAATGGCAGTCAGAAAAACACAGCTCGTGATTTAGGAATGCCCAAATCCACACTGCATGACAAACTCAAAACCTATGGAATTGATGTTAAGAAAATAAATTATGCCAACTCGTTAAATTTTTAGAACAAAGGATTTATAAAAAACTTTGCGCACTTGGCCTTTGGTTAATTGCGCATTGATATTTTGCATGATTTTATCCGCCAGCATTTGCTTACCCTGCGGATTCACTAATTCATCATAGTTAAATTCTTCGGTGGTTCGCAGGATAATATCTTTGAACTCAGCTTCTCGGTCTTTGACTTCGACAACGACCTCGTTTGTCATTCCTTCGATATTAATTTCGAAAGCCAGCATAGGATTTCCTGAGGACGTTTCCGATGGTTTGATGTTAGCGACTAATTTTTTAATCGTGACTAGGTTTTTCGTCAGCTTGGCATTATCAAAAAAGGGCTCTGTTTCTGTACTTGGATTGTAATTTTCGACTGTGACGCCCATGTCCGCGTAAGATCGTAAAAACAAAGTATCCGGAGTTCCCCAGGGAACCATTTTAGTCAAATAGTAAACACACCCGATTGTCAAAGTAATCGTCAACCAAAACAAGATCACTTGTTTTGGATTTTCACGAAACTGAAACATTTTTTTGAAATCTTGAAAAAACGCGGGCTGGGGCTTGAACTGACCAGACTGAATCAAGGCCACTTGATCCATCAACGAAAGATCCACATTGACGTTATCAATTTTGATCTGAGAAAGCTGCTCAAGAAACTCGGGATCCTCTTCGGCTAATATCGCATCGATATCTGCCAAAGTTTCTTCTAAATTTTCTTGTTCCACATTTTGTTCAGCCATGATCCAAGATTACACTGAGATGAACCTAAAAATCCAGTCTAAATATCCAGATTTCTACGCCCCTAAGTCCAGGAAAATATCAGAATTTAATTTTGCTCATCACTTCAATTTGTTTC
>Ga0255182_1001485_pt1 | contig 12017 bp, 18 predicted proteins | sample Atl_UVDOM_RepA_8_FD_188420 | JGI IMG/M metagenome (GOLD analysis project Ga0255182, IMG submission 188420) | Freshwater microbial communities from Altamaha River, Georgia, United States - Atl_UVDOM_RepA_8d | ecosystem: Environmental > Aquatic > Freshwater > River | place: USA: Georgia... | reverse complement strand
CCGAGCATCGACAAGAGAGCGAACATGCAACTGTCTGAACATTTCGAACTGGCCGAGTTTCTGGTCTCAGAAACGGCGGCTCGCCGTGGCATTGCCAACGAGCCCACACCCGAGGTCATCGAGAACTTGCGTCGGCTGTGTCAGTCGGTACTGCAGCCGCTGCGCGTTCACCTCAAGCGCCCGGTGGTGATCACCTCCGGCTACCGCTCGCCAGCGCTGAACCGCGCCATTGGGGGCAGTCCGACCAGTCACCACATGCAAGGGCGTGCGGCTGACCTCATCGTGCCAGGTATGACGCCGTTGCTCGTGTGCCAAGCCGCCCACCAGTTGAAGCTGCCCTGCGTGCAGATCATTCACGAGTTCGGACGGTGGACCCATCTGGCAGTGGCGATCTCGAATGAGCGCACCCAGTTGCTCACGGCCAAGCTGAACCAGGGCAAGACCGTCTATGAAACGGGGTTGGTCCATGTCTGAACCCTGGCTATCCACCCATATCGAGCGCTGGCCCACCGAGAAACTGGTGCCCTACGCCCGCAATGCCCGTACCCACTCAGAGGAGCAGGTGGCGCAGATTGCGGCATCCATCGTCGAGTTCGGGTTCACCAATCCGATCCTGGCGGGGTCCGATGGCGTGATCGTGGCGGGCCATGGACGTCTCGCCGCCGCGCAAAAGCTCGGTCTGGATACCGTGCCAGTGGTCGTGCTCGATCACCTGACGCCCACCCAGCGACGTGCCCTCATCATTGCGGACAACCGCATTGCAGAAAACGCCGGCTGGGACGACGCCATGCTGCGCATCGAGTTGCAGTCGCTGCAGGAAGATGGATTCAATCTCGACATCACCGGCTTCGATGCCGACGCGCTGGCCGAGATCATGGCGGGCGAAGAGACCACGGTCGATGGCAATACAGATGAGGATGCCATTCCAGAACTGAGCGAAACAGCCATCAGCCGACCCGGTGACGTGTGGATTCTTGGCAATCACCGGCTGGTTTGCGGTGATGCTACGCAGCCATTCAGCTACGAGCAGTTGCTCGCCGGGCAACGCGTTCAGATGATCTGGAGCGACTTGCCCTACAACGTCAACTATGCCAATAGCGCGAAAGACAAATTGCGTGGTAAGCACCGACCTATCCTGAATGACAACTTGGGCGAGGGTTTTTATGACTTCGTCTTCGATGCGCTCTCGCTGATGTTGCCCCACTGCGATGGCGCGGTCTACATTGCGATGTCCTCCAGCGAACTTGACACGCTACAAGCCGCGTTTCGCGCGGCCGGTGGAAAGTGGTCTACGTTCATCATTTGGGCCAAGCACACCTTCACCCTGGGCAGAGCGGATTACCAGCGTCAATACGAACCGATCCTGTATGGCTGGCCGGAAGGCAGCAGTCGGCATTGGTGTGGCGATCGCGATCAAGGTGACGTCTGGAATATCAAGAAACCTGCCCGCAACGATCTTCATCCCACGATGAAACCTGTCGAGTTGATGGAACGTTCAATCCGCAATTCGAGCCGACCAGGCGATGTGGTCCTCGATTGCTTTGGCGGATCCGGCAGCACGCTGATCGCCGCTGAGAAATCGGGGCGCCGCTGCTTCATGATGGAGTTGGAGCCGAAGTACTGCGATGTCATTGTTCGCCGTTGGCAGGAATTCAGTGGCGGCAAGGCTATCTCTGAATACAGCCAACGCGTCTTCGACGAGGTCACAATCCAGGAGGCTCCGGCGTGATCAGGCAGCTCAGCTTCTTGGATGTGGCTGAGCCCAAGGACCACGGCTTGATCGACGAAAGTGCTGTTGTTCGGCACCACAACCTGCGGGTCAGCGCCGAAATGGAGATTGGCCGAGCGGGTGAGTATTTGGTGATGGCAGATTTGCTGCTCAATGGTTGGGTAGCGTACCCGACATCACAAGGCGTGCCGTATGACATTGCTGTTGACATCGGCCAGCGGGTGATCCGGGTTCAGGTGAAATCCACCAAGACGCCCAAGACACCCGGTTCGCTCAACCGCGGCTCTCCGCTGTATGTGTTTCACACCCGTCGAGCTGGAAAAGGTGGGCGACGGCGGTACAGCAGCGATGATTTTGATGTGCTGGCATTGGTCGCCCTGGATCGCCGGCTGATTGCCTACTATGCATTGGCCGATACCCACAACGATTGCATTGCGCTGCGCGTACCCGGGGTCCGCTATGGTGATGGTGGCGTCAAGTGCCGCTACTTTGAGGATGCGAAATTCGAATTCGCCCTGGATAGCGTTTTGATGAGACAACGACAGGAGGCATTGTTCGCCTCCTGAGTCCATGTCAATGCTCGGTGCGTTTGAGGTCGCGGTAGAAATTCTCGTGCGGGCCAACCATCAGCAACTTGAGCGTGTTCTCATCCAGAATGCGGTAGGCAAGCAGGCACAGCAGGTTGCCCATGCGGAACTTGTAAACCTGCACGCCAGCCAGATCGCCGACTTTGGTTTCACCGGCTTCCGGCTGGCCGACAATGGTTCGAACTGCCTCGTCAAGCGCGGCTTTTTGCTGCTTGTGCAGCTTTTTAACGGCGCGCTCGAAGGTCGGTGTGACAAGGACGCGCATCAGCCGAACTGGTACTCACCCACGGGTTCTTCCTGGTCAGCGATCAGGATGTCGCGGATGACGCTGAACGGAAGATCGGGGTTTTCTGCGGCGATCTTGCCGATCTGAGACCAGTATTCGATTTGCTTGGGCACCGAGCGGTGCTCGATGGTGCCATAGCGCTTGGCGGTCTCAACCAAGGCTTCGGGCAGTTTGACATTGATGGCCATACGAACCTCCTTTGAATGGGTCTATGATAGCCCATAAGGGACCAAAATGGAACATGTGCTGTCAGTCGGCCAGGGCCTCTTCGACAATCTCGCAGTGAATCACAAAGCCCGTCAGGTAAGGCAAGCCCTTGGGAATCCCGTGCTGCTTGCTGGTCAGGCGACCGATGCTCCAGCCCATCCAGCGTTGGGTGGCGGCGTGGATCGCCTCCTGCAGATTGGCGCCGGCGTGCAGACCGTTGAGCACATCGTCGGCAAAGTGGCGGCCATGGCGGCTGTCCAGGAAGGCGCGCACCGATTCGAGGGGCTGGAAGGTGGCGTCCGAAATCGCCGTCATCGCGATCGGCCAAGCTGCTGCGGCTTGATCATTCATCGTGCCCCAAAAGCCCCAGGCTTCGTTCTGGGTGGCAGGGATGTGAGTGGTGGTCATCGTCGGCTCCATGTCTGTGTCTGTTTCTGTGTTGGCGATGACTCCATTGACGCGCTGTAGGGCATGGAAGCCAAGGCATTCTCGATCATTTTTACGGGCCGTGATCATTTCGCGACGCTGGCCAGTTCGGCTTGGGCGTTGGCGATCAGGTCCAGGCGCAGGTTGGGCGTGATGTTGCAGGCAAGCGCATTGAGCGCCCAGTTCATTACCTGCGATTTGTCCTGCAGCGTCTCGGCGGTGTCGAGCCGCTCGATGTAATGGTCCAACTCCCGCAGACTGCGCTCCAGGGTGGATCGGGCGGTGAGCAAGGCGTCTTTGGCCTTTTGCTCGGTCATCTGGCGCATCAGGGTGTCAAGGTCGAGGGTCATGGTGGGGCTTCCGTTCAATCGTTTGGCGATGACCCCATTGACGCGCTGCTGCGATGCAAAGCCAAGGCTTTGATGTAAGAAGATGAACAGCGTGGCGGCAGAGCCACTAGCCCAGCCGGGCCGCGTAGCGGGCGTAGTCGCTGCCAGACGGGTCGACATAGAGGTACGGGCGACCGGGAGCATGGACTTCCACGCACAAACGTCCCTGGCCAACATAGCCACCCTTGCCCGCCAGCCATTCGCGCGAGACCAGCAGGTTGGCGGCAAAGCCATCGAACTCCTCGGGTGTCATGGTCCGTGTCTCGGTGACGTAGACGATGTAGTCGCCGCTGGCGCTCATGTCCTGGAGGTTCTCGGGCTTGCGTGCAAAGGGCAGTCGGATCCCGAGCTGCTCGACTTGAATCGCCTGGCCTTCCCACTGGAGGATCAAGGGGGTGCGTTCAATGGTGATGGACATGCTGGGCATGACGGGCCTTTCTGGTTGGTGTGGTGGTTGGGCTGGTTGATCGGTACATGGGGCTTGCGGCGTTGGCCTGCAAGGCTTCGACGCCCGCCAGTGCCAGGGTCAGCACGGCGTTGTGAAACGCCGCCTCGGCCAAACAGGGCACGAGCCGGGCGTCTTCGAGCAGGCTGTCGATGCTTGGGGCCACCTTGGCCCGCATCGCGGCACACACCGCCTCCTGGCGCGCTGGGCTGGCGCTGCGGATTTCGGGGCAAAGGCTGATCAGGGTGCGAAACGCCTGGTCGGCCAGGCGCTGCCCCAGCTCATCGAGGCGCGCCAAGTTGGGGCGGGCGTTCATGCAGCCTCCGAACTGATAGCGGTAGCGGTGCCTGCGGACTCGATACGGTAAACGCGCTGACCACCTGCCTCCTTGGCTGATGTGATGACCAGCCCCAGGCGTTTCTTGAGCGTGCCGGCCAGGGTCCCGCGTACGGTGTGCTGTTGCCAGCCGGTGGCCTCCATGATCTGCGCGATGGTGGCGCCCTCGGGGCGCTGCAGTAGGCCAATGACCAGGGCCTGTTTGCTGTCGGCGCGGGTGCGAACCGGCTTGCCCTTGGCGGGCTGCTGCCAACTGGCCTCGGCACTGGCGACATCGGCCTCCAGCTCCGGATCGTCCAGCGTGATGACCGGCGGCAAGGCGCCCGGTCGGGGCAGGCCCAGGGCGTCATAACCCTCGGCGGCCACCACCCAGTCATCGCCGTCGGGCGTGATCAGGGCGCGTTTGAACAAGCCTTCGAGCACTTTGGCGCGAGCGCCGCCCTTGATGTGCTCGGGGAACCAGGCGATCTTGCCACCGCTGTCTTGAACGGCGTGCTCCAGGATGGCCTGCTGGTTGGGGTTGAGTGCGGTGGTCATGGTTCCCTCACGCTTGCAGGGTGGCGGCGCTGCCGTTGCCACTGGTTTGATGTGCTGCGGTGACTTTGCGCACGCGGTGCACGGCCTGCTTCGGTGCGCCGCCGGCGGCACGCAGCCCAGCATCAAACGCGGCCTGCAAGGCGCTCTTGACACCCCATACGCTGACGTCGTGAAAGTCCAGGCGGTCACTGTGCTGGGTCACCAACGTTTCGATGAACAGGTGGTCCAGGGCAATCGATTCGAGCAAGAGCTCGACTTCGTCGGGGGAGAGTGCGGTAGGTTGCTTGGGTTTGGCCATGTGGGGCTCCTTGGTGGGTTGCTTGTCAATCGACATCTGCATTCACGCGCTGTGCGCCACAGAAGCCAAGCGCTTTTTAATCCCGGGTGATTCACTCGCCTTTGCCTGACCCCTACCTCCAGGAGGCCACCCACTTGCACTGAGTAGATCAACACCATGGGACTGTCCATTCGCGCCTACGCGCGCCATCGCGGCGTGTCGCACGTGGCCGTCAAGAAGGCCATCGACACCGGGCGCATCAGCCAACTGCCGGATGGCACCATCGACCCGGTGGTGGCCGATGCCCAGTGGGCGGCCAACACCACGCCGACCCGGCGGTCGGTAGCGGACTTGCCCAGCGACAAACCGGCTCCGCAGGTTTCCGCGCCTGCCCGCGAGATTCCCCAGACTTCCGCAGCAACGCCTACGCGCCTGCAACGGGAAGCGCCAGAAGTCCCAACACCAGCCCTGTCGAGTGGCGGCACTTCACTGCTGCAAGCCCGCACCGTCAACGAGGTGGTCAAGGCGCAGACCAACAAGGTGCGTCTTGCCCGCTTGAAGGGCGAACTGGTCGATCGGTCGCAGGCCGTGGCCCATGTCTTCAAGCTGGCCCGTGCTGAGCGCGATGCCTGGCTCAACTGGCCAGCACGCATCTCGTCGCAGATGGCCGCAGGGCTCGGCGTCGATGCGCACGTCTTGCATGTGGCGCTGGACGCTGCGGTGCGCCAGCAACTGCAAGACCTGGGCGACCTGCAAGCCAAGGTAGATTGACCATGGACGAGCTGTATTACGAGGTTGGGACGCCATCGAGCGCGCCTGGCGCGAGGGTCTCACCCCCGATCCGCTGCTGACCGTCTCCGAATGGGCCGACAAGCACCGCGTGCTCTCAAGCAAGGCTGCCTCCGAACCAGGCCGCTGGCGCACCAGCCGCACGCCCTACCTGCGCGAGATCATGGATTGCTTGTCACCCATGTCGCCAATTGAGCGGGTGGTGTTCATGAAAGGCGCACAGGTCGGCGGGACCGAGCTGGGTCTGAACTGGGTGGGCTACGTGATCCACCACGCCCCAGGTCCGATGATGGCGGTGTGGCCCACCGTCGAGATGGCCAAGCGGGCCTCCAAGCAGCGCATTGACGCGCTGATCGAGGAAAGCCCCGCCATCCAGGAGCGCATCGCTCCGGCGCGCAGCCGCGATTCGGGCAACACCATCCTCGCCAAGGAGTTCCATGGCGGCGTGCTGGTGATGACCGGCGCCAACAGTGCGGTGGGCCTGCGTTCCATGCCGGTGCGCTACCTGTTTCTCGACGAGGTCGACGGCTATCCGTTGGATGTGGAAGGCGAAGGTGATGCGATCTCTCTGGCCGAGGCGCGAACCCGCACCTTTGCCCGGCGCAAGATCCTGATCGTCTCAACCCCGACGATTGCCGGGGCCAGTGCGGTCGAACGCGAGTTTGAGGCATCAGACCAGCGAAGGTACTTCGTGCCGTGTCCGCATTGCGACCACCGCCAGTGGCTGCGGTTTGAGCAACTGCGCTGGGAGCGGGGCCAGCCGGAAACGGCCGCCTACATCTGCGAAGGCTGTGGTGAACCGATTGCCGAGCACCACAAGACCTGGATGCTGGACAACGGCCAGTGGCAGGCGTGTGCGCCAGAACAAGCCGGGCGCACGGCGGGGTTTCATCTGTCGAGCCTCTACAGCCCGGTGGGCTGGCGCAGCTGGATCGAGATCGCGCGGGCTTGGGAGTCGGCAGCCATGTCCGATTCCCGCTCGGCCTCGGCCATCAAGACCTTCAAGAACACCGAACTGGGTGAGACCTGGGTCGAAGAAGGCGAGGCGCCGGACTGGCAACGATTGCTGGAACGTCGCGAGGACTACCGCATCGGCACCGTGCCCGCTGGCGGTCTGCTGCTGACTGCCGGTGCCGACGTGCAGAAGGACCGCATCGAAGTCTCGATCTGGGCCTTCGGGCGGGGCAAAGCCGCATGGCTGGTGGAGCACCGGATCCTGATGGGCGACACGGCGCGAACCGAAGTTTGGTCGGCTCTCGCCAAGCTCATGGGAGAGACCTGGACCCACAGTTCGGGCTGCCATTTGAGTCTAGCGCGCCTGGCCTTGGACACCGGCTACGCCACCCAGGAGGCCTACGCCTTTGTACGCAGCGTGCGCGATGCGCGGCTCATGCCGATCAAGGGCATTGCTGGAGGTGCAGCGCTGATCGGCACGCCCACAGCGGTAGACGCCACCGCCAGCGGCAAGAAGCTGCGCCGTGGCATCAAGGTGTTCCCGGTGGCCGGCAGCATCGCCAAGCTGGAGTTCTACAACAACCTGCGCAAAAGCGCCGAGGTGGCCGAAGACGGCATCACGCAGATCTATCCGGCCGGTTTCGTGCACCTGCCCAAGGTCGATGCCGAATACCTGCAACAGCTCTGTGCCGAGCAGCTGATCACCCGGCGTGACCGCAACGGCTTTGCCCACCGCGAGTGGCAAAAGATGCGCGAGCGCAATGAGGCACTCGACTGCTACGTCTACGCCCGGGCGGCGGCTGCGGCGGCAGGACTGGACCGGTTCGAAGACCGGCACTGGCAAGAACTCGAAAAACAACTCGGCACCGACCCACCAGTCGTTGCCCAACAAATCACAACCCCCGAGGCCACCCAAGAACAGCGATTCGACGGTGGCCTCAGCACTTCTGGCAGCACGCCAGCGCCCGCTCGGCGCGTGGTGCGCAGCCGATGGATGACTTGAGTGAACAAATAAGCATGACCTACACACCAGAACACCTGCAGGCCCTGCGCGAAGCCCTGGCCAGCGGCGAACACCGCGTGACCTACGAGGGCAAAAGCATCGAGTACCGCAGCGTGGCCGATCTGAAGGCGGCGATTGCAGAGGTCGAAGCCACCATGGCCCGTGAATCCGGCGCACCCAAATCGCGCCAGATCCGTGTCGCCACGAGCAAGGCACTCTGATGGCCTGGTTCAAAAGTCTGCGTCGCCGCATGTTCGGTGGCACGCCGGTCTATGACGGCACCGGCGGCGGGCGGCGCGCACTGGCCTGGATGCCCAGCAATCCCGGTGCGGTGGCAGCCCTGTCGCTGGCCCAAGACGAACTGCGTGCCAAAAGCCGTGATCTGGTTAGGCGTAACGCCTGGGCCGCCGCTGGTATCGAAGCCTTTGTGGCCAACGCCATCGGCACAGGCATCAAGCCCCAAAGCATGGTCCAGGACCAGGCTACGCGAGAGGCGATTCACAGCCTGTGGTGGGACTGGTGCGAAGAGGCCGATGCCGCAGGCCTTACCGACTTCTACGGTCTGCAGGCACTGGCCACCCGCGCCATGCTCGAAGGCGGCGAAGCCCTGGTGCGACTGCGCTATCGCCGCACCGAAGATGGTCTGCCGGTGGCGCTGCAGATCCAGATGCTGGAAGCAGAGCACCTGCCAACCACCATGAACCGTGATCTGCCCGGCGGCAACGTCATTCGCGCTGGCATCGAGTTCGACCGGCTAGGTCGCCGGGTTGCTTATCACCTGTATCGCTCGCACCCCAATGATGGACTGCTGGCACCGATGTCCAGCAGTGCCGGCGGCGGTGGCATGGACACGGTGCGGGTGGATGCGAGTGAAGTCATCCACCTGTTTCGCCCCTTGCGTCCCGGCCAGATCCGGGGCGAGCCGTGGTTGACCCGGGCGCTCGTGAAGCTCAACGAGCTGGACCAGTACGACGACGCCGAGCTGGTCCGCAAGAAAACCGCCGCCATGGTTCGCCCTGGCGGCTTTTCTTTTGGAGTAACGAATGCCAGAACCTACAAGCAGTGGGGTCGCCGGGGCAGCGGTGGCCTACAAAGCATTTGGTGGAGCCGCCGCAGCGGCTGCCAGCGGAGCTACCCTTGCTGCAGTGGTGGTCATGTTGATGACGCCACCTCGCAACAAACGGGAGTGGGCCGTTGGACTGATCAGTACCGTTGTGTCCAGCATCGGCGGTGGCGCCATGACCGTCGAGCACTTTGGACTTCACCATTGGGCCTTCTCAACCATGGGTCTGTGCGCCCTGGGTGGGTTGATCTTTGCATGTGGTCTACCGGGTTGGGCCTTGGTTCGCTGGACGTTTGCCTTCATCGATAACCGCCGTGACGACTCAATCGACCAAGTGGCCAAAGACGTGAAGGAGCTACTGTGAATCCCAGTGAATTCATCATGCGGCTCACCAAGGCCGCCGTATCGTCAGCCAAAACCTCTGGTGTTCCTGCCAGCATCACGATCGCACAAGCTGCTCTTGAATCCGCTTGGGGGGAGTCTGGTCTGGCCAGGAATGGCAACAACCTTTTTGGGATCAAGGCTGACAGCCGTTGGAGGGGGGAGACTTTGACTCTCCCAACCAAGGAATTCATCAAAGGGCAATGGGTGGTTGTACCTGCCAAGTGGCGCAAATACGAAAGCTGGCAAGCCAGCATTGATGACCACGCCGCGTTTCTGAGGCGCAACCCCCGCTACAAAGATTGCTTTGCTTGCACCACTGCGCAGGCTTTTGCCAAGGCGCTATCGCAGGCGGGTTATGCGACCGATCCCGCTTATTCGGACAAGGTCATTGGTCTGATCAAACAGCACAATCTGCTGGCCTTGGACGGAGAAGCTCCATGAGTTGGCTTAGCCGCTTCATGTTGGCCAACTGGTCGCACATTTTGGGGGCACTAATTCTGCTCATTGCGCTGGTGTTCGGCATGCAAATTGGCGCATCTCGTGTCCAGAAGGCATGGGATGCCGAAAAGCTAAAGATTGCACTGACCCAAGCCAGACAGGAGCAACGTGTAGCCGATGTTCAGCTGACTCAATCTCAAATCACCCAAGATATCTCGAATGAATACGCAAAAAGGTCAAAGCTGCTGGCTGATCGTCAGCTTGACAGTAGTGCTGGCGGGGTGTGCAACATCACCACAGCCGGTGGCAGGGATATGCCCGCCGTTTCCGAAGCTTCCGAACGAGCTGCTCCAACCCGCTCCGACCCTCTACTTGCTCCCCAAGGAGATGCAGGGGTGGTGAGCTGCGAACAGCTGAGCAAGGATGCTGCGCAGACCACCCTAATGCTGATGGAGGTGCAGCGGTGGTACCGAGAGCAATCAGCGATAGAACCCTGAAAATGAAGCCCGACTTGTCTTAGGACAGGTTGGGCTTTTTTGCGTTTCTAGGCATGAATTGGTAATCGTCCCCTAGAACCAAAGGGCTGAGAAGTAGAATTTTTTCCAAAGGAAGAGGTTCTAGATGAGGAAGTCAAAATTCACCGACAGCCAGATCATGGATGCGGTCAAACGGGTTGAAGCGGGCTTTGCGGTACCCGATATTTGCCGAGAGCTGGGTGTGAGCACGGCGACGTTCTACAAGTGGCGCGCCAAGTACGGCGGCATGGACGTGTCGATGATGTCGCGCATGAAGGAGCTCGAAGACGAGAACCGGCGCTTGAAGAAAATGTACCTTGAGGAAAAGCTCAAGGCCGAGATCGTGTCGGAGGCGCTTGAAAAAAAGTGGTGAGGCCATCTCACAGGCGCGAGATGGCCAAAAGAGCAGTGAGCGAGCGCGGGGCGTGCATACGGGTGGCCTGCCAGGCGTTTGCCATCAGCGAATCGTGCTTTCGTTATGAGCGCAAACTCGACGCAGAGAATACCGAAGTGGCCAACTGGCTGCTGCGTTTGACCGACAACCACCGCAGCTGGGGCTTTGGCCTGTGTTATCTGTATTTGCGCAACGTCCGGGGCTTCAAATGGAATCACAAGCGCGTGTACCGAATCTACAAAGAGCTGGAGCTCAACTTGCGGATCAAGCCGCGAAAGCGCTTGGTGCGCGACAAGCCTGAGGCGCTGACCGTGCCAGAGGGCATCAACCAAGTGTGGTCGATGGACTTTATGCACGACCAGCTTGAAGACGGCAGGACGTTTCGATTATTCAACGTCATCGATGACTTCAACCGCGAGGCCATCGGGATGGAGGTGGACTTCTCCTTGCCTTCTGAGCGTGTCATACGCGAGCTCAAGCAAATCATCGCTTGGCGGGGCAAGCCGCAAGTGATTCGTTGTGATAACGGACCGGAATACATCAGTGGCGCGATTCAAAACTGGGCTGCTGAGTGGGGCATCAGGCTGGAACATATTCAGCCGGGTAACCCCCAACAAAACGCCTACGTGGAACGATTCAACAGGACGGTACGATACGAGTGGTTGTCACAGTACTACTGGAGAGACTTGGCGCAGGTTCAAGACTTCGCCACCCAATGGATGTGGTCTTACAACCATGACCGACCCAACATGGCCTTGGGCGGATTCACACCAAAGCAGCGACTGGCCATGGCTGTGTAACGTTTCTACTTCTCAGACCCCTGCAAAAGGGGAGGATTACCAATTGATACATGGATCTAGGTAATGAATTCCATGTGATATGACAAATTCTTTGATTTGCATTGTGGGCAGAAAATCATTTTCTCTCGCTCAAATTTACCGCCGCAGTCGCATATCAAGCTCTCTTTATATTGATTCGCTTTGCCCCGACCTCCCCCGGTAAGTGAGGTGATTTTTCCGCAAGATTGGCACTGAAATCCAGAATGACTACTGTCGATTCCGTGAATAAACGAAGTTACCTTCTCGCTGTGCTGGCAATCTCGGCAATGAATTGATCCACAACCACCCATGCGTTGAAACCAGAGTCCAACCGACTTTTCAAGTCGATCTCTTTCGATCTCAACTTGCGATCTACGTTCCGACCAGATCTCCACGCACACCATGCAGGCCGATGAAGCTCTCGTCGATTAAGAGGTATC
>Ga0255182_1001484_pt1 | contig 12020 bp, 10 predicted proteins | sample Atl_UVDOM_RepA_8_FD_188420 | JGI IMG/M metagenome (GOLD analysis project Ga0255182, IMG submission 188420) | Freshwater microbial communities from Altamaha River, Georgia, United States - Atl_UVDOM_RepA_8d | ecosystem: Environmental > Aquatic > Freshwater > River | place: USA: Georgia... | reverse complement strand
CCCCCCCCCGGCACTCGGCTGGTGTTTTCCCAGCCGGCAGGCTATAAACCCCGACAGTCCATCCGCGAGGTCACCATGTTGCGCATCTCCATTCTCTTCGTTCTCAGTCTCGTGCTTGCCGCCTGTTCCGACCCCGGCCCCGCCGCGCCCGCAGCCCCCGACGCGTCCGCGAGCAGCACCGCTGCGCCTGCTGCCAGCAGCCCCTGGACCCTCGCCGAAACCGTCACCCGCGCCGGCGACGAGATCCTCATTCCGTATCGCAAGTACGTGCACCCCAACGGCTTGACCGTGCTGCTGCACGAGGACGACTCCGACCCGCTGGTGCACGTCAACATCACCTACCACGTCGGCTCCGCCCGCGAAGAGCCGCAGCGTTCCGGCTTCGCCCACTTCTTCGAGCACATGATGTTCCAGGGCTCCGCCAATGTCGGCGACGACGCCCACTTTCAGATCGTCACCGAGGCCGGCGGCACGCTGAATGGTTCCACCAGCACCGATCGCACCAACTACTTCCAGACCGTGCCCTCCAACCAGCTTGAGACCATTCTCTGGCTCGAGGCCGACCGCATGGGCTTCCTGCTCGAGGCCGTGACCCAGGAGAAGTTCGAGATCCAGCGCGACACCGTGAAGAACGAGCGCGGGCAGAATGTGGAGAACCGCCCCTACGGGCGCGTCTACGAGACCTTGATCGCCGCGATGTATCCCAGCGGCCACCCGTATTCCTGGCCGGTGATCGGCTACCCGGCGGATCTGGACGCCGCCACCCTGGACGATCTGCGCCACTTCTTCCTGCGCTGGTACGGCCCCAACAACGCCACGCTGATCGTGGCCGGCAATCTCGACGAGGCCGCCACCCTGGCCATGATCGACAAGTACTTCGGCAGCATTCCCACCGGCCCGGCCGTGGAGCGGGCCGTGCCGCAGCCGGTGGTGCTGGAGGCCGACCGCCATGTGTCCTACGTCGACCAGAACGTGCGCTTCCCGCTGCTGGTGATGTCATTCCCCAGTGTGCCGTACTCGCACCCTGACAGAGTGCCGCTGCAGGCCCTCGCAAATATTTTAGGAGATGGCCGCAAGTCATTGTTCTATCAACAGTTCGTCTTGAGAAATCGTGCGCTGGATGCCAGTGCCTCCAACGGCTCGCAGGAGCTGGGCGGCATGTTCAGCCTGGAAGTGCAGCCGTTCCCCGGCGCCGATCTGGCGCAGTTCGAGGCCGACATGCGCGCCATCCTGGCCGACTTCGATGCCGAGGACATCACGGACGAGCACCTGGAGACCTTCAAGGGGCAGACCGAGGCGAGCCTGATCAATGCGCTGGAAAGCGTGCAGGGCAAGGCGTCGCGGCTGGCGCTCTACGACTATCTGCTGGACAACCCGAACTTCCTGCCGCAGGAACTCGAAGCCGTCCGGGCACTGACCAAGGAGGACGTGCTGCGTGTCTTCACCCAGTACCTCAAGGACAAGCCGGCCGTGGTGCTCAGCGTGCTGACCCGGGACGAGGGCGCCGTGCCCAGCAAGCCCGATTCCTATGTGCCCACGCCGGCGCTGCGTGTCACTTCGTCCGAGCTGGATGACCTGGAACCGCGGCCCGTGAGCGACAACTTCGATCGCCGCGTGCGACCGAGCGCCGGGCAGACACCGCTGGTGGAAGTGCCGCCGTTCTGGCAACAGACTCTCGCCAACGGCGCACAGATCATCGGCACCCAGAGCGACGAGATTCCCAGCGTGACCCTGCGCCTGGTGTTTCGCGGCGGGCATCTGCTCAACGACGAGGGCAACTGGGGGCTGGCACGGCTCACGGCGAGCCTGCTCAACGAGGGCACGCAGCAGCTGAGTGCCGAGGCCTTCGAGGCGGAGCTGCAGAAACTGGGCAGCCGCATCAGCGTGACGGCCGCCCGGGAGAACCTGCAGGTCAGTGTCAATGCCTTGAGCCGCAATCTGGCGCCGACCCTGGCCCTGCTGGAGCAGCGCCTGTTGCAGCCGGCCTTCACCCAGGCCGACCTCGACCGCCTGCGCCGCCAGCAGATCGAATCCCTGCAGGCCAATCGCGAGCAGCCCAGCGCCATCGCCGACCTCGTCTTCGACGGCCTGCTGCACGGCGCGGAACACGCCTTTGCGACGCCGGTGAACGGCACGGTCGAGACGCTGGAGGCGCTGACCCTGGCGGATGTCGAGGCCTTCCGCCAGCAGGCTCTCGCGACAGGTGCCCTGCAGATCGTGGCGGTGGGGGATGTGGACGAGGCGACGCTGCTGCCGGCCCTGGGTTTCCTCGATGCCCTGCCACGCGAAGCGCCAGGCCTGCGTCCGCAGCCGGCCTTGCCCGAACATGCGGGCAACACACTCTACCTGGTCGACAAGCCCGGGGCGGCACAATCCGAGATCCGCATCGGCTATGTCACCGACATGCCCTGGGACGCCACCGGCGACTACTTCAAGTCCTCGCTGATGAACTATGTGCTGGGCGGTGCCTTCAGCAGCCGCATCAACCTGAATCTGCGCGAGGACAAGGGCTACACCTACGGCGCGCGCAGCGGCTTCTCCAGCACCCGCATTCCCGGCCCGTTCACCGCCGCCGCCAGTGTGCGCATGGACAGCACCGCCGATTCGGTGCGCCAGTTCGTCAACGAGATCACGCAGTTCCGTGACAGCGGCATCACCGACGAGGAACTGGCCTTCACCCGCGCCGCCGTGGGCCAGCGCGATGCGCTGAACTTCGAGACGCCCACCCAGAAGGCCGGCTTCCTGGGCCGCATCATCGAGTACGGGCTGCCGGCGGGCTTCGTCGAGGAGCAGAGCCGCATCATCGACTCCATCAGCCGCGAGGAGATCAACACTCTGGCGCGCGAGCGGCTGCCCTTCGAGCGCATGATCCTGCTGGTGGTGGGGGACAAGGCGGTGATTGGCGAGGAACTGGCGCAGCTCGGCTATCCCATCGTGGAGCTGGATGCCACCGGGGCCGTGGTGAATTGAGCGGTCCCGGCCGCCGACGCACGCCGGTCAGTTTCGACACCGACCGCAATTTCGACGACCTGGCCCCGCGCTTCGCCCGCAATGTCTATGGCGGGCTGAAGGGCGCCATCCGCCTGGCCGTGCTGCGCCGTGATCTTGACGAGGCGCTGCCGCAGGCGCTGGCTCTGGCAGGTGCCAGGCCGTTGCGCGTGCTGGATGCCGGGGGCGGGCAGGGCCAGTTCGGCCTGCAGATCGCCGCCTGCGGTCATGCCCTGACCCTGTGCGACATCTCCGAGCAAATGCTGGCTCTGGCGCGCGCGCAGGCCACGGCCGAGCAGCTCGACACGGTGGAGTGGCGGCACTGTTCCATTCAGACGCTGGCCGCCGAAGTCGCTGCCGGGCAGCGCGAACCCTATGACCTGGTGCTGTGTCACTCCGTGCTGGAATGGGTGGCGGATCAGCCCGGCCTGCTGCAGGCCCTGCGCACCTTGGTGCGCTGTGACGGCCTGCTGTCGCTGAGCTTCTACAATCGCCACGGACTCATCATGAAGAACCTGCTGCGCGGGCGTCGACCGCCGATCCTGGATGCCGATTTCGTGCCCAGCGCCGGCAGTCTCACGCCCACGCGGCCGCTGGAGCCGAACGACGTGCTGCACTGGCTGGACGAAGGCGGCTGGCAGCGTCTGAGTCACAGTGGCATCCGCGTCTTCCATGACCTGCTGCTGACCCCGGAAGGGCGTGCCATGCCCGAGGCGCAATTGCTGGCGCTGGAACTGGAGCTGTCCCGCCAGGAGCCTTATCGGGCGCTGGGGCGCTACCAGCATGTGCTGGCGCGGCGGCTATGTGCTGACGGGCAAACCGGGTAGAATCGCCGCCTCGTCTGCCAGCCGCCCTGCGTCTTGCACGCCTGTACTTTCACCAGCCCCGGACACGCACGCTCACGACGTCGACGCCACACATGAAGACACTGCATCTGAACAAGGGCCGGGAGTCCTCCCTCCTGCGCCGTCACCCCTGGATATTCTCTGGCGCCATCGACCGCCTGGCGGGCTCTGCAGCCCCCGGCGAGACCGTGCGCGTACTCGCTGCCGATGGACGTGCGCTGGGCCTGGCGGCCTGGTCGCCCAGCTCCCAGATTCGCGCCCGCATGTGGACCTTCGACGCGGACGAGCGCATCGACGCCGAGTTCTTCGCCCGGCGCCTGGCCGCCGCCATCGAGCGTCGTCGCGCCTTGCTGGATGATCCGCAGCGCACCGGCTGCCGCCTGGTCTACGGCGAGGCCGATGAACTGCCCGGTCTGATTGTGGACCGTTACGGGGATTTCCTCGTGTGCCAGTTCCAGTGCACCGGCGTGGATGCCTGGAAGGCCGAGATCGTCGCCGCGCTGCGGCGTCTGTTGCCGTGTCGCGGCATTTACGAGCGTTCCGAGGCCAGTGTGCGCCAGCGCGAGGGCCTGCCACCGGCACAGGGGCTGCTGTGGGGCGAAGAGCCGCCGGCGCTCTTGGAAATCAACGAGAACGGCCGCATCTATGGCTTGAGTGTGGCGCACGGGCACAAGACGGGCTTCTACCTGGATCAGTTCGACAATCGCGAGTTGCTGCGCCGCATGTCCGCCGGTCAGCGTGTGCTGAATTGTTTTGCCTATACCGGTGGTTTCGGTATCGCTGCGCTGCAGGGCGGGGCGGCCCATGTGCTCAACGTGGACTCGTCGGCCCCTTCGCTCGAACTCGCGGCAGCGAATTTCGAACGCAATGGCTTTGACCCGTCCGCCTGCGAGCTGCACTGTGCCAATGCCTTCGAGTATCTGCGCGAACTGAAACAGAGCGGCCAGCGTTTCGACATCGTGGTGCTGGACCCGCCGAAGTTCGCCGAGACCAAGGCCCAGTTCCAGCGCGCCGCACGGGCTTACAAGGACATCGCGCTGCAGGGCGCGGCACTGCTGCGGCCGGGCGGGCTGCTGTTCACGTTCTCGTGCTCTGGCGCCATCGACCTGCCGCTGTTCCAGAAGATCACGGCCGATGCCGTGCTGGATGCCGGGCGCAGCGGGCAGATCCTGCACTACATGCACCAGGCCGCCGATCACCCGGTGGGGCTGCCGTTCCCCGAAAGCCTTTATCTGAAAGGGCTGGTGTGCAGGATCGACTGAGATCGGGCTATAATCCGCCGCCTTTTCGGGGGGCATGGCGCGATTCCTGCTTGCCTGCTGCTGCAGGGCCGGGAAAGATGCCACAGAAGACTGCTGTTCGCGTTCGGAGACTTGATGAAGATTGCCGCCATTGTCACAGACATTGAAGGGACCACCGGAGGCTCGGGGTTCCATCATGATGTGCTCATGCCATATTCCCTGAAACACATTGCCGGCTTTGTCCGCGAGCACCAGGAAGAGCGTGACGTGATGCGCGCGCTGGTCAAGCTCAGCGACAGGACGCACATCCCGCTGCACAATCTCGAGGGCATCATCCGCGTGCTGCAGCAGTGGATCCGCGACGAGGAGCCTGTCACCGAACTCAAGACCCTGCAGGGCATGGTCTGGGAGAAAGCCTACAAGCAGGGCATGTTCCAGGCGCACGTGTACGCGGATGTGCCCGAGGTGCTGCAGCGCTGGCAGCAGGAAGAGCGCAACCTGTATGTGTATTCCCGCGAGTCGGTGAAGGCGCAGCAGTTGTTCTACCGCTATTCCACGGAAGGCGACATGCGCCTGCTGTTCTCCGGCCACTACGATTCCACGCTCGGGCCCAAGGACGATCCCCAGTCCTATGCCCGTATCGCCGAAGCCATCGCTCTGCCACCGCAGCGTGTGATGTACATTTCCGACGATCGGACCGAACTGGATGCAGCGGCACAGGCTGGATTGAAGACCACCTGGGTCATCCGTCCGCAGGACACCTCGCTCGACCCGGAGCGGGTCAGGCTGAAGTCACCCCATCCGGTAGTGACCCAATTCGGGGAGATCGTGCTGGAGTAGGGCGGGGGTTTCAGTCGGCCGCGGGCGTGTCCGCGTCCGGCTGCACACAGCGCTGCAGGGCATCGCACAGGCGCAGCATCACGAAGGCTTCGAAATTCTCCACTGGATCGGCTTGCTCTCCGAAGGCTTCTGCCAGCGTCGCCAGTTTTTCCATCGCGACCTGGCGTGCCTCGGCCTGGGGTGCCTCCTCGATGGCCTCGGCGGCAAAGAGGACCTGGTTCCAGATCAGGAAGGAATGATTGCTGGCAGACATGGCGAAGCCCGTTGGAAAGTGAAGCCGGGGTGGCGAGCCGGCATGGTAAGACTTTTGCCAGGTGCCGCCAAGGCACGCAACAGACACAGGAGGCTCGCATGAGCGTGATCAGGATCAATGCAGAACAGGCCGCCGCGATGCTGGCGGAAGGCGCCCGGGTGGTGGACATTCGCGATGCCCATTCCTTTGCCGCCGGCACGATCGAGGGGGCCGTCCACATCACCGCCGACAACGTCGACGACTTCATCGCCGCCAGCGATCGCAGCAAGCCGCTGATCGTCTGCTGCTATCACGGCAATGCCAGTCAGGGCGCGGCCGCCTATTTCTCCGAGTAGGGCTTCACGCAGGCCTGCAGTCTGGACGGTGGCTACGAGGCCTGGAAAGACTTTCAGGACGGTGGCTGGTAGAACTGCCAGGTATTCTTGCCGAGCTCCTTGGCGCGGTACATGGCGGCATCGGCATGGGTCATCAGCGCGTGCTCGTCCCGTGCATCCAGGCCGAAGACACTGATCCCGAGGCTGACCGTCACCCGGCAGTCGATGCCGTTGACCGGCAGCGGGCCGGCAAAGCGCGCGATCACGCTCTGTGCCAGCCGTGACAACGCCTCCGGTGTGTCCACCTCATGCACCAGCATCACGAATTCATCCCCGCCCAGTCGCGCCACCACGTCCGTCGCCCGCAGACACGTGCGCAGGCGCTCGGCAATCTCCTTGAGCAGCGCGTCGCCCAGCAGGTGACCGTGCTGGTCATTCACCTGCTTGAAGTGATCGACATCGACGAAGAACAGGGCGAAGGCATGCTGCGGATAGCGCGTGGCCATGCGCGTGGCGTGGCTCAGCAGCTCGTTGAACATGGTGCGGTTGGGCAGGCCGGTGAGATTGTCGTGAGTGGCCAGAAATTCCATGCGTGCCGCCAGACGCTTGCGCTGGGTGACATCGCGGGCCATGCCGCGATAACCCTGGAATTCGCCGTGGTCCGCGTGCATGGGTTCGCCACTGAAAGCCAGGAAATGCTCGTCGCCCTCCGGGTTCACGAAGCGGAACTCGCAGTCCCGGAAACGCTCGCGTGCCAGCAGCAGGGCGCGGAACTGCTCCCAGTCGTGATTGCAGGGCGTCACGCCGGGCATCTCCCACAGTGACAGCCCGAACAGCTGTGCCACGGCCACCCGATTCACGGGATTGGCGAAATGGCCGTCGTAGTGGCGCAGGCGCAGCTGCGCATCCATTTCCCAGAAGAAGTCCGACGACAAGTGCGTGAGGCTGCGGAAGCGCTCCTCGCTCTCGTGCAGCACGCGGCTGGCCTCGCGGCGCTCGTGTGCGGTCTCGAGATTGTCCAGCGCGAAATTGATGTTCTCCACCACACTGGCCAGCAGTGCGACGATCTCGTCGTCGAAGGTGTTGCGCTCGAAGGAGTAGAACATCAGCACCCCCACCGGCTTGCCGCGCAGGCTCAGCGGGAAGGCGGCGGCACTGAGCACGCCGCCGGCCTGCAGCTGCTCACGCCAGGGCAGGCTGCGCGGGTCCTCCAGGAAGTCATTGCTCCAGTTGGCTGCGCCGCTGTGCCAGGCCACGCCGGCCAGGCCTTGCCCGGCGGGAATGCCGGCATCCAGCGGCACGCGCAGGGCCAGCAGACGTTCGCTGAAGCGCCCGGCCACGGCGCTCGGGCGCAGGGCACTGCCTTCGGGGGTGAGAATGGCGGCCACCGAGAACCGGCCGCCCTGCACGACAGCCTCGCAGACCGCCTGGAACAGGGTCGCGCGATCCGGGGCGCGCAGAATCGCGGCATTGGTGGCGGAGAGTGCGGAATACATGCGTTGCAGCTTGGCTGCACTGCGAGTCAGCTCCATGCGTCGGGTGACATCGCGCATGGTACCGATGATGACCCAGCGGCCGTCGATGCAGGTGGCCCGGCTGTAGGTCTCCAGATCGCGGGTGCGGCCCTCGGCGTCGACGCTGGTGCTGGCGCGGTGATTGATGCCGCCTTCGAGGATCATCCGGTCATAGCGTGCCGCCAGTTCCTCGGGGGTTTCCTGCAGCACGGCCAGATCCGGCCCCCGCTGCAGCAATTGCTCACGGCTGAGCCCGGTGCGCCGGCACACAGTGTCGTTGACGTCGATGAATTTCATGGTGGCGCGGTCGACCAGGTAGATCATGTCACCGGACATGTCCACCGCGGCACGGAAACGGCGCAGCGCCAGGACAGCGTGGTGTTCCTGGGTGATGTCGCGGGCGAAGCAGTGATAGCCCAGGAAGGCGCCATTGGCATCGAAGCGGGCCTTGCCGCTGACACTCAGGTAGTGCTGCTGTCCGCCGTCCGCCGCAGGCAGGCAGATCTGCAGTTCACGGAAATCCTGACGGGCGTCGCGCAGGGCCAGATGCTGCTGCCAGCTCTGGTTCTCCCCGGTGACCAGCGCACCGGTTTCCCACAGGGACTTGCCCGGCAAGGCCTGCAGCAGGGAGGGACCCGCTGCCGAGGCCGGGCTGTGTCGCAGCAGGGTGCAGCGCTGCTCGGGGTCTTCCTGCCAGTAATAGTCAGCGCACAGGTCCGCGAGCTGCCACAGATGCTGATCTGCCGCAGGATTCCAGTCGATGTTGCCGGGCCCCGCGGCCATCAGTCGGCCTTGGCGAGGCGCGCGCAAACGCGTTGCAGGGTGTCCAGGGCGATATCGATCTCGGCTTCGCTGACGTTCAGGGGCGGCAGCAGCCGTACGGAGTTGCCGCCGGCCTTGACCACCAGCATGCGTTCGTCCATCAGGGCGTGGATGAAGTCCCCGTTGTTGATCACGCACTTCAATCCAATCATGTAGCCCAGACCGGTCTGCTCGCAGATCACGCTCGGGTAGCGCGTGATCAGGTCGGCCAGTCCGGCGCGCAGGCGAGCGGCGCCACGCATGGCGTCGTCGAGGAAGCCCGGCGCCAGCAGGACGTCCAGCACGGCATTGCCCACGGCGGTGGCCAGGGGATTGCCGCCGAAAGTGCTGCCGTGGGTGCCGGCGACCATCGGCGCGGCAACGCGCTCGGTGGAGAGGCAGGCACCGATGGGGAAACCGCCGCCCAAGCCCTTGGCCGAGGCCAGCAGGTCCGGCGCAATGCCCGAGGCCATGTAGGCATACAGATAGCCCGAGCGGCCCATGCCGGACTGCACTTCGTCGTACATCAGCAGGATGCCCTGCTCGTCACACAGCTCGCGCACCTGGCGCAGGTAGTCGAAGGGCGTGAGGCGGATGCCGCCTTCGCCCTGGATGGGTTCCAGGATCACGCCCGCCGTGGCCGGGGTGATGGCCGCGCGCAGGGCCTCGATGTCGCCGAAGGGTACCTGGTCGAAGCCCGGGTCCCCGGTCAGGAAACCCTCGATGTGTACCGGGTTGCGGCAGGCGGCGATGGGTGCCAGCGTGCGGCCGTGGAAGGAGCAGGTCAGTGAGATGATGCGCACGCGCTGAGCGTCGCCACGGCTGTAGTGGTAGCGGCGCATCATCTTGAAGCCGGCTTCCACCGCCTCTGTGCCGGAGTTGCTGAAGAACACGCGGTCCGCAAAGGTGTTCTCGACCAGGCGCCGGGCCAGTTTCTCTGTCTGCGGAATGCGGAACAGGTTGGAGCTGTGCCAGATGCGCGTGGCCTGCTCCTGCAGCGCCTGCACCAGATAGGGATGGCAGTGGCCGAGGCAGTTCACGGCGATGCCCGTGGTGAAGTCGAGGTAACGCTCGCCGCCCGGGGTGTACAGCCAGGTGCCTTCGCCACGCTCGAATTCCAGATCGGGATTGCCGTAGTTGCTCATCAGTGCAGAGATCATGCGTCGGTCCTTTTCAAGTCCAGTGTGGGGCGAGTGGCGTAACGTATACTGCGCGGGTCGTGGGGGCGGCAAGACAGGCGCCTGGCCTGGTTTTCCGGAAGGCGCGATCATGCCCCAAGTCCCCCGCGCATTCAAGCCGAAGGCCGCAGCCAGCGTGGCCTGCAGCCCACGCGTGAGCTCACGTTCAGCCAGTTCCACGAGGAGGATTCCATGTTGTTTGCCAAACCGACGACACTGCCCGACGCCGCCTCGGCCCTGCCGGGTCGCAGCACACCGATGCCCGTCAGCAATTGCCATGTCGTGCACGGGCGGCCCTATCAGCCGCCGTTGCCGGAGGGGCTGCAGCAGATCGTCTTCGGCATGGGCTGCTTCTGGGGCGCCGAGCGTGTGTTCTGGCGTCTGCAGGGGGTTTACAGCACCGCTGTGGGCTACGCCGGGGGTGTCACGCCCAATCCCACCTACGAGGAGGTGTGCAGCGGGCGCACCGGGCACACCGAGGTCGTGATCGTCTACTTCGACCCGCAGCAGATCAGTGCCAGTCGACTGCAGGAAGTGTTCTGGGAATCCCATGATCCGACTCAGGGCATGCGCCAGGGCAATGACCGGGGCACGCAGTACCGTTCCGCGATCTATGTCGGCAGCGCCGAGGAACTTGTGCAGGCGCAGGCCGGAGCGCAGCGCGTACAGGCGGTGCTGAATACCGCTGGGTTCGGCACCATTACCACTGAAATCAAGCTGTTGGATGCGTTTTATTATGCGGAGGATTACCACCAGCAATACCTGGCGCGCAATCCCAATGGTTACTGCGGCATCAAGGGGCTGGGCATCACGTGTCCGCTGGCATGAAGAAGTCCCGGATCTCGGCTTCCTTGGCCATGGCATCTTCCAGCCCCAGGGCGATCAGTCGCTGGCAGTAGCGCTTCTCGAACATCAGCAGACTGAGCACGCTGCTGGAGCCCGAGTCCTTCACGAACAGGCGCAGGGCGCGGGGCAGGTCGTCGAAATACTCGGCCGCGATGCTGTTCAGGTTCTGGCTGGGGGAGATATCCAGCAGGCAGATGGGTTTGAGACCCAGCTCGGGCGATTGCTGCAGCTGCTCTTCGGGAATCAGCGGCAGCAGCTTGTTCACGCGCCGCAGGGCTTCCATGTCATTGGTCAGCGTGTCCACGAAGGCGCTGTTCAGGATGTGCGCCAGGATCTGGGTCAGGGAAGGCTGGAGCGGTGCGGCATCGCGCGGCGGACTGCCGGCCTTGTTGCCACTCACACCCACGGCCAGAATGCGATCGGCACCCAGCTTGATGGCCGGGCTCAGGGGCGAGAGCTGCCGGATGGCCCCGTCGCCAAAGAATTCCCGGTTGATGCGCACGGCGGGAAACAGGGTCGGGATGGCCGAGGAGGCCAGCAGATGCTTCACGCCGAGCTCGCTGCGCACGCCCACGCGATGCGCCTTGTGCCAGTTGCGCAGCCCCTCGACCCCCTGGAAGAACGACACCGACTCCCCGCTTGAATAGCCCGAGGCCGTGATGGCCAGCGCCTCCAGATAGCCGGCGTCGATGTTGCGCTGCAGCCTGTCGAACTTGATGACCCGGTCCAGCAATTCTTCAAGCGGCGAATTGTCGAGCAGGGAAGCGGGGGTGTCCCTGCGACGGCTGGCAAGGAAGGAGAACACCCACTGCGAGGCGCTGCTGATCAGCCCGCCGGAGTCGAGCTTGTAGACCTGGGCGCTGCTGATGTTGCTCCAGACGTATTCCAGTGTGCGCACGCCAGTGCGCAGGCGCGGGGCGTGTATGGCGATGGAGGCGGCATTGAGCGCGCCGGCCGAGGCGCCGGTGATGATCGGAAAGGGATTGCTGGCATCGTTGGGAAGGATGTTGGCGATGGCGCGCAGCACACCCACCTGGTAGGCCGCTCGCGCACCGCCGCCGGACAGCAGCAAGGCGCGTTTCTCGGACGCTCGGGCACAGCTCATGGTCACCGGGGCAGATACTCCTGGATATCTCTGGAAGGCGCGATTCTAGCCGCATCCGCGACAGCCTGTCATGGCGGCGCTGTCAGCGCAGGCGA
>Ga0255182_1001483_pt1 | contig 12022 bp, 12 predicted proteins | sample Atl_UVDOM_RepA_8_FD_188420 | JGI IMG/M metagenome (GOLD analysis project Ga0255182, IMG submission 188420) | Freshwater microbial communities from Altamaha River, Georgia, United States - Atl_UVDOM_RepA_8d | ecosystem: Environmental > Aquatic > Freshwater > River | place: USA: Georgia... | reverse complement strand
TGCTGCTCGTGCAGGGCCTTGCGCAGCACGCGGCCCAGCCCTTCACGGTCTCGCGTGAACTGGATGGCGCGGGCATCGGCCAGGAACTCGCGCTGGCGGGACACGGCGGCCTGCAGCAGACGGCCGGCACACCAGCCCAGCCAGCCCAGAGCGGCGAACACGCCCCCCAGCAGCCAGGCTGCGGGTTGCACCCGCCCCTGTTCGTCGGGCGTCATCCACAGGCGCCCCCAGCCGTGGACCAGCGACAAGCCCCACACCAGCGCGAGCAGGCGCATCGACAGGCGCACGTCCCCTTCGACGAGGTGTCCGAACTCGTGGGCCACCAGGCCCTGCAGTTCGGCCCGATCGAGCTGCTCCAGGGCCCCTTGGGTGACACACAGAGCCGCGTCGTCGGGCGACCAGCCCGCCACGAAGGCGTTGATGGCGTCTTCGCACGGCAGCACGAACACCCGGGGGGCACGCAGGCCCGAGGCCAGCGCCATCTCGTCGGCCACGTTGAGCAGGCGCCGGTGCAGCGGCTGGGCGGTGTCCTGCACCTCCACGCCCCCCATCCAGTGCGCCACCCGCACGCCCCCGCCATCGCGCAGGCGGAGGGTTTCGACCCAGCAGCCCCCCAGCACAAAGAGCAGCACCAGCCCCGTGTTGGTCTCGAAGAACAGCACCGGCCAGCCCGTGCTCAGCGGCAGCACCAGCTTGTAGACCACGGCCAGCACGATGTTGACCAGCAGCACGAGCACGCCCACCATGAACACGAACCAGCCCAGCAGGCGCAAGGTCTGCTGCCGGGCCTGGGACTGGTGTTGCCGAAAACGCATGGGGCAAACGATCCACGAACCTGGCCGGGGGGCTCAGAGCTGGACCTTGATGGGCGCGCGCTCGGCCTCGGATTGCGTCGATTGCAGCATCACGGCCTCGCGGAAACCGAACAGGCTGGCGATCACGTTGGTGGGGAACTCCTGCGCCGCGTTGTTGTAGTCCAGGGTGGCGTCGTTGAACAGCTGGCGCGCAAAGGCCACCTTGTTTTCGGTGTGGGTGAGCTCTTCGTCGAGCCGCTGCAGGGACGCATCGGCCTTGAGCTCGGGGTAGGACTCGACCACCACGTTGAAGCCACGCATGGCCGAGCCCAGCACCTCTTCGGCCAGGGCCAGGCTCTTGACCGGACCAGACTGCCCGGGATGCGCCCGCACCAGGTCACAGGCGGCCACGGCCTGGTTGCGCGCGGCCACGACGCGCTCCAGCGTCTCGCGTTCATGCTGCAGGTACTTGCGCGCCACTTCGATCAGGTTGGGGATGAGGTCATGGCGGCGCTTGAGCTGCACGTCGATCTGCGCAAAGGCGTTGGTGATCTCGTTGCGCAAGCGCACCAGGCGGTTGTAGGCCCCGACGATCCAGAACACCAGAACGGCCAGAACGACCAAGGTGACGATCTGCGTGAGATTCAATGCGGGCTCCCCTCAGGTGGCTGTGGTGTGGTGCTGTCGATGCTGTTGATAGCCGTCGCGACGCAAGGTTCATGCCGGGCAGTGGCCGCACCCATAGCCCCAATCATGCCGCGTCTGGCGATCGCCCAGGTAACAGGTGTGCGTGTGCTCGATGATCAGGTCATTGAGCACGGCCCCACCCAGCTGCTCGGACAGGGCCCAGGTCTGCGCCTTGGTCAGCCACATCAGCGGGGTCTCGATGGTCATGGGCGCATCCAGCCCCAGGCTGATGGCCACCTGCAGGGCCTTGAGCGTGTTGTCGCGGCAATCGGGGTAGCCGGAAAAGTCGGTCTCGCACATGCCGCCCACCAGCACCGAGGCGCCCCGGCGGTAGGCCAGCGCGGCCGCGAAATTCAGGAACAGCAGGTTGCGCCCGGGCACGAAGGTGTTGGGCAGGCCGTTGGCCTGCATCTCGATGGCTCGGGATTCGGTGAGCGCCGTGTCCGAGATCTGGCCCAGCAATTTCAGGTCGAGCAGGTGGTCGTCGCCCAGGCGCGCGCCCCAGTGTGGGAAGGCTGCGGCCAGTTCGCTGCGCACGCGGGTGCGGCAGTCCAGCTCGACGCGATGGCGCTGACCGTAGTCGAAGCCGATGGTTTCCACATGACGGTAGCGCTGCAGGGCCCAGGCCAGGCACACGGTGGAGTCCTGCCCGCCGGAGAACACCACCAGGGCGGTGCGGGCGTCAAGGGGGTCGGTGTGATCGGGCAGGGCGGAATGTGTCATGGACATGGCCTCAGGTCTGGCGCGCAGGATAGCGCATGGCCCCCACAAGGCCCCGGGGACATGGGGGGTGCAGTCCACGCAGCCTGGATCTAAGGGACAATACGGGGTTTTCCGATCGCGATCTTGTCATCATGGCTGCCTTCAACGAAGAAACCGTCACCGAAGTTCACCACTGGAACGACACGCTGTTCAGCTTCAAGACCACGCGCGACCCGTCGCTGCGTTTCACCAGCGGTCATTTCGTGATGATCGGCCTGATGGTCGATGGCAAGCCCCTGATGCGCGCGTACTCCGTGGCCAGCGCGAACTACGAGGAGCACCTCGAGTTCCTGTCGATCAAGGTGCAGGACGGCCCGCTGACGTCTCGCCTGCAACACCTCAAGGTGGGCGACAAGATCCTGGTGGGTCGCAAGGCCGTGGGCACGCTGGTGGTCGATGACCTCACCCCCGCCAAGAACCTGTACCTGTTCGGCACCGGCACCGGCCTGGCCCCGTTCATGAGCATCATCCAGGACCCGTACACCTACGAAAAGTTCGAGAAGGTGGTGCTGGTGCACGGCGTGCGCTGGGTGAGCGAGCTGGCCTATCACGACTTCATCAGCAAGACCCTGCCCGAGCATGAACTGCTGGGCGAACTGGTGCGCGACAAGCTGATCTACTACCCGCTGGTGACCCGTGAGCCCTTCAAGAACCAGGGCCGCCTGACGGACCAGATCCTCAACGGCGAGTTGGCCAAGGGCGTGGGCCTGCCCCAGATGAGCCCGGCCAACGACCGCGCCATGATGTGCGGCAGTCCGTCGATGCTCAAGGACCTGTGCAAGATCCTGGACGACGCCGGCTTCAAGGTGTCCGAATCGCAGGGCGTGCCGGGTGACTACGTGATCGAACGCGCTTTCGTCGAGAAGTGAGCACGCAGGGGCGAGATCGGTCCATCGGCGACGCCAGCCCCGCCCCTCCCCGAAGCAAGCGGCCCGCCTGAGGCCGCTTGTTCGTTTCAAGGCCGGCCCGGCGGCAGGCCGGCCGGCACCGGATCACGTTCGGACCAAGGCCCCACGCAACGCCGCCACCCTGGGGTGATCCCAGTACTTCTCGAAGAAGTAGTGCATCACGGTGTTGACCAGCGGTTCGACAAAGGTGACCACGCCGGCGATGGTGAGGTTGCCCGTGATCGCGTAGGTCACGGTGAACGAAGTGCCGAGGTGCAGGACACCGAAGGTCGCGGTCTTGGCCATGGTTGTTCTCCTGGGGCGTGGGTGTCTGAAACAATGGGATGATTGTGGGGACCCCCGCTCCATTGAGCAATTTGATTACAAGAATCATTCTCATTGACGATGCCAATCAAGATGCTGCGCTTTCTCACGTCGTGGATGACCCCGCTGGTGGCCCTGCTGGCCTACCTGCTGTTCTGGCCCGTGCCCATCGACCCGCAGGGCTGGGACGCCCCCAAGGCGCCGGGATACACCGGCCCGCACGCGGCCAACACGCGCCTGTCGAGCCTGACGCAATGGCCCCTGGGCGACGGCCGGGAGGGCCCGGAGCACATCACGGCCTACCATGGCGCCATCTACACGGCCACCCACAATGGCGACGTATTGCGCATCGATGAGTCAGGCACGGTCACGAAGCTGCTCAACACCGGGGGCCGGCCCCTGGGGCTGGACATCTCCAGCACCGGCCGCATGTACATCGCCGACGCGTTCAAGGGCCTGCTCACCGTCAACCTGATGGCGCCGACGCTGGAGGCCAAGCCCCTGGTGACCACCATCGACATGCCCCTGCCCGAAGACCCGATCCGCTATGCGGACGCGGTGGCCCTGGACAAGGCCGGCAACGTGTGGTTCACCGATGCGTCGCGCCGTTTCAGCCCGGCCGAGCACGGTGGCACCTTCGAGGCCTCGGTGCTCGACATCCTGGAACACAGCTGCACCGGCCGCTTGCTGGTGATCGACCCGGTGACCGAGCGCAAGCGCGTGGCGCTGCAGGGGCTGTGCTTCCCCAACGGCCTGGCGTTCTCGGCCGATGGCCAATCGATGTTCCTGGCCGAAACGGGCACGTTCCGCATCATCAAGGTGGACCTGGCCCGCCTGTCGGTGGCGCGCTCGTCGGTGGGCATGACCGGCGTACCGAGCCTGAAGAACGCGCTCGACCAGGGGGCGGCCACCGTGCTGATCGACAACCTGCCGGGCTACCCGGACAACCTCACGGCCGGTGACAACGGCCGCATCTGGGTGGGCCTGACCAAACCGCGCAGCTCCATCGTCGACTTCGCGGCCGACCAGCCCTGGCTGCGTTCGATGATGCTGCGCCTGCCGCGCGCCGCCTGGCCGGTGCCCAAGGCCTATGGGCACATCATCGCCTTCGACGAGGCTGGCCGCATCGTCGACGACCTGCAGGACCCGCAAGGCCGTTACCCCGAGACCACCGCCGCCACCGAGATGAACGGGCGCCTGTACGTGCAGAGCCTGCACGCCCGCACCGTGGGCTGGATGCCCTACCCGGCGCGCAGCCCGGCCAACTGAACGGCGTCCCACCCTGTCTTGACGATGAGAGCGCCCACCACCACCAGGAAGACGCCGCGCACGAAGCCGGCGCCATGACGCAACGCCAGCCGCGTGCCGATGCTGCTGCCCAGCACATTGGCCGCGGCCATGGGCAGGGCCAGCGCCCACACCACGTGCCCCTGAGGGATGAACCAGGCCAGGGCCGCCACATTGGTGGCGAAATTCAGGCGCTTGGCCGCGGCGCTGGCATGCAGGAAATCCCAGCCCAGCAGGCGCACCAGCGCGAACACGAAGAAGCTGCCCGTGCCCGGGCCGAACACGCCGTCATACCAGCCGATCACCCCACCGATGCCCGTGGCCCACAGGGCCTCGTGGGTGGGTGAGCGGTGCGGCGCGTGCTGGCGGCCCAGGTCCTTGCGCCACAGGGTGTAGAGCCAGACGGCGGTGAGCAGCACGGGCAAGGCCAGACGGAAGCGTCCGGCCGGTACCAAGGTGGCCAGCCAGGCGCCGACGAAGGCACCGATCATGGCCGCCGCCATGGCCCCCCACAGGCGGGCCGAGGGCAGGCGCACCCGCCGGGCGTACTGCCAGGCGGCCCAGCCCGTGCCCCACACCGAGGCCGCCTTGTTGGTGCCCAGCAGCGTGGCCGGCACGGCCTGCGGGAACAGCCCGAACAGCGACGGCACGATGATGAGCCCGCCCCCGCCCACGATGGCGTCCACCAGGCCAGCCCCGGCCGAGGCCAGCAGCATCAGGCCGATGTGGGTGGCAGTGAGGTCGAGCACGGCCGGCCGGCCGCTGTCAGCTGCGCACTTCGCCCTGGCCCAGCACCACGAACTTCAGGGATGTCAGGCCTTCGAGGCCCACGGGCCCGCGGGCATGGAATTTGTCGGTGCTGATGCCGATCTCGGCGCCCAGGCCGTACTCGAAGCCGTCAGCGAACCGCGTGGACGCATTGATCATCACGCTGCTGGAATCGACTTCGCGGACAAAGCGCATCGCGTGCGGGTGGTTCGTGGTCAGGATCGCATCCGTGTGGTGCGAGCCGTAGCGGTTGATGTGCGCAATGGCTTCGTCCAGCGAATCGACCACCTTGATGGCGATGATGGGGGCGAGGTATTCCTCGAACCAGTCCTGCTCGGTGGCGTCGACCACCGTGGCACCCGGCACATCGGCCAGGATGGCCTTGGCGCGCGGATCGCACCGCATCTCGACGCCCTTGCCGGCGAACACCTGGCCGATCTGCGGCAGGAAGGCGGCGGCCTGCGCTGCATGCACCAGCAGCGATTCGGTGGCGTTGCAGGGGCTGTACTTCTGGGTCTTGGCGTTGTCGGTCACTTTCACGGCCAGGGCCAGGTCAACCTCGCTGTCGACATAGGTGTGGCAGTTGCCGTCGAGGTGCTTGATCACTGGCACACGCGCTTCGTTGCTGATGCGCTCGATCAGGCCTTTGCCGCCGCGGGGGATGATGACATCGACATACTGGGGCATGGCGATCAGGCGGCCCACGGCGGCGCGGTCGGTGGTGGGCACCAGTTGCACGGCATCCTTGGGCAGACCGGCTTCGATCAGGGCCGCCTGCACCAGCTTCCACAGGGCCACGTTGGAGTGGATCGCTTCGGATCCGCCCCGCAGCACGCAGCCATTGCCGCTCTTGATGGCCAGCGAAGCCGCCTCGATGGTGACGTTGGGACGGCTCTCGTAGATCATGCCGAACACGCCGATGGGCACGCGCATCTGGCCCACGCTGATGCCCGTGGGGCGGCGGCGCATGTTGATGATCTCGCCCACCGGGTCGGGCAGGGCCGCCACCTGTTCGCAGCTCTCGGCCATGGTCTCGATGACCTTGTCCGTCAGGCGCAGGCGATCGACCATGGGCGCGGCCAGCCCGTTGGCTTCGGCCGCGGCGACGTCGCTGAGGTTGCGGGCCTTGAGCTCGCCGGCGTGGGTACGGATCTGGCGGGCCAGGGCCAGCAGTGCGTTGTTGCGCGCGGCCGTGGACGAGGCGGCCATGACGGTGGCCGCGGTGCGGGCCGCCTGCCCGATGCCGGTCATGAGGGCATCGATGTCGTCGGCCGTGTTTTCGGTGGATGCGGTGGCGGTGTTCATGAGGCAAGATTGTCTCAAACCCCAGCGCGCCGTGCACCAGGTCATCCACATCCACCCCGAGGCCCCGCCCAAGCCCCCCGAAGGCCAGCCGTGCAACGGCTGCGGCGTGTGCTGCCTGGCCGAACCCTGCCCGGTGGGCATGTTGGTGAGCCGCCGCCGGCACGGGGCTTGCAAGGCCCTTGTATGGGTAAACCCTGAGTCGCGTTACCGGTGCGGCCTGCTGACGCCCCGACACACCGGATGGCGCGGCTGGCTGCAACGCTGGGCGGCCCGCATGATTTCGGCCGGCAGCGGCTGCGATGCGGCGCTCGATGTGACGCCCCCGGGCCCCGGCGATTCACCGCATTGCCCCGGCGGCGGCCTCCCCTGAAAAGAGGCCACTTTGGGGGGATTTCTCGGCCCTTGGATCCGTGCCAAGGTTCCATACGATGAAACAAACCACGGAGTGCCTGCCATGCGCAAACTGCTACAGAACACGCTTTTCGCTGCCATGACCGCCTGGGCGCTGCACGGTGTTCAGGCCCACCTCGAACAGGCCCCGGGTGTCGCCTGGGCGGCCCCGGCCACGCTGGCGGCCCTGCAGCCCTGAGCGGGCCGCCGCAATCAGCGGTGGCCGAACATCATCAGGCGCGCCAGCGATTGGCGCACCGGCACCGCCGCCTGGAACACGCCCAGGCCGATCCCGCGCAGGGTGGCCAGCACCGGGGCCGACCACGTGAAGCTGCGCGCCAGGAAGTCGGTGCCCGCGATCAGGGCCAGGCGGTCGGGCTGACGCCGGCGTTCGAACCGCGCCAGGGCCCGTTGCACGGCGGTGCCGCGGTCCACGGCGCCCTCGCCCAGGCTGGCCCGGTCGATGTGCTGCAAGGCCTGCAACAGCTCGTGCACGTCGCGCAAGCCCAGGTTGAGCCCCTGGCCGGCCACGGGGTGCAGCGTCTGGGCCGCGTTGCCGATCCGGGCCACCGGCCCTTCGCCCACCAGGCGCAGGTGGGCATTGAGCCCCAGCGGGAAGACCTTGAGCGGTGACAGCTCGCGGATCACACCCAGTTCGGCAGGGAACACCGTGTTGAGCAGCGCCAGGCGCTGGGCATCGTCGAGTTGTGCCACCGGGTCGTCGTCGCGGTTCACGCACCAGACCAGGGCCGCACGTGGGCCCACGTCACCGCCCGGACGCACCGGCCCCCGCGGCAGCGGCAGCAAGGCCGCCGGGCCCGACGGCGTGAAGCGTTCGATGGCCACGCCGGCGGGCGCATCGTCCTGCAGGCGCACCTGACCCACCCAGGCACTCTGGCCGTAGTCGCGGCTCACACCCTGCGGCCATTGCAGGGCCGGCTGGTCGGCAAACACCCCCCCTTCGGCCACCACGGCCAGGTCGAAACGCTCGACGATGTCGGCGTCGACCTCGATGCCGGCATCGACCGGCTTGAGGCCACGCACCGGCGTACCGAATCGCATCACCAGCCGCCCGGGCGCTTCTGCCACGGCCTGCAGCCACGCGACCTGCATGGGCGCCACCAGCGTGCCGTAGCTGAGCACGGTGCCCAGCTGGGGCACACCCTCGTCCTGGGCGCGGATGCGCACTTCGGGCTCGCGGTCCAGCGGCCACAGCACGGTGGGCTGCTGTTGCGACACGCGCACCTCCAGGATGGGGGCCGTCTGCTGACCCGCCGTGATGGCGGCCCACAACCCCAGGCGGCTCAGGAACTGCACGCTGCCCTGAGACAGGGCCAGGGTGCGCGGGTCGAGCGCGATGTCGCGGTCGGCGGGGCGGGCGTCGAAGACGGTGATGCGGGCGTCGGGCAGGCAACGCGCGGCCTGCAGGGCCAACGCCAGGCCGGCCGGCCCGGCGCCGATCACGGCCAGCGACAGCGGTGCGGTCCGGGGCGTGGTGGGGGCAGCGGTGTCAGGCATGGTCCAGCGTGGGGCAAGGGGTGGGCATGCCCGGGATTGTGAACCGAGTCACCCGCCGCCGGCACACCGGCCGCCAAAGCGAGGGGGCCTTTCCTATAATCGCGGCCAAACGCCGGGCCCGCTGCCGGCACCGGCAAGCCCGCCCCACACTGGACGTTAACGTGTCGCAACCCCACAGCTCCACCGTCGATTACCGCGCCCTGATGGCGCCCGAAATGGCCGAAGTGGATGCGGTCATCCACCGGCGGCTGTCGTCCCAGGTGGCCCTGGTCAACCAGATCTCGCACTACATCGTCAACGCCGGGGGCAAGCGCGTGCGCCCCATGCTGCTGCTGCTGGTGGCCCGCGCTTTGGCCACGGACGTGGCGCATCGCCACGAGATGGCCGCGGTGGTGGAGTTCATCCACACCGCGACGCTGCTGCACGACGACGTGGTGGACGAGTCCGAGCTGCGCCGCGGCCGCCAGACGGCCAACGCCATGTTCGGCAACGCCGCCAGCGTGCTGGTGGGCGACTTCCTGTATTCGCGTGCCTTCCAGATGATGGTGTCGACCAACCGCCTGCGCGTGCTCGACGTGCTGGCCGACGCCACCAACGTGATCGCCGAGGGCGAGGTGCTGCAGCTGATGAACATGCACGACCCCGACATCTCGGTGGACGACTACCTGCGCGTGATCGAGTACAAGACGGCCAAGCTGTTTGAAGCCAGCGCCCGCCTGGGGGCCGTGATCAGTGACGCCGCCCCCGACGTGGAAGAGGCCTGCGCTGCCTATGGCCGCGCGGTGGGCACCGCCTTCCAGCTGGTCGACGACCTGCTGGACTATGAAGGCACCACGGCCGAGCTGGGCAAGAACATCGGGGACGACCTGCGCGAGGGCAAGCCCACGCTGCCGCTGCTGGTGGCCATGCAGCGCGGCACGGATGCGCAGCGCGACATGATCCGCAACGCGATCATCCACGGCGAGGTCGAGCGCATGCCCGACATCGTGGCGGTGGTGCGAGACACGGGCGCGCTCGAAGCCACCCGCCAGGCGGCTGTGGCGCAGGCGGAACAGGCCCGGGCCCATCTGGCCGCCCTGCCCGCGTCGATCTACCGGGATTCTCTGCTAGAATTGTCGATTCATTCGGTGCACCGGTCTACTTGATCGATCTGCAGCGAACGGGGTGTAGCTTAGCCTGGTAGAGCGCTACGTTCGGGACGTAGAGGCCGGAGGTTCGAATCCTCTCACCCCGACCAGGACACCAGAGCCAGATCACGCAACCGCGGATCTGGCTCTTTGCATTGTGACGTGTCCAACCCACACCGGGCGACCGAAAAGCCCAAAGGGGGTTGTGTCGGGTTGACCTGCTTCAGCGCCTCGCAGCCACCGTCGGGCGTCAGCTAGCTCAGCGGCGCCCAACTGGCCCTGGCCCAAGTGCACGCAGACGATTTCAACTGCACGATCGATGGCTTCGACACGCAAGGCAATTGCGTCGTCCCCTCGGGTGGTGTCGGTTCGCGCACCGACACGAGCGTCTACACCGGCCTGGTGGGGGAACTGGGCGGCAACCAGGGCCTGGGCTGCTCTTTCTCGTTCCGCAGCCTGGTGGCCACGGCCGCCATCCAGTTGCCCTACTTGCGTGCTGGCACGGACTTCCTGATCAACGACAAGCAGTTCAAGCCCTACGTGGAGCTCAACACCCTGTCCAAGCCCAAGCGCGTGTCGAGCGCGTGCAGCCGGGGCTCTCTGCTGGCCTGGCCGGCCGAAACCGATGGGTACGCCTGGAACAGCGGGGACTACACCGAGAGCGACCTGTTCCTGAACGGCAACACCTGCTATACCGACCTGGGCCCGAACGAAGGCGGACCGGGCTGATCGTCACGCACGCCGCTGCAGCAAACCCACCCGATTCGAAGTGGGTTTTTTCATGCCGACATCGCCATGTACACCGCCCGCCCTTGGTAGGTGCCCAGGGCCTGCTCGCCGGCCGCATCCACCGGCTCTGGCTGCAATCCGAAACCCTGCCAGAAGCGCACCGTGTCATTGACGGACACCAGCGCCAGCCCTTGCAGGCCCGCGACGCGTGCAGCCTCCCGGGCCGCCCCCACCAGTAGGGCGGCCACGCCCTGGCCGCGCAAAGCGCGCCCGATGGCCAGGTCGTGCAGGTACATCACGTCGGCCTGGGGATGGTGGGCAAAGGGCGCACCCAGGGCCGACACCTTGCCCCAACACGACCGGTAGGCCACCAGGTAGGCGCCCACCTCGCCGCGCGCACCCACGGCCACCCAGGCGCTGTCGGGGCAAGCCTGCCAGCGCGCCAACAGCACATCGGCGGTTTCGTTCATGGCCGCCGGATAACACTCGAGCTGCACGCGCAGCAGGGCCTCGACATCATCGGCCAGCATGGGCCGCACCCGTACTGGCGCCGTCATGACCGGGCCGCCTCGGCCAGCGCGTCGATCAGCCGGTCGACATGGTCCGGCGTGTGGGCCGCCGACAGCGAAATGCGCAGGCGGGCCGTGCCCTTGGGCACCGTGGGCGGACGGATGGCGGGCACCCACAGCCCCTGCCGGTCCAGGGCGTTCATGACTTTCAGGGCCGACTCGTTGCGACCGATCACCAGCGGCTGGATGGCCGTGTGCGATGTCCACAGATCCCAGGGCACTTCGGCCCGCTCCAGGCCGCCCACCAGCTGGTCGCGCAGTTGTTGCAGGCGGCGACGGCGCTCGGGCTCCTGCCGGATGATCACCAGCGCGGTCCGCAAGGCCTCGGCGATCATGGCGGGCGCCGCGGTGGCGAACATGTAGGTGCGCGCCATCTGCATGAGCCATTCAATGACCACCGGGTGCCCGGCCACGAAGGCCCCCGACACCCCCGCCGCCTTGCCCAGCGTGGCCATGTAGATGAGGCGGTCGAGCCGGCCGCCGCCCCAGGTGGGCGACAGGCCCGCACGGCCGACGATGCCCCAGTGGGCCAGCACGCCCTCGCCCTCGGCCCCCAGCACGCCGAAGCCGTGGGCGTCGTCGAGCAGCAGCCACGCTTCGTGGCGCTCGCACAGGGCCAGCAAGGCCGGCACATCGGCCACCGTGCCGTCCATGCTGAACACCGCATCGCTGATGACCAGTTTGCGTCGCGCCGTGCTGGCCGCCAGGGCGGCGTCGAGCGCAGCGAGATCGCCGTGAGGCACCACGCTGATGCGGGCCTTGGACAGGCGGGCCCCGTCGATCAGGCAGGCATGGTTGAGCGCATCCGAAAACACCTCATCGTCGGCACCGACCAGCGCCGGGACGACCCCGACGTTGGCCGCGTAACCGGCATA
>Ga0255182_1001481_pt1 | contig 12043 bp, 9 predicted proteins | sample Atl_UVDOM_RepA_8_FD_188420 | JGI IMG/M metagenome (GOLD analysis project Ga0255182, IMG submission 188420) | Freshwater microbial communities from Altamaha River, Georgia, United States - Atl_UVDOM_RepA_8d | ecosystem: Environmental > Aquatic > Freshwater > River | place: USA: Georgia | collected... | reverse complement strand
AGTCCAGGCCACCATCGCGCGTGAAAAACCCGCCGTGGTGTTCGCCCCGCACGTGGAAACCGCCGCTGGCATGATGCTGCCCGACGAATACTTAAAGGCTGTGGCCGATGCCGTGCACGCCGTCGGAGGCCTTTTTGTGCTCGACTGCATCGCCTCTGGGGCCATGTGGGTTGACATGGCCGCCACCGGCGTGGATGTGCTCATCTCCGCCCCGCAAAAAGGCTGGAGCAGCTCCCCTTGCTGTGCCATGGTCATGATGAGCGAGCGCGCGCGCCGTGCGATTGACGGCACCACCAGCACCACCTTTGCCATGGATTTGAAGAAGTGGCTTCAGGTGATGGAGACCTACGAGGGCGGCGCCCACATGTACCACACCACCTTGCCTACCGACGCGCTGTTGCGCTTGCAGCAAGCCATGCTCGAAACCGAGGCCTATGGCTTTGCCAAGGTGCGCGAGGAGCAAATGGCCCTGGGTCGCGACGTGCGCGCCCTGTTGCGCGAGTATGGGTTCAAGAGCGTAGCAGCCGAAGGCTATGAAGCCCCGGGCGTGGTCGTGAGCTATACGCGCGACCCCGAAATGCAAAACAGCAAGAAGTTTTTGGCGGTGGGCCTCCAGACGGCAGCGGGCGTGCCCCTGCAATGTGACGAGCCCGCTGACTTCTGCACCTTCCGTATCGGCCTCTTTGGCCTAGAGAAGTGGCACCAGGTGTCACGCACCTTGGGCCATCTGCGCAACGCTTTGGAAGCCGTGGCCCCCAAAGCCAAGCTCGCCGCCTGATCAGAGGGTGAGGATGGTGCAGCCCGTGGTCTTGCGGGCCTCGAGGGCGCGGTGCGCCTCTTGCACTTGGGCGAGCGGGAAAGTCTGCTCGATGTGGATTTTCACCTGACCACTGGTGACGACGTTGAACAAATCGTCGGCCATGGCTTGGGTGCGCTCGCGCGTGGTGATGTGGCTAAAGAGCGTTTGGCGGGTGACGTAAATCGAACCTTTGTTGCCCAAGATGCCCGGTGCAAAGGGTGCCACCGCACCTGAGGCATTGCCAAAGCTGGCCATGAGGCCAAAGGGGCGCAAGCAGTCCAGGGATTTGTCCCAGGTGTCCTTGCCCACCGAGTCGTACACCACTTTCACGCCTTGCCCGCCAGTGATGTCTTTCACGCGGGCCGCAAAGTCTTCCTTGGCGTAGTTGATGCACACCTCGGCACCATTGGCCACGGCCAGTTGGCACTTGGCATCGCTGCCGGCCGTGCCAATGAGGCGCAGGCCCAGCGCACGCGCCCACTGGCAGGCAATGAGGCCCACCCCGCCTGCGGCGGCGTGAAACAGCACGAAATCACCCTTCTCCAAACCCTCGACGGGCAACACGCGCTTGAGCAGGTATTGCGCCGTCAAGCCTTTGAGCATCATGGCCGCGCCCGTCTCAAACGAGATGGCGTCGGGCAGTTTGCACACGCACTTGGCGGGCATGACGCGGGCTTCGCAGTAGCTGCCCGGGGGCTGGCTGGCGTAGGCCACGCGGTCACCCACGGCGAGGTGCGTCACCCCGCTGCCCACGGCTTCAACCACCCCTGAGGCCTCCATGCCCAATTGCAGGGGCAAGGGGAGCGTGTAGAGGCCGCTGCGCTGGTAGACGTCAATGAAATTCAGTCCGACCGCTTGGTGGCGCACGCGAATCTCGCCGGCGCCGGGCTCACCCACGACCACATCGGTCAGCTCGAGTACTTCGGGTCCGCCATTTTTCTGGATGACGATGGCTTTGGTCATGGTGTGCTCCTTAGGGCAAAAGGGGTGAATTCAATCTGACGCGCATCCTGCCACGAAGCGAGGCGGTGGGTTGTCGCGCGGGCGAAAAACCCACTGCCCTGCCCCGCTTTCAGAAAGTGCCGGGATAGGCGCCGCCGTCGGCCAAGATGTTCTGGCCTGTGATGTAAGCCGCGTGCACGCTGCAGAGGAAGGCACAGATGCGCCCAAACTCCTCGGCCGTCCCGTAGCGACCGGCCGGAATCTGCTTTTGCTGCAAGGCGCGCATGTCGTCCACGCTTTTGCCCGCCTTGGCCGCCATGGCCGGTAGGGTGGCGCGGATGCGGTCGGTGTCGATTTTGCCTGGCAGCAGGTTGTTGAGCGTCACGCCACGGGTGGCAATTTCGCTGCGGGCCAGACCCGCCACGAAACCCGTGAGGCCGCTGCGCGCGCCGTTGGAGAGGCCAAGCACATCAATGGGGGCTTTGACCGCGCTCGAGGTGATATTGATGATGCGACCAAAGCCGCGCTCGGCCATGCCATCGATGGTGGTCTTGATGAGTTCGATGGGCGTGAGCATATTGCCCTCCACCGCCTGCAACCATTGTTCGCGGCCCCATTGGCGAAAATCGCCGGGTGGCGGCCCTCCGGCATTGGTGACCACGATGTCAAAGCCTTGGCCAGGCCCGCCGGCCGCGCCCCAGACCGCCGCACGGCCCGCTTCGGTGGTGATGTCGGCAGCCACGCCAATGAGGGTCACGCCAGTGCCCGCTTCCGCCTGCAAGGCCTGCACGCTTTGGGCAAGCACGTCGGGGCGGCGCGCCACCATGACCACGTTCACGCCCTCAAGTGCCAGCGCACGAGCGCAACCCCAGCCCAGTCCGCGGCTGGCACCACCCACCAGCGCCCATTTGCCTTGAATGCCCAAATCCATGTGTCTTCTCCTGTTGTGAGGTTAAAAAGGGGTCACGCTTAGCGCGACGGGGCTCTGGAGACCATGAACACCCCGCCGAGCACGAGCGCGGTGCCCGCGATGATCGACAGATTAAACGGTTCGTCCAACAACAGCACGCCCAAGGCCACCGTGGCGAGGGGGCCGACCATGCCACTTTGGGCGGTCAGGGCCGAGCCGATGCGCTCAATGGCGGTCATCACCAGCCAAACCGGAAGCACTGTGCAAGCCAAGGCGTTGACCAAGGCGAGCACCAGCACCTCTTTGGGCACGGCGTGCAAATCCAGGGGGCGCAAAAGCACGAACTGCGCAATGCAACAAGCACAGGCCACGCTCGTGGCCCAGCCCACCAAGCGCAGACTGCCAATGCGTTGAACCAACTCGCCACTGTAGACCAAATACACCGCGTAGGTCATGGCGCTGCCCAACACCAGCGCCACACCCAGGGCCACTTGATCGCCCGAGGTTTGCCACTCCGAGGCAAACACCAGCACCACGCCCGCATAGCTCACGGCCATGGCCACCATGCGCCGCAACGTGATGCGCCGGCCGTAAAGCCACCAGCCCAGCAGAAGCACCAGGGTGGGGTTGAGGTAGAGGATGAGCCGCTCCAGACTGGCCGTGATGTATTGCAAGCCCAGAAAGTCTAAGAAACTCGAGAGGTAGTAACCCACAAAGCCCAGTCCCAGAATGCCCAGGCCGTCGCGGCGGCTCAGGAATTGCCCTTGCGCCCGGGCGCGCCGCTCAGCCCAAAAGCCCATCAGCAGGAAAAAAGGCAGCGCAAAGAGCATGCGCAACATGATGATGGTGACCGCATCCACGCCATAACGGTAAGAGAGCTTGACGATGATGGCTTTGCCGCTGAAGGTGATCGCCCCGGCCATGGCGAAGGCCAAGCCGATGGTTTGCGAGCGGGAAGAATGGGCAGCCGTCATGACCCGTTAAGTGTAGGGGCTGTCCCCTAGACCGGTTGTCGCCTGCGTGCCCGGCTACCATTGGGGCATGTCCTCACTCGAACTCACCCTTCTCTACCTGTGCGCGGCTGTGCTGAGTGTGGTGGTCTGCCGGCTCTTGCACCTGCCGGTCATGCTGGGTTATTTGGTGGCGGGTTTGGTCATTGGCCCGGGCGCGCTGGGCTGGGCCGAGGACAGTGCCACCGTCGAGCATCTGGCCGAGTTCGGCGTGGTGTTTCTGATGTTTGTCATTGGGCTGGAATTCAACCTGCCCAAACTCATGCAAATGCGCCGCCTGGTTTTTGGCTTGGGTTCGCTCCAGGTGGCGTTGACCCTGGTGGGGGCCTTGGTTGTCAATGGCTTGCTGGCCTATGCCCTGCAATGGATGGCCCGGCCATGGCACCTGAGTTGGCAAAGCGCCATCGTCTTGGGCGCCGCATTGGCGATGTCGAGTACCGCGATCGTGGTGAAAATGATGGCCGACCGGGTGGAGTTGGAATCCCCGCACGGGCAAGCCGTCATGGGCATTTTGCTGTTTCAGGATTTGGCTGTGGTGCCCTTACTGGTCTTGGTGCCTGCCTTGGGCAGTAGCGAAGCGAGCGAACACCTCTTGAGCACCCTGATCCTGGCCTTTCTGAAGGCGGCGGTTTTGGTGGGCTTGCTGCTGTGGGGCGGCCAACAAGTCATGCAGCGCTGGCTGCGCATGGTGGCCCGACGGCAAAGCGAAGAGCTCTTCATGCTCAACGTTTTGTTCATGACCCTGGGGTTGGCTTGGCTGACCGAACAAGCCGGACTGTCATTGGCCATGGGCGCATTTCTCACCGGCATGCTGATTGCCGAAACCCCCTACAAGCACCGGGTGGAAACCGACATCAAGCCGTTTCACGATGTGCTCCTCGGGCTGTTCTTCATCACCATTGGCATGAAGCTTGACTGGGAAGTCTTGCTGGACCATTGGGGCTACGTGATCTTCTTTAGCTTGATTCCGGTCTTGGCCAAGGCCAGCCTGATTTACGTGCTGGCGCGCATGCAACGCATGACACGCGGGGTGAGCCTGCGCACGGCCTTGTATCTGGCGCAGGCCGGTGAGTTCGGGTTCGTGTTGTTGTCGCTTGGCGTGGCGCAAGACATGGTGCCCGTTCGCTGGACCAGCCCGATTCTGGCGGGCATGGTGCTTTCCATGATTGCCACCCCGTTGATCATCATGAACGCGGAGCGCATTGTCTCGCGGCTCATCAGTGAAGATTGGTTGGAGCAATCGCTCAGCCTCACGCAAATGGCCCAGCGAGCCATTCAGCGCGAACAGCATGTGATTGTTTGTGGTTATGGGCGAAGTGGTCACTACTTGGTCAACCTGCTGGCCCAAGAAAACTTGGCCTATGTGGCCATTGACGCCAACACCGAGCGCGTGCTCTACGGTCAGTCGCTTGGGCATGAAGTCGAGTGGGGTGACGCCACGCGCGGGGCCACCTTGTTCTCTCTCGGTTTGGCGCGCGCCTCCGCCGTGGTGGTGACCTACCCAGATTTGAACTCAACCTTGAAAGTCTTGGAATGGGTGCGCGAGCACGCGCCCGAGGTGCCCGTGGTGGTGCGGACCTTGGATGAATCGCATCTGGATCAGCTGCGCGCCGCCGGTGCGAGCGAGGTGATTCCCGAGGTGGTCGAGGGCAGCCTGATGTTGGCGAGCCAAACCATGGCGCGCCTGGGGGTCCCCCTCAAGCGCGTGTTTCGCGTGATCCAGCATGAACGGGCTACGCGCTACGCCTTCATGCGCGAAGCGCCCGAGCCGGACGACACCTGATTCAGTCGCCCGCCACCACCCCTTCACGACGCGGATCACTGGCCCCGAGCCATCCGCGGGGCACGCGCTGCAAGACCTGCACGCCACTGGTGAGCGCGACATCTTGTAGAGGCACGCCGCGCGCAGCCAATTCCGCCCTCAGCTCGGGGTAAGCCCCCGTTTCGAGCAATAGCGGCCCCCCTACCGTGGCAAAGTTGGGTAAGGCGATGGCGGCTTGCGGCGACAGACCCGCTTGCAAGGTGGCCAAGAGGGTTTTGGCCACGTAATGAATGATCAAGGCCCCACCGGGGCTGCCCAGCACTTGCATGATTTGCCCTTGCGCGTCATACACGATGAGGGGCGCCATGGAGGAGCGGGGGCGCTTGCCGGGCTCGAGGCGGTTGGCCGACGGACGGCCTTGGGCGTCGCGAGGCTGAAAGTTGAAATCCGTGAGTTGGTTGTTGAGCAGAAAGCCCCCCACCATGATGCGCGCGCCAAAGGCGTCTTCAATCGAGCTCGTGAGGGAGACCGCCAGGCCCTGGGCATCGACCACGCTCAGGTGACTGGTCCCGCGCTCGGTGCTGTCAGACCCATAGGCCAGCGGGGGACGCACGCCCAGGGGTTGACCCGGCTCGACGACGGGCAAGCGTTGCGGGCCCAATAAGCGCGCACGTTGCGCCAAGTAGTCGGGCTGCCACAAGGTTTGCACGCGCCCGCCGGGGGGCGGCACAAAAGCCGGGTCGGCCAGGTAGAAGGCCCGATCGGCATACGCCAGGCGGGCGATCTCGCTATAGGTGAAGAGCCAATCGGCCTGCGGGCGCTCTTGCCATTGGGGCTCGGCGCGCGCGGCGACAAGCAGGCCCAAGATTTGGGCCAGCGTCACGGTGCCCGAGCTCGGCAGCCCCATGCCGCACACCCGATAAGTCTGGGCTTGCGCTCGCCAATCAAAACACAACGGCTCGCGTGCCAGCGGGGTGTATTGCGCCAAATCCGCACGCCGCAGCCGTCCAGGGTTGTCGGGGTGGTGCTGCACTTTGTCGACGATGGCTTTGGCCATGGCCCCGCGGTAGAGAGCCTCGCCGCGCGAGCGCGCGAGTTGGCGATAAGTCTGGGCCAAGGCCGGGTTACGGAGTCGGAAGCCCACCGGATGGGGCGTGCCATCTTCCTGGAAATACAGCGCGCGGGCCTCTGGGTCACGGCGAAGTTCGGGCGCCATGCCGAGCAAGGTGTGCAAGCGCGGCGTGACCGCAAAGCCCTCTTGCGCCAGGCGAATGGCCGGCTCAAACAGTCGCGCCCACGGCAAACGGCCCGCCTCCCGATGGGCCTGCGCGAGCATGCGCACGAGCCCGGGCACGCCCACGGCACGTCCCCCTACCGCCGCCGCGCGAAACGGCAGGGGCTGGCCATCGGCTTGAAGAAACAAGGCTTCGTCGGCCAAAGCAGGCGCGGTTTCTCGGCCATCGTAGGTGCGCACACGACCGCCGGGCTCGCCCAAAACCAAAAATCCGCCCCCGCCAATGCCGCTCGACTGGGGTTCAACCAAGCCCAGCACCCACTGTGCGGCAATGGCGGCATCGAGCGCATTGCCACCGGCCCGCAGGATTTCGAGCGCGGCAGCGGAAGCCAAGGGGTGCGCAGTCGCTGCCGCATGCCGCGCGTGGAATTGTTCGCGCGCGCTTTGGCGACCAGACGCGGCTTCGGGTTCGATGGGGGCATCGACTTGCGCGAGGGCCGCGCCTAGGCCGAGCAGCCCGCCCAGACTGACGGCGCAGAGGCGCAGGGCGCGCGAGCGTCGCAGCCGCGCGGGATCAAAAACCCGCGGCCAAACCGTCGCGGCGGAAATCACTCGCAGCCACATAACCGTCGACTCCTGGGTCACCCGCCCGCCAGATGAACTGACCGGCACCAAAGTCCTGATAGCTGTCTTGGATCACCTCCACCTGGTGCCCGCGCGCAAGCAGGGCCTCCAGCGTGTCGGACGGGAAACGGGTTTCGACGTTGAGTGCCAAGCCCGTGTTGTAGCGCCAGCGCGGCGCATCACAAGCGGCTTGGGGCTGCTGATGGTGGTCGAGCATGCGCACCAAGGTTTGCACATGACCTTGGGGTTGCATGTTCGCGCCCATGACGCCAAAACTCATGACCGGCGCACCCTCACGGGTGAGAAAGGCCGGAATGATGGTGTGAAAAGGCCGCTTGCCCGGCGCCACCACGTTTGCGGGGTTGGGACCATCGGCACGCAGGCCAAACCCATGGCCACGGTTTTGCAGGCTGATGCCGTAGTGCGGTTCCACGCAACCCGAGCCAAAGCCCATGTAGTTGCTCTGAATGAAACTCACCATCATGCCCTGTTCATCCGCAGCGCTGAGGTAAATGGTGCCGCCCCGCGCGAGGTTGCCCGGGCCAAACACTTGGGCCCGGCGCGGGTCAATCAAGCCCGCGCGCGCACGCAAATAGGCCGGGTCTAAGAGTTGCTCGGCCGAGACCGCCATCGCACCGGGCTCGGCCACGTGGCGATACACATCGGCAAAGGCCAGCTTCATGGCCTCGATCTGCAGGTGGTGGAAATCCGGCCCATCGAGGGGCAAGCTCGCGAGGTCAAAGTGCTCGAGCATGCCCAAGGCCATGAGGGCCGCGATACCCTGCCCATTGGGCGGGATTTCATGCACGGTGTAGCCACGGTAGTGTTGTGCGATGGGCGTGACCCACTCGGGTCGGAAGGCGGCCAAATCGGCGGCGCTCAAAGCGCCCCCATGCGCCTTGGCAAAGGCCACCAAGGCCTGGGCAATCTCGCCCTCGTAAAACGCGCGGCCCCGCGTCGCGGCAATGGCGCGCAAACCCCGCGCTGCGGCGGGAAAAGAAAAACGCTCACCCACCTCGGGGGCTCGGCCCCAGGGCAAGAACGCTTGGGCAAATCCGGCTTGGTCTTGCAGCTCGGGCGTGGCCGCCGCCCATTTTTGTTGCACGACCACGGGCAAGAGGTAACCGCGCTCGGCAATCTCGATGGCCGGTTGCATCAGATCGGCAAACGGCAAGCGACCAAAACGCTCGCTCATGGCCGCCCATGCGGCCACCGCACCGGGCACGGTCACGCTATCGATACCGCGCTTGGGTGGCGTCGTTGCGGACTCCCCGTATTTGCGAAAAAAATACGCCGGGCTCCAGGCTGCAGGTGCGGGCCCCGAGCTGTTCAAGCCGTGGAGTTGCTGCCCATCCCACAAAATGCAAAAGGCATCGGAGCCCAACCCACAACTGACGGGCTCGGTGATGGTGATGGCCGCAGCCGCCGCGATGGCGGCATCCACGGCATTACCGCCTTGCCAGAGCATGCGCAAACCCGCATGAGCCGCCAAGGGATGCGAAGTCGAGACCACATTTCGCGCCATGACCGGCAGACGGGTGCCGGCATAGGGATTGTGAAAATCAAAAGGCAGCGTGGCCATCAATCCTCGACGAAGGCCTCAGCGCGCTTGGATTTCACCGACGGCAAGAGCACGATGACGAGCAGCAACACCGCCGCCGCCAACAAACCGGCCGAGAGCGGGCGGGTGGCAAACACGGTCCAATCCCCACGCGAGAGCAAGAGCGCGCGACGCAGGTTTTCTTCCATCATGGGTCCCAGAATAAATCCGAGCAACAAGGGCGCGGGCTCGCACCCCAGCTTCAAGAAGAGGTAACCCACCACCCCGAACGCCGCCACCATCCAGATGTCAAACACGTTGTTGTTGGTGGAGTACACCCCAATCGCGCAGAACAACACAATGGCGGGGAAGAGGAATCGGTAGGGAACCGACAGGAGCTTGATCCACATGCCAATGAGCGGCAGGTTCAAGATGACGAGCATCAAGTTACCCAACCACATGGAAGCGATCAAGCCCCAGAACAACTCGGGGTTGCTGGTCATCACCTGCGGGCCGGGTTGAATGTTGTGGATGGTCATGGCACCCACCATCAAGGCCATCACCGCGTTGGGCGGAATGCCCAAGGTGAGCAGCGGGATGAAGGAAGTTTGCGCGCCCGCATTGTTGGCCGACTCCGGGGCCGCGACGCCACGGATGTTGCCTTGACCAAAAGGCTGCTCGCCTTCTTTGAGCGGGGTTTTCTTCTCAATGGTGTAGGCCGCAAAAGCCGCAAGCAAGGCGCCGCCACCGGGCAACACCCCCAGCACGGAACCGAGTGCCGTGCCCCGCAAGACGGCCGGAATCATGTTGCGAATGTCTTCACCTGTGGGGAAGAGGCCAGTGACCTTGGCGGTGAACACCTCACGGTCAGCCTCGGATTTGGCCAAGTTGGAGATGATCTCGCCGTAACCAAACACACCCATGGCGATGGTCACAAAGCCAATGCCGTCGGTGAGCTCAGGAATGTCAAAGCTGAAGCGGGCCACGCCGGAGTTGACGTCGGTGCCAATCAAGCCCATGAGCAAACCGAGCACGATCATGCCAATCGCCTTGAGCAATGAGCCCGAAGCCAACACCACCGCGCCAATCAAGCCCAACACCATGAGCGAGAAGTATTCCGCCGGGCCAAACTTAAACGCCAGTTCAGTCAAGGGAGGGGCAAAAGCCGCCAAGATGAGGGTGCCCACCGAGCCCGCGAAAAACGAGCCCAGACCCGCCGCCGCCAAGGCGGGGCCCGCACGGCCCCTCCGCGCCATTTGGTAGCCATCAAGCGTGGTCACCACCGAGGAGGCTTCCCCCGGCAAGTTCACCAAAATGGCGGTGGTCGAGCCGCCGTACTGAGCGCCGTAATAAATACCCGCCAGCATGATGAGTGCCGAAACCGGCGGCAAGGCGTAAGTGGCGGGCAAGAGCATGGCGATGGTCGCCACTGGGCCGATGCCCGGCAACACGCCAATGAGCGTTCCCAAAATACAACCGACCAGCGCGTAGAGCAGGTTGACCGGTGTGAAGGCGACACCAAAGCCGATGCCGAGGTTGGTAATCAAATCCATGTTGTAGTCCTCAATGTCGGTGGGCTTATTGGGTCAGGAATGTAGGCCAAACCGGCATTTGCAGTTTGAGCAAAACGATGAAGGCCAGGTAGCTGCCCACGGCCAGAATGGTGGCGAGCAAGAGCACGTGGCTCAGCTTGAAGGTCTCGCCCGCGAGGCTCGCCACGATGACCAAGGCGTAAATTCCCACCACCAAGCCCATGGAGGGAATGCCCAGCGAAGGCAAGCCGCCCAGGCAAATGCCAAACAGCAGGTTCGCACCAATGACAAAAATCAGGGGCTTCCAAGCAAGCGAGCCAATCGGCTCACCGTCTTCTGTGTGCTCCACCAGCGAGTAGAAAATGATGAATGCGCCCAAGATAGCCAAAATGATGCCCAGCAGCATGGGGAAATAGCCCGGCCCCATGCGCGCGCCGGTGCCGATGGAGTACTGGGTCGCGCCATAGGCAAAGGCCGCACCCACCACGGTGAACATCAGGCCCGAAAAAAAGTCCTGTTGGCTTTTGATGAGCTTCATCGTTTCCTCCTCTGTTTTCGTTCAATCCACGATTTTGACATCAAGCTGACGGCAAATGATGTGGTAACCACCTATCTTCGACTCTTTCGGTTTAAGTAATTACCCTTCTTTTTCCGAGCTTGAATCCACGACGGGAACCCCGTGGCGCAGAACCTTGAGCCATTTGCGCGCGGGCAGTGGCCAATGGGCCTCGATGGCATGGGCGCGCGCGCGCAACACCTCCGGGCTGGGCACGTCAGTGGATTGCCGAGCCAAGACCACGGTGTTGCCCTCCCGCGTGGGTTTGAAACACCACACCGATTGTTCCCCAAAGGCCGCCACGATGTGGGCCAGGCTGCGGGGGTTTTCTTGCGCGCGCCCAAACAAGTTCACGCTCATGCAGCCGCTCGGGGTGAGGAGGCGGCGGCAGTCGGCATAGAAGTCCACGCTGTCGAGTACGGGGGCGGCGGCCTCATGGTCGTAGAGGTCCACTTGCAAGGCATCGATTTGTCCGCGCCAATGGGCATGTGCCGCCACTTCAGCCGCGTCCCCCAACACGACTTGCAAGCTTGCGCTGTCTGCGGGCAATTTGAACCACAGGCGGCAGGCGGCAATCACTTGCGGGTTGAGCTCGATGGCCACTGTGGACATGCGCAAATGGTGATGGCAAAACTTGGTGAGGGCCGCAGCACCGAGCCCAAGCTGCATGGCCTGCAAATCAGCCACGTGTTCGGGCTCGACAAAGAGCAGCCAGGCCATCATGCGCTGCACGTACTCCAAGTGAATGTCGTATGGCGCCTCATGCCGCATGGACCCCTGAACCCATTCGGTTCCCAAATGCAAGTAACGCACGCCATCCCAATCGGAGCAGTTCACGTCAGGTAGCGCGGGAGCGCTTGCCCGGCCCCGACGGGGGCTTGGCGGGCGACGGCGCGTGCTCATGGGGCGACCTCCCCTTCGGGTTCATCGGCGGCCTCAATGACGAATCGGACCCGATCGCGGCCTTGCCAGGCATCGGCCTCCAGCCGGTAGGCTAGCCGCGCGCGTCCGGGCAGCGGTTCGGTGCGCCCAAACCAAATGCCATCGACCGCTCGCCCCTGGTGGCGTAACTTAAGGGCCAGATGGCCTTGGCCTACTTGGCGTTGGCTGACCACTTCGAGCTCATCCGCAAAT
>Ga0255182_1001477_pt1 | contig 12086 bp, 14 predicted proteins | sample Atl_UVDOM_RepA_8_FD_188420 | JGI IMG/M metagenome (GOLD analysis project Ga0255182, IMG submission 188420) | Freshwater microbial communities from Altamaha River, Georgia, United States - Atl_UVDOM_RepA_8d | ecosystem: Environmental > Aquatic > Freshwater > River | place: USA: Georgia... | reverse complement strand
CGCGATGCCGCCCTGGCATATGCAGAGAAACAGAAAAAACGCAGCATGAAGGAGGCAGCATGAGTACGACCCCTGCACTAAAAGATTGGCCCCTCTGGGAGGTCTTTATTCGCAGTAAGCAAGGACTTGAGCATAAGCATTGCGGCAGTCTGCATGCGGCAGATGCCGGGCAGGCGTTAGATATGGCGCGCGATGTCTATACCCGTCGACAGGAGGGCGTTTCCATTTGGGTTGTGCCTTCAGCCATGATTACCGCAAACAATCCTGACGACAAAGGTGAGTTGTTTGATCCAGCCGCCGACAAGATCTATCGGCACCCGACCTTTTATGAAATCCCTGAAGAAGTGGGGCACATGTAATGAAAGCACCTCTCGATTATGTACTGCATCTAGCAGACAACTCACTGATCCTGGGTCAGCGTAACGCAGAATGGTGTGGCCATGGTCCAATTCTCGAGGAAGATATCGCGCTCGCGAATATCAGCCTGGATCTGATTGGGCAGGCCCGACTACTGTACCAATATGCGGCAGAGTTAAAGGGTGGTGGAGCGACCGAAGATAAGCTTGCCTATCTGCGCGGATCGCGGGAATTCCGTAATTACACCCTCCTCGAGCTGCCGCATAGCGGCCCCCTCTCGGGCTATGCCCGGGCAGATCGTGACTACGCCACAACGATTGTGCGTAACTTTTTCTTTAGTGCATTGATGGTGCTCTATTGGGAGGCGTTACTTCAGTCCAAGGATGAGCAGCTTGCTGCGATTGCAGAGAAGTCCATCAAAGAGGTCCGGTATCACCTGCGTCACGCGCGCGACTGGTTAGTGAAGCTGGGCGATGGCACGGAAGCCTCCCATGCCCGCATGCGCTCGGCTCTCGAGCATCTCATGCCATACACCAAGGAGTTCTGGGTCAGCAGTCCAGCCGAGTCTCAGGCGGTGGCGAACGGAACCGGCGTGGATGTGGCCTCACTCAGGTCTCAGTGGGATGCGATTGTGAATGATGGACTCAATGAAGCGACCCTGATCCGACCCCAGGATACGTCTGGGTATGTCACCCAGGGCAAAGAAGGCGTCCACTCCGAGCATCTCGATTATGTACTTGCTGAGATGCAGAGCTTGGCGCGCCAGTATCCTAATGCAACCTGGTAACTACGTATGACGGCGACCACATCTGTCAGTGAGGCCTGGGCGATTCTGGAGGGCCTTAGCGACCCCGAAATTCCTGTGATTTCGCTACGCGAGCTCGGAATTTTGCGGGAGATCCGAGAGGCAGATGACGGACTGGAGGTCATCATCACACCCACCTACAGTGGGTGTCCCGCTATGGAACAGATCCATGACGATATTGGTGCGCTTCTTGCCAAGCACGGCGTGAAAGCCCGGGTGAGTACCCGGCTTTCACCTGCGTGGACGACCGACTGGATGACCGAAGAGGGAAAAGAGAAACTCCGTCAATACGGGATCGCACCGCCCACACATAAGGTCAGCGATGTCGCAGTCGTGAAATTTATGCCCAGGCCGTCAGCAGCAAAGCTAGAGACAGTACCTTGCCCCAAGTGTGGTTCGGCGAACACGCTTGAGTCGTCCCATTTTGGGTCAACTGCCTGCAAAGCACTGTACCGCTGCCAGGACTGCCAAGAGACGTTCGATTATTTCAAGCCATATTAAGCGGTGCCGCCACGGGGGGCGGACACAGTACACAGGGAGACTATATGTCAATGCAGTTTCATTCGCTCAGGGTTAAACGCGTCACGCCAGAGGCGGGCGACTCGGTGGCCATTACGTTTGCGATTCCGCCTGAAAAAAAAGATATCTTTTCTTTCGATCCAGGGCAATTTCTGACACTCCGAGCACAACTCAATGGCCAGGATGTTCGTCGGAATTATTCCATTAGCTCTCCGAGGAGCCGTTTATCGAAACATCATGAGCTTGAGATTGGCATTCGCCCTGTCGAGGACGGTTTATTCTCAAACTGGGCAGTGAACAATGTCAAGGCGGGCGACACGATGGAGGTGATGCCCCCCGATGGCAGATTTACTGTAAAAAAGCAGAGAGCAATACATCGCGTCGGCTTCGCAAGTGGATCTGGCATTACGCCGATTCTGTCGATCGCAGCCACTACGCTCGAGGAGCAGCCCGAGTCGAAATTTACCTTGATATACGGCAATCGCAGGATGTCTTCGGTGATGTTCAACGAGGCACTTCAGGACCTGAAGGACAGGTTTGCCGGCCGTTTCACCATGATCCACACCTTGTCGCGCCAGGCGCAGGAGGTCGAGCTACAAGAGGGGCGGATTGACGGTGATAAGGTCCGTCAGGTGATCGCTGCCTTGTTGCCCGTCGCCAGTATGGATGAGGTCTTTATCTGTGGTCCGGAGGCCATGATTGAGGCGACCGAGAAGGCTCTGATAGAGGCAGGCGTTCCAGATAACCGTGTCTATAGTGAGCGTTTCACGACCAGTCGTGAGCAGGCCGTCAAGGTTCAGGCAGACACGGACTCCGCGCCGATTCGCGTTGCCGCTCAGAAAGATATTCTCTTGCAGGTCATCGTTGATGGCCACGAGCATGAGTTGCGTATCGGTAAGGATGAGAAACTTCTTGATGCAGCCATGAATGCGGGATTGGATGTGCCCTTTTCATGCAAGGCGGGCGTCTGCTGTACATGCCGGGGTAGGATCCTCGAGGGCACCGCCACCATGCATAAAAATTACACCTTAGAAAAAGACGAAGTCGATAAGGGGTATGTGCTGACCTGTCAGGCGACTGCCACCAGTCAGAAAGTCGTGCTTACCTTCGACGACCGTTAATGCTTGGCCCGGCTCGCCCCGGGCGTCGATCGTTCGGGTCGGTTAGAATACGGCGCTCGGAGAGGTGGCAGAGTGGTCGAATGTACCTGACTCGAAATCAGGCGTGTCCGTTAGGGCACCGTGGGTTCGAATCCCACCCTCTCCGCCAATCGCCTGGGGAGCCTTATTCTTTTTACCAACGATAAGTTCGTTGCCGTACGATCAGGATGGAAGCCATGGGGATTTGGATTGAGTTGGGCGTATTTCTTCTCGTGTTTGTTTTTGGGCTACACCAGTTATACGACCTAAAGAAAGAGAAGTTAAAGCGGGAACAGTCCAAAGATCTTGCCGAGAAAGAGAAGCGTTAGTTCGATCGATGGATCGCTCGCAAAAGATTCCGAGATAACAACCGATGCTAAAACTCCACAGCTACTGGAGGTCATCTGCCTCCTATCGTGTTCGAATTGCGCTCGGGCTCAAGGGTTTAGACTATCAGCAGCTCCCAGTAAACCTTCTGAAAAATGAACAGGGTGAATCCGCGTATTCCGCTGTCAATCCTGAGCAACTTGTCCCGCTCTTAAATGATGATGGCCTGTTGCTCGGCCAATCGGCTGCGATTATTGAGTATCTCGAGGAAAAATTTCCTCAACCAGCCCTTCTGCCCACTGATCTCAGTGGTCGAGCGCGTGTGCGCGCGATGTGTCAAATGATTGCCTGCGATATTCATCCTCTCAATAACCTCCGTGTACTGAGGTATCTGACTGGTGAAATGGCGATATCCGCAGACAAAAAAGATCTTTGGTATGCCCATTGGGTTCTCCTGGGATTGGGAGCGGTAGAGCAACGGCTTCTTGAGTCAGCTACTGGCCGTTTTTGCCATGGTGACTCACCAGGAATGGCAGATTGTTTCTTAATTCCGCAGGTTGCAAATGCGAATCGAATGAATGTCGATATTTCAAAGCTTCAGCGAGTTCTTGAAATAAATGCACGATGTATGGAACTCTCGGCATTTCAGCAGGCCCAGCCGTCCGCCTGTCCGGATGCGGTGTGAAACCCGCCCAGATAGCGGGTTAAACCCGGTCTGATGGCATGTAGATCGTATGTTCTGTGGTGTAAAAATTAATTGCTGAATCGCCTACGGAATACGCGCCTACGCCAGAGTCGTTAATTCCGCCAAAGGGCATGTGGCTATCCGGAGCAGTGCCATGATTGATATGGATCATTCCGGTATTGAGACGTTCCATAAATAATCGAGCGACTGAAAAATCATTCGTGAATACCGCAGAGGTTAACCCAAAGGGCAGCGCATTCGCAATTTGGAGCGCTTCGAACTGATCGGCGTAGGGAATTACACAGATCACAGGCCCAAATATCTCCTGTGTAATCGCTTCGTCGTCTGGTTTCAATCCGCGAATAACGGTGGGTTCATAAAAGAGACCGTTCGGCCTGCTGGGAACGTCTGCGCGACGGCCTCCACAGATGATCTCTGCATGCCTTAGCCGTTGCGTTCGCCCTACTATTCCCTGAATCTTCTCAAGCTGCTGGGCATTTGTGATGGGTCCGATCTCGGTTCCGGAAGTCATGCCATCGCCGACCCGTAGCGCTGAGGCAATTTCCCGTAGGTGGGCGGTCGTCTGATCATATAAAGACTGCCGAACAATAATGCGACTGATTGCAGTGCATCGTTGTCCTGCGCATTGAAGGGCTGCTCCCATGACCATCTTACAGACATCCTGCAAGTGATCCGCATCATGAATGATGGCAGCATTTTTTCCTCCTAGTTCGAGGGAGAGCGCTGCGAGCGTGTCGCTCGCGGCGGCGAAGATACGCTTCCCCGTGGCGACTGATCCGGTGAACGTAATTCCCTTCACGGCGGACGACCGGCACAGTGCAGAGGCGACGTCTCCCGCACCATTAAGAATCTGGATAACACCGGGGGGGAGGGTATCCCTAGCGGCTTGGCCGATAATGTGTACAGCAGCAGGCGTGTATTCGGAAGGCTTGATTACGATTGCGTTGCCGTGGGCAAGCCCGGGTGAAATCTTCCGCATGGGGGTGAGCACCGGGAAGTTCCATGGCGTTATCGCTGCGATTACACCCCGTGGCCGACGGGTCACCAGATTTCTAAATCCTGGCCTCGCGCCTGCCGGGGCAGCGCCTGTGTTTTGAAAGGTTTGAGAGAAGGAGAACTCGGCCTCTTGAAGGGCCTTGTTTACCTCAGCACGTGACTCTGCAATAGGTTTACCTTGTTCGCGTGTGATCGCCTCGGCAAGTGGTTCCCGCTGCGAAGCAATAGCCTGATGAAATGCCTTGAGGGCGGCGTACCGCTCGAAGACAGGTAGATCACGCCATGACGTGAAGGCTGTTGTCGCGCCGATGAGAGCGTCATCGATATCTCGCTGAGTCGCTGAAATATATGTTCCGACGACCTCGGACTGATCGGCAGGATTTAAGGTGGTAAATATTGACTGTCCGCGGGCCCGATACTGATTGTTCAACAATTGCTGTGTGTCGTTCATAGTGGTGTCTTCTTTAGAAGCAGGGGAGCATTCTTGGGATCATGAACTGACCCTCTCCCCAATGCTCAGTGAGGGTAATCGTCCCGGATGCTGTTTGAATGACCTTTTCACGAATATGATCAGCTGCCTGGTCGAGCGAGATATTCCCCCGTATGAGTTGACTGAGATCGACGTCAATTCCGTCCGGCCAGTCCCGGACGGTTTGGGGATTGCCACAGATTTTTATGGTTGGCGCTAGAGGGTTTCCAGAGGGGTTAAAGACACCCATTGAAAAGAGGGTGATCTGGGCGCCTGCTGCGACCATACCGGTGATTGAGCAGGGGCTAAAAAATGGCGTATCCATGAAGAACAGCCCGGGAGATTTGGGCTGCTGTCCAAAATCAAGGCAGCCAGTGAATTTTGAGTCTCCAATCTTACACACAGCCCCCATCGACTTTTCAACAAGCGTGGTTAATCCTGCATCAAGATTCTCAGCGGTAGGATTCACGCCCCGATAGTGATCACCATCTGCTGCCATACGACCTTCAGTCAACCTGATTCGATCGATGATCTGATCTGCTATCTCTGGGTGTGCGGACTGGCGGGCGACTACCTCTTCAGCACCAATGAATTCCGCAGTCTCAGAGACAATCGCGCTGCCGCCCGCTGTCAGATGTCGGTCAACGAACCGGCCGATCGCGGGGTTTGCGCAGACGGCGCTGGATGCATCAGAACCCCCACATTCGAGGGCAAACAAAAGTTTATCGATCGGTAGCGCCTGCCGATGATCCTGGCTCAGCTGCAGGCTAAGTTGAGATAAATGGTCTCTGGCGATGTCGATTGCATTCTGTATGCCATTACTCTCCATCACAGCCATCACACGATAGCGTTGTCCGGTATGCTCGAGAAGAGATCGCCATTTCTCGGCAGATCGCCGGTCATGGCAGAGCACCAATACTGCGCCCAGGTTGGGGTGGCAGGCGAGCTGCAGCAGGACCTGATCCTGTAGCGCTGCGTCCTGCGTCTGCAACCCGCGGGGAAAGTCGCCTGCAATCAGGCAGCTATTGGGATAACCCGATGCAGCAATCGCTCCAATTCGATTCGATAGTGCCACGGTAGATAGCACACCAAGATAATTACGAACGCCTGCCTGACTGCTCGAGCGAATATATCCTTGAAATGTCATTTGAATAGATTCTGTAATTTTCGCTACTTGCAGTTATGTGTATGTACATGCTCTCCAGGTTCGATATCCTGTGTAGCGACTCCTATCGGAATTCCATACTTGATAATGGATTCGCCATTTTGAATCGCCCTGAGCGCTACTTTATGGCCAAACTTTATATTTCCTAATATTGGCAGACCTGCCTGGGTTTTTCTCTGGTCAATATCCGCATCAAGTATGGTCGCGACATTATCGTCGGCATGAACAGTGAGCGTAATTCTTCCCATGGTGCCCATCAGTCGATCTGTGGGGTGATTCGATACTGCTGAATTTTTTCGAGAGCGGGAGTAAACCCAAGCCCTGGCGCATCTTTAAGCGTCAGTGCTCCATCGGCGAGCATAAATTCATCCTCGAGTAAATTTGAGCGCAGTGGATTGTTATTCACATCGACTTCCAGCAGGCCGTCTGGATTGGCCGATGCGAGCAGGTGGGCTGATGTGATGAGTCCGACTGCTGCACCCAGGTAATGTGGATAGTAGGGCAATCCGTATGCCGCCGCGGTTTTGGCTATCTCGCGACAGCCCGAGATTCCGCCCCATTTCGCTAGATCTGGCTGGATGATCCCAAGTCCCGATGCGGTCATCATGCGAAGAAAACCAGCGGTTGTATTGAGATTTTCTCCTGCTGCAATTCGAATATTTGTGTGTTCAGCGATGGATTTCCATTCCTCAACGGGACGATCGGCAGCGATGGGCTCTTCGATCCAGCTCAGACCGAAGGGTTCGAACAAATCTGCATGATGTATCGCCTGAGTGAGTTCCCAGGCCTGATTCGCATCGCAGGCAAGTTCCATATCCCTTGCGGACTCTCTCGCAAGGGATAGTGTCTCGAGATCAGTTTTTTCGCCAAAACCAACCTTGACCTTGAATCGTCGATGGCCTTGGTCATGAGCCTGGCGTATCGTAATGGCGACGTCTTTGGGATTAATACCGCTTGCGTATGTCTTTACAATTTTGCTTGATCCTCCAAGCAACTGATAAAGGGGAATCTTGTGGTGGCGGGCAGCAAGATCCCAGACGGCACAGTCGAGCCCAGCGATGCACTGATCGATAGGCCCGGTTTCTGCGGTCTGAATCTTCAGAATTCGTGTTTTGGCGTTGAGTAATGCATAGATATCTTCAGGATCATCAAACGCAACACCCTCAAGTACAGGGCGGAATATCTGATGCAAAAGCCGGTAACGGTGGAGGGCGCCGCAGTCCGGAAAGTTACACCAGATCTCTCCCCAGCCCTTCGTACCATGTTCATCCTCTATGCTGACCAACAACGCCCATCTTGCGTTCATTCGTCCAAAAGACAGTACTACTGGTGTCGTAAGCGCGACCCGATATAGATAAGCCTCGACCCGGCAAATGCTGATCATGGATTAGACCTTCAGATCCATTTCGAAATCAATGAAATCTGCACGATAGGTGATCTCGCCAAGATAAATCACTTGATTTCTTGGGTTAAGAAAGATTCTTCGCACCTCTGCCACAGGCGCATTAAGCGGAATTTCCATTAGCTCGGATGTCTCGATGTCTGCTGAGGTGATCCTAAGTGTTTGCTTTGCACGATGTATCGGTACCGTGTTCAGATCAAGCATTACTGGAATGATTGTCTCTTTGCGGAAGCGGTCTGGGGCGAGATCAAAAATCTCCTGGTCGAGGTAAATCGAAATGACGCAGTAGGGGCGATTCTCCCTGGAGTGAACACGGCGCAAATGTCGGTACAGCCCCACCAGTTCTCCATCCTCGGCCGCAACCTGGGGTGGCCTCTGAAGGGATTCGTCGATCAGGGTCAGAGAGGGCGTGTCATTGCGATAGGCTTTGGCCATCTCCGCCAGCGAGGTTTCGACCCGCAGCCGCCTTGACTTTGGATGAACGGCCTTAACGACCGTACCTTTCCCGCGTGCCGATTCGACCAGTCCATCCTGGGCCAGGAGGCTGATGGCCTGACGGGCTGTTACCCGGGCGATGTCGAATTCTTGCATGAGCGATTCCAGGCTAGGCAGTCGGTCGTCCGGTCGCCAGACGCCCTTCTCAATGCGCTGGCGCAGGAGCTGCGCGACGCGCAGATAGCGGGGAATCGGACTGCTGGCGGCCAGGACGGACACTAGGGTAAACCTCAAGATTCTAAAGTTCTATTTATAGTACTTTACGCGGAAAGTATAGGGAGAACAATATTTTTACGTCGTCGCGGCGCCTTCTGCTGCTGATTAGTCCTTGGGTCATTCTTGTCGCGCTCTGGGCTGGCATTGCCCAGTCGGGGCTGGTCAATCCTTCCCTAATGCCGACCCCCGTTCAGGTGGCGCTGAAGTTTAAAGAACTTCTTTTTTCTGGACGGTTACTGCTGGATATGTTGATGTCGACCCAGCGGGTTTTTTTCGGCGTGATTTGTGGCATTGCGCTTGCTGTTCCTGTGGGATTTCTGATCGGCTGGTACAAGGATGCGCGAACGTTTCTAGATCCACTCATTAATTTTTTTCGGGCCTTGCCGCCGATTGCGCTCATTCCGTTGGTGATTGTTTATTTTGGAATTGATGAGCCGGCGAAAATCATAATCTTGTTCTATGCATCCTTTTTTGCCGGTGTGATCGTCATGTACGAAGGGGTCGCCCAGATTAGCCCGATTTTCATCAAGGTGGCGCGTACCCTGGGGGCGACAGAGTGGGAGATTTTCGCGAAGGTGATCGTGCCTCTGACCACACCCCATATTCTCACCGCGCTGCGTGTGGCCCTCGGTGTCGCCTGGGCAACTTTAGTGGCCTCCGAACTTGTTGCCGCCCAGCAGGGACTTGGAGCGTTGATCCAAAGCGCTGGGTCTTTTTTCCAGATTGATGTGATTTATGTTGGAATTATTTCTATCGGCGCTATCGCCCTGACTATGGATCTCGCGCTACGTGCCTTGACCCGTCGATTGATTCGTTGGCAAGAGCGAGTGGAGTCACAATGATGCGTGAGCGAATCATATTTGATCGAGCCGTCGTTGATTTTCAGACCGATCAGGGGCCCCTCCGTGTAGTTGACGATGTCTCTTTCACAATCAATGAGGGAGAGTTCGTCTCTATTGTCGGCCCCTCTGGCTGCGGAAAAACGACCATGATGAACATGGTGGCCGGGTTTGTCCGTCCGACGTCGGGCCAGGTGTTGCTCGATGGGACGCCTATTACGGGCCCCGGACAGGATCGTGGTGTCATCTTTCAGGAGTATGGCGTTTTTCCTTGGCTGACTGTCGAACAGAATATTTTGTTTGGTATGAAGCTTCAGAAAAGTAGGGTTCCGCAGACCGAGCGAGAGTCTCTGAAGGATCGGTATCTTCAGTTGATGGGGCTCGGTGATTTCGCAAAAGCTTTTCCAAGAACACTCTCTGGGGGCATGCGTCAGCGCCTTGCCATTGCACGCGCCTATGCCACTCGCCCGGATTTCCTTCTGATGGATGAGCCCTTTGGCGCGCTGGACTCGCAGACCCGTTCCAATATGCAGAACCTGTTACTCGATGTGCTGCAGCGCGAGGGAAAAACGGTAATGTTAATTACACATTCTGTAGATGAGGCGATCTATCTCTCTTCTAAGATTTTTGTTGTGACAGCGCGACCGGCCCGAATTAAGGAAATTATCGAAGTTCCCTTTGGCTATCCGCGCCATGAGGAGCTCCATGACGACTCTCGGTTTGTATCGTTAAAGGCTCGGCTGCGGGGTCTTGTAATGGAAGAATATGAAGCGCAGCAAAGACTTTCAATCAAAGAGGTTTGACCTCATAAGGAGACGGAGATGACAGCTAGATTCCAATCAAAACGCCGGCAGCTTGTGATGGGCGCTGCCGCAGCATCGGCCCTAGGGTCAGTAGGTTTTCCCGCTATCGGACAACAGCGTACGAAACTGAAGATCGGTTATGTCGACACGCTGGCTGTTACAGGCCAGCTTTGGACTGGTGTTCACCGTGGCCATTGGGCAAAGCAGGGTATTGAGTTTGAGTCCGTCAAATTCAATACCGGGCTCGAGTTATTCAACGCCATGATCGGGGGCAGTCTGGACATGCTGACGACCGGGGCGGTGATTTCTAACTTTCCGGCACGTGGTCAAGGAAAGGCATTCCTGATCAATAACATTGAGTTCGCCACTGCCCAGTTATGGATTCGTCAGGATCAAGGGCTCAAGAGCTGGGCTGACCTCAAAGGAAAGAAGATAGCGACTACGATCGGCACAACTGCCCACGTGTTTTTAGACACGGCGCTGCGGGCAAATGGGCTGGATCCCGCAAAGGATGTTGAGCTCGTTAATCAGGGTATGGCAGCCGCCGTAACATCGTTTATTTCGGGGGCCGTGCCAGCCGTCGCGCTCTGGGTGCCTTTCAATATTCTGGTCCGCGACAAAGTACCCACCGCAAAGATGCTCGTTGATGCTTCTGCCTACTTTCCAAAGTCGGCGATTGTCGGGGGCTGGGCGGTTCGATCAGACTTCTATGACAAGAATAAGGCAATCTGTGCTGCTGTTGTTCGTGGATGGGCGCTTGCGAACGATGACTTATTAAAGAACTCGGGTGAGCTACTGCCGATAATTCAAAAGAACAATTACGCGCAGGTTCCGTTGTCTGATTTACAGGAGCAGTTCAAGGCCTCCAAGTATCACACCTCAGCAGAGTGGCGAAAGTTGTACCAAGATGGAACCGCCCTGGGCTGGCTGCAGCAGGTTACCGATTTCTACGCTCGAACAGGGGGCATCCAAAATCCTGTGCCTGCTAAACAATACTTTGATACCAGTCTTTATCTCGACAACGTCAAGGCGTGATTGTTAATGACCCAGGCCTGGGACTATATCGTCGTCGGGGCGGGCTCGGCGGGGTGTCTTTTGGCAAACCGGCTAACGGGAGCGGGTTTTCGCGTTCTGTTGGTCGAGGCGGGCGGACCGGATCGGGGTTTCTGGCTTCGCCTGCCTGTGGGTTACTTCAGAACAATCTTCGATGATCGTTATGCAAGACAATTTAAGACTGTCCCGCAGCCGGAGACTGGAAATCGCGAAATCGTTTGGCCACGCGGACGAGTTATTGGCGGTTCGAGCTCAATTAATGGTCTGATTTACATCCGTGGTCAGCATCAGGACTATGACGATTGGGTGTCCGCTGGCGCGTCAGGTTGGGGCTATCGCGACGTCCTGCCTTACTTTAAGAAGTCAGAACACTATTCGGGGGCTGATAGCCCTTACCATGGCAAAGAAGGTGAGTTGGGTGTCTCGAATCTCCGTAATCGAGACCCATCGTGCATGGCCTGGCTACAGGCAGCGCAGGAGTACGGTCTGCCGTTTAACGCTGATTTCAATGGCGTGACGGATTATGGGGTCGGTAGTTACCAACTGTCGATCAAAGGCCATTGGAGATCGAGCGCATCTGCAGCGTTTTTACGGCCAGCCCTGGATAGACCTCAGCTGACGGTACGGTCCGAGACTCTGGTGAGTCGGATTCTTTTTGAGTCTCGTCGGGCCATTGGAATTGAATGTGTAGCGAACGGCCAAGTACACCGTTTTTATGCCGACAGAGAGGTTATTCTGAGCGCCGGTGCACTACAAAGCCCGCAGGTCTTGCAGCTGTCCGGAATCGGTCCGGCG
>Ga0255182_1001475_pt1 | contig 12106 bp, 8 predicted proteins | sample Atl_UVDOM_RepA_8_FD_188420 | JGI IMG/M metagenome (GOLD analysis project Ga0255182, IMG submission 188420) | Freshwater microbial communities from Altamaha River, Georgia, United States - Atl_UVDOM_RepA_8d | ecosystem: Environmental > Aquatic > Freshwater > River | place: USA: Georgia | collected... | reverse complement strand
GTCCCCGCTGTCTCCGCCTTCATTGCCTCCCTGGTGCGGGATTTCCAGGACCGGGACGACATCCTGCAGGAAACCGCCGTGGCGGTGTTGCAGGGCTACCACCGGTACGATCCCTCGCGCCCCTTTGTCGCCTGGGCCATGGGAATCGCCAGGCTGCAAACCCTGGCCCACCTCCGGAAAAAGGGTGCCGATAAACTGGTGTTTGATTCGGCTGCCGTGGATGCCATCGCCACCGCCATCGCTCAAGATGGAACCATCGATTCCCGGCTGGAGCACCTTAGGGATTGCGCCAAAAGGCTCGATCCGGACGCGACAGAACTCTGCCGGCTGCGCTACACGCTCGACCTCAAGCCGGCAGCCATCGGTGAAAGGCTGGGACAATCCGCCAACACGGTGGCCAAGGCGCTGCAGCGCGTGCGGGACCGGTTGCGGGACTGCATCGAGCACAAGGCATCCGCACTGGAGGCCAACCCATGAACCACCAGGCCAATCCCTCCCCGGAAACCCTGATCGATGGCCACCTCGACGGCAACCTGACTCCGGACGAGACCGCCCTACTGAACGACTGGATCCTGGCCGATCCGGCCAATGCCTTGGCATTCGGCCGCAGGGTGCGACTGCACAGCCAACTGCGCGACCTGGCTTTTCAAACCACTTTGGAACCCGAAAACCTGGCAACCCCGCCCCAACCCCGTCGGCGGTGGCGGCGACTGCCATTGGCCGGCGCCCTGGTTGTCGTGGTGGCGATGACAGCGTGGGCCCTTTTGCTCCAACCAGCCACCGCCGCCCGCGAACTCGATCGACTGATAGCCGCCAACACGGTTGAGGCCGCCGCCACCGACCGGACCTACCGCATCCGCAACCTCGACGCGATCCCCGAGGCCCACGATCCGAAACGGCCGCCCATCGACGGCGCCACGCTGCGGGTGCGCGCGCCCGACAACTATGTCCTCGTCCGTTCGCAACCGGACGGAAGCCGATGGATCACCGGCAGTGACGGCGAGACAGGCTGGTCGGTACCACCCGATGGCCAGGGGGCCGTGCGCGTGAGCCGCGATCCGATGCGGTTCCGTGGACCAGTCCCAGGCCACCAGACGGGAATCCCCTTCGCCAACCTGCCCGCCGATCTGGCCCATCTGCGGATCACCTATGACCTGACGCTGCTGCCGGTTTCGCCGGAAGGCTGGAAGGGCCTTTTGGCCCGCAAGCGCTCCACCTGGGACCGCGGACCGCGGGAAGTGGAAATCCGTTTCGACTCCAGCACCGGGATCGTCCACAAGATGACTTTCCACGGCATGCCAAAAGCACGCGGGGGTCCCGACAGTGTGATGGTCGAGTTGGTCGGCCAGGAAAGTCTCGATTCCGCTTACTTCCATCATGAGTTCCACCATGCGGCCAACCGCAAGGTTGTCTTCGAGGATTGATCCGATGCGGTTCACGCTGGTTCTGTTGTTTGCATTGTCCCTGTGGGGTTTGACCCTGATCGAAGCGTCTGACGCCCAGGCACAACCCCCGGGAGATCGCCCTGTCAAAGGTGGGGGCAAGGGTGACAAGCAGAAGAAAAAGGGCGGGCCTCCCGGCCTGATCAAGCCCGCGATGTCCGACACGGTCCAGGCAAACATCTACGCCGACAACTGGTTCATTCTCTACATCAACGGCAAACTGACAGCCACTGACCCGATCGAGTTCATCCCGCACAATGTGGTTTCGGTGGATATCCTGCCCGAATACCCCATGACCATCGCGGTGATGGCCCGGGACAATGCCGATCCGCAAACCGGCCTCGAATATGGCACCAACATCGGCGACGGGGGTTTCTGCCTGAAGTTCTCCGATGGCACGGTCACCAATGCCAACTGGAAGGCCAAAGCCTTCTTCACCGGGCCACTCGACCGCGATGTGAAAAACCCCAAGGTGCGCCGCGAGCCGATCCCGGCCAACTGGTTCACCACCGACTTCGACGACAGCGCCTGGAAAAACGCCCGGGAGTACACGGAGGAACAGGTGAACCCGAAGGATCCCTTCTACAAGGCCGACTTCAAGGGGGCCAAATTCATCTGGACCGATGATATCGACCTCGACAACACCGTGATCTTCCGGCACCGGGTGGACAAACCCGGATGGAAACCCCGTTGGAACACCAAGCCGAATCTAGACATCAAGGGGGCGTTGCCCTGGAGCGAAGGCAAATGAAAACGCGTATCCTTGGCGCCCTGCTGCTGATTTTTATTGCCTCCCTGGGTCACCAAGCCAAGGCCCACCCGGGGCACGACCACGGCACACCTGCCCGGATCTGGAGGGATGTTTCCGGGGCCGAACTGATGCGGGGTGATTTCGCCCTGCTGCGGGAAGGCAAGGTGGGTGTTTACCGACCCGATTCCACCATGGCCTGGATTGATTACGCCACCCTCGCCCCAACTGACAGGCAGTGGGTCGACTCGCAAGTGGAGCGTATCAGCCGATTGAACAGCGCGGATGGTGTGTCCTTTCCGACCCTGGAAACGGTCGACTTCGACGGTTGGCCGGCCCTGCTGGTGCTGCTCGCTTTCGGAGGCACGCTCTGGTGCGTCATCCGGGCGCGGGAAAAACTTCGGTTCATGCCTTATGCAGGTGCCGCAGCCTGTCTCGGCCTCGTCGCCTTGGTGGCCGTCGGTGTGGAACAGCAAAAAGCCTCCAACGCCCGCAAGCATTTTGAGCCATTCGGTGAAAAGGTGAAACTGCGGGAGGATGAAAGATTCCTGTATGTCGAGAGCAACGGCATTCCCGACCATCAGATGATGGTGGGAATCCGCGCCTGGCAACAGCAGGTACCCATCCCCCAGCCCTACACCGGCGAAAACGCCTGGCGTATTCCGCTTTTCCCCAAAAAGGCAGCCAACCCGGTTTCCGCCAAGACCGCCCTGTTCCGCGGCGCCATCGCGCTGGCGGTCAACGGGGTTCCGATCTTCAACCCCATCAAGAACGATGGCAGGACCGACACCCTGATCGCCGGTGAACTGGACAATTTTGGTGGCCACTGCGGGCGGGGTGACGATTACCACTACCACATCGGCCCGGTCCACCTGGAAAAGGTGACGGGCAAGGGCAACCCGATCGGCTACGGGCTGGATGGCTACCCGCTGTTGGGCTATGCCGACGCCTCCGGCAATGAGCCCAAAAATCTCGATGCCTTCAACGGCCGCGAGGAGGCCGATGGTTACAAGTACTATTCCACGCGCAGGTATCCGTATATCAATGGCGGCATGCGCGGCGAGGTGACCGTGCGGGAAGACCAGGTTGATCCCCAACCGCGTGCCTCCGGTTCCGTGCGCCCGGCACTCCCCCCGTTGCGTGGCGCCAAGATCATCGATTTCGACCGCGACGATGACAAGAAAACCTACACCCTTTCCTACAGTCTGCCCGACGGCACGCACCGGGTCCGGTACAACCGCAACGCTGATGGTGGCTGGACCTTCCGGTTCATCGAGCCAAACGGCAAGGAAAGCGTTTCCACCTACCAGTCCAGGGGACCTGGGGGACGGGGTGGCCCCGGTGGCGGTGGTGGTGGCCGGGGCCCGGGAGGACCGGGAGGCGGCGGCCGCCGGCCGATGGGGGACGGCAAGGGTGACAGACCACGCGGCCCCGGGGGCCCGGGTGGGGCCGGCGATAACCGCCCGGGTGGCCCGCCCATGGGCGAACCCGGACGGCAACCCTGGTTCGCAGCCCATTTTGATGAACTCGACACCGACAAGGATGGCGTGATCACCACCGCCGAGGTGAAAAAAGAGGTGGAAAAGACCTTCAACGGCTTCGACACCGACAAGAACGGCAAACTAACCCGGGAAGAATACCAGGGCAAGGGGCCCGGATCACGCTCCGCCTTGGCCGGCTTCGTGAAGGGTCACAACGAGGAATTCGCCGAGAAGGATGGAACCATCACCAAGGCCGGTTTGGAAGGCTTCATGCTGAAGATGTTCGAGAAGGCAGACAGGAAAAAGGCGGGCAAGATCACCAGGGCCGAAGCCGCCCAAACCGGCCCGGGCCAACGCCGTCCCCGCGATTGATCCATTTTGGGAGGAAGAGTCATGCGTCACCTGTATGTTCTGGCCATATTGGCCGTCTCCACCCTGGCCCGGGCGGCCGACAGGCCCAATATCATTTTCATGATGGCGGATGACCAAGGATGGAACGGCCTGTCGGTGCCGATGCATCCCGATGTGCCCGGTTCCAAAAACGCCATCATCCAGACACCTTGCCTGGAAAAATTTGCCGCCCAGGGCATGCGCTTCAGCGCCGCCTACTCCCCGGCGCCCGTCTGTTCCCCCACGCGCATCAGCATCCAGACTGGCAAAAGCCCGGCCCAGCTCCACTGGACCAAGGCCGCCCCGGCCGAGACGGGCAGGAAACTCATCGAACCCAGACTGATCAAATCGATCAGCCAGCAGGAGACCACCATCGGCGAATTGCTGAAGGGGGCCGGCTACGCCACCGCCCATTACGGCAAATGGCACATCAGCGGCGGCGGTCCGGAAAAACACGGCTATGACGAGAGCGACGGCGACACCGGCAACGAGCACGCCTTCCAGTACAAGGATCCCAACCCGGTCGACATCTTCGGCATGGCAAAAAAGGCGGCCGCCTTCATGGAAAAAAGCCGCAAGGCCGGCAAGCCTTTCTATATCCAGCTCTCATGGAACGCCCTGCACGCGGCTGAGAACGCCAACAAGGCCACGCTGGCCAAATACGAGAAGCTTGCCGATGGCAAGAACTCGGCGCGCGCCGCCATCGCCGAGGATCTCGACACCGGGGTGGGGGCCTTGCTCAAGTCGATCGACCAATTGGGCCTCGCCGGCAACACCTTTGTGATCTACACATCCGACAACGGTGGCGGTGGAGGTGGTGGCGCGGGACGGGCCGCCCTCAATGGCGGAAAGGGCGATGTCTACGAGGGTGGCATCCGGGTGCCGTTCATCATTCGGGGCCCCGGAATCCAGCCGAACTCCTGGAGCCACACCCGTATCGTCGGCTACGACATGCTCCCGACTTTCTGCGATTGGGCCGGCGTCCCCTCGTCGAGGTTGCCGAAGGGTATCGAGGGCGGCAGCATCGTCCCCGTGCTGAAAAACGATGGCAAGGGGAAAGTGACCCGGCCCCGCGAGGAACTGGTGTTCCATTTCCCCCACTACCAGGGTGACACACCCCACTCCGCGATCATTTCAGGCGACCTGAAACTCATCCGGTTTTACGAGGACAACCGGGTGGCCCTGTATGACCTTGGCAAGGACCTGCGCGAGCGGACCGATCTGGCGTCGAAAATGCCCACCGAAACCGCAAGGCTGAAGGCCCGCCTGGCGGATTACCTCACCCAGGTCAACGCGCAACTGCCCACAGCCAACCCCGACTACGACCCGTCCAAGCCGCCGCCGCCCTCCAAGCGCGGCGGCATGGGTGGCGGCGGTGGCAACAAGAAGCCCGGCGCCAACAAGAAAAAACCACCCGCTGATGTCGAATAATCATCTCGCTTGCTTCCAATCCTCATTGACTTCACGGGTGAATACCCATGCCTCTTTTCCGTTGCGCCATGGTTTTTTCAATGCTGGCGGCATTCACCGCCTGGGCCGCGCTGGATAATGCCGCCGGGGCCCAGCCACCCGGAAAACAGCCGGATAATTCCAAGTCCCAAAAAAAGGGAGAAACCCAAGGTAAAGGCAAGGGTAAGGGACAGGGTAAGACCGGCGGGCCCAAGCACGAGTTCGCCGGCCCCGCGCCCGCCCATCCCGTGGACCTGATCCTGTCGAGACCCACCGACAGATCCATCACCGCCAGTGTGATGGCCTACACCGATCTGGAGGCGCGGATTGATTTCGGCCCGGGAAAAACCGCGCCGCGCAAGCTGGAGAACGACAAGCCAGCCTTGTTCCTGCTCGACAACCTCGCGCCCGACACCGAATACACCTACTCCCTGCTGACCAAAAAGCCGGGTGAGGGCGATTTCAAGACCGCGGCCTCCGGCCGTTTCCACACCCAGCGCAAGCCGGGCTCTCCCTTCACTTTCACGCTGCAGGCCGACTCGCACCTCGATCAGGGCACCCGTGCCGCCCTCTACGAGAAAACGCTGGCCAACGCCCTGGCCGACAAGCCCGATTTCCATGTCGATCTGGGCGACACCTTCATGACCGACAAGTACCCCAAATACCAGGACGCGTTGCCACAATACATCGCGCAGCGCTACTACTTCGGCCGCATCGGCACCGGAGCCGCCGTGTTCCTCGTCCCCGGCAACCATGACGGAGAGCGGCTCGACCGGTACTCAGCGAGCGGCGACAGCATGGCCGTCTGGTCTTGCCAGACCCGCCACAAGTATTTCCCCCCCGTGCTTCCCGACGGTTTCTATTCCGGGAACAACACCCCCAAGCCGCCCCTTGGCAAGCTGGGCAACTACTACGCCTGGCAGTGGGGTGATGCCCTGATGATCGCGCTCGACCCGTTCTGGAGCACCGGGCGCACCCGGCGCGAGAGCCCCGATGGCAACTGGGCGCGCACGCTGGGAGAGGAGCAATACAAGTGGCTGGAAAAGACTCTGGCCTCGTCCAAGGCGCTCCACAAGTTCGTGTTCATCCACCATCTGGTGGGTGGCCTGGATGATTCGGCCCGAGGCGGTTCCGAGGCAGCCGCGCTCTACGAGTGGGGCGGCAAGGGCAAGGACGGCAAGGATGAGTTCAAGACCCGCCGGCCCGGTTGGTCGATGCCCATCCACCAGTTGCTGGTGAAGCACCAGGTGGATGCCGTTTTCCACGGCCACGACCACTTCTATGCCCGGCAGGAACTGGACGGGGTTGCCTACATCATGGTGCCCCAGCCCGGCCATCAGGGCGGTGACCGCCTGCGCAATGTCGATGAATACGGTTACATCCGTGGGACCTTCATCCCACCGTCCGGCCATGTGCGGGTGCGGGTGGACGGCGCCAAGGCCACCCTGGAATATGTGCGCGCCTACCTTCCGCAGAACCAAACCGGGGACCGCAAGAATGGCGATGTGGCCGACAAGCTGGAAATGCGCCCTCAGGATCGGAATAAATAAACCACGCGGCATGGCCGTCAGGCCATCTGAAAGTCGGGGATGGCCACCCGATTGACCCTCTCCCTCCGGCGGGGCAGGCTTGAACTCTCTCCCGAAAGGAAGGGCCAGCCATGCCGGAGATCACACCCCGCAAGGTTTTGTCGGATCAGGAGCTCGACGCCATCCGCGACCGGGCCAGTTGCTGCCACGATGTCATCCTGCGGCACGACCTGCAGCGCCTGCTGGACGAACTCGACCGGGTGCGTTCGCTGAAGATCCCGGTCGTGCGTTTCGAGGTCAGTCGGCCCGCAGCCTGAGCTAAGGCGTGCTAGCATGAAGGATTCCCCAGCCAGGGCCTGGCTTGGGGAATCCTTGCTTTTTGGGGTTATCGCATGAGTGTGCTGTTGGGTGTGCAGGGATTGACGAAGGCTTTCGGCCAACGCCCCCTTTTCAAGGATCTATCTTTTGATCTGGCCGTGGGCGAACGCATCGGCTTGATCGGACCCAACGGCGCCGGCAAATCCACCCTCCTGAAACTGCTGGCCGGCCGGGAACCTGTCGATTCCGGAATTCGCACCGCCCGGAAAGGGGCAAGGATCGGGTATCTGGCCCAGGATGACCTTTTTGAGCCCGGCAAAACCCTGCGCGAGGTGATTGTCGACGCCTTGGCGGGCGAGAATCTGGAGGATTACGAACGGGAGACCCGGGCCGCCATCCACCTCACCCGGGTGGGATTCAACGACCACGACCTGGTCGCCGAGAAACTGTCGGGTGGCTGGCGCAAGCGCCTGAGCCTGGCCAGGGAACTGGCTTTCGAGCCCGACCTGCTGCTGCTGGACGAGCCGACCAACCACCTCGACCTCCCCGGCATCCTGTGGCTGGAGCGCCTGCTGCGCTCCTCGAATTTCGGCTACCTGGTGGCGACCCACGACCGCGCCTTTTTGCGCGCTGTGGCCGATGAGATTCTTGAAATCAACAAGGTCTACCCGGCGGGCTATTTCCGTTCGAAGGGTTCCTATGAGGACTTCGCGACCCGCCGGGAGGAATTCCTCACGGGGCAGGCCAGTCAGCAGGAGGCGGTGGCCAACCAGGTGCGCCGGGAGACGGAATGGCTGGGCAGGAAGGCGGCGGCCCAAACCCGCAAGGCGGCCTCGCGCGTGGAGGACGCACACAAGCGCCGGGAAGAATTGGCCGAACTGAAATATCGCAATTCCCAGGCGGGGCCTGCCGGCATCTCCTTCGCCGCCACCGGCAGGCAGACGCGCAAGCTCCTCACCGTGACCGGGCTGGCCAAGCAGATGGGTGGCCGCGAGCTTTTCAGGGACATCGACCTGATCCTCACCCCGGGCATGAAACTGGGCCTGCTGGGCCCCAACGGCAGCGGCAAGTCGGTGCTGTTGCGCACCCTCTCCGGCGAGCACAAGCCCGATGCCGGTACGGTGGTGTCGGCAGAAAATTTGCGCACCGTGATGTTCGAACAGGGCCGCACCGCGCTGGATCCGTTGCAGAACCTGAAAAAGGCGCTGTGCCCCAACGGCGACACCGTCAAATTCCAGGACAAGTCCTACCATGTGCTGGCCTGGGCCAAGCGATTCCTGTTCAAGGACGAGCAATTGGACATGGCGGTGGGCGCGCTGTCGGGCGGCGAGCAGGCGCGCCTGCGCATGGCCCAGATGATGGTGCAGCCCGCCGACCTGCTGCTACTGGACGAGCCCACCAACGACCTCGACATCCCCGCGCTCGAGGTGCTGGAGGAAACCCTGGCAAGCTTCCCCGGGGCGCTGGTCCTGGTCAGCCATGACCGAGAACTGATGGACCGCATCTGCACCGAGGTGGTCGGCCTCGATGGCGAGGGGGGCTCGGGCAACTACGGCTCCGTGGACCAGTGGCTGACCGCCTATGAGCAGGCACTCGAGCAAAAGGAAAAGGCGCAGGCAAAAGCCGCCGCCAAATCCTCCGCGGCCCCGGTCAAGGCCGGGTCCAAGGCCCGAAAGCGGTTGAGCAACCGGGAACAGGAAGAACTGGATGGCATGGAGGCCAAGCTGCTGGCGGCCGAGGAATTGCTGGCCAAGCTGCACGAGGAGGTGGAACGGTCCGCCAACGCCGGGCATTTGATTCTGGCTGAAGCCTGCCGACTGATGGATGAGCAGCAGACTGTGGTGGAGAAGCTCTACCAACGCTGGCAGGAGCTTGAAGAGCGGCGGAACAGCGGATGACAGGCCCTTGGCCCTCCGCCCCGACGGCAACGGGTTTTGAACCGAACCTGAAATCCACCTGAAGTTTTTGACAGCCCCATAACCTGACCTACCGTTGCCACACCAAGGCCCCGTTCCACTGTCACATCGACCCGGTGGCCTTGGCGGCAAGCACCCGATCGGTGCCACTTCGGAGGATCAGCCATGGGCCGTTTCAGCCAACTGACCAGCTTTTTGCCCCTGTCATTCTTTGGCTTCAGGTTCTCTTCAGGTTCAAACCGCCCCAAAACCGCGGCCCGCCTGAACTTGATGGCCCTTGAGGAACGGGCCGTCCCGGCGGTGCTGGGGCCCTTTTACTCGGTGGATGGCTCCGGCAACAACACGGCCAACCCCGCCTGGGGCCAGACAGGCACCGACTACATCCGCATCGCACCGGCCGCCTATGCCGACGGCGTTTCCACACCCGCCGGGGCCGATCTGCCAAGCGCCCGCGCCATCAGCAATGCGCTCAGCGACCAGGACGGTCAAAGCACCTCGAGCGACCGCCTGCTCAGCGCCATGGTCTACGCCTGGGGCCAGTTCATCGATCACGACATGGACCTGACCAACACCGGCAAGGCGGAGGCGCTTCCCATCCCGGTGCCAAGCGGCGACCCCTCGTTCGACCCGGCCGGGACCGGAACCAAAACCATCCCGATGAACCGGTCGGAGTTCGATGCCAAGACCGGCACCAGCGCCGCCAACCCCAGGCAGCAGGTGAACAGCATCACCGCCTGGCTGGACGGCTCGATGATCTATGGATCCGATACCACCACCGCCAACTCCCTGCGCACGCTGAGCGGCGGACAGATGAAGACCAGCGCCGGCAACCTGCTGCCCACCGATGCCTCCGGCAATTTCCTTGCCGGCGATGTGCGCGTGGGTGAAAATCCCGAATTGACCAGCCTGCACACCGTTTTCCTGCGGGAGCACAACCGCTTGGCCGCGCAATTCGCCAAGGCCAACCCAACCTGGACCGATGAGCAGATCTACCAGCAGGCGCGCGCCTGGGTGATCGCGGAGGTTCAGGTGATCACCTACAACGAATGGCTGCCTTCGTTGCTTGGCCCTGCCGGTTTGAAGCCCTACAGCGGTTACAAGCCACAGGTGAACCCGGCCATCGCCAACGAGTTCGCCACCGCCGGATTCCGCTTCGGCCACAGCATCGTGGGCAGCGACATCCAGTTCCTCGACAACAACGGCATGGAGGTGGCACCCAGTGTGTCCCTGAAAGACGCCTTCTTCAATCCCACCATCGTCAAAACCCTGGGGGTGGACGGCGTCCTCAAATACCTGGCCAGCGATCCCAGCGAGGAGGTCGATCTCAAAGTGGTGGACGAGCTGCGCGATTTCCTGTTCGGCCAGCCCGGACAGGGCGGCCTCGACCTGGCGGCGCTGAACATCCAACGCGGCCGCGACCACGGCCTGAACGACTACAACACCACCCGCGCCGCCTACGGCCTGCCCAAGGTGACGGATTTCAGCCAGATCACCGATGACAAGGCGCTGCAGGCCAAACTGAAGGAGGTCTACGGATCCGTGAATCGGATCGACCTGTGGGTGGGTGTTCTGGCGGAGAAGCACTTGCCCGGTGCCAGTGTGGGGGCTACAGCTCGCGCCATCATCGCCGACCAGTTCACCCGGCTGCGTGATGGTGATCGTTTCTGGTACCAGAACAAGTTCAAAGGTGCCGATCTGAACGAGGTGCAACGCACCTCGCTATCCGCCCTCATCGCCCGCAACAGCGGCACCACCAACCTGCAACCCAACGCCTTTGTCTTCAAGGCCGAACTCTCGGGAATGGTGTTTGCCGATGGCAATGCCAATGGAAGGCAGGATCGCGGCGAAAACGGGTTGGGCCAGGTGAGGGTGGAACTGGTCTCCCTGACTGACGGGCAGGTGGTCGCCACCGCCACCACCAATCCCCAGGGCCAGTACCGTTTCGGCGTGCTGGAAGGGTTGCGCCTGGGGGATTACCAAGTCCGGCTCACCCTGGCCGATGGCAAGGTGGTGCAAGGCCCCAAGGCCTCCTTCACCCGTGGTGACACCCAAATCCAGGTTCAGGTGGCTGTGCCTCCCAAACCAAAAACGACTGCAACGGCCCAGGCGACACTTCAGTCGAAACCCGCGCCTGTCCCGGGTGTGCAAACCAATGGCAGCCTGGCGTTCCGTCAAATGGTGGGCGGGATGCTGGCAGGGGAATTGGGTCGACCCACCAAGGCTTGACAGTTTGTGAAGAAACTCCGGGGGGCGCCACTCAACCAGGTGGCGCCCCCGGCTCTTTTCTGTTCGGTTTTCTGAGGATAGGATCAGTCCTTCCTTTTGCATCGGTTGACTTTTCAAGGAATCTTCACATGCTCAAGCCTTTGCCCTTGGCCCTGGCCGCCCTGCTGGGCGTTTCCAATCTGGTTTTCGCACAGGATAAACCCGCGCGTCCCAAGCCCGAGGACACCGAGGCATGGACACCGGTCCCGCCGGTGGTCCAGCCAGGGCCCTACAAGGAAACCCCCGCCCCCGAGGGGGCGATCATCCTGTTCGATGGCAAGAACCTCGATGAATGGATCAACACCGGCAATCGCAAGCCCGCCGACTGGATCCTCAAGGATGGCGTGCTGGTGGTGAACAAGAAGACAGGCAACATCGAGACCAAGCGCAAGTTCAAGGACTACCAGCTCCACCTCGAGTTCCTGTTCCCTGACAACTCCGAATTCAAGGGCCAGGCTCGCAGCAACAGCGGTTTGTTCCTCGCCTCCACAGGCGGCGGGGATGCCGGGTATGAATTGCAGATCCTCGACAGCCACCAGAACGAGACCTATGTCAACGGCATGGCCGC
>Ga0255182_1001474_pt1 | contig 12123 bp, 11 predicted proteins | sample Atl_UVDOM_RepA_8_FD_188420 | JGI IMG/M metagenome (GOLD analysis project Ga0255182, IMG submission 188420) | Freshwater microbial communities from Altamaha River, Georgia, United States - Atl_UVDOM_RepA_8d | ecosystem: Environmental > Aquatic > Freshwater > River | place: USA: Georgia... | reverse complement strand
ACGCGGCCGACTAGCGGCCCAGCCCGAGCTGGCAGCCATCCTGGCGTTCCGGTTCCCGTATGTGGACCCGCTGAACCACCTGCAGGTCGAACTGATGCGGCGCCACCGCAAGTCCCCTGAGGCGATCGACGCACCCACGCAGCGCCTGCGGCGCGGCATTCACCTGTCGATCAACGGGGTGGCTTCGGCGCTGCGCAACACAGGTTGACGGGCAGGGTCACGCCACGACGCGGTGTTCGATGGCGTAGCGCGTCAGGCTGGCCACATCGTGCAGGTCCAGTCGCTGGATCAGCTCGCTGCGGTGGTATTCGACCGTCTTGAGACTGACCCCAAGCAGCCGGGCGATCTCCTTGTTCGAATGCCCATCGGCGATGCCCTTGAGCACGTCACGTTGCCTGGGCGTCAGTGGGCTGGATTCGGCCGGTGGCGACGTGGTCATGCGGGCCGCCAGTTCCGGGCTGATGTACAGGCGTCCATCGGTGACCACTTTGAGCGCCATCGCCAGTTCGTCGAGCACGAAGTCCTTCGACACGAAGCCCCGCGCACCCGCAGCCAGGGTGGCCCGCACGGCCGGTGCCTCGGTTTCGCAGCTCAGCACCACGGCGCGGCAGACCGACGGGCCGCCAGACAACGCGCGCAGCACCTCGATGCCGGGCATGCCTGGCATGTGCAGGTCGAGCAAGAGGACGTCGGGCATGTGCTGTCGGCACAAGGCCAGCGCGGCTTGGCCGTCGGCTGCAGCCCCAACGCATTCAAACTCGCCGAGTTGCTCCAGCAAGGCCACGATGCCTGCCCGCACAAGAAGCTGGTCATCCGCTACGATGACACGAAACGGTTGCCGCATTCCCATGTCCATCGACAGGTCCCCGTAGATCCATTACCCCTGGATTGTCGGTCGATCGCCCTCCACACTGGATGCAGAGTTCGTGACAAACCACCGCGACGAACCACAGGATCCCCTCGAAGCCGAGCCGGCGCCGGCCGCGCTGCTGGACCCCTGGCTCGCAGCCATCACGCACGAACTGCGAACCCCGCTGCAGGCGATTCTGGGCCTGTGCCGACAGCTGGAGGCCGAAAGCCGGGCCCCTCACCCGCCGCCACAGATCGCCCAGATCGCGACGGCGTCGACCGGCATGCTGCGGGTCGTCAATGACTTGCTGGACCTCGCCCGCCTGGAGTCAGGCACCCTGGACATCGACCACAACCAGCCTCTGCAGATCAGGGCCCTGGTCCTGTCGACGCTGTCCGTCGCCGAGGGGTTGCGCCAGCACAAAGCCGTGAGGCTGTATGCCTCGGTCGCACCCGAGTGCCCCGAAGAGCTGATGGGCGATGCTGGGCGGCTCGCACAGATACTCACCAACCTGACCGCCAATGCCGTTCGGTTCACCGATCAAGGTCTGATCGACATCCACGTTCGGGTACTGCGGCGCACAGCGGGCGATGTGTCGCTGCGCGTGTCGGTGAGCGACACGGGCATCGGGCTGCCCCTGGAAACCATCGAACAGATCAGCGCCCCCCTGGATCGAGACACGGCTCTGGTGCCCCCGCGACGCGGCGGTGCCGGCTTCGGCCTGAGTGTGGTGCGAAGGCTGCTGGAGTTGCATGCCTCCGAGCTGCGGGTGGCGTCCGTTCAGGGGGGCGGCACGATCATGTGGTTCGATCTGACGCTGGGCGTGGCCCCTCCATCGATGCCTGCACGCCAGCCCCCGCCGGTGCGCCCCCGTGTCGCCCTGTGGTGTGAGGACGAGCGTCTGCGGGCCACACTGCGCACCCTGTGGCAGGCCCATGGCGACGACCTGCTGGCCGCGGCCGATGTGGATGGCGCCGACCTCCTGCTCGTGGACGTGCATGCAAGCCCCCCACCGCCAGCCTGTGCGGCCACCGCTCCCGAATGGCTGCCCATCAGTGCCTTGCCGGGTATCGGAGACGGCGCACCGGAGAGTGTCACGCGCCTGGCATCGCGCTTCTTTCCGCCACCTGCAGCCGCCCCCCTGCAGGTGGAGCCCACGCTGCTGGGCATGAAGATTCTGGTGGTCGACGACAACGTGCTCAACCAGCAGGTGATCGAAGACGATCTGCGGCGACTGGGTGTGCAATGCGTGCTGGCCGGCACCGGTCGCGATGCCCTCAAGCTGCTGAGGGATGCCCTGTGGGATGCCGTCATTCTCGACGTGAACCTGCCAGACATGAGCGGGTTCGACATTGCCGCCTTCGTGCGCGAACACATTCACTGCGCAGGCACGCCCCTCATCACCGTGTCGGCCGACATGCGCACCGACGACGAATGGCGAGGCCGGCAGCTCGGCATCCAGGCCCGTCTGCTCAAGCCCCACTGCCCGCAGCAGCTGCGGCAGACCCTGCTGAACCTGCGCCGCCACCATGACCGTGCGATCGTCTCGGTCGACGCTGAACAGCCCACGGGCACGCCCGACCTGCGACGGCTCCTGGCACGGGAGTGGCCCGCCCTGCGGGCTGCGATCACCGGCGCTCACGATCCGCTGGCGCTGCGGCAGGCTGTCCATGCAGCACGCGGCGCCATCGCGGTCTGCCGCCTGCCCGAGCTCCTCGCTCAGGCGAGAGAACTCGAGGAGCTGCTCCTGGCTGGCCAACCACCGAGCCATGATCACCTCCTGGAATTCATCCAGGCCGTGGACCAGATCACGAATCCCTGAGTCACCCCGGGTCCAGACCCGGGGCCCGCCCGGGCGACGCGCCGGTTTCCCGCGGCCGGGCCGATCCGCACAATGCCTCTCATGCACTCGACACAAAACCGAGTGCCGCTCGGAACCACGACGCTGGAGGCCCCATGGAGATCGCAGAACCGAACGTCGCTACAGCGGCCCCCCAGAAGCAGCGCACGGCCACGCCCCGAGACGACAGCAAGGGAGTCGGAACCACGCAGTACCTCACCTTCAATGCGGCAGGCTCCACCTATGCCATGGGGATCGTCAGCATCAAGGAGATCATCGAGTTCGGCTCGATCACGACGATCCCGCTGATGCCGTCCTTCATTCGAGGCGTCATCAATCTGCGTGGCAGTGTGGTTCCGGTGATCGACCTGGCGGCGCGCCTGGGCTTTCCCACGGCCTGTCCGTCACGTCGCACCTGCATCGTGATCGTCGAGATGCACCACCACGACGAGATCTTCGACATGGGGGTGATCGTTGACGGTGTGAGCGAGGTGCTCGAACTCAGTGGCAAGGATCTGGAGCCGCCCCCTACCTTCGGCGCGAACATCCGCAACGATTTCATTGCCGCCATGGCCCGGATCAAGAACCAGTTCGTCATCGTGATGCAGCTGGATCAGGTCCTGTCGATCGAAGAGGTCTCTCACCTCGCACGCATCGGCTCCAGCCCCGCAGACGAGCGCGCGGAGTGAGACCATGAATGCCCTGACGCGCAAGACGCTTGATGCCCTGGGCTGGCATCATGCAAGCGACTCACTGGCAGCCCATGCCTCGCCCTCGGCCACGCACATGATCCCGCTGGTGCAGGTCTGGGAGCGCCAGATCGACGAGGCCTCCCGGCACGGCACCGAAGCCGTGGACCAATTGACGACGATCTTCGTCGGCATCGAGCGCCAGCTGGCCGAAGCCATCGAGGCCACGATGCGCACCGCGGCCCAGATGCGCTCGGGCAGCGTCACGGAATCGGTCAGCGGTATGGACACCGCACGCGATCGGCTGCTGCACGTCATGAGCATGATCGAAGAGGCCGTTCAAGCCAATCACGCGCTCTTCGACTCGGTGCGCAATGCGGTGGATGCGGTCAAGGAACTCAGCGAGACCGCCCAGTCCGTCGAGAAGATTGCCCAAATGACCGCCCTGCTGTCCATCAATGCCCGCATCGAAGCGGCGCGTGCTGGCGCTGCCGGCCAGGGTTTCGCCGTCGTGGCCGATGAGGTCCGTCGGCTCGCCGCCGAATCGCGCCGGGAATCGCAGGCCATCATGACCCGCGTGGCGCGCATCGACAGCGTCATCCTGCAGGCCGCCGACGCCGCCGCCCAGCTCAAGGTGCGTGACCATCACCTCATCCAGCACAGCCGCGACGAGATCCAGTCTGTGCTCGATGACGTCGGTGCCGCCGTGCAGGACATGATGCAGGCCTCCGAGACCCTCGGCGAGATCGGCCAGCACACCCGCGCGTCGGTCGGCGAGGCGCTCGTGCAGTTCCAGTTCCAGGACCGCGTGTCGCAGCGACTGGCTCATGTCCAGACCAGCCTGCAGGACTTCAGCCACCAGCTCGAGGACGGAGCGCCCGGCCCCGATCAGGTCAACGCCATGGACCAGCGGCTGCTGAAGTCCTACACGATGCCCGACGAGGGCCGCATCCACCGCGGAGAGGCCGCAGCCGAACCTGCAGCCAGCGGTCTGATCATGTTCTGACGCGCCACGGAGGCCACATGAGCAAAAGCATTCTGATCGTCGACGACTCCTCGTCGGTGCGAACGGTGGTGGGCATCGCCCTGCGAGGTGCCGGGTACGACGTGCTCGAAGCCGTCGACGGCGCCGACGGCCTGCGCCAGCTCGACGGCCGCAAGGTGCATCTCATCATCAGCGACGTCAACATGCCGAACATGGACGGCCTGACCTTTCTGAAGGAGCTCAAGAAGCGCCCTCAGTACAAGTTCACGCCCGTGATGATGCTGACCACCGAAGCCGATGAAAGCAAGATCGCCATCGGCAAGTCCGAAGGCGCCCGGGCCTGGATGGTCAAGCCCTTCAAGCCAGAGCTGATGCTGGCTGCCGTCACCAAGCTGGTGCTGCCATGATGAACATCGAGCCGTCGGACCAGGCCGGCCGATTCGTCGTCCGCGTCACCGGTGCACTGACCATCGCCGAGGTCGGTGACGCCCGCAGCGTCATGATCGATCACCTGCGCACGCACACGGCCCCCCACACCTGGGAGTTCGATCTGGGCGACGTGGCCGAAATCGACAGCGCGGGTGTGCAACTGTTGCTGGCCGTGGCCAACAGCACCACGGAGCACCAGATCCACGCCAGTGTCGTCCGCACCAGCCCCGTGATCGACACGGTGGCAAAGGCGCTCGGACTGGCCAACGGCGTGCACTGCTGCGGACTGGCACGAGCCTCCTCCAGGGAGACATGCGCATGAGCACCATCGACATCAGTGCAGCGGTCGCGACCTTCCTCGTCGAAGGGCGCGAACTCGCCGAAGAGCTCGAGCGCGGTCTGCTCAAGCTCGACGAGGGGCACGACCGGAATGACCCCGAGCTGATCAACGCGCTGTTTCGGGCCGCACACACCATCAAGGGGTCTGCGGGCATCGTCGGCATCGACAGCCTGGGGCGCTTCACGCACCGTGTGGAGAGCCTGCTGGATCGTGTGCGCTCGGGCGAGCCGCTGCTCGACGACGCCATGATCACCCAGCTGCTGCGGTGCTGCGATCACATCAACAAGCTTCTGGACCTGGCTGCTGCCGGCGATGTCGAGGGCCGAGACCTGGCCGCCGTGGAAGGCGAGCTCCTGGCCGGCCTGGACCGATCCGGGACGGGTGCCCACTCAGCGGTCGAATCGCCATCGAACTCCGGTGCCACGCCACCCTCCAGCGGGCAAGGCAATGACTTCCGCCTGCTGGCCCTCTTCGGCGATGACTGCCTGCGCCATGGCATGGACCCTGCATCGGCGTTGCTCTACCTGGCTTCCCTGGCGCGCATCGACGACACCATGGTGCTGGGGCAGCTGGTGCCTGCGCTGGATCGCCTCGACGCGGAAACCTGCCACCTGGCCATTGCGATCCGAGGGCATTGCGAACGCCTGGCAGTCATCGACGAGGCCTTCGAGTTCTTCCGGGAAGGCTCGTGCCTGCTCCTGATCTCTGATCACGACACGCCGGCGCAGACCCACGAGCGCCTGCAGCGGTTGCGCCAGCGTGCCAGCGATGAGCAGCTGCAACCCTGGCGGCAGGCCGGGTTCATTCAGGACACCGAATGGAACGCGCCCCAAAGCCCCGCCACCGCCGAGGCTCGGCCTGCCAGCCGGGGCGTCGAAGGCACACCCGGCGCCGAGGCGGCGGCCCCCCGCGGTGAGCCGACATCCGCGCCAGCGGCTGCCGCTGCTGCCCCCGCGCGCTTTGTCCGCGTGCCCGCCCCGCGTCTGGACGAACTGATCCAGCAGGTCGGCGAGCTCGTGATCGCCGGCGCCGGCGTGGACGTGCTGTCGCGTGACACACGCAACGGCCGCCTGCAGGAGGCCGTCGAATCGTTGATGAAGCTGATCGACAGTATCCAGTCCGGTGCCCTGCAGTTGCGCATGGTTCCGATCGGCGAGACCTTCAGCCGCTTTCAGCGTGTCGTGCGCGACGTGTCCAGGGACCTGGGCAAGAACATCCACCTCGACATCGTGGGGGGCGACACCGAACTGGACAAGTCCATGGTCGAGCGCATCGGCGACCCGCTGATGCACCTGGTGCGCAACGCCATGGACCACGGCCTGGAGACACCGACCGAGAGAGTGGCGGCGGGCAAGCCCGAACAAGGCACGTTGCGATTGAGGGCCTTCCATGACTCTGGCAATGTCGTGGTTGAGGTCAGCGACGATGGCCGAGGTCTCAACACCGAGCGCATTGTGGCCAAGGCCATCGAACGGGGCATCGTGAGCAGCGCCGAGGGCATGAATGACCATGACATCCACCAGCTGATCTTCGAACCGGGCTTTTCGACGGCCGAACAGGTGACCAGCCTGTCGGGCCGCGGGGTGGGCATGGATGTCGTGAAGCGCAGCATCGAAAGCCTGCGCGGCGCGATCACCCTCAATTCGCGCCCAGGCGAAGGCACTTTGATGCAGCTTCGCCTGCCACTCACGCTGGCCATCATCGACGGATTCATGGTGGGCGTGGATGCGGCCCGCTTCATCCTGCCCCTGGACATGGTGGTGGAGTGCATCGAATTGCCTGACGGGGCCATGCTGCCCGAACGCCCCAAGTACCTCAACCTCCGGGGTGAGGTGCTGCCCTACATCTGCCTGCGCGAGACGTTTTCCATCGACGCCCCCATGGTGCGTCGCCCCAGCGTGGTGGTCGTGCGCAGTGGCGGCACCAAGACCGGCCTGCTGGTCGACAGCCTCCACGGCGAGATCCAGACCGTGATCAAACCGATGACCGGCATCTTCCGCCACCTGCGATCCATCTGCGGCACCAGCATCCTGGGCACCGGTGACATCGCACTCATCCTCGACGTTCACCAGCTGGTTCAAGGCTCGGTCGAACGTGCCACCCGACCGACCGTCAATGTACCGACCAACCCCTGATCAGGAGAACACCGTGGGCGCTATCGACTTCATCCTCCATCGCCATACCGAACACCTCAGCCAATGGTCGCGTGCAGCCCTGGACGCCATGTCCTCGGGCAAGGACGCCCCCACGGCCGATCCGGACCTGTTGCATGGCTCGACCCGCACCCCCGTGGAGCTGGTGCAGGAGTGGATCCGGCTCGTACAGACCCAGCAGGAGCTGGCTCATCGCATGCAAGCCGAGCACAAGGACATGCTGGACCGCTACGCCTTGTTGAAGGCCGAGGCCGCCGCCTTGAGCAAGTCCCAGGCGGTCATTTCGTTCGAACCCAACGGCACCATCCTGGACGCCAACGACAACTTCCTCAAGGCCATGGGCTACACGCTCGACGAGATCCAGGGGCGACACCACAGCATGTTCGTCGAGCCGGCGTTTCGGGACACCCTCGACTACCGCACCTTCTGGGAGCGCCTGGGCGCCGGACATCTCGATGTCGGTCAGTACAAGCGATTGGCCAAGGGTGGTCGCGAGGTCTGGATCCAGGCCAGCTACAACCCGGTTCTGGACGCCAGCGGCAAGGTCATCAAGGTCGTCAAGTCAGCGACCGACATCACCGAGCAGCGCCTGCGCATGGCCGACTATGAGGGGCAACTGGCCGCCATCAGCAAGTCCCAGGCGGTCATCGAGTTCGACCTGAAGGGCAACATCCTGCAAGCCAACGAGAACTTCCTGATCACCCTGGGCTACTCGCTCGACGAGATCCGAGGACGTCACCACAGCCTCTTCGTGGAGCCTGCCGAACGGGAGTCGCTGCAATATCGCCAGTTCTGGGAACGGCTGAGTGCAGGGCATTTCGATGCCGGACGCTACAAGCGCATCGCCAAGGGCGGTCGCGAAGTGTGGATCCAGGCCAGCTACAACCCGATCCTTGACCCGAACGGTCGCCCCTTCAAGGTGGTGAAGTACGCGTCGGACATCACGCAGCAGGTGGTATCGGCCCGCGATTTCGAGTCGGAACTCGGCCGTGTCGTCGGTCGTGCCAGCGAAGGCGACTTCGATCAGCGTTTCGAGATCGAGGGCAAGAACGGCGTCAACAAGACCACCGCCGAGGCCATCAACCGCCTGCTCGATGTGAGCCAGGCCGGACTGCGGGATGTGCAGCGCCTGACATCACGCGCGGTGCTGGGCGAATTCGACCAGCGCATCGACCTGAGTGGCAAGAGCGGCTTCTTCCTGGAAATGGCCGAGGGCACGAACGACCTGATGGAATCCGTGGACCATGGGCTCAACACCCTGCAGTCGGCCCTGCAGTCCCTGGCAGCGGGCGATCTTGATCACGCCATCGACGGCAACTTCAACGGCATCTTCGACGACCTCAAGTCGGGCTTCAATGGCACAGTGGCCAAACTGCGCCAGGTCATCACTGACGTCAGGGGCAATGCCGACATGCTGGCTTCGGCCGCCACGCAGATCTCGGGCACAGCACAAAGCCTGGCCCAGGGTGCCAACGAACAGGCCGCCAGCGTCGAGGAAACATCGTCCGCCATGGAACAGATGACCGCCTCGATTGCGCAGAACGCCGACAACGCCAAGGTGACCGACGGCATGGCCCGCAAGGCAGCCGGCGAAGCGCAAGAGGGCGGCGCGGCGGTGGGTGAGACGGTCAACGCCATGAAGAGCATCGCCAACAAGATCAGCATCATCGACGACATCGCCTACCAGACCAACCTGCTGGCCCTCAACGCCGCCATTGAGGCAGCCCGGGCCGGTGAACATGGCAAGGGCTTCGCGGTGGTGGCGGCCGAGGTGCGCAAGCTGGCCGAACGCAGCCAGATCGCCGCGCAGGAAATCGGCGAGCTGGCCGAGGGCAGCGTCAAGACAGCCGAACGGGCCGGCGCCCTGCTCAGCGAGATCGTGCCCGCGATCAAGAAGACGAGCGATCTCGTCCAGGAGATCACGGCCGCCAGCGACGAGCAGTCCACCGGCGTGGGGCAGATCAACACGGCCATGAGCCAGCTGACACAGCTGACTCAGCAGAACGCGGCCGGCAGCGAGGAGCTGGCGTCCACCGCCGAGGAGATGACCTCGCAGGCCGAGAAGCTTCGCCAGATGATGGCCTTCTTCCAGATCGGCGTTCTGGAAGGCGGGGGATCGACGGGACACGCGCGATCTCACCACGCAGCCGAGGTCCCATCGCACGGCCTCGCCCGCGAGCCTCAGAAGCGCAGCACGGACGCGGGTATCGATGACAGCAAGTTCCGCCGCATGCGCGCGACGATCCGCTGACACTGCCGGAGCGAACCATGATCGGCGCCACCATCACCGACCCCGAGTTCCTCCGGCTGAGGCGTTTCTTCGAGGGCGCCTCCGGGATCCGGCTGGCTGACACGAAGAAGGTGCTCGTTTGCGGCCGCCTCTCCAAGCGCCTGCGACATCACAACCTCAATTGCTACCGCGACTACCTGGACCTGATCGACACGCCGCAGCACAGCGCCGAACGACAGATCGCCATCGATTTGCTGACCACCAACGAGACGCACTTCTTCAGGGAGCCCAAGCACTTCGAGTTCCTTCGAGAAGACCTCGTCAGACGCTTGGCCGAAGGCAAAGCCGGCCAGGTGCGCATCTGGTGCGCGGCCAGCTCCACAGGGGAGGAGCCCTACAGTCTCGCGATCACGGCGGCCGAGGTGCTGGGCGACCGCAACTGGTCGATCCTGGCGTCGGACCTGTCGACCCAGGTCCTCAGGGATGCGCGCGCCGCCATCTACAACAGCCAGCGGGCGGCCGAAGTCCCCCGGCCCCTGGCGATGAAGTACCTGCTGGAGGGCTTTGACGAGTACGACGGCTTCTACCGGATCGACCCGGCACTGCGCAAGCGGGTCAATTTCATGCAGATCAACCTGATGGAGAGCCTGCCTGCGTTCGAACCGGTCGACTACATCTTCCTGAGGAACGTGCTGATCTACTTCGACGCGGATGCCAAGCGGCAGATCGTCGAGTCGGTGGTCCGCCGGCTCAGACCGGGCGGACTCCTGTTCATCGGCCACTCGGAGACGCTGGGCGGCATCACCGATGTCGTTCAGGCGGTCAGACCCACCATCTACCGCATTGCCTGAGGACGCCCCATGCACGCCTGGTCTGCCACCTCACCTGCCGGACGCATTGACAGCGATGTGCTTGACACCACCGGTCTGGTCGAAACCGACATCCTCGGTCAGCCCGGCGTGTTCCTGCGACCGGGCGATTGGCTGTTCGGTCGAGGCGCATACCGCGTGAGCACTGTGCTGGGCTCCTGCGTGGCGTTGGTTCTGTGGTCACCGCGCATGCAGTTGGGCGCTCTGTGCCACTGCATGCTGCCCCACCGGGGATCCCGATCGAGTGGCAATGAGGCGCTGGACGGCCGCTACGGGGTCGATGCCGGCCAGTGGCTGGAGGCGCAATTCACCCGCCATGGCTGCTTTCGGAGCGAGATCGACGTGGCGATCGCCGGGGGCGCCTGCGTCAATGACGTGTCGATCGGGCAGGCCAATGTGCTTTGGGCACAGGACTGGGTGGCCCGCCAGGGCCTGTGCCTGGTACAGCAGGACGTCGGCGGCAAGGTCGTTCGCCGCCTCACATTCAATCTGGGCGATGGCAGCCTCACCATCTCGCATGGGGGTCGCCTGGGCAACATGGAGGTCTGAGATGAGCAACAGCCGCATCAAGGTCATGGTGGTCGATGACTCCGCCGTCGTACGGCAGGTCCTGGGGGGCCTGCTGGCCTCAGATCCGTCGTTGGAACTGATCGGCGCGCATTCGGACCCTGTGTTCGCACAGCGCGCGATGGCGCAATGCTGGCCCGACGTCATCATCCTGGACGTCGAGATGCCTCGCATGGATGGCATCACCTTCCTGCGCCAGATCATGTCCAGCCACCCAACGCCGGTCATCATCTGTTCGACGCTGACGACCCAGGGCGCTCCCACGACCCTGGAGGCGCTGCACGCCGGCGCGTTCGAGATCGTCGAGAAGCCCACCAGCGGGCTGAAAGACCACCTGCAGAGCCAGGGGCAGAAACTGATTCGGTCCGTCAAGGCCGCTGCGGGTGCCAACGTGCAGGCGCTGGCCCGGCGTTGCGGGCTGTCTGCGGGCAGCACACCACCGCGGACGGCCAGCGCCCCTGCAGCAGCAAGTCCGTCGTTGAGCGAGGGTCCAGACGGCGGTTCGCACATCCGCACACTGGGTCGTGCCATGGTCGAGACGACCGACCGGATCGTGGCCATCGGGACGTCCACGGGCGGCACCCAGGCTCTCGAGTTCCTGTTGAGTCGATTGCCGGTGACCTGCCCGGGCATCGTTGTCGTGCAGCACATGCCCGAATCGTTCACGCAGGCCTTTGCCGACCGGCTCAACAGCGTGTGCGAGATCCGCGTGCGTCAGGCCGTGGACGGTGAACGCGTGCTGCCTGGCCAGGCCCTGATCGCCCCGGGCGGAAGACACCTGCAGGTGCGCCGCCAGGGTGCCTACTACCATGCGGTCGTCAAGGACGGGCCGCCCGTGTCTCGGCATCGCCCCAGCGTGAACGTGCTGTTTTCGTCCGTCGCCCAGCACGCCGGGCGCAATGCCGCGGGCATCATCATGACCGGCATGGGAGACGACGGGGCACGCGGGCTGCTCGAGATGAAGGAAGCGGGCGCCACCACCTTCGCCCAGGATGAAGCCAGCTGCGTGGTGTTCGGCATGCCCAAGGAAGCCATCAAGCTGGGCGCCGTCGACGTGATCATGCCGCTCGACGATTTGCACGATGCCGTGCTGGGTCGCGTCAACCTGCGCACCCGCGCCCAGGTCAGCAGTTGAAGTCGCGCGACCTGCAGGTCGTATTCACCCGACTTC
>Ga0255182_1001471_pt1 | contig 12171 bp, 11 predicted proteins | sample Atl_UVDOM_RepA_8_FD_188420 | JGI IMG/M metagenome (GOLD analysis project Ga0255182, IMG submission 188420) | Freshwater microbial communities from Altamaha River, Georgia, United States - Atl_UVDOM_RepA_8d | ecosystem: Environmental > Aquatic > Freshwater > River | place: USA: Georgia... | reverse complement strand
CAGCTCGTGGTGGACTTTGCCGAACTGCTGTTGCGCACCTACGAGCTGATGCGCGACCACCCCGAGCTGCGCGAGCACTACCAGCGGCGCTTTCGCCACATTCTGGTCGATGAGTTCCAGGACACCAACAAGCTGCAGTACGCCTGGCTGAAGATGTTTGCCGGGCGCCCCGAGGTGACCGGCACCAGTGTGATGGCCGTGGGCGACGACGACCAGAGCATCTATGCCTTCCGTGGCGCCCAGGTGGGCAACATGTCGGACTTCGAGCGCGAGTTCAAGGTGCCGGGCGTGATCCGTCTGGAGCAGAACTATCGCAGCCACGGGCACATCCTCGATGCGGCCAATGCGCTGATCGCCCACAACAGTCGCCGCTTGGGCAAGACCTTGCGCACGGATGCGGGCGCGGGTGACCCCCTTCGGGTCTATGAAGCCAGCAGCGACTATGCCGAGGCGCAATGGATCGTCGACGAGGCGCGGCACCTCAAGCGCGAGGGGCATGCGCTGACCGAGATCGCCGTGCTCTACCGCAGCAACGCCCAGTCGCGGGTGATCGAATCGGCCCTGTTCAATCACGGCGTGCCGTACAAGGTCTACGGTGGCCTGCGATTTTTCGAGCGGGCCGAAGTCAAGCACGCGCTGGCCTACCTGCGCCTGATCGAAAACGGCAACGACGACACCAGTTACCTGCGGGTGGTGAACTTCCCGGCGCGGGGCATCGGTGCCCGCACGCTCGAAAACCTGCAAGACGCCGCGCGCACCAGCGGGCGCAGCCTGTGGCAGAGCGTGACGGCGGTGTCTGGCAAGGGTGGCGCCAACCTGCAGGCTTTCAATGCGCTGATCGAATCGATGCGCGAGGCCACGCGGGGGCTGACCTTGCGCGAGATCATCGAGCATGTGGTGGCGGCGTCCGGCCTCTCGGATCACTACCGCACCGAAAAGGAAGGCCAGGAGCGACTGGAGAACCTGGCCGAACTGGTCAATGCGGCCGAAGCCTTCGTCACGCAGGAAGGCTTTGGCAAGGACGCCGTGGCCTTGCCCGTGGACGAGCCGGCCGGTCGCATCGCCGAGGGCTTTCCGGTGGCGGTGGCCGCGGTCGACACCCTGCCCGATGCCGAAACGGGCGAGATCATCTCGCCGCTGGTGGCCTTCCTGACGCACGCGGCGCTGGAGGCCGGCGACAACCAGGCGCAGGCCGGACAGGACGCCGTGCAGCTGATGACGGTGCATGCAGCCAAGGGGCTGGAGTTCGACAATGTGTTCATCACCGGACTGGAAGAAGGGCTGTTCCCGCACGACAACGCGATGAACGACAGCGACAGCCTGGAAGAAGAGCGACGCCTGATGTATGTGGCGATCACGCGGGCGCGCAAGCGCCTGAGCCTGTCGTTCAGCCAGACGCGCATGCTGCACGGGCAGACGCGCTACAACATCAAGAGTCGTTTCCTGGACGAATTGCCCGAGGTCTGCCTGAAGTGGCTGACGCCGCGCAACCAGGGTTTCGGTTCCGGCTTCGACAAGCCCTACCAGGCGGCCTGGGCCAGCGGGCGCGGGCTCGGGTCGATGGTGGGGGCCGGCGCGCAGCCCTGGCGGGGCGGGGGCGATCGCTCGGCGTCGTCGTCGGCTTCTGCCTACGGTGGCGCGACCCGTGCGCGCGGCGAAGACGATTTCCGTGATCTGACCGCACCGCTGCCCCGCCAGATGGCGCAGGCCAAGTCCGAATCGGGCTTTCGCGTGGGGCAGGGCGTGTTTCACACCAAGTTCGGTGAGGGTGTGATCCTCACCATCGAGGGCGCCGGCACGGACGCGCGGGTGCAGGTGAATTTTGGACGGCACGGCAGCAAGTGGCTGGCGCTGAGCGTGGCCAAGCTCACGCCCATCGAGTGAACGGCGCCCCTTGGGTGACGGTGTCGGCAGGTGTTTATCGCGGCCATTGACACAATTGCGCGTTCGCTCGAATGGTGTCATCGCTGGGCAGCCTAGGGCGGTCTAAGATCGGCCTACAGCTTCCCCTCATCGACAGGAGTGATCACCATGGCCAAAGCGCCCAAGAAGACCGCTGCGAACAAGGCTGCCCCCGCAGGCCGCATCGACATCGGCATTTCCGACAAGCACCGCGAAGCCATTGCCCAGGGGCTCAATGGCTTGCTGGCCGACACCTTCACGTTGTACCTGACCACCCACAATTTCCACTGGAACGTGACGGGGCCGATGTTCAACACCCTGCACACCATGTTCATGGACCAGTACACGGAACTGTGGAACGCCGTGGACCCGATCGCCGAACGCATCCGTGCCCTGGGGTTCACCGCGGCCGGCTCGTTTGCCGACTACAGCCAGCTGAGCACCTTGCCCGATGCACCGAGCAAGCCCCCCAAGGCCAAGGAGATGATCCGCACGCTGGTGGCCGGCCACGAGGCCGTGGCGCGCACGGCGCGTTCGCTGTATCCGCTGGTGGACGAGGCCTCGGACGAGCCCACGGCCGACCTGCTGACGCAGCGTCTGGACGTGCACGAAAAGGCCGCCTGGATGCTGCGCTCGCTGCTGGAAGACTGAGCGTGACGGCCTGACTCGACCGCGCCCCGGGTCCGGCTCAGACCAGGCCGTTGCGGATGGCGTAGACGGTGAGCTCGGAGTTGTTGGTCAGCCCGAGCTTTTCGAGCACCCGGGCGCGGTAGACGCTGACCGTCTTGGGGCTGAGCAGCAGCTGCTCGGCAATGTCCGACAGCCGCTTGCCCGAGGCGATCATCACCAGCGTCTGCAGTTCGCGGTCCGACAGTTTCTGGTGCGCGTCTTCGGGGGCCGGGGCCGTCAGGTTGTCGACCAGCATCTGTGCCATCTCGGGCGTGACGTATTTCTTGCCCTGGGCGACGGTGCGCACGGCCGCCACCACCTGGGTGGCGTCGCTGCCCTTGTTGAGGTAGCCGCTGGCGCCCGCCTTGAGCGCGCGCATGGCGTACTGGTCTTCCGGGAACATGGACACCACCAGCACCTTCATGGGCATGTCTTCTTCCTTGAGGGTGTGCAGCACGTCCAGGCCGCTGCGCCCGGGCAGGTTGATGTCGAGCACCAGAACGTCGCAACTGCGGTCGCGAAGCAGGGCGCGCAGTTCGCCGTAATCACCAGCTTCGCCGATCACCTCGATGTCGCTGGCATCGGCCAGGGTGTCTCGGATGCCTCGGCGGATGAGCGCGTGGTCGTCGCAGAGGATGACTTTGATCATGGTTGGCCCCAAACCGTCGGGTCGTCCGGATCCAGGTCCGCGACCACCGACACGTCTGCCAATTCTGGCCCAAGTGCATCGATGAACCCGTTTTCAGGACCTGAAAGTGGCACCGACAGGATCAAGGTTGTACCTTGCGCGCCACTGCTGAGGTCCACCCAGCCACCGACGGTCTCGGCGCGTTCGCGCAAGCCGCGGATGCCGAATGAGCGCGCCTTGGCCAGATCAACGGCCGCCAGGCCACGGCCGTTGTCCGACACCTCGATCGAGAGCACGCCCGCGGCCTGGGTCAGATCGACACTGACCCGACTGGCCTGGGCGTGCTTGGACACGTTGGTCAGAGCCTCCTGGGCGAAGCGGTAGGCCACCAGGGGCACCGCCGCAGGCAGCCCGAGCTGCTCGTGGCTGGTACGGAACGTGGTTTCGATGCCGGTGCGCTTGGCAAAACGGTCGGTCATCCACTGCAGGGCCGGCACCAGACCTTGCTCCAGAATCGCCGGTCGCAGGTTGTGCATGATGCGCTGTGCCGCTTCGTGGGCCATCGCGATGGCTTCCATGGCCTGCCGGGCGCGGTCGGCCACCGGGGTGGCGCTTGCGTGGCGTTCGATCCACGCCAGATCGAACTTGACGGCTGTCAGCGCGCCACCGACGTCATCGTGGATTTCGCGGGCGATCGCGGCGCGTTCCTGTTCGATGCTGGTCTGCAGGTGCTGGGCCAGTTCGCGCAACTGCTGGCGCGACTGGCTCAGCGCCATGTCGGCGCGCTGCTTGGCGATGCGTGTGCGGTTGGCCTCGATGGCCAGCTGGGCGGCCGGCGCCAGCCGGGCCAGGTTGCTCTTGAGCAGGTAGTCGTTGGCCCCGTTGCGCATGGCCTGGACCGCGATGTCTTCACCGATCTCGCCCGACACCAGGATGAATGGCACCAGCTTGCCCAGGTGTCGCACCTTCTCGAGGGCCGCCAGGCCCGAGTAGCCCGGCAGGTTGTAGTCCGACAGGATCAGGTCCCATTCGGATTCCAGGGCCCGCGCAAAGCTGGGCTCGTCCTCGACGCGTTCGATGTCGGCGTCGATGCCGCCACGCAGCAGGTGGGCACACACGAGGGCGTGATCACCTTCGTTGTCTTCGAGGTGCAGCACGCGAAGGCGGGCGGCGGACTCGGCGCTGTCACGGGACTGGGTTGGGGCCACGGCGTCGCGATCTCCGGATTTGTGCCAAGTTTTACCGCGTCATCGGGGGTACTTGAGCGGCGGCGATGACAAAAATTCTAACAACCGCCGGACTCGTGTCGACATCCTATGTGCGATGTCCTGTGCGAGCGCAGACAACCCTTGGAGTGGAGCCGTGATGCCTACCGACAACGAGCCCGACGAGACGATCTCGAGAGAGATCCCCTTGCTTGTGGCCGCCGAACTGCAAGACCATCTGATGACGGCCACCAATGACCTGGAGCGTCTGCAGCGCCTGCTGGACGATGCCTATGTGGTGTTGCTCGATGGATTTCAGGGCGCAGCCAGCCAGCTGGGGACGGCCATTGACGAGGGGCATCAGCAGACCACGGCGCTGCAAGACACCTTGCAGACCCTCTACAAGGCCGTGACGGCCCTGCAGTTTCAGGACATGGCCTCTCAGTTGATCCACCACACCAACAAGCGCCTGCGCAGTTGCGCGGACCAGATCGCGCGCGATGCCATGGGCGATGACCCCGATGGCATGGCCGTGGTCGAGGAAGGCCCGCTCAAACCCAACCCGGTCACCCAGGACGAGATGGACGCCGGGTCGGTCGAGTTGTTCTGATTAAAGAACGAGCGACCCCTGCCGAAAAAATCGTAAATCCCGAGCCCCGCGCGAATTTATCAGTTTCCCGCCCTTTCGCCAGCACCACCAAGACCTCCGGAGAGAACCATGCACTCGATCCTTGCCGTAGATGACTCTGCCTCGATGCGCCAGATGGTGTCATTCACGCTCAAGAGCGCCGGCTACAACGTCGTGGAGGCCGTCGATGGCCAGGACGCCTGGGAAAAGGCTGGCGGGCGCAGTTTCGATCTGGTGCTGACCGACCAGAACATGCCCCGCATGGACGGCATCAGCCTGACCAAGAAGCTGCGCGAGTCACCTCAATTCAAGTCCACACCGATCCTGATCCTGACCACCGAGTCCAGTGACCAGATGAAGCAGGCGGGACGTGCTGCGGGGGCGACGGGCTGGCTCGTCAAGCCTTTCGACCCCAACAAGCTGATCGAGGTCATCAAGAAGGTGATCTCCTGATCCGGGTCAAGCCCGAGCAGGTCGCGACCAGACAGACATTCAGGAGCCTCCCATGGCAGAGATGAGCACGGACAACAGCCAGGCGTCGGCAGGCATCGACCTGTCGCAGTTCTACCAGGTCTTCTTTGAGGAAGCCGGAGAAAACCTGGAGAACATGGAGCAGCTCCTGCTCGAGCTGGACCTGACCCAGGCCGACGATGAGGAGCTCAATGCGGTGTTCCGCTGCGCTCACTCCATCAAGGGGGGCGCCGCCACCTTCGGGTTTGCCGACGTGGCCGAGCTGACGCACCAGATGGAAACATTGCTGGACAAGCTGCGGCGCCACGAGCTCGCGCCCAACGCGGCCATGGTGGATGTGTTGCTGGCCTCGGGCGACGCGCTCAAGGCCATGTTGGCGCGTCACCAGGGGGCGGGCGGGGACGCCATCGAAACATCCGAGTTGCTCTTCAACATTCGCGCGCTGGTGGCGGGCGAGGCGCCGCCGGTGCCCATCGCCGCGCCAGTTGCGGCGCCCGCGCCGGCCGCCGCCGCGCCGGTGGTCACCGTGGCCGTCAGCTCAGGGCAGCGCACAGTCGAGCTGCAGGTGGGGCCGCTGAGTCAGCCGTCGCAGGCCGACAACCTGCTGGATCTGTTCAAGGAAATCACCGATCTGGGCACGATTGAAGCCCTGCCCGATGCGCCCGAGCTGGCTGGTGTGCGCCGGTTCAAGGTCAACACGGCCACGCCGGAATCCGAGTTGCTGGATCTGTTCACGTTCCATGTGGCGCGCGAACAAGTGAAGTTCGTGTCCCTCGAGGCACCCATGGCAGCGCCCACGCCAGCTGTGGCGGCGCCGCCCGTCAAGGACGAAGGCTTCGGTTTCTTCGAGCCGCTGCCTGGCGAAGCCGCGCCGGCTGCGGCGGCACCCGCCGCGCCTGCGGGCAAGGATACAGGCTACGGTTTCTTCGACAACGCCCCCGGTGCGCCGAACGCTGCTCCGGTGGCCAGTCCTGTTGTGCCTGACGCTTCAGCCGCGGGCAAGCCCCAGGCACCCAAGGTGGCGCCCAAGGCCGAAAAACCGCAGGCAGCTGCACTTGAATCGTCGACCATCCGCGTGTCGGTCGAGAAGGTCGATCAGCTCATCAACCTGGTGGGCGAACTCGTCATCACCCAGGCCATGCTGGCGCAGAACAGCCGATCGCTCGACCCCGTGGTCTACCAGCAATTGGTGACCGGGCTGACCGATCTGGACCGCAACACGCGTGACTTGCAAGAAGCCGTGATGTCGATCCGGATGATTCCGATGTCGACCGTGTTCAGCCGCTTCCCGCGCATGTTGCGCGATCTGGCCAACAAGCTGGGCAAGAAGGTCGAACTGGTCACGCAGGGTGAAGCCACCGAACTGGACAAGGGCCTGGTCGAGAAGATCACCGATCCGCTGACGCACCTGGTGCGCAACAGCTGCGACCATGGCGTCGAGATGCCCACCGATCGGTTGGCCAAGGGCAAGCCGGAAGTGGGCACGATCACCCTGTCGGCCTCCCACCAGGGCGGCTCCATCGTGATCGAAGTGCGCGACGACGGCCGCGGCCTGTCGCGCGAGAAACTGCTCAAGAAGGCGCGCGAGAAGGGGATCGACGCCCCTGATTCCCTGACCGATCCGGAAGTGTGGAACCTGATCTTTGCGCCGGGGTTCTCCACGGCCGAGGAGGTGACCGACGTGTCGGGTCGCGGTGTCGGCATGGACGTGGTCAAGAAGAACATCACGTCGCTGGGCGGCACGGTCGAGATCGATTCGGCCGAGGGTTACGGCATGCGGGTGGCGGTGCGCCTGCCGCTGACGCTGGCCATCATGGACGGCATGAGCGTGGGTGTGGGCGAAGAGGTCTACATCTTGCCGCTGTCGTCAGTGGTCGAGAGCTTCCAGGTCAGCGAGGAGATGATCAAGACGATCGGCGGCTCGGGACGCGTGGTCGAGGTGCGCGAAGAATACATGCCGGTCATCGAGCTGGAAAAGGTCTTCAACGTGCCCCGTTTCGACTGGGAGCACAACAGCGGGATCATGGTGGTGGTCGAGGCCGAGAGCGGGCGCGTGGCCCTGCTCGTCGATGAACTGCTGGGCCAGCAGCAGGTGGTCGTGAAGAACCTGGAATCCAACTACCGCAAGGTCAACGACGTGTCGGGTGCCACCATCATGGGCGATGGCCGGGTGGCCCTGATCCTGGACGTGGGCAGCCTCGTGCGCCGCTCGCGTCACTGATCGAATACAGACGGAGAGATGATCATGGGCGTCATGGAAAAGCTGGATCTGCAGGCCCAGGTGGCCCGCGAGTACCTGACCTTCCGGCTGGGCGACGAAGAGTACGGCATCGACATCCTGAAGGTGCAGGAGATCCGGGGCTACGAGAACCCCACTCGCATCGCCAACGCGCCGCACTTTCTCAAGGGTGTGGTGAACCTGCGCGGCACGATCGTTCCGATCGTGGACCTGCGCATGCGCTTCGGGTGTTCGTCGGCCGAGTACAACGCCTTCACGGTGTCCATCATCTTGCACATCGGGCAGCGCACCATCGGTGTGGTGGTCGATTCGGTCAGCGATGTGATGGAGATCCCGGCCGAGGCCATGCGCCCGGCCCCCGAAATGAGCTCCGCCATCGACGCCGCCTACATCCGAGGGTTGGCTCAGGTTGGCGAGCGCATGGTGATCCTGCTGGACATCGAAAGCATGTTGATGAGCCCCGACATGGGACTGGTGGACTGACCCGCGCAGTCCGTTGCACACCGTTGCGATCCGGGCAGGAGCCCATGCCTGCAGGCTGACGGGTCGCCAGATCTTTTCCCCCTGAACGGAGAACGACGATGAAGATCAAGACCACTGTGATCGTTTCGATGGTGAGCGCTGGCCTGTGGGCTGGCGCGATGGCCCCAGCGGTGGCCTCCGACGCTGGCGCAACCAAGGACCAGGCGGTCGCCATGGTCAAGAAGGGGATCGCGCATGTCAAATCCTCAGGGGCTGACAAGGCGTATGCGGACATCAGCGACAAGGCCAATGCCGACTTTCATGATCGGGATCTGTACCTGGTGGTCTATGGCCTGGACGGGACCGTGAAGGCCCACGGTGCCAACGCCAAGATGATCGGCAAGAACCTGATCGATCTCAAGGACATCGATGGCAAGCCCTTCGTGAAAGAGCGGGTCGAGATGGCGCAGAAGCAGCCGTCGTTCTGGCAGGACTACAAGTTCACCAACCCTGAGACCAAGAAAATCGAGCCCAAGCAGATGTACTGCGAGCGCAATGCCGACACGGTGGTGTGCGGCGGTATCTACAAGTGACGCAGCAGCGGTGAGCCGGCGCGCATCGCGCGCCGGTTCGGTCACGACCTGACCGGAGATTGGAACGCATGAAGTTGGGCTACAAACTCATGGTCGCCCCGTTGCTGGCGGGATCTGTGCTGGTGGTGACTCTGGGTGCCTCGATCTGGATGATCGAAAGCAATCGGGTCGATGCCGATCGTCTGCGCGAACGTGAGGCCGCCATGCAAGAGGCCTTGCAGGAAGTCGAGCAGCAACTGGCCGAGCAGCATGTGGGGCTGTACCGGATCATGGCGGTCATTGGTTCCATGTCCGAGGACGAGGTCACCAAACGCCGGAATCGACTGGGGGAGGCGGTCAAGGACCAGCAGGCCGACATTCGCAAGTTGGCCGCCAACTTGGCCGACCACGACAACGCGGGCAAAGCGATCAGCGGGGTCAGCGAGGGCCTGAGCCGGTACGTCAAGTCGGCCGACAACGCGCTGGACATGGCCACCATCGACCCCAATACCGGTGTGGCGGCGCTGCAGTCTGCCGATGAGCAGTTTGTCCAGACCTCGAAGCTGATCCGCGCCCTCCATGCCGAAGTGGAGCAGGTGTCTGTCCGTGAAGCCGAGACGGCCCAGGCGTCGGTGCATCGCAGCGAGATCCTGCTCGCGCTCCTGGGTCTCGTCGGGATGGCGGTGGCTGGAGCCTTTACCTGGGGGGTGCAGCGACGCGTTGTGCAGGCGATTCGCGAAGTGGTGGAGGCTGCCCGTGGGGTCGCCGGGGGCAATTTTGATCGGCGTCTGCGCGCGCAGAGTGACGATGAAGTGGGCGAACTGGTGGGGGCGCTGGATGACATGGTCGTGCAACTGTCACGGTCGTTGTCGACCGTGAGGCAGGCGGCGCAGTCGATCGGTGATGCCTCGGTCGAGATCGCCAGCGGCAACCAGGATCTGAGTCAGCGGACGGAGCGGGCTGCCAGCAGCCTGCAGATGACGTCGTCGTCGATGAACCAGCTCACGACAACTGTGCAAGGCACGGCCGAGGCCGCGCGGACAGCGCACGGTCTGGTGGGCAGCGCGGCCGAGTCGGCGGTGCGCGGCGGCGAGGTGATGGAGCAGGTGGTGGCCAGCATGGCTGAGATCGATGCCGCTTCACGACGCATCAGCGACATCATCGGCACCATCGACGGCATTGCCTTCCAGACCAACATCCTGGCGCTGAACGCCGCGGTCGAGGCCGCTCGTGCGGGTGAGCAGGGCAGGGGCTTTGCGGTGGTGGCCGGCGAGGTGCGATCGCTTGCGCAGCGCAGTGCCCAGGCCGCACGCGAGATCAAGACCCTGATCGGTGCCTCGTCGGAGCGCGTGGACACGGGTTCGCGCCTCGTGCGCGAAGCGGGCTCCAGCATGCAAGACATCGTAGGGGGCGTGCGTCGCGTCTCGGAGATCATCAACGAGATCACCGCCGCTGCCGATCAGGAATCTCGTGGCATTGGCGAGGTCAATCAGGCGGTGAGCCACCTCGACGAGATGACCCAGCAGAACGCGGCCCTGGTTGAGCAGTCGGCCGCCGCCGCCGAGCACCTCAAGGAGCAGGCCCGCAGCCTGACGGCCGTGGTGTCGCAGTTCCGGCTCGCCGATGCCCCTTGATCGCGTGCAAGGCGTATCACCTCAGGTTGCAGTGCCTGCAGCCGAAATCCCACAAGACCCTTCGAATCAGTAACCCCAGGTTATCTCGGGGCCTTCCACACTGGATTTATCGCTGCAGCGGATGGAGAATGTTGTCATGGCCAGAACCGCACTGATTTCTTGTGTCGTCAGCCTGGCATGTTGGGCCGGCTCCGTCACGGCGGCCGATCCTCGCCCCGCCAGCGATGCCGAAACCGCCCTGAGGCAGTCCATGCAGGCTGCCCTGTGGCCGGCCGACATCGCGCGCCTGTCGTCTGACTACCTTCGCCAGTACCCCACGGGGGCCTGGGCCGACGCGGCGCGCTCGCTCAACGAGCGTTCGCGTGTGAGTGCGCGTGTGCTGGCCCGCAACGATGTGCGGTTGTACCGGTCGGCCTTCCAGGTGCTGGCGGGTGTGCCTGAGTACGCTGAAGACCTGCGCAAGGCCGGTCTGGGCGACCGAGAGGCGGCCTTGCGTCTGGCTGCGTTGTACAAGCGCCAGGCCGAGCGCACCACGCTCGACGGCACCCGCTATGTCGGCTGGCTGCAATATGCGGCCCAGCTGGGCAGCACCGACGCGGCCTACGAGCTTGCGGTCTATTACCGACAGACCGACCAGCCCGCTCTGGCTTCGCAGTACGAGGCCAAGGCCGTGTCCATGGGCTACGTGCTGCCCACCGTGCTGGACCACGTCCGCAAGTAAGCGACAGGCGAGCTGGGCTCAGCGTTGGTGCTGGGCCGCAAGAGCGCTCCGCACGGCGGCATCCAGATCAGCCAGGCTCAAGGGCAGGCGCCCGGTGGCGTCCACGACCTCCCGCTGCCGTGCAGCCCACACCGGTGCCGGCCAGCGAGCGTCCCAATCGAACCGAGCGATCACATGCCAGTGCAGGTGGGGCACCACATTGCCCAGGCTGGCCAGGTTGATCTTGTGCGGCTGCAGCCGGTCGCGCAGCACGCCTTCCACGGTTTCGACAAGGGCCATCATGCGCAGGCGGTCTTCGCCCGGCAGGTCGGTCCATTCGCGCACATGGGCGTTCCAGATCACCCGGTAGAAAGCCGGGTGATCGGCGTCTTCGGCACGGATCACCCGCCAGTCGGAGGTGCGGGCCACCAGCACGCCGCCGTCGTATTCACACAGCTCGCAGCCGGTCAGCCGCGTCGGGTCGAGTTGGCCCATGGGGTTCGACCTCAGACCAGCACGCGCTCGATGCCCCCCGCGTTCGCGCGGTCGACATACTCACGCATCCAGTTCTTGCCCAGGATCTGGTTGGCCATCTCGACGACGATGTAGTCGGCTTCCAGCAGACCGTTGGCCGTGTCCTCACCGTAGCGGCTCAGGCCCTGCAGGCAGGCCGGGCACGACGTCAGGATCTTGACGTTGTCCTTGGGGGCCAGCAGGCCCTGGTCACGCAGTGCGGCCTCACCCTTGCGGATCTCTTCTTCCTTGCGGAAGCGAATCTGCGTCGAAATGTCGGGCCGGTTGACCGCCAGCGTGCCGGCCTCACCGCAGCAGCGCTCCGACTTGAGCACGTTCTGGCCGACCAGGGCCTTGACGGTCTTCATCGGGTCCTGCAGCTTCATGGGCGTGTGGCAGGGGTCGTGGTAGAGGAAGGCGTCCTTGCCCTGCAGGGTGATGCCCTTTTCCAGCAGGTATTCGTGGATGTCGATGATGCGGCAGCCCGGGAAGATCTTGTCGAACTGGTAGCCCTGCAGCTGGTCGTAGCAGGTGCCGCAGCTCACCAC
>Ga0255182_1001469_pt1 | contig 12174 bp, 16 predicted proteins | sample Atl_UVDOM_RepA_8_FD_188420 | JGI IMG/M metagenome (GOLD analysis project Ga0255182, IMG submission 188420) | Freshwater microbial communities from Altamaha River, Georgia, United States - Atl_UVDOM_RepA_8d | ecosystem: Environmental > Aquatic > Freshwater > River | place: USA: Georgia... | reverse complement strand
CGGGCGAATTCCTGGCGGTATTGGCGGACGGGAAAAACTCTCTGCGTGAGCCCCACGCCGGCAGCCGGCCCCACAGGCCCCAAGGATCAGAGGCCCCCCGGCCTCCGCGCCGTTCGCTTCGCGCGCTCTGCAGCAGTCTTTGCTCCATGATGCGACATGCACATCAACATTGTGTTGCTCCGCTCCAGCGGCGCGCCGCCATCCTTCAACTCGACGATGTGGTCGACGATGGCGCCGCGTTGCATGCAGCCTTCCACCTGGCATCGTCCTCGTGCCTCACGGCGCACACGATCACGAAGCGCGATCCACGCGGTCGACGAGTAGAACGGGTCCGCGACCTTCGGCGGTAACGCCACCGTCTGCAGGCTGAGCGTCGCCACGCGCGGTCGCAGCGCCTGTAATCCCATGATCGTGATGCTCCGCAGAAAGCCATTCGATGATCGGCATGTTCGCTTGGCTCGTGCCTCGAACGAAGGGCTTATGTGGTCACCAACGACGGAGACCGACATGCGCCGCACAGCCCTCGACGCCTACATCGCCAAGAAGATCGAGATCGACACGATGATCGCGCGCCTCACGGCACTGAGCGACGACCACTTCAACGTGGCTCCGGACGATGTCGACTGGGGTCACGTCGGCACCCTCGCCCACTACGCCGAGCTACTGAAGCGCATCACCGACAGCGCCTTCAGGGAAGGCGAGTACGTCGAGTAGCGGTTGACCACGCTCCCCAGCCCCGACCGGCTCAGGCTGGCGGGGCTCCGGTCAGTAGGAGCCGCGACGGTCGCGGCTAACAGAGGAGCAGCCACCATGTCGAAGACCACCCGCAAGCAGCCAACGACCAAGAACGTCCCCAAGCACGTCACCCGGACCAAGGCCGCCGCCACGAAGACCGCCACGCCTCGCCCCGAGAGCAAGCAGTCGCAGCTGATCGCCATGCTGAAGCGGCCCGAGGGGGCCACCATTGCCGAGGTCGTCGAAGCGCTGACGTGGCAATCGCACACAGTCCGGGGCGCGATTGCCGGGGCCCTGAAGAAGAAGCTCGGACTCCGTATCGAGTCCGAGAAGGTCGATCTGCGCGGCCGCGTCTATCGCGTCATCGAGTAGCACCCGATGTACCGAATCATCCTGCGATCCGTCGGCAACCCGGACTTCGGCCAAGACCCGTATCAGCCGATGTCCCCGACTGAGGGGATCATGGTCGATACGCTGCAACAGGCTGCCGAAGCCGCGCGCGGCTACATCGAGCGCCACAACCTCGGCGGCAGGAATTTCCCATCACCGTGCGTGTTCAACGGCAATCAGGTGGTCGCCCGGATTTCCTACGACGGCCGCATCTGGCTGTCGCCGGAGGGCGGCTGGGACGACAACGATCCTAATGACTGGAGACGGTGGCGGGAGGCGCCAGGATAGTCCTGCCGCCGACGAGGCAACGCGATCAATCAGCCGGCGGCCGCGTCACGACGTGGTCGCCGGTTTGTCGTTCGTGTTGTGCGCCGTGCCCGCCACGCGCGCCTGTCGCGAGCATGGCAGAAAACCTAGCCTGGAACGTTGAAGTTGTCTGAGCGAAAAGTGTCTGCACATGAAGTTTTCTGGGGCGGCACCGGCCGATGTGCTTCACGCGGTCCTTATGGCACCGTTCGCAGCACCTCTAGGGCCTTCGTCTCAAAATTCGCCAAGGTGACGTTGTTGCAGTAGTCGCAGCAATACGGGATTCGCTTTACCTTGGTCTGCGAGGAAAACAACCAAGCGACAATCCTCATCACCAGCGAGGACCGCGCCTTGGCCTTGCCACCTTCAAAGTAGCCCAGCAGTGCCTTGCGAAAGCATCGCCCCCTTTCCCGCGCCATCGCCTGCATGGTGTCAATGCTGGCGAACTTGGCAGCCAACCGGCGGGCGGCGTCCTCCGAAGCAAGCTTCGCTGACTCGATAGTCTTGCGCGCCATGTACTTGGGAAGGCCAGCGTCTTCATTGCCAACAAGAAGAACGGCCAGGCTTGCTTGCCCATCGCGCCCCGCTCGCCCGAATTCCTGCAAGTAGTCTTCTACAGATGCCGGTTGCTGGTAGTGTACGACGAGACGTACGTTCGGTACATCTAGGCCCATGCCGAAAGCATTCGTACAAATAATCTGCAAGACCTCGGGTTGTTGTTCGCCAGTAAACTGCTTCAACAAGCCCTCGCGCTTGTACGGCGGCTGAATTTGCCCGTGGTAAAAGGGTAGCTCGTGTCCGAGTTCCTTTAGCTTCACTCGCAGCTCTTCTCCCTGACGTATCGAGGGTACGAAGATCATGGTCTTGCCGGGCAGTTTTAGATCAAGAAGCTCGGAGACGACGAAGGCGCGCTCTTGTTCGTTCACGGGTAGGCGCATGAGTCCGATGTTTGGGCGATCCACTCCCTGAACTATAACTTCGGCATCCGGTATGCCGAGGGAATTTATTATCCTTTGCTGGGCTTCGACGCCTGCCGTTGCAGTGAACGCCAGCACCGGTGGGCTCCCAAGGGCCTCTCTGACCTCCGCCAGACGTCCATAGTCAGGGCGAAAATCGTCGCCCCACCGGTCAATGCAATGCGCCTCGTCCACCACTAGAAAATTGGGCCGCATACCCTTTAGCCGCGCGACCTCTTTTTGATCGCGAACGGAGAACCGCTCCGGCGCACAGTACAGAAACTTGAAGGCATTCCTCTCCAGCAGGTCATAACGCGCTGCCTTCTCACTTTTGTCCAGGTCGCCATTGATGAATGTTCCGGGAAGCTTCTTGCGCTGCAGTTCAGAGACTTGGTCATTCATCAATGCTTTGAGTGGCGAAACCACGTAGGCAGTGCCGGGCCGCAAGATCGTTGGAAGTTGAAAGCACAATGACTTTCCTGAGCCCGTTGGACTGACGAGGAGCACAGAGCGGCCGGCAAGTGCCGCTAGAACCACGGGTAACTGGCCGTCGCGGAACCGTTCTAAACCAAAGAGCCGCAGCGCTGGTGTTAGATTGCCTGCGGCTTCCGAAAGTTCACCCTCCCGATCTAACCATCTAGCGAGTCTCAACGCCCATTTCTCGATAAAACGCCTTGAAAGCTTGACCTGAAGGTTCGGGTGGAACGCCGCGTGGCACCCATCGCACAAGGTTACGAGGTTGCTCGGGTCGTCAGAACCTCCAGCCGATCTAGGTATGAGGTGATGGACGTCGGCTTCGCCACGCCGACAAACGACACCGCATTGGCGGCACCGGTACCCGTCCCGCTTAAGTACGATTTCTTGGTAGCTCACGTTGATCGTTGTTTCTTTCGAACTCGGATTGTAGAGGGGCTTATGAAGCTGGGCAATGACACGGCCGGCGTGGCCCATTCATGTCGCTTATTGGCCCTTCTCGGAATTCTGGCCTGCTACGCGAGATGACCGCTTACGGCTCCACAGCGGAAACGCGCGATCGCTGCGCGCCGCCCCAGGTGCCCTAGTCCGCCTCGGCCGTTCAGCCGCCACGCGATGACACAGAGCGCGTAGAGCCAGTGCTCGTGCGCGGCGGCGCGGGCCAATCCCACCCGCCAGCAGACATCTTTCCAGCGCATGCCGCGGGCCCGCAGCCAGACGATCTTAGAGTCCAAAGGCTCGAGCCAAGTAAACCATTGCAACGCCTGCTCCATGCGGTCGATCGCGGCCGCCGACGGTGGCGGCAACCGCATCGGCTCCGGTGTCTGCCCGACCAGGTCCGAGAACTCGACGAACATCTGCGGCCAGGTGCTGAAGTAACCCTGCCCCCGTTGCGCGGGAAGCCGCCGCAGAACTGCAGCGGCCTCGATCAACCGCTCCTCGACCATCTCTGGCGTCCAGTCAGCCATGTCGCGTCTCCGGTCGCTTCGGCCTGTTGCCGTAGAGCTTCTCGCCGAGCTGGCGGATCAACTCGCGCTCGGGCCAGGTTAGACGTTCGTCGTCGGCATCGACGACCAGCACGCGCTGCGCCTGCCAACCCTGCCGCTTGATGTCCTCAGGCGGCTGGCGCTCGCCGCCGAAGCCTCGTGGTGCCCACCTCATCGCGTCACCTCGTTCAGCAGCGCCGCATAGCCGATCACGTCGACCATGCTGTCCTGGTGGCCGGGATCCCTCTGCAGCCGGGCCAGCTTGAGGTCCAGCATGCACAGCACGACCTGGGCCGGGGTGACCGGATGACCGAGCGTGACAGACCAGCGGGCGGCAATGGCGGCCATGCTCTGGCGCGGCTCGCCGTAGGTCTTGCTGCGGTCGGCCAAGACGTCGGCCGCGCGCTTCAGCAAGGCCGCGCTCATCGCACCCCTCCCCGGGTCTCCAGGGCCCACAACAGGATCGCGATGGCATCGGCCTCGTTGTCGTCGGCCGGGCTGTAGCCGCGCTCGCGGACGGCGGACATGACCGCGGCCTTGTCGGCATTGCCCCTGCCGGTGATGAACCGCTTGATGGTGCCGACAGGCACGCCTTGGTAGGCAATTGCCTGCTCCTCGCACCACGCCGTCAGCATGGCCAGCAAGCCACCGTGCACGTGCGCCGCATCCGTGCTGAGATGTCGGCGAACCTCCTCGAAGTGGATGGCCGCGATACCGGGCGTGTCCTTGGCAATGCCCTCCAGCCAGGCGCGGAACCGCAGGTACCGAATGCCACCGCCGTCGTAGCGGCTCGGCCGGAAAGAGACAGTGCCGCTTACGATGCCGCCGTCGGGCAGCGCCATGGCCCAACCGGTCGTGGTCCCAAGGTCGAGCGCCAGAATAACCGACTGTTCCAGTCGGGTTCTGAAGCTTCTGAAGGTTCGATCGGTTACTCCCTCTACGCGCGCACGCGCGCGCGTGGGGCCGTTAACGGTTTGATCCTTCAGAAGCTTCAGGATGCCCATTTTACTGGGTTTTTCGAGGTTCATGGCGTTCAGAACTCCAGAGGGGCGGTGGACGTGGTTGCTGGCTTGAGTGCGATCCCGCGGAACCCCATTCGGGTACTCGTGGGTTCGCGCCACTTCTCGAAGCCCCGGGCGGCAAGGCTCTCTGAGAACCGACGGATCGAGCCGGCGTACTCGCCGGCGGCTTCGGCCCAGATCTTCCAGGCGCCGTACAGGGTCGCGGAGAGCTCGGTCCTGGAAGGCCCGACGTCGCAGGCCTCGGCCATCCATCGACCCAGCGCGTCCTCGTCGTCGAAGTATTCCTGGGTCGCGGCCTGCACGGCGGTGGGCGGCATCAGACCCTGTCGCTGCCAGTCCAGGCATCCCTGGAGGGCCCAGGCGAGGATGCCATCGCGCTCGGCGAGCAGGCGGTCCGTGAGGGTCTTGTCGCGCCGCGGCTTGGGGATGGTCACCGTGAACGGCACCATGTGGAAGCGCCGTCGCATGGCCTCGTCGATGTTGCGGATCGCGGGCTTGTGGTTGCCGGCAATCACCAGCTTGAACTGCGGCAGGAACTCGAAGAAGTCCTGGCGCATGAAGCGGGCCTTGATCGGGTCGCTGCCGGTCATGAGCTTGAGCTTGCTCTCGGCCCACCGGCGGCCCTGCTCGGTCTCGGCCGCCGACACGAAGCGCGCTCCGCGCAGACCGGCGAGATCGGTCGGATGCCGATCGCCGGTCGTGGCCATGAACATGTCCATCGGCGCGGTGGTCGCGTAATTGCCCAGGATGGCGGCCACAACGTTGCAGAACACCGACTTGCCGTTGGCACCCGTGCCATAGAGGAAGAACAGCGCGTGCTCGCTGGTCAGGCCGGTCAGGCTGTAGCCCACCATGCGCTGCAGGTAGGCCTGCAGCTCGGCGTCGTTGTCGGTGATGGTGGCGAGGAACGTCTTCCAGGTCGGGCAGTCGCCCTGCGGCGTGGCGCCGGCGAGGCGGGTCATGCGGTCGGCACGATCATGGGCGCGCCGGTCGCCGGTATTCAGGTTCACGACCCCGCCGGGCGTGTTGAGCGCCCACGGATCGCGATCCCATTCCTCGACAGTCGCAGCGTGTCGCCGGTCCGCGCGGGCCAGACGCTCCACCGCCGACACCGTGGACGCGCTGGCCAGCCTCGCCGCGAGCTTGGCCCGTCCGCACTGCGCCGCCGCCTCGCGACAGACCAGGCGCGACAGGTGCAGCCCCTTGAGCGTCGTCTCGTGCTGCCACTGGCTGCCGGTCCAGACCAGCCATTGACCCCACGCGGCCACGAAACGCCAGTCGTCACCGTTGCGGCGCGTGAACTCCAGCGCCAGCGCGTCCTCGGTGTATTGCGGGGGCGGCGCCTCGTCCTCGGGCCCGCCATCATGCGGCGGCTGGCCAGGTCCTCCGCTCTGATCGCCGTTCCGGTCGGAATCCCGCCGCCACAGGCGCTCGGCCTCGTGCTGCAGCCGATCGAGCGGCCAGGGCGGGTCGATGCGGGCCTCGTTGTAGGCCACGATCTCGGCCCAGGCCTGACCCGCCTCGACATGGCCCTCGCGGCAGCGGCGGATCCAGTAGCCGATCACCCGGGACAGCGCGTCGAACCGGGTCGTGCCGTCGACACCGCCTTCGCGGACCTGCTGGCCGAATAGCTCGGTAACGGTTCCCCGGATCGCGGTGGCGTCGTTGAAGTCGAGATCGGAGGGAGCCTCGCCGTCCAGCGGCGGCATGGCGAGCACGGCCTCGGCGAACTCACGCAAGTCGAACTCGACGGCATTGCGTTGCAGGATCTCGACAGGTCGCCGCACCCCACCCTTGGCGTGCACGGAACCTGCCACACGGATCGGCTGATGGGCGGACCGGAAGGCCGGATCGCCGCCGACCTTGGCGGCGATGGCGTGCCGCAGCCGGCAGACCTTCGCGATATCCTCGCCGATGGCCGGCTCGGTCAGCTGCCAGTAGAGATGCCGCTTGCGCTGCCCCTCGGGCGTCACGCCACCCGAGGCGATGTCGAGCGTCGGCATCCCGAGATGCTGGACCAGGTGATCGCGCTTGGTGGCGATGTCGCCGTGGTCGAGATCCACCAGCACGACCTGCGTCTGCACGATGTGCTCGGCGCGTGCCTCGCCGGGCGACGCCACCGTGCCCGGCACTACATAGAGCGCCATGCCAGTCTCGGTGGCCCAATCCGCCTGGATCGCGAGCCGGGATGCGAGGTCGGCATCCGCCGCCAGGAACGGCGTGTGCGGCGGCCGGTCGGCGGCGCCCTTCTCGGCCAGCGCGCGCACCGGCACGAAGCCGTCGCAGTAGCCGAACACGATCTCGGCGAAGGTGGCGATGGCGACGGCATCCGGCGCAGCCGGCACGGGATCGGTGCTGGCCACCATCATGCCCAGCACCGCTGCTTGAAGGCACAGGCCGTGCACTCGAAGAAGCCGGGCTCGGAGGCGACCCGCGGCAGCCACTCGCCGGCGTCGCAGGCCTGCAGGATGCGAACGGCCTTGTCGCTGACAGACTGAGCGAGACCGCCATCGAAGGGCACCAGCTCGTGCCAGAGCTCGCTCGTGTCCTTGTTGACCGCCGTGAACAGTGCCGGCGCCTCGGTCAGGCCCATGTAGGCCTGATAGAGCGCGACTTGCGCGGCGTAGACCGGCTTGGCCACGGTGACGCCCCGCCGGGCCATGTCGCGCCAGTTCTTCGCGTTAGCCGTCTTGCACTCCCAGAGCGCCGGCACGGCGAACCCCTCGGCCGCCACGATCACGCCGTCGATGTGCCCCTTCACGCGGCCGCCGGCGACCGAGAATCCGAACTGCTCGCCGCTTCGATTGCGCGTGCGCAGGTCCAGCCCGGCCTTGCGCAGCCACTCGACGGCGAGATCCTCCAGACTGTGTCCCAGGGCAAAGGTCCGGAGTGTCCGTCCGGGGAAGCCTGCCCCCGGATCGCGGGGCACGTTCAGGTACTCGAATTGCAGGCGCCGAGCGCAGGGATCGCCGAGCCGCGATCCGCCGAGATAGTCCCGGCCGGGCCGCGTCTCGTTCTCGGCCTCCAGGGCACGATCGATCAACGCGTTCAGCCCGTCGGCAAAGTTCGGCTCCTTGGGCCGATGGTTGAAGTCGAGGGTGTCCATCAGAAGGGGATCTCCGGAGTGTCGTTGCGGGCGGTGGCGTGCAGGGCGTCCTGGAAGCCACCGACGGCGGCCTCGATCAGGGTCAGCACCTGCTGCTCGGAAAGCTCGTTGAGCCGCGTCGACCAGCCGATCTCGGCCATGATCTCGGCGACCAGCTTCATGGCGGTGGCGATGGCCGTCTTCTCCTGCTCGGTGAGGTCAACCACGGCGAAGGACCTCCCAGCCAAGCGCGACCAGAACCCTTGGCAAGCCATCGAGCAGAACCAGACCGATGGCCGCGGCCGCTTCGAGCGCACCGGGTCGAACCAGCCAAAGCCACTGGCCGGTCGCCGGCAGACCGCGCAGAGCACGCCGCGCGGGTGCCAGCACCGCAGTCGCAAAGAGAACGAGGAAGGCATCGGTCACGCGGCCCTCCTCGATGCCGACGCGAGCACCGCCGCCCGGATCGCCGGCCGGTTCCACAGGAAGTTCAGGTGGCAGTTGGCGGCATACTTCGAGAGGCCGAAGTCGAGGGTGGCATTGGCGTACCCGGCACGGCGCAGCAGGTCCTGCTGCTTGATGCTGGCCGGCTGCGACAGCCAGCCCCGGCTCTTGCTGGCCGCATCGGTGGTCTCGACCTGCCGGAGGAAGTCGTCGGCCGCCGCGAGCACCTGCGATCGCTCGCCGACTGCCAGATGCCGGAGCCGCCCTCGACGCGGCTGGCCGACGGCGTGCCAGTGGATGCCGTCGAAGAACACGCCGCCCCAGGCGTCGAAGCCACTGGCGATCAGCGCCTGATCGTCGCCGAACAGATCGCACCAACGAAACGGCGAGCGGACCAGCAGGTCGATCTCGGTCAGTACGAACTGATCGATGACCCGCTTCTCGCCTATCTGCCTGAGCCAGACGTGGCCGCAGAACGGGCAGGTGGTCGTGCCGAGCGGCAACTCCGCCGCGCAGTCCGGGCAGGTCTTGTACGGCGCCTCGCCCGTTGCTTCCTCGCCGTCGAGCTGCACCTCCTGCTCGATCGAGCCGTGCCGCTGGGCCGCCCCCGCGAAGTCGAGCAAGATGCAGTCGGTCTTCACGATGCCGGGGTAGCGCTCGGGATCGACCTTGCGCAGCCCTCGCCCAACCGCCTGGATGAACGTGCCCTTGTGCAGCATCGGCCGCAGGATCGTGATGCAGCCCAACGGCTGGCTGTCGAAGCCCTCGGTCAGCACCATGCAGTTGGTGAGCACTTGGACCTCCCCGCGGTCGAACCGGGCAAGGGCGTCGACGCGGTCGCGGGCCTTCATCTCACCCGTCACGGTCTCGGCGGTGATGCCCGCTGACTGGAACGCTGCGGCCACCGACAGGGCGTGCTCGACGGTGGCGCAGAAGGCGATGGTCCGGCGACCGCCCGCCTTCTCCTTCCAGTGAGCCACCACTGCCTCGTTCAACACCGAGTGGTTCAGCACCTGGGCCGCCTGGCCCATGTCGAAGTCGCCGGCGGTCGATTCCACACCGGACAGCTCCGCGTCCACGCCCAGGTCGATGGTGAAGGTCCTGGGCGGAACCAGGATGCCCTGCTCGATCAGGGTGCCGATCGGCAGCTGGTAGCCGACGTTGCTGAAGGTCTTGCGCAGGCTGCGGCCGTCACCACGACCCGGGGTCGCCGACAGCCCGAGCAGCTTGATCTGCGGATTGAGCGACCGGACGTGGGCGACGATGCTCTGGTAGCTATCGGATGCCGCCCGATGGCACTCGTCGATCACCAGGTGCGACACCGCCGGCATCCGGGTGCGCCGGTTGGTCCGCGCCAGCGTCTGCACGCTGCCGAACACCACCCGGCCCGACCAGTCGTCCTGCTCGGCCTTCACGACGCTTCCGGCCACGCCGGCGACGGCGCTCACGGTGGCCCGGTTCTGCTCGATCAGCTCGTCGGTGTGCTGCAGCATGAGGAACCGGCTGCCCGGCGCCTCGGCCGCTTCCTCGCCGATGTAGAAGCCGGCGATGGCAGTCTTCCCCGCCCCGGTTGGCAACACGAGGATCGTGTTGCCGTGCTCAGTGGTCTTGGTCCGGGCGGCCGCGACGGCCGCCTGCTGGTAGTCCCTGGGGATCATGGGCGGAACCTCAGCGTGCCCAGAACGGTGCGGAGGCCGCGGGCGGCGCTGCGCCGGGCTGGTTGCCCACCCAGGACGGCGCCGGGCCCGACGGAGCCGCAGAAGCCGCTGCGAGAGCCCCCACCACGGTGGCAGGCATCCCCCCCATCAGCTTGATGTAGTCGGCGTGCTCGGCCGTGATCGCCGCCGCGATTACGTTCCGCCCGTCGTCCTCCGGGTTCTTGCGGTCGCGGTCGATCCCGACCTTGGCCACGAACTCCAGACCATTCAGATCACCCAGCGTGCGGATGGTGCGCGCCGTCCGGGCGGTCTCGGACGTGTCCTCCGATCGCACCGCGCGTGCCGATTCCAGGATGCCGCGGATCAGCGACCGGCCGCGATTGGCGTAGACATCCTCGCCGCGCTCGTTGGCTGACCGGCCCTTGATGCCGATGCGGGTGAACAGCCGCCGCCGGGCGTAGGGCCCGTCGAGGATCACGGCCTCGGTATTGAGGTACATCGCCTCCGAGGACTTGCTCTGCGTCATCCAACCTTCCGGACCGGCGCCGCCAGGCCGAATGGAGAGCCGCACCTTCACCAGCGTGTTGGCCGGGATGAGCGCGAAGGCCGAGGACTGGGTCTCCGCGCCGTTGAAGTCGAACGAGTTGCCCATGGACATGGATCAGGCTCCCTTGGCGGTGTCGGTGGAGGTCGGGGTGGCGTCGGCCGGGCGGCCGTAGTCGAGCCGCGGCGGCGGCGCGCCCGCGGGGCGGCGGATCTTCTCCATCAGCCGGCCGAGGTGCGGCTCCTCGATCGTGTCGAGGCGGCCGCTGCGGTCCTTCGCCGGGTACCCGAACGGGTTCAGCGTCGTGCAGACGAAAGCGCGGTACGGCTGTCCGTCCTCGGTCTTCAGTTCCGCCATCGTCACGACCTCGTCGACGATGCCGGGCAGTTCCAGACCGGTCTTGGCGCCTTCGACCTGCAGCGAGAAGTACGGCCGGCTGAAGTCGTCGAGCCGCTTGTCGAGGATGCCAACCAGCCAGACGTTCTTGCCGGGCGTGTGCTGCAAGTGGGTCAACCAGGCGATCATCTCCTGGCCCAAGAGGCCATAGGCGCCGCGCATGTCGGGCTTGCCGCTGCGGTCCGAGGTCGCCTGCGGCTGGCCCTTGCACCACTGCAGGCAGAGCCTCGAGGCGACCGTGATCGAGTCGACGAACAGCGTGTCGTACTTCCCCAGAACCGACGGATCGCCGAACGCGGCGCAGACCCGCTCGTAGTGCGAGTTGCTGTAGGTCTGGTCGGCGCGCATCGCCGGGTTCGGGCCGCCGACCCAGCAGGCCATGTCGCGCGCCAGCTCCCAGTCGCGGATGCGGACCTCGTCGCCGGGCCAGCCCTGCACGGCCAGCTCGCCCGCCTCAAGGTTCAGGAACAGCGTGCGGGGCGCGTCCAGCGTCCACAGCTGGGACGTCTTGCCGATGCCTGAGATGCCGGTCAGCACCCCCTTGATGCCGCGCTGCTCGGCCAGGCGCTGGTCGGCGGTGATGATGCGGAAGGCGGTGGAGGAGATCATCGCGACAGCTCCCCCTGTTCCACGTAGCTGACTGCGCCAACTGGGAGAACTACGGCGCCATCGCCCTCACCCATCACGGCCTCGTACAGGCGGTCGAGTCGCTCAGCCTCGTCCAGACACTGCATGCCCTTGAGCCGCATGAAGCGTCGCGCCGAGTCGAGTTGCGCCGGGTCGGCGATCAACTCCCTGACAGGAACTTCCTCATCGAGTTCGGGAACGAAGTACGAGGGCCGCTGCAGCGCTCGAACGTGTGGCAGGAAGGACTCGTGGATCTCGCCGAAATGGGCCTGTGCACTGCCGTTGCCCCACTTGTGAAGCTCGCGCTTGACCTCGGCGATGCAGCCGTTGCGAAAAATGCGAGCGGCACCCTCGACCTCGGCAGCATTGGCCGTGTTCGGAAAAAGCGACTTCAGGATGTAGTCGACGATGCGGGGGGCGTTGCGACCGACCACATCGGCTGCCTCCCAGACATGGGACGAGAAGTCAGGCGTTCGCTTGAGCACGTGCAGTCTCCAGGATGGTGTTGAGGGCGTCTCGACCGCGCGTCATCTTCGCGATGCTGCGTTCGA
>Ga0255182_1001468_pt1 | contig 12175 bp, 16 predicted proteins | sample Atl_UVDOM_RepA_8_FD_188420 | JGI IMG/M metagenome (GOLD analysis project Ga0255182, IMG submission 188420) | Freshwater microbial communities from Altamaha River, Georgia, United States - Atl_UVDOM_RepA_8d | ecosystem: Environmental > Aquatic > Freshwater > River | place: USA: Georgia... | reverse complement strand
AGCTTGGATATAATAAATATTACGAGCATATACCTTTTATAAAAGATAAATTAGGAATTAAACCTCCTATTATGCCACCTCAACTAGAAGAAAAATTATGTGATTTATTTATGGATATACAAGGTCCATACGCAAAATATTGTCCAGATGATCGTGTTAATTTTTTAAATTATTATTATACTGTCTATAAATTGTGTGAATTACTTAATCAAGATGAATTTTTACCTTATTTTCCTTTATTGAAAGATAAGGAAAAAATGATTGAACAAGATGAGATTTGGAGAAAAATATGTGAAGAATTAGACTGGGAATTTATACCTACTGTATAATTTAAACCGTAGTTTCTTCTTGTTCAATTAATTCAGACGATTCTTGTACTATAGTAACACTATCTGGTTCTTCAACTACAGAAGCAGGTTCTTCATTAGGAACAACGACATCTTCAGGATTTTCAACTAGACACATTCTCTTTAACAAGAGACTCTTCATTAGGAACAATGACAGGTTCGGGTTCTTCAACAACAGAGACATGCTCAGGTTCTTCACTTATAACAATAATATCAGGTTCTTCAGATGTTACCGGTGAGGGTTCTTGCTTTCTAGAATGTTCTTGAAATTGTTGGATAATATATGATACTGGTATTCTAGGTCTATTTTGAGTAATCATTCTAAAAGATATATTCATTCTTAAATATTTAATATTATATATTATATATTTAACGAAAAAAATCCACATAATGTATATGAAATACATTTATATTACTGTATTAAGTATTTTATATAATAATTTAAATGCGGATATTGCTAAAAATAATACATTTAATGGTTTGGAATATACACTAGATTTGTCAGGATTTATTAGTTACGGAAATTGGTGCGGACCTGGACATGGAGGTTATCAAGATTGTTGTGACAATAAAGTTTGTCAAGAGTGTGACTTAAAAAAAGGCACTCCCACCGAAAAATGTTTAGAACAGTGTCCTCCTATTGATGAACTAGATTATTATTGCGCATTGCATGATGAATGTTGCATGAATAATCCAAAAGATATTATATGCTTACCTGAAGGCAATAAATGTTATTGTGATTGTGTTTTATTAAATGGAGCAAATAATGTTGCTGATTGTACAACAGATGAATGTTTATCATATCGTTTAAGATTAGTTAAATTATTTAATTATGGATTGTCGTGTTGGTATAATGATGAAAAAAATATATCAAGATGCAATAAGGTCACTATGAGAGATTTTCCTATAAAAGATTTTTGTGTAAATGATAAAGAAATTTTGTAAATTGATTAAAAATAAATACTCATTTGATTGTTTGTTTTATTAAAACCACATTTTTCATAAAATGATTTATTTTCATCATTACAGTCTAATATAACTTTGTAACAATTATTAATTTTTGAAATATCAATAAGAAAATGTATTATTTTTTTTCCGTATCCCTTACCACGATATTCTGGATTTATACATATATCTTCTATATGAGCTACACTTCCACATTTATGTATAAATTTCGGTTCAATTATAATGCTTCCGCATCCAATCATTTTATTTGAATATGGATCTTGTGCTATCCAAATTTGCAAATATGGATAGGATTCCATAATTTTATAATATGTCATAAGATTAGTCATATTATCTCTTTCTATCGTATCAGATAAATGTTTAATTAATTCTAAATATTCAGATATATTTTCATCTGATAATAGCTTGAATTTAATATCATTAAAACTCATTATACAATAATAATTTATTTATATTGTATAATATTTATGTTATTTATAAATTAATTTATCTAGGGAAACCAACTAAGTTAGCACCAATGCCAAAACCAGCGCCAGAACGAGCGCTTACAGCCATTGAAGGTAAATATGTATCAAGAATACTGAATGTAGCGGCGGCGGTTAACGCAATAAATCCAACCTCATCTAGTGATAAACTTCTCTTAGGAATAGCAAACGCGGCAATTGCTACAAAAAGACCTTCTACTAAATATTTAATTAATCGTTTAAGCAATTCATTTACATCCAAAACATTAAAAATGTTCATCTTATATATTAATTAATAAGAAAAAAATAATATATTTTATTCGTTAAAAAGCTTAAATATATATATAGATAAAATAATATAAATGTCTTTTTCTAAAGAACTGAGAAATAAAAATATTGAATATAAATTAAATTTGGATGGAAGTGAAAACCCTAAATATGTAGATTTATTGGACGAAGACCGACCTATTGCCGGTCAAAAATTTTGTTGCGTTTCATTTGTTTCACCTGAACAAATTTTGAAACAACGAGAAATTTATTTTATGGAAGAATTCTTAAAATCTTGGGATTTGACTAAATCACTTGAAAAATTTACTCAGTTTTTAAATTTTGTTTCTTACAAATATTCTCTAAATTTTACTAACTTATATGATGATTTACAGGAATTCTCTAAAGAAGAGAAAGATGTTCTCTCTAAATCTAATTTGAATGATGATTATAAAACATTCTTAGATAATAACGAAGAACGTCTTGAAAAGCAATTTAATGATGTTGCAAATTTCCAAACTTCTATTAGAGGTCTAAAAGTAAGAGGGTGTTTTCCCACGCAACAAGAAGCGGAATTAAGATGTAAGTTATTGAGAGAATTAGATCCACATCATGATGTTTATGTAGGTCCGGTTGGAATGTGGATGCCTTTTCATCCGGAAGCATATAAAACAGGACGCGTTGAATATATGGAAGATGAACTTAATCAACTTATGCACGAGAAGAAAAAGAATGAAGAAAAAGCAAAGGAAGAATTTGATAAGCGTGTCAAGGAAGCTAAACAGAAAGCGATTGAGGATAATAAACGTAAGGCATTAGAGAGTGGAAACAAGTTAACGCAAACATTAAATGAAGATGGAAATCTTATTAGTGTACGCGATATGAATACACAGGAAGAAAATCTTATTCAAAATGATGTAGTTACATCAGCTGATATTCGCAGAGAATTATTTGAAGGCGAGAATATTGTTACATCTACTGATACTGATCATGGATTATCTAAATTAACACAAGGAAATAATGATAGAGAGGATTAATGATTGATATTTATTATAAATAAAAATTGAAAATAAAATATATTATAAATAATATTAATAATTATTTATAATGTCAAAGTGTTCACATGCAGATTGTATTAAGCGTCTTAAATTAACGGATATGAAATGTAAATGTGGTAATATATATTGTTCTATTCATAGATTGCCTGAAACGCATAAATGTACGTTTGATTTCAAACTGAAAAAAGAAGAAATAAATAAATTTAAAGAAGAAATGAAATGTATTAATCAAAAAATTATTAAAATCTAATTTATTTATTATATTATTTACCATAAATAAATGTGACTTAAAATTTTAGCATTATAATAACCATTTGATTTATTAATTTCATATTCAATCGCCTCTTTTCTATTTGTTATACCATGACTATGTCTACTATAATAGTTCATTTGTCGTTTTTTATTTGAATGATTTTTACTGGCATATAATTTTAATGGAGTTCTATCTTTGTATTGTTCATAATCAGATGCTCCAAAATGTATTATGTGAATTTTTCCAGTTTCTAAATCTTTAATATATGCCATATATTTTTTATCAGGATTACTACTCTTTTCAAACTTTAAAATTTTTTCTTTCATTTCAGCTTTACCTCCTATCTGTACAAAAGGCGACCGTCTAATTTTACCGTGTCTTGCCAGTTTAAGCGCCAAACTATCAGGTTTACAACCCTTTTTAAGTATATCAAAATCAATAATAGATGATTTACCACCAGTAATTGCACTAGCTAATCTAGCTCTACCCCAAGATTTTGCTGTTTGATTCGGACGCGAACCAGATGAATAATAAGCGCCCATTCCTTTATTTTCTATTTTTTTAAGTGCCTTAATAGAACACTTCGTTTTTTGAGCCAATAATTTATTTGGAATAATTTTATCTACTCCATATATTCGTCTAGCATTTAAAATATGATCTGATGTTTTATGTTTATATGATTTTACTTTTTTACGCGTATAATAAATCCCTTGTTTGTACTTTTTTCTAGATTTATTCAATTCAGTCTTAACTATTTTTGTATCTTTTGTTGTTAAACTCTTTGGAACATATCTTCTCGGAACATTATCACCTCCAAACATATAATACATTGTTAAAATATTTAAAACTTAACATTAAATAATATAATATATGGAAGAAATATCAGTTCTTTATAATAATTGTTATGGTGGTTATATCATATCAGATAAAGTATTAAATATTTATAATGACAAAATGAAAGAAATGAATCCAGATTTTACGCCAATAGTTGATAGCACAAATTTATTTTATCAAAGACATAATTCAGTACAAATTTATAATGAAATCGGAAAAGGATTTAATGAAAGCCACACCGATGTAAAAATAAAAAATGCCAAAAATATATGAAAATCATTACATTATAAAGGATTATGATGGATTATAAAAAGTTGTAATTCAATATGATAAATATATTAGATAAAGTAAAAGAGACATTGAATGAAGATAAAACTGATACAGAAAAAAATAGAAGCTATAGAATTATTAATCCAATAAGTAACTTTACCATGTAGATTTTTTTACATTAATTTTTGGACCAGAACCTTTTTTCTTAACAGCAGTCGGATCATAAATCTCGTCTTCTTCGTCTGAATTAAGATCTTTAGACATTTCCCAATATTGTTTTGTCCCTAATCTAAAATCTGGATGGTCTTGAGCCTTATACCAAAATATTTGATCTTGTAGTTTATTAGATTTTGCATTATTGTTAATAACTAAACATTCATAATTTTCAGTGCATTGATCCATTACTTGACAAAAACTTTCAAATGTAGGAAACATACCGGCATAATTTTCAAAAATACGTTTTCTATTTGTAATATATGGTTCTCTTAAAATAAAAACATAATCTATATTTGTTCTTAAATTTGGAGGTACACCTAATGGATACTGCATAGTAATGATTAGCATAATTTTCCAATGTCTTCCGTTCATAAACAATAATCGCATCATTTTATCTTTTGTCCAAGCATTATCATATAAACAATCATCTAATATAACAAATGCTCTAGGGTCAATAGTTGTTTTTTTATAATGAGTCATTTCTTTTTTAATTTGTTTTAAAACTACTTTTTGTCGTTTTAAAATATTCTCTATAATTGCTGTATTATATTCATCATGTATAAATAATTTTGGCACGTGAGCGCTATAAAATCCATTTCCTGCTTCTGTTCCAGAAATGACTGTTCCAACTGGAATGTCCTGATGATAAAATAATAAATCTCTAACTAAGTAACTTTTACCAGTATCACGACGTCCAATCAAAACAACAACAGGTCCTTTATTTTCATCTGGTCTAAAACTAATGCTACGCATATCAAATTTTTTTAATTCTAAAGCCATTCTACAAGAATTTTAGAAAAAAAACTTATCTTATATACGCGATTTTAGTTAAAATACTTCTTTAATTTTATAATTATAATTAAATAATGCTTAGCTTGAATTATCAAAAACGAACTAATCATTTATTGTTTCAGGATTTAGAGAAAATTTTAAATGTAGAGAAATGTCAGAATTATATTCCAATTTATAATAAAATATTTCAATTAAATAATACAAATTATAATAATGTTAATTTGGATAACGACAATCATATAACTAAAACATTTACACTAGATAATAAATCAAAAGCTACCGTTGTAGATGTTTCAGACAACAATTTTGATGTAGATGTATTTTTTAAATTAAGTCCATTATTAGATCCTGTTAAATATGTTATTGGAAAATATGATATTAATGATATAAATTTATTAGAACTTCCATCTTTTATGAATAAAGATTCACATGCAAAAGTTAGAGATATGAATAATTCAGCTTATGTAGATGGTTTTTTTTCATATTTATCTAGTAAATTATTGCATAAATATAATTTTATTCATGGGTTAGACTTTTATGGATCATTTTTAAGTATAAAGAATAATTTTATTTATAATGCTACTGATGAATTAGAATTAATGATGGATTCTAAATTTTTTCATGAACATAAAGATAAGTTATTTAGCATAGATGAAAGGTATACTGAGATAAATTCTGTAAATAATGAAAGTAGAAAATATAAATGTAAATTGGAGATTACTGATATTAAAGATGAATTATTAGATTTTGATATAATTCAAATAAATAAAATAAAGGATGATCAACATTGTGAAAATGGTGGTAAAGAAACAATTATTGAATTAAACAGAAATTCTGAAAATAAAAATAAGCCTGATGTAGAATTTGAACAAAATAATGAGTTTGATTTATTAGTATTAGAAAATATAAATGATTTAAATAACAATTATAATAGAGCTTCTATAAATATTTCTAAACATTCAACTAAATCGTTTAGTGATTGTTCATCTAGAACATCTGATACAAATACAGATGATGAAGAATTTAGTTGTAATATTTTTTCAGACGAGGAAGATGATGAAGATGAAGATGTATCATATGAAACAATAGATGATGACGTATCTGAATTATCAGAAGATGATTCGGATTTAACTACATCTACAGTAAGTGAAGAACAAATAAATTTGACAATAAATAGATTTCCTGTCTCAATAATATGTTTGGAAAAATGCGAAGATACTCTAGATGCATATATGGTAGATAATGATATTTCAGTAGACGAATGGTGTTCTATATTAATGCAAATAATAATGATATTGATAACTTACCAGAAAGTATTTAATTTTACACATAATGACTTACATACAAATAATATTATGTATGTTTATACAAGTAAGAAATATTTATACTATAAATTTAACAATTTGACATATAAAGTTCCAACTTATGGTAAAATATATAAAATAATTGATTTTGGAAGAGCTGTATATAAATTCAATAAATTCTTATATTGTAGTGATAGTTTCCATAAAGACGGAGATGCTTCAACGCAATATAATTTTGAACCTTATATGAATGAAAAAAAACCTAGATTAGAACCGAATTATAGTTTTGATTTATGTAGATTAGCCTGTTCTATGTATGATATTATTATTCCAGACAATAAAGATGATAATAATGAAATAACTACATTAATTGAAGAATGGTGCAAAGACGACAAAGGAAGAAATGTTCTTTATAAAACAAATGGTGATGAGAGATATCCAGATTTTAAATTATATAAAATGATTGCTAGAAGTGTTCACAATCACACTCCTCAAGAACAATTAAATAGAAAACAATTTTCACAATATTTAGTGTCTAAAAATAAATTAAGTAAATCAAATAAGTCTGAAATAATGGACATTGATTCTATGTAGATAAGCAGACAAGCAATTTTAAATAAAATAAATTATTATTATATATGTATAATAATAATTCAACATTTAATTCTGGGAATAAATTAAAAGTTGCTGTATTAAAAGATGCACTTCCATTCGCAAATTGTAAAAAAGATAATAAACCAACCGGAGTTGCTGTAAAAATATGGGAAAAAACAGCTGATAAATATGATATAGATTATGAATATGTATGTATAGATAGAAAATATGATGATACAATCAAAGATGTAGGTAAAGGAAAATATGATGTTGCGTTAGCTGAATTTAGTGTAATAAATAGAAGATACGATGATGTATTATATACAAGGCCTTATTTTGTTTCAAAAATGAAAATTTATAGAAAAAGAAATTATAGTTCATTTAAAAATTTTGTAACAAATAGAATTGTTAAAATACTTTTAATATTTGCGTTTATGGTATTATTTATTTATTCTATGATAAGAAAAAATATATTAAAAATATCATTTGGAGATTCTTTATATGAGACATATACGATTTTTTTTACTAACGTAAAAGATTTTATAACGATTAACAAGAAAATATATCCCTTCAAAATAAAAATCATAAATGGCATTTGGATTTTTATAAGATATGTATTCTTTACAATTGTCGTAGCTCAAGCAATTAATATTATAGTTAAGACAACAGATTATATTACAGATGAAGAATATGAAGGCATTAAACAAATTAATGTATTAAAAGGTACTTCTTATGTTGATTATGTTAAAAATATTGGAAAACAACCATCACTTAATAATACAAATCAAGAGATAATTGAAAAAATAAATAATTCTAATTACGATGAATATTGGCTTGATGATTATAACGTCATAGTTAATGCTATAGATCAGAGTCCATACAATTTACAATTAGATTCAACCATATCACATGTAGTCAATGACGAATTTGCAATTGTTGTTAATAAAAATAAAAAAGATATATTGGAAAAATTAAATAAAACTATTGTAGAAATGCAAGATGACGGCGATATGTTAAGATTGTGTAAAGGATATATGAAAGTAAATTTTGAAGATTGTTCTATGTAATATTTAATATCATGTGTACAAAGGATTAAATTTAAAATCCTGGATTGTCAACAAATACATTTACACCTCCGCCTATAGCATTTACCGCTGTTTTCATCATATCAAATTGATTTGCGATGAATAAACCAATGACAGTACTTATATAAGTTAATAATGTTTCCCTAATTAAAACCTTTAATGGTTTAATTTCTTTTAATACAAATCGCATTTCAATAAATTTTGCTAAAAAATACACAATAGCTATAAGTGTTGATAAAACAAAAATATTTTCCATTTAAATATGTTTAAATATTCTAAATTTATCTTTAACGCAAATCACAAAAATATTAATAAACTATTAATATTTTCTATCTTATTCTTTAAACCAAGGTGTCAAATTCAATAAAAGGGTCTTCATTAATAACAGTTGGAGCTGTCATATCATGAACATCTAATGTATCTAAAGATATATCACCTCCAATTTGTAATGCTTCGCTATCACTATCTTCTTCCTCTTCAAGTTTTCTCTTGTTGTAATTAATCTCACTTATTTGTTCTAATCTCTCAATTGTTTTTGGTGCCACTACAGATTCTTCATTTCCAGATTTATCAAGAACACGATCAAAATCATTAAATTTTAATCCTTTATTTTCACTGGTTTCATATGAATTGCCACCAGAGTGTGTTTTATTATCGTCGTCTGATGAAACAACAGGTGGAGCTGGTGGCGGAGGTAACTCTTCTGGAGGAATTTCAGTTTCAATAATCTCCTCTTTTTCTTCTACCTCTACATCTGTCTCTTGTGTTTCATCTAAATAAGCTCTTAAAATTCCTTCTACTGGTATGCTATCACGAATTGTTAATAATATACATTCTTTTATAATAGTTTCTAATTCTCTATTGTGTTTTTGTATCTGCAATGGCTGACAATTTTTATCAAATAAATAAACATTTGTATATATTTTTCTAGCAGTATTGATGTAAACTTTATGAATAAAATCTTCTAGTTGAGGAATATTTACAGAAACTTTTTTCTGTTTTTGTCCTGCTCTAGCGCAAGTAAGAGCTTTTAATTTTATGATATGAACACAAGTAACTAATTCTTCTAAATATCCACAACCACTAGCTTCCTTGATTCTATTTGTTTCGTCTTTTATCATAGATGGATTCCATTTTGTAATCCTAGCTATAAAATTTTGAAATGTCATTAAATATTTACTTTCTTCATCATTTTCCCTACATAACTTCCACGCTTCATCAAATATAGATCTAAATCCACTAATAATCAGAGGCGTTAAAATAGAAACTAATCTTGCACACCATTCATTTTGTGATTCTATCAAACTATTAACTGAAAAATCATCCATAATATTATTATTATAGTTTTAATAATAATAATTTAAACTAATTTATATTTTGAACATTTAATTTCTATATAAATGATATATTTTCATTATTAAATTGCTCATCTGAATATAATAAATATAAAATATACATTATTAATAATTTTTCATTTCTAAATTCTCTCTTTACTTTATTTATAATTAGTAAAATTTTGTATTTTTTAACTTCTTGCATATCTAGTGTTTCAATTGCACTTAATACGTCTATCGCAGAATATCCTTTTTCGTATAATTTTGTGGATAAATCAAAATTATCAATTAAGTTAGATTTTTTTCTAATAGATAATTGATTCTTAAGCCATTGTAGTTTACTTTTATTCTCTTTTTTAAAATTGTACGTATTTTCAATATGATATGTGTTTAAATTAACATTTGAATTATTGATAATTGGCAATGGTAAGTATATTTCGCAAAATCTAGATAATATAGGTTTTAATAATTTATATTTATCTTCAACTATTATAAAAAATCTAGTTGAATAACTAAATAACTCTATACATCTTCTAAGGGCAGATTGAGCATCTATAGTTAATTTATCTGCGTTTGATAAAACAATGCTTTTGAAACAATTATTTTTAATATGTGTTTTTGCAAAAAATTTTAAATCTTCACGAATGAATTTAATTCCTTTGCCATGTGCACAATTTACATACATTACGTATGATTTAATATCTTCTTTATTATCATTGTAAATCATTTTTATGAATTTATTAACTAATGTTTTTTTACCACTACCACTTGGTCCATGAAAAATTATATTTGGTATTTTATTTATATTTATAAAATGAGTTAATTTTTCGTATACATTTTTATGAATGTCAAATTCCATTTGTGCTATAAATATAAATATATTATTGTATTTTTTATATTTATATTTGAGTTATTGATATTATATTTTACTTATCGTTTATTCAAAATTATGCCCAACTGTTTAAACTTTGAGTATAAGGATTTTGTTTGAACGCATTTAATATATCAGGTTGAATTCGTTCACAATTAATATTTTCATCATAGTATTGTCTAGCATTAAATTTACCGTAAGTTTCAGGTGCTGGTAGTGCAGTAGCTACAGTCGGCCCAGACCCTCTTACCCACCATCTGTTATTGTCTCTATCAGAATCAACTTTATCAATCTTTATATTATCATTTTGGTTGAAGACTTGCATACCTCCTTGATTTGGTCTATTCAAATATGTTTTATTTGGATTATTTCTCTGATTATATTCAGCATTGTATGTTCTCAATCCGGATTGGTTAGCAGGACCACCAGAACTTCCCATATAAGATAAATTTGTCGTATCGCGATTGTTGTCTATTGGCTGCTGAACACTCACTGTATATGCACCATCCATTTGATTTTGTACATTCAAATGATTGTTATCTAATTTACCTTCTAACATTTCGCGATTAGTTGTCTTAGTTCTATCAGCAGGATTGTATACCACATTAGCAGGAACAGAGCTTTTAACATTTTCATATGGTCTAGCATTTCCTACAACATTTTCTTTTCTGGTTGGTCTTAAAATATCTAATAAGGGAGCTACAACTGCTTTAACAACACCTCCTACTATACCAGTATCATTATAACAAGTAGTTGTTCTATTTGTTGGTAAAAATTTATAGCTATCTCTAGCATAATCTCCGGTTGATGCTGGATTTTGCCCTACAGCGGATGGGGCTGCGATTACCTCACAACTTTGCTCTGTACGACGAGATTTTTCAAAATTTTGTGGAGCATATCCAGCTTCTCCATCAGCACGACCAGTAGTTCCAAAATATTCTCTTGTTGTAAATGGACGGCTTACATCTTGTAATACTTCAATTCCTCTAGCAGTTTGAGCTTTTTCTATTCCAGTGGTTGTCAACCATCTATCAGGTGTATTATTGTAATAAGTATCTGGTAAATGTTTTTCTACTTTTCCAATTACTCCTCTATTTTTAATATAATTTATAGCCGGTCCTTCGTGTCCCTGTAAACCAAATGTAACCTTAGGATTTGTCTTTACACGTAGTTCATCTACTGTATAAGGCATCCATTTCTCTCTTGCTCCCATTCCAGAGTTGAAACCAAGTGCCCCTTCTGTACCAAATCCTTGGTCTAATCCGGGTCCTACAATTTGTTCTTCCCAAGGTTTAATATTTGACATCTTCATACCAGGGTTGACTCGTGATTGGTAGAAATCGCTCTGATTTGGCATTCCATGAGCCCATTGAACATTATCTTGTGGTTTGAATAATGGTGCAACTTCTTTTTTTCTAAATTGTTGAGTCCCCGTTCCCTGCATATTATCTAAAACACTTTCACTTACATTTGCATTTGCTGTTGCTCCTCTCAATTTGGCTCCAAAATAAGGTGTCATA
>Ga0255182_1001467_pt1 | contig 12178 bp, 9 predicted proteins | sample Atl_UVDOM_RepA_8_FD_188420 | JGI IMG/M metagenome (GOLD analysis project Ga0255182, IMG submission 188420) | Freshwater microbial communities from Altamaha River, Georgia, United States - Atl_UVDOM_RepA_8d | ecosystem: Environmental > Aquatic > Freshwater > River | place: USA: Georgia | collected... | reverse complement strand
AATAGATCTCTGGAATGGCGAAGTTGCTGTCTGAGCAACTGGTTGTTGCACAGACATTTCGGCGATTCTTGCAGGAGATGCGCAACCCACCAGACCGGCCATAATCAGAAGCCCCATCGCCTTGATGCAAGCGAGGACGCTAGACGTCATTACACGCATCATCCGCATTTCTTGTTAACACCTGCCGCCGCGAGCGCGTCGTATTCGCCTTTCAGTCGAGCAAGCTCAGCCTCCTGCTGCTTGGTTCCCCCCAGGGCGAACAGTGCTGGCCAGAAGAGGATCATGCCTACCCCCACAAGGGCCTTGTCGTTACTTGCAGCTTCGTCCAAGCGGCCAGAGAGTTGGTTGGCACGGCTCTGTACGCGCAGCATTTCCTGGCGGAGTTGGTCACAGTCGTAATTTGAGAATTGAGCTGGTGAAACGTAGCTGGCAGCCACATCTTTTCCCGCAGTGGCACATGCTGACAAAAACACAGGAATGAGCGCAGCAGCAATTATTTTGGTTACTTTGATATTCATAATTTTCGCCTTTTGAGAGTCAATGGAGTGAGGGAGGACGCATTTCCTAGAAAATGTAATTTATCTTAACGTAATTTGTAATCGAAAATCAAGTTCGATCTTGATCTGTCCGCTACCTTGTGGACATGGGTGCCACGTCTGAGTCGCAAGCTTTTGCTCAAAGGTTGAAAAAAGCCCTTGAAAGCTGCAACGTGCGTGCATCGCCAACTATCGTGGCCAATGAATTCAATCTGCGCCACTGGGGACGAAGCATCACGCCGCATACGGCCCGCAACTGGCTTCTAGGCCAATCCATCCCTACTCAGGAGAAACTGGTTGTACTGGCCGACTGGCTACAGGTCAGTCCAGATGAGTTGCGCTTTGGAAAGCCCATCTCAAGCCTGCGGATAGCTGAGGCTGACCCCCGTTTTGAACAATTGGATATGGCTGACCGGGAAATGCTCAAGCGCTATCTCAGCCTCACCAACGATGATCGCAAGACTGTTCGGGATGTAGTTACTGCGATGGCGCTCGCTGCCAGAGCTAAAAAGAAAAACTAGTCATCCTGGTACCAATATTGCGGCGCAATTGGTTTTCAATCATCCGCCCCTATCCCCTGAACCGCTTGCGCGTGAGCGCTAGCGCCACCCAGAACGACACCACGGCAAACGCCAGCAGCACCAGCCCGTGGCGCAGGCCCTGCTCGGGCCAGCGGTCCATGAACAGGGGGCGCACCAGCTCCACCGCAGCCGTCAGCGGCAGCCAGCTGGCGGCGGCCTGCACCAGCGGGGGCAGCTGTTCGCGCGGGAAGAAGATGCCCGAGAGGAACATCATCGGCGTGAGAAAGAGCGTGAAGTAATAGGTGAAGAAGTCATAGCCCTTGGCCAGCGCGTTGAAGATCAGCGCCATGCAGCTGAAGGTGATGCCCACCCCCAGCAGCACCGGCCAGGCCACCAGCAGCTTGGGGCTGTGGCTGATGCCCAGCACCAGCATCACGCCCAGGATGGCGGTGACGGTGAACAGGGCCTTGAAGGCGGCCCAGAGCATTTCGGCCATGACCACATCGTCCAGGCGCACGGGCGCATTCAGGATGCCGTCCCAGGTTTTCTGCACATGCATGCGCGAGAAGGCCGAGTACAGCGCCTCAAAGGTGGCGGCGTTCATCGCGCTCATGCAGATGCTGCCGCTGGCGATGAACAGCAGGTAAGAGACCGGCTGACCGTCCACCGTCAGGGGGCCGACCAGCGCGCCCAGGCCGTAGCCAAAGGCCACCAGCCACATCAGCGGCTCGGCGATGTTGCCGACCAAGCTGGGGATGGCGAGTTTTTGCCAGACCAGCAGGTTGCGCCGGAAGACCGGCCACCAGCGCATGGACAGACGCGGCCAGGACCAGACGGAAGGTTCAGTGCGCTGCATGGGTCAACCCCCTTCCCGGATCTGCCGTCCGGTGAGCTTGAGAAACAGGTCTTCGAGGTTGGCCGGGCGGTGCAGCACCCGCAACTGCGGCCAGGCCTGCAAGGCGGCCAGCAGTGGTCCGCTGTCGCGGGTGTAGAAGAACACCGTCTCGCCACTGACTTCGGTGCGGCTGGCCAGCGCCTGCAGGGCCGTCTGGCCCATCAGTCCGGTCGCGCCCTGACCGTAGACCTCAACCACATCGGGTTCCAGGTGTTGCGCAATCAGATCGCGGGGTCGGCCCTCGGCGATCTTGCGGCCATGGTCAATGACCAGCAGGCGGCCACACAGGCGCTCGGCCTCGTCCATGAAGTGGGTGGTCAGCAGGATGGACTTGCCTTGCTGCAACAGCAGTTGCAGGCGTTCCCACATCAGGTGGCGGGCCTGCGGATCGAGGCCGGTGGTGGGCTCGTCGAGCAGCAGCAGGCCGGGCTCGTTGACCAGCGCCCGCGCCAGGCTCAGGCGGCGCTTCATGCCACCCGACAGTTCAGAGGGTTTGGCGTCACGCTTGTGGCCCAGGGCTGCAAAGTCCAGCAGGCGCGGGATGCGTTCGCGGATGGTGTGCTCGGGCAGGCCAAAATACCGCCCGAAGACCAGCAGGTTTTCGGCGGCAGTGAAGTCCGGGTCCAGCGTGTCCATCTGCGCCACCACCCCCAGGCGGGCCTTGATGGCCAGTGCGTCGTGCGGCATGGCCAGGCCCTCAAAGTAACGGATGGCCCCGGCATCCGGGCCGATCAGGCCCAGGCACATGCGCAGGGTGGTGGTCTTGCCGGCCCCGTTGGGGCCGATCACGCCCAGGCATTCGCCGGGGTCGATGTGGAAACTCAGGTCGTCCACCACGGTGTTGCTGCCATACCGCTTGCACAGGTGTTCAACCGACAACAGGGGTTTTTGCATGGCCGGTATTGTGCCCGCGGACCATGCACGAAACCGTCGCGCAGTTGCCTGCCCACGGCCTTGGCAGCGGTCATGGGCAAGCTGGCACGGGAGCGGACGCCTTCATGTCCCGACCGATAGAATGCCCGGTCCCTGAGCCTTTGCCGTCTGCGCGGCCCCCGCCCCATGTCCATCCCGCTGACCGAGCGCCTGCAGGTGCTCTCCCAATACCTGTTGCCCCAGCAGGCGCTGACCGCGCTGGCCGGCCGATTTGCGGGCTGGCAGGGTGGCGCGCTGACCACGGCCGCCATCCGCCGCTTTGTGGCGCGCTACGGCGTGGACATGGCCGAAGCGGCAGACCCGGCGCCCGGGCATTACGCCACGTTCAACGCGTTTTTCACCCGGGCACTGCGCGAGGGGGCCCGACCGCTGGCCGATGCCGACTTCATCAGCCCGGTGGACGGGGCTATCAGCCAGTGCGGCCCGATTGAAGGCGACCAGATCTTCCAGGCCAAGGGCCATCGCTACAGCACGCGCGCCCTTGTGGGCGGCGATGCGGTGCTGGCCGACCGGTTTCAGGACGGCACCTTTGCCACCCTGTACCTGAGCCCGCGCGACTACCACCGCATCCACATGCCTTGCGCGGGACGCCTGACCCGCATGATCCATGTGCCCGGTGATCTGTTTTCCGTCAACCCGGCCACGGCGCGGGGGGTGCCCGGCCTGTTTGCCCGCAACGAACGGGTGGTGTGCGTGTTCGAAGGCGCGCAGGGCCCGTTTGTGATGGTGCTGGTGGGTGCCACCATTGTGGGCAGCATGGCCACCGTCTGGCACGGCGTGGTCAACCCGCCGCGGCCTGGGCAGCTGCGCGAATGGACCTACGCGCAGGAGAACATCGCCCTGGCAAAAGGCGAAGAAATGGGCCGCTTTCTGCTCGGCTCGACCGTGGTGCTGCTGTTCCCGAAAGGCGTGATGCAGTTCAATGCCGACTGGACGCCCACGCGCGCCATCCGCATGGGCGAGGCAATGGGCGTGCGGGCGTCTTTGCCGTAGCTGGCTAACACTTTGATGGCGCGCGATTCCCTGTAGGCGCGAGCCCCTGCTCGCGAATCCTTTTTTCGGCCGCGGGGGGCAGGCAAGGCAGGCTTGCTGCTCAGATTTCGATCTTCGAACCCAGCTCGACCACGGCGTTGGTCGGCAGGTTCAGGAACTCGGCCGCCGCGCTGGCGTTGTGGTGCATCTGCGCAAACAGCTTCTCACGCCAGGGCGCCATGTCACCGCCGATGCGGGGGATGACGATGTCGCGCGAGAGGAAATAGCTGGTGCCCATCGGGTCCAGCGGATGCGTCAGGCCTTGCAGGCCGCGCAAGGCCTCGGGCAAGTCCGGATCGTCCTTGAAACCGTAGTTGACGATGACTTGCCAGCAGTCGTGGCCCAGCGCGCTGACCTCCAGCCGGGCTTGGGGCTCCACACGGGGAATTTCATGGCTGCGCACGGTCACGAACAGGTTCTGGGCGTGCAGGATCTTGTTGTGCTTGAGGTTGTGCAGCAAGGCGTTGGGCACATTGCCAGGCGCTGCCGTCATGAAGACGGCGGTGCCCTCGACACGCGTGGGTGGCGCGAAGAAGACCGCTTCCAGAAATTCACTGAGCTTGAGTGCATCTGCGCGTAGCGAGGCATTGAGCAGCCTGCGACCGTCATGCCAGGTCAGCATCAGCGTGAAGATGGCCGCTCCAATCAGCAAGGGGAACCAGCCGCCTTCGAGCAGCTTGAGCAGGTTGGAAGCCCAGAAAGCCAGGTCCACCACAAAGAAAAAGCCGGTCGCGCCGATGCACAGGGCCAGCGGCAGCTTCCAGGCGTAGCGGATGACAAAGAAGGTCAGGACCGTGGTGATCAGCATGTCGGTGCAGACGGCAATGCCGTAAGCAGCCGCCAGATTGCTCGACGACCTGAACATGCCCACCGCCAGCACAATGGCCACAAACAGGCCCCAGTTGACCAGCGGCATGTAGACCTGCCCGGTGTCGGTCTCGCTGGTGTGCAGCACCTGCAGGCGCGGCAGAAAACCCAGCTGGATGACCTGCTTGGTCACACTGAAGGCCCCCGAGATCAGCGCCTGCGACGCAATCACCGTGGCCATGGTGGCCAGGCCGACCAGGGGCAGCAGCGCCCAGTCAGGCGCCATCATGTAGAACGGGTTTTTCACTGCCTCCGGCTCGGCCAGCAACAGCGCCCCCTGGCCAAAGTAATTGAGCGTGAGCGCCGGCATCACCACCGAAAACCAGGCCAGACGGATCGGCTTTTTGCCAAAGTGGCCCATGTCGGCATACAAGGCCTCGCCACCGGTCACGCACAGCACCACCGCGCCCAGGATGATGAAAGTGGTGCCCGGTTGTGCCCAGATGAAGCCCAGTGCATGGTGCGGACTGATGGCCCACAGGATCTCCGGATGGTGGGCGATGTGCGAGATCCCAAGCAGGGCAATGACGGCAAACCAGACCAGCGTGACCGGGCCAAAGAAGCGGCCAATGCCCGCCGTACCCCGCTTTTGCACCCAGAACAGGGCCAGCAGGATCAGCAGGGTCAGCGGCATCACGGCCTTTTTGAAGGTCGGCGACACCACCTCCAGACCCTCCACCGCCGAGAGCACCGAGATCGCCGGCGTGATGACGCCGTCGCCATAGAACAGGCAGGTGCCGAAGATGCCCACCATCAGCAGGACCTTGCGCAGCCGCGGCCGGTCCTTGACCGACTGCGAGGCCAGTGCCAGCATGGCCACCAGCCCGCCCTCGCCATGGTTGTCGGCGCGCAGCACCAGCACCACATACTTGACCGAGACGATGGTGGTCAGGGTCCAGAAAAAGATCGAGAGGATGCCGTAGACATTGGCCGGGGTGAAGGGCACATGGCCGGAGCCAAACACCTCTTTCATGGCGTACAGCACGCTGGTGCCGATATCGCCATACACCACGCCAATCGCCCCCAGCGTCAGGGCGGCGAGAGAAGACCGTGAGGCAGACACGCTTGCAGCCGGTGCGAACCGGCCTGTTTGAAAACAAGCGCCCGATTGTGCGCCTGGCGCCGCTGGCCGTCCCGCCTAGAAAATAGAAATGTTGCAGTGCAGCAACATTCGGCGTTCAGTCGTAGACCTCGGCCTCCGGGTCAGTGGCTTCGAGCTCGTAACTGGCCGCCAGCATGGCCAGCCGCGCGATCACACCGTACATGTAGAAGCGGTTGGGCACGCTGACCCCGGGCTTGGCACCGGGCTGAGGCAAGTGCGCACTCTCGTCGAAAGCCAGTGGCACAAAGCTCGCGCCCGGTGCGTTGAGGTTTTCGTCCACGCCGCGCTCGGCATGCACGCGGTAGAAACCGCCCACCACATAGCGGTCCATCATGTAGACCACCGGCTCGGCCACCGCATCGTTGATGCGTTCGTGGGTGATCACGCCTTCCTGGATGATGACGTCGCTGACGACCTGCCCGTCCTTGATGACGTTCATCTTGTTGCGGGTCTTGCGGTTGAGCTGGTCGAGGTCAGCCACATCGCGCACCATCATGATGCCCATGCCATACGTGCCGTTGTCAGCCTTGACCACGACAAAGGGCTTTTCGTGGATGCCGTATTCCTTGTACTTGCGGCGAATCTTGGTCAGCAGCGCGTCCACATTGCTGCGCAGGCATTCCAGCCCGGTGCCCTCGGAAAAACTCACTTCGCCGCACTGGTTGAACATTGGGTTGATCAGCCAGGGGTCGATGCCCAGCAGCTTGCCAAAGCGCTTGGCGACCTCTTCGTAGCTCTGGAAATGGGTGCTCTTGCGGCGCACGCTCCAGCCGGCATGCAGCGGCGGCAACAGAAACTGCTCATGCAGCTCTTCGAGAATGCCGGGCGCACCGGCCGACAGGTCGTTGTTGAGCAGGATGGTGCAGGGGTCAAAGTCCTTGAGGCCCAGGCGGCGCTTGCTGCGCACCACCGGTTCGAGCAGAAGGCTCTCCCCATTGGGCAGGGCAAAGGCGGTGGGCTCCTTGATTTCGGGGTTGATCGAGCCCACACGCACATTCAGCCCCGCCATGCCGAAGATGCGCTGCAGCTGCAGCACATTGCTGAGATAGAAGGTGTTGCGGGTGTGGTTCTCGGGCACGATCAGCAGGTTCTTGGCCTCGGGGCAGATCTTCTCGATCGCCGCCTGCGCCGCCTGCACCGCCAGGGGCAGCATGGCCGTGGTCAGGTTGTTCCAGCCGCCGGGAAACAGGTTGGTGTCCACCGGTGCGAGCTTGAAGCCGGCGTTGCGGATATCGACCGAGGTGTAGAACGGCGGCGTGTGCTCCATCCATTCCAGGCGGAACCAGCGCTCGATCGCCGGCATCGAATCCAGAATACGCTGTTCGAGCTCGTTGATGGGGCCGGTCAGGGCGGTGACGAGATGGGGAACCATGGGCTGTCTTTCTCAAATGCGGGAGCCATCCCGACTATATGGGGTCTTGCGCGGCTTTCTCAAGCACGCAGCGGACAGGGGCTGCGAACGGTGCCCCTGGGTGATCAAGGACACCTTACTGGCGCACTTCGCCCTCGCCCAGCACCACATACTTGAGCGAGGTCAAGCCCTCGATGCCGACCGGACCCCGGGCATGGAACTTGTCGGTGCTGATGCCGATCTCGGCCCCCAGCCCGTATTCAAAACCATCGGCAAAACGGGTGCTGGCGTTGACCATCACGCTGGCCGAATCCACCTCGCGCAAAAAGCGCTGCGCGTGCATGTGGTCGCGCGTGAGGATGGCGTCGGTGTGGTGGCTGCTGTAGTGGTTGATGTGGGCAATCGCCTCGTCCAGCCCCGCCACCACCTTGATGCTGATGATGGGCGCGAGGTACTCCTCGTACCAGTCCTGCTCGGTCGCGTCCTGCAGCTGGGCATTGGGCACGCCCGACAAGATCTTTTTCGCCTCCGGGCAGCAGCGCATCTCGACACCCTTGGCGGCATAGACCGCGCCGATCTTCGGCAGGAATTCGGCCGCCACGCCGCGTGCCACCAAAAGGCCTTCGCTGGCGTTGCAGGGGCTGTATTTCTGGGTCTTGGCGTTGTCGGCCACCTTGACGGCCATGTCGATGTCGCAAGGGTCGTCCACATAGGTGTGGCAGTTGCCGTCGAGGTGCTTGATCACAGGCACCTTGGCCTCGGCGCTGATGCGCTCGATCAGGCCCTTGCCACCGCGCGGAATGATCACATCGACAAACTGCGGCATGGCGATCAGCTGGCCCACGGCGGCGCGGTCGGTGGTGGGCACCAGCTGCACGGCGTTCACCGGCAGGCCGGCGTCCATCAGGGCCTGCTGCACCAGGCGGGCCAGCGCCTTGTTCGACTCGATCGCCTCGGAACCGCCGCGCAGGATACAGGCGTTGCCGCTCTTGATCGACAGGCTGGCCGCCTCGATCGTCACATTCGGACGGCTCTCGAAAATCATGCCGAACACACCGATCGGCACCCGCATCTGGCCCACACGGATGCCGCTGGGCTGTTGGCGCAGTGACGTGATCTCGCCAATCACATCGGGCATGGCGGCGAGCTGCTCGCAGCCCTGGGCGCAGGTTTCCAGCACCTTGGGGCTGAGCTTGAGTCGGTCCACCATCGGCTCGGCCAGACCGGCCGCACGGGCGCGCTCCAGGTCCCTGGCGTTATCGACCTGCAGGGCGTCCACGTTCTCGCGCAGCAGCGCCGCCAGACGGCGCAAGGCGTGGTTCTTGACGGCGGCCGAGGCCTTGGCCATGTCGGCCGAAGCCTGCTTGGCCTGCAGGCCGAGAGCCTGCATCAGCTCGGGGGTGTTCAGGGCATTCATGCAGCAGATTTTCGCACCTTCGGGCCTTGCGCCTGGGCCGCGTTCATTCGCGAGCGGGGGCTCGCTCCCACAGAGGGGCACTGGCCAGGATTCATCCAATCAGCAGGCGGCTGCCTCTGCGGCCGAAAGCTGCTGACACCCGCGCTGCTGACACCCGCGCTTGTGGCTCAGCGCGCCACGCACATGCGCGCAAAGCGCAGCGCCAGGCGCTGCAGGGCCTGCCAGGCATCCGGCGGCCAGTCGGGGACCTGCAGGCCTTTGACAATGCCGTCCACCTGGTGCGCCGACTGCAGCAGGTTGTGCAGGCGGGCATCAGAGAGCCGCGGCAGCACCCGCTCGAACAGTCGCTCGCGCGGCCCCCAGATGCGCTGCGCCCGCAGCGCCATGGGCAGGGGCTGGCCGGCGTCGAGGGCCTGCCTGACGCGGCGCAGGGCACGGATTTCCTCGGCCAGGGTGTGGCACACCAGCACCGCCGCCTCGCCCTCGGCCTGCAGGCCGTCGAGCATGCGCTGCACCCGCAGCACCTGCCCGGACAGCACTGCCTCGGTGAGTTTGAACACGTCGTAACGGGCGACATTGAGCACCACCGACTCGACCTGCGCCTGCGACAGTTCACCAGCCGGGTACAGCAGACCGAGCTTCTGGATTTCCTGGTGCGCCGCCAGCAGATTGCCCTCGACGCGGTCGGCAAAGAACTGCAGCGTGCGCTGACCCTCCTCGCCCGGCGCCACATGCTGGCCCTGCTGCTGCAGGCGCTGGGCGATCCATTCGGGCAGGGCCTTGCGCTCGATGGTCTCCAACGGCAAGCTCACGCCACCGTTTTCGAGCGCGCCGAACCAGGCGCTCTTGCGGCCGGTCGCATCCAGCCGCGGCAGCATGAACAAGGTGAGCGTGCTGTCGTTGCCCTGGGCCTGGCTGACCAGCTGCTCAATCGCCGCGCCACCGTCCTTGCCGGGCTTGCCGGTCGGGATGCGCACCTCGACGATCTGCTTGTCGGCAAACAGGCTCAGGCTGCCGCCGGCGGCCAGCACCTCGCTCCAGTCAAAGTGCGCGCCCTGCACCGTGTGCACGGTGCGCTCGGTGTAGCCCTGGGCACGCGCGGCGGCACGGATGGCGTCGGCCGCCTCCTGCATCAGGAGCGGCTCGTCGCCATGCAGGGTGTAGAGGCTGCGCAGGCCCTTTTGCAGGTGCGTGCCCAGTTGCGCCAGGGTCAGCTGCATGCGGATCAGCGCGGCAGTGCCGTCGGGGGTTTGACCACCGCCAGCCGGCGCATGATCTGCTGCACCAGATCGGTCTGCATGTCGCGGAACATGCTCGCCTCCTCGATTTCCTTGGACAGCGCAGCGGTTTCGGTAAAGCTCAGGTCACGCTGCTGCTGCAGCTCGACCGGTTCGATCCATTCGACGCCCGCCGGTGTGCGCAGCCGAAAGCGCACCTTCAGGCGCAATTGCAGCTCGCGCACCTGGCCCGAAGCATTCAAGCCGACGACCACCCGCTCACGGGCCTCGTTGAGAATGTCGAGCACCACATCGGCCTGCGGCTGCTGCTGCGGATCGGTCAGCAGTTCGATCGTGCCACTGCCCAGCAGGTTACGGCGCAGCTCGGTGCCCAGGGGGGTCGTGGCCGAAAAATTCGGGTACAGGCTGCGAAAGGCAAAGTCGCCCCTGCTGCGCAGGCGAAAGCCGCAACCCGACAGGGCTGTGGCCAGTCCGAGCGCGAACAGGCGGCGTTGCACCTCAGACCACCACGTTCACCAGGCGCCCCGGCACCACGATCACTTTCCTGGCCACGGCGCCGTTGGCCGCCTTGGCAAAGGCCTCGCTGGCCAACGCGATCTGCTCCATCTGCGCCTTGTCGGCCGTGGCGGGCACCAGGATCGAGCCGCGCAGCTTGCCATTGACCTGCAGCACCAGTTCGATCTCGTCGCGCTGCAAAGCGGCTTCGTCGACCTGCGCCCAGGGCGCATCGAGCAACTCGCCCAGCACCTGGCTGTAGCCCAGCGCGGTCCACAGCTCGTCGCTGATATGGGGGCAGGCCGGGTACAGCACGCGCAGCAGGATGGAGAAAGCCTCGGCCAGCGCGACGCAATCTTCGGTGCTGTCCGAGAGCTGCACATCTTCGAGCGTGTTGAGCATCTTCATCACCGCCGAGACGACGGTGTTGTACTGCATGCGCTCGTAGTCGTAGTGGGCCTGCTTGAGCACGGTGTGGATGTCCAGGCGCAGGGCCTTGGCGGCCTTGCCAAATTCCACGGGCTTGGTGCGATCGACGGCGATGCCCTTTTTCAGGGCCGCTTCGTGCTTGACCGCGAAGTTCCACACCCGGCGCAGGAAGCGGTAGCTGCCTTCGACGGCCGCATCGTTCCACTCCAGCGTGGCCTCAGGAGGCGCGGTGAACATGGTGTACAGGCGCGCGGTGTCGGCGCCGTACTTCTCGATCAGGTCCTGCGGGTCGACGCCGTTGTTCTTGGACTTGGACATGGTGCCCACGCCCTCGTAGTCGATCGGCGTGCCCACGGGCAGGCGACCGTCGCCGCTGTCGGCCTCGTTCCTGAGTTTGGCGCCGACGATCTTGCCGGACTCGTCGAGCACATGCTCAACGTCGTGCGGCCAGAAATAGTCCTTGCCACCCTTGGCGGTGCGGCGCGAATAGATGTGGTTGAGCACCATGCCCTGCGTGAGCAGGCGCTTGAACGGCTCGTCCACCTTGACCAGGCCCAGGTCGCGCATGACCTTGGTCCAGAAGCGCGCGTACAGCAGGTGCAGGATGGCGTGCTCGATGCCGCCGATGTACTGGTCCATCGGCATCCAGTACTCGGCGCCGCCCGCCACCATGGCCTCGTCGTTCTTCGGGTCGCAATAGCGCATGAAGTACCAGGACGAATCCACAAAGGTGTCCATGGTGTCGGTCTCGCGGCGCGCGGGCTTGCCGCACACCGGGCAAGTCACACCCGCATGAAAGCCTTCGTGCTTGTGCAGCGGATTGCCCGAACCATCGGGGATGCAGTCCTGCGGCAGCACCACCGGCAGGTCTTTTTCCGGCACCGGCACCGCGCCGTGCTCGTCGCAATGGATGATCGGGATCGGCGTGCCCCAGTAGCGCTGACGGCTGATGCCCCAGTCGCGCAGACGCCAGGTGGTTTTCTTCTCGCCCAGGCCTTTGGCCGCGAGCAGTTCCGCGACCTTGCTCACGGCCGCTTTGTATGTGAGCCCGTCGAGTTCGCCAGAGTTCACGCACACGCCGTCCTTGGTCGCGTACCACTCGGACCAGGCAGAAACATCAAAAGAGGCCTTGGCGTTGCCTGTGTCGGGCAACGAAGTTGAGCCTGCGTCTGAGGCGCCCGATGCAGGCGACGCCAAGGCCGGGCCTCGCTGAGCCACCACCTGCCTGATCGGCAGCTGATACTTCAACGCAAACGCAAAATCACGCTCGTCATGCGCCGGCACGCCCATGACGGCGCCATCGCCATACGACATCAGCACATAGTTGCCGACCCACACCTCGACCTGCGCGCCCGTCAAAGG
>Ga0255182_1001464_pt1 | contig 12213 bp, 4 predicted proteins | sample Atl_UVDOM_RepA_8_FD_188420 | JGI IMG/M metagenome (GOLD analysis project Ga0255182, IMG submission 188420) | Freshwater microbial communities from Altamaha River, Georgia, United States - Atl_UVDOM_RepA_8d | ecosystem: Environmental > Aquatic > Freshwater > River | place: USA: Georgia | collected... | reverse complement strand
AAGCCGATGGCAGTGACACGATCGTTCTCGGTGCGGGCCTCACGCTGGAGCAGGTCAGCATCGGCCGGTTGGGCGCCACGGCACCTGGCGCGATCGTGCTCGGCCTGGGCGCCAGCGACAGCATCACCCTCACCCAGGCGGGCCAATGGGACGGACTGACACTGCGCTTTGCCGACGGCCGCACCCTCAGTGGCGCGCAGATCGTGCAGCAGGCCACGCAGCGCAACCTGATCACCACATCGCAATCGATCGACCTGTCGGGCAGCGTCGAGCGCGTCGACGACGTCGTGGTCATCGACCAGGTCAACACGAGCATCGAAGGCCGCGTCTACACCACGTACCCGGACGGCTACGGCGGCCAGCCCTACAACATCCCGTACACGGTCACCACCCTGACCTACGCCCAGATCGACGTGGTAGGCAATGCGCGCGACAACGTCATCACCGGCGGCGATGCCCGTGCGGTATTCGACCCCAACCAATCGACCATGCCCCCATGGGCTGACCGTACCGTCTATGCCGGTTCGACGGGCAACCGGCTCGACGGTGGCGCCGGCAACGACACGGTGCGCGGCATGGCCGGCGATGACACCCTGCTGGGCGGCACGGGCCACGACGTGCTGGAAGGCGGCGGCGACCACGACTGGCTGGACGGCGGCCAGGGTGACGACACCCTGATTGGCGGCGCCGATGGCGACACCTATGTGATCGACAGCGTCAACGACATCGTGATCGAGGGCACGGACACTTTCCAGCAACTCGTCGACCTCTACCCGCGCGACATGGTCATCACCAGCGTGTCGATCGACACCTTGGCCGCGGGCATCGAAGACGGTCGTCTGACCGGCGACACCGCGCTCAACCTCGGCGGCAACGAACTGGACAACGTGCTGACTGGTCAGCAAGGCGCCAACGTGCTGAACGGCCGGGGCGGCAACGACACCCTGGACGGCCTGAGCGGTGACGACCTGTTGCTGGGCGGCGATGGCAACGACACTTTGAACCACCGACAGGGCAACGGCCTGGACACCCTCGATGGCGGCCAGGGCAGCGACACCTACCGGCTGACCAGCTTGCCCGAGCAGATCCAGAACATCCGAGGCAACCCGGAACTCCTGGGCCTGGCGTCAGGGCCGATCGCGCTCGTGCAGGATTCCGGTACCGACGGCGGTATCGACCACCTGATCACCGACTTCGACACCGACCTGCGCCGGGAAGCCTCGGGCATCGAAAACCTGACCTTGTCGGACGACGGCGCACAATCGGCCACTGTGGGCGCAGGCAACGCCCAGGCCAACGTCATCACGGGCAACCGCCAGGACAACACGCTGCTGGGCTTCGAAGGCCAGGACACCCTGAGGGGCGAGGCCGGTAGGGACTACCTTGACGGGGGTGAGGGTGCCGACGTGCTCGAGGGTGGCGACGGCAGCGACACTTACGTGGTCGACGACGAAGGCGATGTCGTGATGGACAACGGTGGCACGGCCGCCGACGTCGACCAGGTGATCAGCCGAGCCGTGACGTTCCGTCTCACCGACACCATCGAGATGGCATCGATGGACGGTGATGTCGCTCGGAACCTCACCGGCGCGGCCAACGCCAACTCGATCAGTGGCAATGCGCATGACAACCAGCTCTCCGGCGAAGGGGGCAACGACAGCCTGTACGGCCTGGCCGGCAATGACCTGCTCGAAGGCGGCACGGGCAACGATCTGCTCGAAGGCGGCACGGGTGCCGACACCCTGGTCGGCGGTGCGGGCGCTGACATCTACTACGTCGACGACACCGCCGACGTCGTCATCGAAACGGCCGTCACCCCCACCTTCACCAGCCCGGACCAGGCCGCGCTGTACTACCTGCTGCAAAGCGACCGCGTGTACAGCTCGGCTGCCCGCTACCAGCTGGGCGAGAACGTCGAGTTCGGCGCCATTGTCGGCACCGGTGCTGGCGACCTGATTGGCAACGAACAGGCCAATGGTCTGACGGGCAGCAACAGCAACAACCAGCTGGAAGGCGAAGGCGGTGACGACTGGATCGAGGGCCTGGCGGGCGAAGACACCCTGTCTGGAGGCGCCGGCCGCGACACGCTCAACGGCGGCGACGGCAACGACCGCTACGTGGTGACCGACACCCTCGACCAGATGTACGACGACGGCCTGCGGGGCGGGAACGACGTGCTGGAGAGCCACCTCGAGCACCTCGTGTTGTCGGATCTGGCCACCAACATCCAGAACGTCGAGCTGGCCGCGGGCCACGACGGTGCACTGCGAGCCACCGGCAACGAATACAACAACCGGCTGACGGGCAACGGCTTTGCCAACATCCTGGAAGGTGGCGACGGCGATGACGTGCTGGACGGCGGGGCCGGCGCCGACACCCTGATCGGTGGCGAAGGCGACGACACCTACTACATCGATGACGCGGGTGACGTGGTGATCGAAACGGGTGGGACGCCCTCACCGTGGGGCAATGATCGCCTGGTCAGCTCATTGTCGATCCAGTCCCTCATCACCGGCATCGAATCGGTCTCTTTGACGGGTACAGCCGACCTTTACGCCACAGGCAACGCCTCTGACAACCGGATGTTCGGCAACGACGGGCGCAACCTGCTGAGCGGCCTGGCCGGGGTCGACTTGCTCATCGGTGGCGGCGGCGACGACACCCTCGTGGGCGGCATCGGCGACGATGCCCTGGCCGGCGGCTTGGGTGCCGACACGTTCCGGTTCGAGCGCGGAGACGGCAAGGACCAGGTGTCGGTCGATCGGTGGGACACGATCGAGCTGGGCGCAGGCTTCAGCCTGTCCGACATGACCCTGACCCCCATGTATTCCGACACCCTGCAGATCGACTTCGGCAATGGCGATGCGATCACCTTGCTGACGGATTATCAATACACCGACAACTGGGACCTGGGGCTGACCTTGAAGTTCGCCGATGGCAGCACCATCAGCGGCGCCGAATTGGTGGCTCGGGTACCTTCGCCGCCCGGTGCGTACCTGGCCGCCCCATCGAACGAGCCCGGTTTCGAGTTCGTCGTGGAAGGCACCTGGGGAGACGACACCCTCACTGGCAATGGTGTCGACTACGTGGAGCTGTACGGTGGGGCGGGCAATGACACCTACATCCTGACGGGGTCGGTGACCATCCTCGACACACTGGGTTCCTCGGACACCCTCATCGTGCCCTCGAGCCAACGGTTGCCGGCCTTCGGGACCCTGCGCCCCCCGGTCGGCATCGAGAACCTCATCCTCGAGGGCGCCGGCTCTGTCACAGGCAATGCGGCCGACAACCGCATCGAGGTGGGTCAGGGGAACTCGACGCCGCTGCGCCCCTTTGTCCTGTCGGGCCTGGAAGGCAACGACACCATCCTGGGTTCGAACAGCCACGACCGGCTGAACGGGGGGGCGGGCGATGACCTGCTGGCGGGTCGCGATGGCGATGACGTGTACCTGATGTCGGGTGACTTTGGTCACGACACGGTTCGCGACCTGGCCCCGCAGGCCGGCGGCACCGACGAACTGCGCTTCAGCACAGCCGGCTACAACCAGCTGTGGTTTGCACAAAACGGCAATGACCTCGTCGTGTCCGTTGTGGGCAGTGACAACATGGTGACCGTGGAAAACTGGTTCCTCGGGGCCGAGCACCAGGTCGAACGCATCACCGACACCGGACAGGCACACAGCCTGTCAGCGGCCCAGGTGGCCAACCTGGTCACCACGATGTCGCAGTTCTCGCCGCAAGACCTCGGGGCCGCCGGCGCACCGGCAGCGTTGGTCGCTGCACGCGACGCAGCCTGGGCCTGATCGTCCCGGCGCTCCCTGCCCCCACTCGCACCTTGACGGCGGTGGGGGCAAACGCATCCAACAAAGATCTCCAGGAGCTTCGCCATGGCCACGTTCAACGGCAACCTGTTTGCCAACCGCATCGACCGCAGTGCCGACACGCAAAACAACCTGATCAACGGCCTGGGGGGTAACGACACCCTGCTGGGCGGCAGCGGTGACGACACCCTGGACGGGGGCACCGGCTACGACCTGATGATCGGCGGCCGCGGCAACGACACCTACATCGTCAACGCCACGAGCGACAAGGTCACCGAAGCGGCTGACGGCGGCATCGACACCGTGCTGTCGTCCATCAGCCTGGACCTGAGCAAGGTTTCGGCCTTCGTCGAGCACCTCACGCTGACCGGTACCTCGGGCCTGTCGGGCACGGGCAACGGCCTGGACAACACCCTCACCGGCAACGCCGGGGCCAACACCCTGTCGGGCCTGGACGGCAACGACCTGCTCAAGGGCCTGGCCGGCAAGGATCGCCTGCTGGGCGGCAACGGCAACGACACCCTCGACGGCGGCACGGGCAACGACACGCTCACCGGCGGCACGGGCGACGACACCTACATCGTCGACAGCACGGGCGATCTCATTGTCGAGGGCGCCAATGCCGGCACCGACGAGATCGTCACCCAGCTGTCGTGGACGCTGTCGGGCGCCTCGGACCAGGTCGAACACCTGACCCTCACTGGCACCGCCGCCGTCAACGCCACGGGCAATGCTGTCGGTAACCGGCTGACGGGCAACTCCAGCGCCAATCGGCTCGATGGCCAAGCAGGCGACGACGTGGTGCGCAGTGGCGCCGGCAACGACACCCTGATGGCCTCGGCCGGCAACGACACCCTGGCGGGTGACGACGGCGCCGACACTTATGTCTTCAGCCAGGGTGACGGGCAGGACGTGGTCGAAGCCGATGGGCTCGACACCATCGTTCTGGGCGCCGGCATCACGCGCGACAGCCTGACGATCGGCAAGCTTGGCGAGGTGCAGCCGGACGCGGTGGCGCTGGGCATCGGCACCACCGACCGCATCACCCTGACGAGCGCCGGCCGGTGGGACGGCCTGACCCTGCGCTTTGCCGATGGCGGCACCCTGAGCGGCGTGCAGATCATGGACGAGGCCCGCCGCCCACGGGCGCTCTTGCTGGACGGCACCAGCGGCTCGGACCTGCTGCAAGGCGGACGGGGCAACGACACCTTGAACGGAATGGCGGGTATCGACACGCTGGAGGGCGCCGCCGGAGACGATGTCCTGCTCGGCGGCGACAACAGCGACAGCCTGGACGGCGGCACAGGTGCAGACACCCTGATCGGTGGGCGCGGCTCAGACATCTATCACGTGGACGATGTCGGCGATGTGGTCATTGAAGAACCCATCACCACGGCAGAGCGCCCGGGCCCCTGGGCTCCGTTCTTCGAGTCCACCGACATCGTCATCAGCAGCGTGTCTCTGAATGGCACTCCGGCCCATGTGGAGCTGATCCAGCTGGAGGGCAACCGCGGGGATCTGACCCTCACAGGCACGGACGATCGTCAGGGTTTGTTCGGCAACGAGGCCCACAACCGACTTGAAGGCCTGGGTGGCGATGACGACCTTCGAGGCGATCTCGGCGATGACACGCTCGTGGGCGGCCGAGGCAACGACCGCCTGGATGGCGGCAGTGGCGCCGACCTCCTGGTCTTCGCACAAGGTGACGGCCAGGACACCCTTGCCTCGCTCGATGACGCTGACCGCATCGCAGTGGACCGGGTCTTCCAACCCGAGGCCCTGACCGCCACACTGAGCACCGACGCCGGAGGACGCTCCAGCCTGGTGCTGAACTTCAGCGATGGCGACCAACTGGCGCTGCTGGATCCAGGCACCTGGAACGGCCTGCATCTGCACTTCCGAGACGGCTACACACTGACCGGGGCGGCCCTGGTGGCGCTCAGCGAGCGAGACTCAGCCAGATTGCTACCAGGGACCGACGCCTCGGAGACCTTGACCGGGGGCTCAGGCAATGACACCCTCAACGGGCTGGCTGCGCTGGGTGAAGACACCCTGATCGGCGGGGCCGGCGACGATGTCTACGTGGTCAACAGCCCCGGCGATGTCCTGATCGAGAACCCGGGTGGGGGCATCGACACGGTGCAGACCCGCACCACGCTCGATCTGAGCGTACGAGGGGCTGCCATCGAGCGCGCCGTGGTCGCCGACGGCTACAGGGTCGAGACCCGGAACGAAATCTGGTACCCGTCCTACGATGGCTATGGCTACTCCGCGCCGAGCGGTATTTCCTACACCGTCACCACGTATTACTACGACCAGATCGACCTCACGGGCAACGCCCTGGACAACGAATTGATCGGCGGCGATGCCCGTCCCCGCGGCTCCTCGCCCTCCGGCTACAACGCCCCCTATGTCAACCGCACCGAGTACCGAGGATCGACAGGCAACCGGCTCGATGGCGGCGCGGGCAACGACACCTTGTGGGGCCTGGCAGGCAACGACACCTTGTCCGGTGGCGAAGGGGACGACCTGCTGGACGGGGGCGCAGACAATGACATCCTGGCGGGAGGCTCCGGCCAAAACACCCTGCGCGGTGGTCTGGGCAGCGACACCTACTACGTCACCAACGCCACCGACGTCATCGTCGAGATCGACCCCGCTGATCCCAGCCTGGCATCCCTGCCCTGGCCGGGCGACTACCCCAGCCGAGACGTCGTGGTCACCAGCGTGTCGCTGGATCGCCTGGCTGCCCACATCGAAGAGGTCCGACTGGCGACGGGCGCCTCGCCCCTTGAGGTGAACGGGAATGACCAGGCCCAACAGATGGTGGGCAACGAGGGCGACAACACCTTGCGCGGGCTGGAGGGCGACGACACCCTGATTGGCGGCCTGGGCAACGATCTCCTGCTGGGCGGCGACGGCAACGACCAGCTCTTCGACGAATCGGGCAAGGACACCCTGGACGGAGGCAACGGCAGTGACTTCTACACCGTCGGCAACTTCTACGCCCCCGACAATCAGGTTGTGGTGATCGTCGACACAGGCACGGACCTGGCCACCGACACCGTGTTGTCCTACGTGTCGTTCGATTTGAGGACAAACAGCCAAGGCATCGAGCGGTTGTTGTTGTCTGGCAGCAAGGCGACCCAGGGCATCGGCAACGATGCCGACAACGAAATCATCGGGAACTCGTCCGTGGGCAACCTGCTCGACGGGGGCCTGGGCAACGACATCCTGCGCGGCGGATCCGGTCGTGACACCCTGGTGGGGTCGGACGCCGGTGGCGATTCGCTGTACGGCGGCGCAGGCGACGACATCTACCAGGTCAGCGGCGACGAGGACTTCGTGTACGACAGCGGATTCGCCAATGCCTCGTATGACATCGTCTTGAGCGCCGGCAACCTGTCACAGCTGGGCGAAGGCATCGAAGAGGCACGATTGCTGGGCGCGACCGCCCACAAGCTGACCGGCAACGCACTGAACAACCTGCTGTACGGCAATGAGCAGGACAACACGGTGGAGGGCCTGGACGGCCGGGACACCTTGTTTGGCCTGGACGGTAACGACCTCCTGAGGGGCGGCGCAGGCAGCGACGTGCTCGATGGTGGAGCAGGTGCCGATGAGCTCGATGGCGGCACGGGCAACGACAGCGACATCTTCTGCGTGGACGATGTCGGCGACGTGATCCTCGACGGCGGAGCGGCGATCGACCGCAGCAACCCGTGGAATCTGCAGGGTGGCGACCAGTTGCACAGCACCATTTCGCTGGCCACCATCCCCGACGTGATCGAGCTGGTGCAGCTCATGGGCACCGCCCACCTGAACGTGACCGGCACAGACCTGGCCCAGATCATTCGAGGCAACACCGGCCACAACCTGCTCATGGGGCTGGGCGGCGGCGACGTCCTGGTTGGCGATGGGGGCATGGACACCCTGATGGGGGGTGCGGGCAACGACACCATCGCGGCCACCGACGACTCGCAGGGGGACTCGGCCGACACCATCGTCTTCAACGCCGGGGACGGCCAGGATCACGTGGCGCTCGACACCAACGACCAGATTCTGCTGGGCGAGGGGCTGTCGCTGGAAGGCACAGATATCCAGGTCGGCGACGACGCTGCCAGCGCTCGCATCGTCTTTGCCACGGGCGACAGCCTGCACATCGACAACGCCGCGCAGTTCGGAACCGGCACTCTGGTGTTCACCGATGGACAACGACTGACCAGTTCGGACGTGCTGTCACGCCTGGCCGACCAGGTTCCCGGCGTACAGCTCGTGGCCGGGGCCCCGACCTACTGGGGCGAAGACGTCTACCTGGTCGGCACCCTGGGCAACGACACCCTGGACAGCGGTACGTCTGACGGGATGCCTTACCTGGCAGGGGGCTCAGGCGATGACACCTACATCGTCCGGCAACCCTGCTCGATCGAGGACTTCGCAGGCGTCGACACGGTGATTCTCAAGGCGTGGCCCGCAACCCCTCGCATCGGAAGCTTCGGCGCTTTCAACCTGGCCGCTGGTATCGAGAATGCCCAGATCGAGGTCACGGAGCTTGCCGTCGTGGGCAATGCTCTTGACAACATCCTGGACCGCAGCCGATCGGGTCTGACCAATGACCCAAGGGTGTGGCTCCGCGCGCTGGACGGCGGCGCGGGCAACGACACGCTGATCGGCCACGCAGGTCACGACCGCCTGACCGGGGGATCCGGCAACGACTGGCTGATGGGCGGCGAGGGCAACGACGTCTACCTGATGGGCGCCGATTTCGGTCACGATGTGATCACCGACACAGCCTCCCAGGCTGACAGCCAGGACACCCTCATCTTCACCGCGCAGACCGTCGATCAGCTCTGGTTCCAGCACGTGGGCGACGACCTCGTGGTGTCGGTGGTGGGCAGCGCCGATGCGGTCACGGTGACGGGTTGGTTCAGCAGCCCGGCCAGCCGGCTCGAATCCGTGCAGGTGGCTGATGCGGCCACAGGCGCGACGCGCACCCTCACGGCGACCGGCGTCGACGCGCTGGTGGCCGCCATGGCAGGCTTCGCACCCCAGTCCCTGTCGGGCGCCGATGTGCCCGCCGAACTGGTCAGCGCCGTACAGTCGGCCTGGGCCTGATCGCCCTCACCCCCGGGCGGCCGTCACGATCACCTCGATCTTCCAGTCGGGGTTGACCAGCGGCGCCTGGACGGTGGCGCGCGGTGGCGCCGTGACGCCGTCGAACCAGGCTTCCCACACGGCGTTCATGGCCGGCACGTCGCCGATGTCCTTGACGAACACCTGGGCCATCAGGATGCGGCCACGGTGGCTGCCGGCCTGCTGCAGCAAGGCGTCGATCTGCTCGAGCACCTGCAGGGTCTGCCCGGCCATGTCGGCGCTGGCGTCGGTGGGCACCTGCCCGGCCAGGTAGACCACCGGGCCGTAGAGGGCGGCGTCCGAGTAGCGGCGCTCGGGGTGGAGGTAGACGACCGGGGTGGTTTGGTTCGATGACATGTGCGGGGCTCCCGCCACAGGCGGACAGGTTCGGGGCCCCGATTGTCACCGCGTGCACCGACAATGCCCGCATGTACCGCCTGCCCACCCTGTCCGCCCTGTCCGCCCTTGTCGCCCTGTGCCTCGCCGCCGCCGGCACCCTGACCCCCCAAGGGGCCTGGGCCAACGGGTGCCGACAACCCTTGTCGCCCCTGATCGACAACGGCTGCGTGGTCACGCCGGGCGTGCTGTGGCGGGGCGCTCGCCCGGCCGAGGCCGGCATCGAGGCCTTGCTCGACCAGGGCGTGGCCACGGTCGTGAACCTGCAGACGCTGCACGACGATCTCGATGCCTTCGAAGCGGCGCGGCCGGCGCGGGCCGACCGCCCGGTGGTGCGCTACTTCCGCGTGCGCGAGTGGGAGCCCAATGTGGTGATCGCCCGGCGGGCGCTCGACGACAGCGTGGCGCGCTTCCTGGCCATCATGTGGTCGCAACCGCGGCCGGTGTACGTGCACTGCCGGGCCGGCGAAAACCGCACGGGCGTGATGGTGGGCGCCTGGCGCATCCTGGGCGAGGGCATGGCGGTGGATCAGGCCGTGGCCGAGATGCAGGCCTACGACGGCCTGTGGTCCCGCCAGGACGCGCGTTACCTGCGCAGCCTGAACGGCCCTCGGGCCGAGGCCCTGCGCCAGCGGGCCCGCAGTCTGCAATGGTCGATGGCCCCTGAAGCGGTGCTGGTGTGCGGCCCCGAGGGCTGCCGGCCTGTTCACCGCCGCTGAGCGGCCTCAGATCGCAGCCGCGTCAGCACCCGCCCGCAACAAGGCGCTGGCCGCCTGGATGCGCAGGCGCAGGTCGACCCGCTCGTCGTTCATCACGCCCAGCAGGAAACGCCGAGCATCGACCTCGGCCCCGGGGGCTGACGCGGGCGCCGACGCTGGCACCGGCGCCGGTGTGTACGGCACGCACTCCCGGTCGGACCGCATCGACGCGGATGCCCCCCAGCGCCGCCCGGCTTCGGCCCATTCGGCGGGGCTCACGCTGCGCAGAGCCGCCAGCAGGTCGGCCTGACCGGCCAGCCCCGGCTCCAGGTCCAGCCCCGGGCTGTCTTCGAACACGGGCGCCAGATCGGGGGCCACGAAGGCCGACCAGCAGCCCGAATCGGCGCGCCAGGCGGGCACGGCGGGGGCCGCGGGCCCAGCATGTCCAAGGACCCGGTGCGCCGGCACGTCCGCCAGGTGACGGCGCTGCAGGGCGGCTACCCACTGCGCGGCCTCGGCCGGCGGCACGGCCTCGGCCAATGACCACCACAGCTGGTAGCCGTCCCGCCCGTTCACGGCCACCGCCGGGGCCGGCCAGCCCAGCTCGGTCTGCACCGCCTGCGCCAGGGTGGCCATCCGGGCCCAGTCGGCCGGTCGGCCCAGCTCGACCCCCAGCGCACGCACACCACCGGCCGGGTTGGCGGGCCCGTACAGGCGTTCAAATTCGCTGTCGAATCGGTTCATGCAAAGCTCCTGAGGGTGCGCGCTGCGCTTGGCAAGACCCCACGCTTGACCTTACCATGATGGGAAGCCTGAGGGTCATGCTCGTGTCCACGATCCCTCAGGAGCCTCGCATGTGCACCCCCGACTCCAGCCCCCCTCCCCTGCGCCCCCTCGAACTGCAGATCGAGGGCATGACCTGCGCGTCCTGCGTGGCCCGCGTGGAGCGCACCCTGCGCAAGGTGCCCGGCGTGAACGACGCCGTGGTCAACCTCGCCACCGAACGCGCCACGGTGCAGGCCCCCGACACCGTGTCGTTCGCAGCCCTGGCGGCCGCCATCGCGAAGGCCGGCTACACGGCCCACCCAGTGGACACGCAGGCCTCGTCGACCGATCCGCCCGCGGCCGGGCCGTCGGCCCTGCCCGTCGTGCTCGCCGGCCTGCTGACCCTGCCCCTGGTGGCCCCGATGGCCGCCGAACCCTTTGGTGTGCACGCCATGCTGCCCGCGGCCCTGCAATGGGCGCTGGCCAGCGTGGTGCAGTTCGTCTTCGGGGCCCGCTTCTACCGCGCGGGCTGGGCGGCGCTGCGGGCCGGCGCCGGCAACATGGACCTGCTGGTCGCCCTGGGCACCTCGGCCGCCTACGGGCTGTCGGTGGCGCAGTGGCTGCTGTCACCGCCGACAGGCCACAGCGGACACGCCATGCCCCATCTGTACTTCGAGGCCTCGGCCTCGGTCATCACGCTCGTCATGCTGGGCAAGTGGCTCGAAGCCCGGGCCAAGCGACAGACGGCCGACGCCATCCGTGCACTGCAGGCCCTGCGCCCGACCCGTGCCCATGTGCGCATCGGTGACCGCGAGGTCGACACGCCCATCGAGCAGGTCGCCGTGGGCGACACCGTGGTGGTGCGACCGGGCGAGCGCATCCCCGTTGACGGCCGTGTCACCGAGGGCCGCACCCACGTGGACGAGGCCCTGATCACCGGCGAGAGCCTGCCGGTGGCCAAGCAGCCGGGCGACCGCGTCACGGGCGGCTCGGTCAACGGCGAGGGCGTGCTGCAGGTGTGTACCGATGCCATCGGCGCCGAGACCACGCTGGCGCGCATCATCCGCATGGTCGAATCGGCGCAGGCGGCCAAGGCCCCCATCCAGCGCATCGTCGACCGCGTGAGCGCGGTGTTCGTGCCGGTCGTGCTGGTCGTGGCGGCCCTCACCTTCATCGCCTGGGGGGTCGGCAGCGGCCAGTGGGACACGGCCCTCATCAACGCAGTGGCCGTGCTGGTGATCGCCTGCCCCTGCGCCCTGGGCCTGGCCACGCCCACGGCCATCATGGCGGGCACGGGTGTGGCTGCCCGACACGGCATCCTGATCAAGGACGCCCAGGCCCTCGAAGTGGCCCACGGGGTCACCACCGTGGCCTTCGACAAGACAGGCACGCTTACCGAA
>Ga0255182_1001463_pt1 | contig 12215 bp, 12 predicted proteins | sample Atl_UVDOM_RepA_8_FD_188420 | JGI IMG/M metagenome (GOLD analysis project Ga0255182, IMG submission 188420) | Freshwater microbial communities from Altamaha River, Georgia, United States - Atl_UVDOM_RepA_8d | ecosystem: Environmental > Aquatic > Freshwater > River | place: USA: Georgia... | reverse complement strand
TTTAAAAGCGCCCGTGTATTGAAGTAAATATAAAAAGAAAATCAATAAACCGACTGTGACTGCAAAAAGCGTGTGTTTTACCATATTATGCCAACCATTTAATTGAACACCCCATTGAAGGTGTTTGTTGAAAAGACAATGTTCCTGTATTTTTTAAATCCAGTGCCGCTGTATACAGTTCGCGGCGAGTGACTAATTGAGGATCTTTCCAAGAATCATCCAAACGACCGCGATATTTTAATAACAACTGACTGTCGTACAGAAAAAAATCCGGCGTGCAAACAGCGCCGAATTTTTTAGCGACAGTTTGATCAGAATCGTGCAAATAATGAAAGGAATAATTTTTTTCTTTCCAGCGTTTTTGCAAATTTTCAAAATTATCTTCGATGTATTTCGAAGATTCATTCGAGCAAATGGCAACGACATTAATGTTTTCTTTTTTCAGGTCATGCCCCAACTGAATCAATCGGTCTTCGATGGCTTTGACGTATGGGCAGTGATTACAAATGAACATCACCAAAAGTGGATTCCCGTTTTTAAATTCGGCCAAACTGTGCATTTGATTGTCCATGCCCAGCAAGTTAAAATCGGGGCAAGGAGTTGGTTGAATGATTTCGGGTGTGTGTGTTAGCGCCATAATTCCTCGGATAAATCGTCAGCGGATTCAAATTTTTCTGCTAAGTTCGGATTTTCATTCAGCGCATAAATAATTTGTGCCACTTGTGTCGAGTTCAGTGGTTCGTGCGCAACGGGAATGACTAAGGATAATTCAAAAAAGAATCTTTCTAAAAAGTGAATCCAGTCTTCGCCCAGCAGGGGTGTTTCTGCCGAAAGGTGTTTAAGAAGGCTGCTGGCTTGGGGAATATCGGACGGAAAAGCCAAGACATTCAATCCGAGACCCACAATACAGCGATATTCATCACCTTGAGAAACTGTTTCAATTAAAAGACCTGCGACTTTTTTATCATCGATTAATAAATCATTAGGAGCCTTTAAAGACCAATTTAAAAAAGGCCAAGTTATTTTAGCGGCGTTAAATAAAGCCAAACCTACCAAGGCTGTGATTGTTGGTTGAGGCATTTCAGCCATTTGAAAAGACCAACTTGAAATCAGCGCAGCCCCTTTATTGGGTGTCGACCAAGTACGATCAAAACGACCGCGACCTTGCGTTTGTGAATCTGTAACGTAAAGAACGAATTCATTTTCTAAAGCTTGCTGAGAAAAGGCTTCGGTTTTAGCAATTGCATTCGTGCTGTTGATTTCTTTGTAATACTTAACAGTTAAGCCTTGATTTTTCGCCCAAGCTTCTGTGACCTGACCAATTTGAATTTCACTCATTTTATCCCCAATCAAAGAGCAAGCTGACATCGGCCGTAGGAGCAGAATGAGTCAGAGCGCCTACAGAAATATAATCAACACCAATTTCTGCTACAGAGCGGACGCGCTCTAGCGTCATGTTCCCGCTGGCTTCGGTTTTGATGTTCGCAGGAATCAATTTTAAAGCCTGCTTGAGCGTTTCGTTATTCATGTTATCTAAAAGTATGCGGTGAATATTGAGCGACACACATTCTTTGACTTGATCTAAATTAGAAGCTTCAACTTCGATCGCCAAATCACAATGTCTGCGAATACGTTCAACAGCGGCGGTAATTCCACCCATCAATGAAATGTGATTGTCTTTGACCATGACGGCATCGGATAAGTTAAATCGATGGTTTTGGGCGCCACCATGAACGACGGCTTTTTTTTCAAATTCGCGATAAAGGGGAGTCGTTTTACGAGTGTCCAAGATGACTGTGCGAGTGCCCTCGATGGCTTTGACATATTGACGTGTCAAAGTGGCAATTCCCGAAAGACGTCCTAGGAAATTCAAAGCGACACGTTCGGCCTTCAGAATTTGAATGAGATCGCCTTCGATCACACAGATATTTTGACCTTTGTAGATCAGATCGCCTTCTTCGAACAGCCATTTTAACTTTGCATTCGGTTCTAGGAATTGGATTGTTTGTTCAAAGACGGTCGAGCCAGACAGAACGATATCGGCCTTGGCTTTTAAAATCGCTTCTCCGATTTTTGGTTTGACGGCCAAAGATTCAGTTGTGATATCCCCAGTGGGCATGTCCTCTTTGAGGGCGGCTTTAATAATTTCAATAGGTGTATATGGTGACATACAGATTAAATACTTTTTTCAATCTGAGACATCAACTTAGAAAGTTCCTCGCGAACAATTTTTTCTGTGATTTCGGGGATAACTTGCCAGCAAATTTTTTCAGCCATCAAGCGAACTTCTTCGCGCATCAGTTCCTGATCAAATTTTGACATGCCTGAAGTTTGACCAATTCCTTGAGTTTGTGCCTTGTTTAAAGACACCATCGAGTCTTCGATGTAGCTTTGGATATGTTTATTCAGGTTAGAGTCTTTACCAGCAGGCTTTTCATTTTTAACTAAAATGACCTCTTCGAAGTCACCATAATTTTCTGTTTCGATGTGAATATCGTACGGCTCTGCGGCAGGGGCTGTTTCCATATTTTGTGAGTTAGCAGCTGTTTTTTCAGGCGCTAAGGTCATTGTGTTCGTCTTGGGATTTACTTCGACCTCAGTGTACGATTCCGTCAAAGGAATTTTCTTGGTCTGAGATTTTTCAGAAGCATTCAAGGCTGATTGATCAGGAGTCTTTGTTTGGCCTTGAGAATAAAGATTTTTTTGTCTGAAAATTGTTTCAGACTCTTCGAATTCAGGCATACGTGGAAGATCAATTTTGTTTTTTAAAGGATGCGAATTCGTTTTTTTAACAAACTTGAAAATTTTATCTTTTAAAGTTTGAGCATCGAAAGGTTTTTCCAAGCGATCATCATAACCACTGGCCTGTGCTAAATTTTGATCAAACTCCATAAAGCTGCTCCACATTAAAATCACAGGGACTGATTTTAATAAAGGGTGAGCTTTGAGTTCTTTACAAACTTCATAGCCTGATTTTTTAGTCAAAAGCACATCGGCAAAGATAATGTCGGGTTCGAAAGCTTGACTGACGGAAAGGACATCCAGTCCTGAAGGAACACTTTTAACGTCTGCTGCAAATTCACCCAAGGCCAGTTGGAAGGCTTTTTTAATCGTGGAACTTTCATCTGCAAGCAATACTTTTAACGACATACTAGTCTTTAGTACAAACTAGAATACCCAATCAGTCAACTCTCGGGCACAATAATTTTGTGAATAAAGTGGATCGTTACGTTTTATCGTTATTTTGGAGCTCGTTTTTAGCGGGTTTATTTGTTTTTGTGACTTTGTTTCTAGCCACGGATGCAATGTCGACTGTGATCAGGTACGCGGCAGCTTCGCAAGAAGGATTACTGAAGTACTATCTGTATTATTTGCCAGATATTATTCATCGCATGTTACCTGTTGCCTGCGTAGTTGGAACTGTGATGGCGATTTCGACTTTGAATAAAGGCTCCGAGTTGGTGGCTTTGTTTGCCAGTGGACTGAGTTTGTTTCGTATTTCGCGAGCGATTTTTGTTTCGATTTTTGTTTTATGTTTAGCTGATTTTTTTGCAAGTGATAGTTTGTTGCCCAGTTTTACCAAACAAAAAAACTTTATCTTTTTTAACGATATTACTAAAAATCCAGGTAAATTTCAGACGATTAAAACAGATCGTATTTGGTATCGATCTAAAAATACTTTGTTTAATATCAAAACTTTGAATGCAGAAGGAAATATCGCTCAAGGCTTGACCTTGTATTTTTTCGATGATCAATGGCGTTTGATTCAAATGCTGACGGCCAAGTCAGTTGTTTTAAATGGCGCCGAGTGGCTGTTAAAAAATGGGACAATCTCTGTATTTAATTTAGATTCTAGTTTCCCGCTGAGTGATCAATTCAAAGAGAAAAAAATTGTTATGAATGAAGATGCTCATGATTTACGAAGTACAGGACAAACCAGTGATTTGCTATCGATGTCAGAATTATCCCGATTTATTCAACGTAACAAAGAGGCGGGATTAGATACTGTTAAATACGAAGTTGAATATTATACTAAGTTAAGCTTTGCCTTGGCGGGCTTGGTTATGAGTTTGTTGGCGCTGCCATTTTGTGTAGGTCAAGCCCGCAGCTCGAGTATGGTTAAAAATATCAGCATCACGCTGGGATTGGTTATGGGATATTGGGTCTTGCATAGTTCGGCTCAGACCCTGGGTCAGCATGGCACATTGCCTCCCTTTGTCAGCGCCTGGATTGCTAATATTTTAATGGGAACTCTGGGGGTTTTCTTGTTGTTGCGTTTGCGCCGATAGGCTATAACCGAGGCATGGCAAAACTTGAAATTTTAACTTATCCAAATCCTATTTTACGTGAAGTTTCTTTACCGGTCGAAAAATTTACACCGCAATTAAAAACCTTGATCAGCGATATGTTGGAAACAATGTATGATGCGAACGGAATTGGTTTAGCCGCCCCTCAGGTGGGTGAATTAATTCAGTTACTGGTGATTGATACACGCCCTCAGGATGAAAAAAAACGTCGTTATAATTACGATGAAATGACAGAACTTGAAAAACAAGTTTCGCAACCCTTGGTATTGATCAATCCACAAATCGTCAAAGGTTACGGCAAGACCACTTTTGATGAGGGCTGTTTATCAGTACCTAGTTTTTTTGATACAGTGGAACGCTTTGAAAAAATCGATGTCAAAGCCCAAGATGCGGATGGCAAAGAATTTACTTTTACAGTCGATGGCTTGTTATCTATTTGTATTCAACATGAAATGGATCATTTACAAGGAACTTTGTTTATTGATCACCTGAGCTTTTTGAAAAGTAACAAAATTAAAAATCAAATCAAAAAAAATGGTTATCCAAAACCAGAATCTGCGGATTCAAAAAAATCCAAGAAAGAAAAGGAAAAGGTTTAATCACTGTGAGTGTGATCAGAGTTTGTTTTTTAGGAACTCCACCTTTTGCAGCTGAGCATTTAGCGGCTCTTTTAAAAGACGAACATTATCAAGTGGTCGGAGTTGTGACCCAGCCGGATCGGCCTGCAGGGCGCAAAATGCAATTAACACCATCGCCGGTCAAAGTCTTGGCGGAGCAGCATCAGATTCCTGTTTTGACCCCTGAAAATTTGCGCAAAGAACCCCAAGTCCTAGAAACGATTCAAGCATGGAAAGCCGAAGTCGCAGTGGTTGTCGCCTTTGGACAAATATTACCGCAATCTTTTTTAGATAGTTTTGAATTTGGGGCAGTCAACGTTCATGGTAGTTTGTTGCCTTTATACAGGGGAGCCGCACCAATACAAAGATCGCTTGAAAATGGTGACACAGTGACAGGTGTCAGTTTACAGAAAATGGTTTTTAAATTAGACGCAGGGCCAGTAATTGGCGAAAGAAAAATTCAACTGGATCCAGACATCAATGCCACTGAATTATATTCCAAACTGTCTGTGTTAGGCCAAGAATTATTAAAAGTTGAATTGATGGATTATATTCGTGGAAATTTGGCACCAGTACCACAGGATGAATCCAAAGTGACTGTTGCGCACAAAATCGCCAAGGAAGAATCTTTAATTAATTGGAATGAATCCGCTGTGAAAATTCACAACAAAGTTCGTGGTTTTTCAATGGGACCGGGTACGTATATTTTGTTTCAAGGAAAACGCCTCAAGATTCATAAAACCAAAGTGATGTCAGACAAAGGCGAGGCTGGAAAAATCATTTCAGTTTCAGATTCTGAATTAGTCATTGCTTGTCGGGAAAATTCGATTTCATTATTAGAAGTTCAGCCCGAATCAAAACCTAGAATGAAAATCCAAGATTATTTAAAATCTGTTCAGCTAAAAAAAGGGGATTCTTTTTTATGAGCCCAAATCAAAAAAAATGGATTGCTCCCAGTATTTTATCAGCGGATTTTGCCAAACTGGGTGAAGAGGTCATCCAAGTTTCAACCGCAGGTGCGGAATTGATTCATGTCGATGTGATGGACGGTCACTTTGTACCTAATTTGACAATTGGAATGACTGTCGTGAAATCGTTAAAGCCCGTCAGTCCCAAACCACTGGATGTGCATTTGATGATTGAAAAGCCTGAAAAATATATTGCTGAATTTATTAAAGCGGGCAGCGATTACTTAACGTTACATGTGGAATCGACGTCTCAGATGAAACAAAATTTACAAATGATTCGTGAATTGGGTTGCAAGCCGGGGATTACACTGCGTCCAAAAACCAGTATCGAAGAAATTAAGCCTTATCTGTTGTTAGTTGATTTAGTTTTAGTGATGACGGTCGAGCCGGGTTTTGGTGGACAAAGTTTTATGCACGATCAAGTGGCTAAGATTTCACAATTAAAGCAATGGCGCGAGCAAGGATTCGGAAATTATTTGATCGAAGTCGATGGTGGAGTGGATTCAACGACGGCTCCGATTTGTTGGCAGGCCGGAGCGGATGTGTTGGTAGCCGGAAGCGCTGTTTTCAAAGGCGAAAAAACAGTTGAAAATTACGCCGCAAAGATTTCAGCATTGCGATAAAATTATTTTGATCAAAAACTAAGCACATAGATGTCTACAAAATATTGCCATTTTTGGCTTGGGCGGCTAGTTTGAACGACTATGAAAAAATTTATTTTGGATGGTCAATCGATCACGATGAATTCCCTTTGGGAAATGGTTCACACGGACGCTGGGTTTGAACTGGCAGAGTCTGCAAAAAAAGAAATTCAAAAATCACGTTCTTATATCGAAGGCCGTATTCAAAACGGAGAAGTGATGTATGGAGTGAACACAGGCTTTGGAGCCTTTTCATCAGTCCGCATTTCTGATTCTGAAATTGAACAATTACAAAGAAATTTAATTCGTTCGCATTCGATGGGTATTGGCGAACCGTTTACTAAAAAACAAGCCAAAGCCATGATGATTTTGCGCGCGAACACATTGGCCCGTGGTCATAGTGGTGTTCGTGTGGATGTTATTCAGAAAATTTTAGAATTTTTAAATAATGATTTAATTCCTGTTATTCCTCAGCAAGGAAGTGTAGGGGCCAGTGGTGATTTGGCTCCGTTGTCCCATTTAGCATTAGCTTTGATTGGTGAAGGAGAAGTTTTTTCCGCATCTGAACAGCCAACGCATGTTTCGACAGAATTGATTAAAAAATCGGTCGAGCCACTTGAACTGAAAGCCAAAGAGGGCTTGTCGTTGATCAACGGATGTCAGGTGATGACAGCCGTGGGTTTGTTAGCCCTGTATGAAGCGACTCAATTGTTAAAATTATCAGATATTTGTGGAGCGACTTCATTGGAAGGTTTGCGTGGATCGAGAAAGCCATTTGATCCTTTAATTGCGGCCACACGACCGCATTCAGGAGAATCGAAAACAGCTGGAAACTTAATGAAGGTGATGGGCGAGAAATCAGAGATTTCTGAAAGTCATGCGGTGAACGATCCTCGTGTTCAAGATGCCTATTCACTTCGTTGTATGCCAGCCGTTCATGGCGCTGCCAAAATGGCGATCGAATATTGTATCAAGGTTTTGGAAACAGAAGCTAATTCAAGCACAGACAATCCGCTGGTTTTTGCCGATGCGGGAAAAATTTTATCTTGCGGTAATTTTCATGGAATGCCTGTGGCGCATGCGATGGATTTTGCGGGCATTGCGATTTCTTCTCTGGCGAGTATTTCGCACGAGCGAATTTCAAAATTTATATCGACACAGATGAGTGAGTTGCCGCCATTTTTAGCGGTCAGTGGTGGGCTGAATTCAGGTCACATGATAGTTCAAGTTGCCAGCGCCAGCTTGGTCAGTGAAAATAAAGTATTGGCTCATCCGGCCAGTGTGGATTCAATGCCGACATCAGCAGAAAAAGAAGACCATGTTTCGATGGGCACAATTGCAGCGCGAAAATTTTCTAATATCGTTAAGAATGCACAAAATGTTTTTGCGATGGAAATTCTGAGTTCGACTCAGGCGTTGGACATGATTGCTCCACTCAAGCCCGCAGCCGGCGTTAAAGCATTGCATGAATTTGTTAGAAAACATGTTCCATTTGCTAAAGAGGATCGTATTTTTGCAACGGATGTAAAAATGATTTTGGGATTGATTCAAAATCAAAGTTTAGTTCAGCACGTTGAAAAAACTGTTGGAGAGCTTCAAGTTTAATTGATTTCGAGCAGCGGAGGATCTTCCGCTGCTGCCTTCTGATTTAAGAATATTAACGGGCAGGAACGAAAACCATTTCTTGGCCATCAGCGATCAGCACTAAACAGCTTCCTTTGAAATAGTAAACAGCATTTTCTTGTTTGATAGAGGCTGTGCAAGTATCGCCTTCTTGGTTTTTACTTGTGATTTCAACACTTGAAAAAATATTTAAGTTTGTATTCGTGTAGTTAGATGGGCTAGTGACAGAAGCCGTTAAGACGCGATCTTTGATGTAGCAAATATTAGTTATTGTTGTTCTGTCTTGGCGAATATCAACCCACATTTTAAATTTGAAAAAATTGTCTTTAGATTTAAGATTTTTCTCCCAGCGGCTTTCAATGGCATTTGAGTTTGAAATTCCATCATTAACTTGGCAGCGGCTTGTGTCAGTCACGTCGATGATTGTGCCATCTTGTTCGCGGACATCATTGTTACCAGATTGACTGCTGCTTGAAGGTTGACAGCCTAGAAGTAAGATTGAACTCAGTGCTATTGCTAAAAATGCTTTCATTTTGTCTCCTGATTGATTTATAAAGATCATAGCCTGACACCTTTTTGTGTCAAAAAAAATGATTCCTCAGTGTTCCGTTGACTGATGCGTAAATATCAATAAATATTCCTGTGTAATAAATGTTTGTTAATTAAGCAAAGCAGTTCATAATTGCAGATCGAAGGGAAATTCTATGAAAAATTCTCAATCACAATCGCGCGAAGTGAAAGCGCCAACAGGAACAAAATTAACATGTAAAGGTTGGCTCCAAGAAGCTGCCTATCGAATGATTCAAAATAATTTAGATCCAATGGTTGCTGAAAATCCCAAAGATCTTGTGGTTTACGGCGGAATTGGCAAAGCCGCACGAAATTGGGAAAGCTTTGATAAAATTTTAGAAGCTCTTAAAAATTTAGAAAATGATGAAACGCTTTTGGTTCAATCTGGAAAACCGATTGGTATTTTAAAAACGCACGAAGATGCGCCCCGAGTTTTAATTGCCAACTCAAACTTGGTGCCCAAGTGGGCCAACTGGGAACACTTCCATGAATTGGATCAAAAAGGTTTGATGATGTATGGTCAAATGACAGCGGGATCTTGGATTTACATCGGTACACAAGGAATCATTCAAGGGACTTACGAAACATTTGTTGAATGCGGTCGTCAGCATTTTGGTGGTGATTTGTCTGGTAAAATTATTTTTACAGCAGGTCTTGGTGGCATGGGCGGAGCCCAGCCATTAGCGGGTGTGTTTGCCGGAGCCACAGTGTTAGCAGTGGAAATTGATCCTGAAAGTATTCAAAAAAGATTACGTACAAAATATGTCGATGAAATGACAACGGATATTGACGATGCGATTGCGCGTGTAAAAAAATATGCGGCTAACAAAGAAGCAAAGTCAGTCGCCCTTTTAGGGAATGCAGCGACCGTTGTTCAAGAATTATTAAAACGAAATTTTTTACCAGAAATCGTCACCGATCAGACATCGGCGCATGATCCATTAGTTGGATATATCCCAGAAGGTTATACAGTCGAAACAGCAGCCACATTCAGAAAAGAAAATCAAAAAGCTTATTTAGAAGCGGCCTACAAAGCGATGGCGAAACATGTTCAGGGTATGCTTGAGTGGAAAAAACGAGGAGCGATTGTATTTGACTACGGAAATAATTTACGTGCACGCGCTCAAGAAGCGGGTATCGCAAACGCTTTCGATTATCCGGGTTTTGTTCCAGCGTATATTCGTCCATTATTTTGCAAAGGCAGTGGTCCTTTTAGATGGGTCGCTTTATCCGGAGATCCAGCAGATATTCATGTGACAGATGCAGCGATCAAAGAATTATTTCCTGATAAAAAAGATTTGCATCGTTGGCTGAATATGGCCTCGGAAAGAATTGCTTTTCAAGGTTTACCAGCACGTATTTGTTGGTTGGAATACGGCGAGCGTGCAAAAGCCGGATTATTATTAAATCGTTTAGTCAAAGAGGGAAAAGTGAAAGCTCCGATCGTGATTGGGCGTGATCACTTAGACTGCGGATCAGTGGCCAGCCCAAATCGTGAAACCGAAGCCATGAAAGATGGCAGTGATGCGGTCAGTGATTGGCCGATGTTATCGGCGATGGCATTAGTCGCCAGCGGTTCAACATGGGTTTCTTTGCACCATGGTGGCGGTGTGGGTATGGGTTATTCACAACACAGCGGACAAGTCATTGTCGCAGATGGAACAGAAGCAGCCGCTCGTCGTATCGAGCGCGCTTTGACGACAGATCCTGCGATGGGAGTTTTCCGTCACTTGGATGCGGGTTATGAATTAGCTCGACAAACGGCTGTAGAACGTAAAGTTAAAAGCTGCTGGGTCTAGCTTTTTAGATCCCGAAATGTTTTAGTTTTTACTTGAATTGACAGAAAAAGCTGGAACTAGACCATTGTCTTCTCGAAAAAAGTCCCCTTTTTGACGATAAAAAGATGTCATAAGGGGATTGAAATGTCCGGATTATTTAGATCACCATTTTATTTTTTGTTTGTCGCTTCGATTGGATTTTCTTCGTGGGCTCTGACTTTTAAATCAGGAATGCCAGATAGCGTATCGGCACAACAAACAAATCAAGAATCACATTTCTCGTCAACGGCCATGCCCAACCCAGAATTATACTCGGCGGATATGTCTGGCGCAGATCAAATTATTTCAGATGAAGAGCTTTTAAAAGAACTTGAATTGTCAGAAACTGAGTGGACTCAAAAATCCGAAGAGCCTTTTTCAACAAGTCCAGCTCAAGTCGAAGAATACGAATTGAATTATATCGATAGTTACGATCATTCTGTGATGCCCAATGATTACATGCAAATTGCAACAACAGAGCCTAAAATTCAATTCGAAGAGGCCAAGTCTTGTGCTGCTGGAAAATTGGCCGTAGAAAATATCATTAATAAAAGCAAAGATTTAACAGATTGGATTAAAGAGCGTCCTGAAAATTCAAAACTGTCAGTTAAATGTTTAACTCATGTGATGAATCAATTTAACTTAGCTCCGAAATCATTAGCGAAATGTCCAAGCGGTCCTAAATCGATGCCTCAGCGAGGCGGATCAAAACCGTGCGTGACAAAATCGATTGTGAATGTGACTTATAATGCTTATATGGATGTGACAGAATGTTTAGGTATTAATCCGAAAAGTTTATTGCCTAAATTATCCAACGAAAGTGGTTTTTTAATTAATACCCTCGGTTATGGATTAGACGCGGGTGTAGGTCAGTTAACAGGTGTTGCGATCGAAGAAACAAATAAATATTTTGATCGTTATTTGAATGAAATGGCACAATCTGACAAGCCGGCTTGTCAACGCCTTATGAAGAGTAAAAATTTATTAACTAAAGTCAGTGACCAAGCCAATCAACGTTGTGGTTTGATCGCTCCGCCAGAAAATCCCATCAAAAACATCGTATACATGGCTATGTTGAATCGATTAAATTTGGAAAATACTAAAAAGAAATTCGAAAATAATGATATCGAAGGAAAGCTTAAAAAATTGGGGCTTGAAAATGTGGACATGTCCCAACTGATTGAAATCGTTGCGCTGGCAGGATACAATGCAGGCCCAGGTACATCGTTTAATGCCTTGAACGAATATCTGGACAAAAGAATCAAAGCCAAAAAGAAACTGACTGCGGATGATTTTGATTTTCATAATCCCAAAACAGCCAAAGATATCGATGGCCAAGAAAAATCAGTCACGCAGATTGCGCGATTATATGTGAATTCACCCTATATTAAAAAAGGCGACACTGAGACAAAAATCAAAATCCAGCGTGCGAAATTATTACCAGAAAAAATTCGCAACGCGTATTTGCTGACATTTCCTGAGTTTATGATTTACAGCCAAAATAATTTTGATGAATCGCAAAAAGTGGTGACGAAAAATTATAAAACGATTGGGGCTCCGGGATATCTGAGTTTCTTGGCAGCCAAAGACAAAGCTTTGCGTGAAACATTTGCCGAAGCTGGGGCCGATCCATTTTTCTGTTCGAACCCCAAGTTTCTAAAAATAAAATAAT
>Ga0255182_1001461_pt1 | contig 12228 bp, 10 predicted proteins | sample Atl_UVDOM_RepA_8_FD_188420 | JGI IMG/M metagenome (GOLD analysis project Ga0255182, IMG submission 188420) | Freshwater microbial communities from Altamaha River, Georgia, United States - Atl_UVDOM_RepA_8d | ecosystem: Environmental > Aquatic > Freshwater > River | place: USA: Georgia... | reverse complement strand
TTTTTTGTGCCGATGAAGGTCACGATGTTGGTGGCATTCTTGATTGCACTTCCCATCGTTCTCTACCAAATGTGGGCATTTATTGCCCCAGGGCTCTATACGCACGAGAGAAAATTAGTCCTCCCACTTGTAGTAAGCAGTTACTCACTATTTTTAGTAGGGATGTCCTTTGCCTATTTCTTGGTCTTTCCAACCGTCTTTCAGTTCATGGCGAGCTACAACGCCCCCTTAGGTGCCGATATGTCGACTGACATTGACAAGTACTTGAGCTTTGCGATGTCCACCTTTTTGGCCTTTGGGATCACATTTGAGGTTCCCGTGGTCGTCGTCGTTCTCGTCAAAATGGGGATTGTCAGTATCGAAAAACTAAGGGAAATTCGGCCCTATGTGATCGTTGGGGCATTTGTAATCGCGGCAATTGTCACCCCGCCGGATGTGTTATCCCAACTCTTGCTCGCCATTCCAATGTGCCTTTTGTACGAACTTGGGCTTTTGATTGCTCGTTTTTACCTACCCAAAACGCAATCTGCAGAAGAAAAATCAGAATAATTCTTTAAGTAATTGATTTATAAACATTAAATCATAGAAAAATCCCTGTTGCACCAATACAACGAATAGCCATAAAAAAGCCCAAAAAGGCTGTATTTACATACAAAAACCGGATAATTCATAAGTCCTGAAGAAATTCAGGCATTTCTTAATTTATGGAGATTTAAACAATGAAAAAATCACTATTTGCGATCGCCGCAGTCGGTGCGTTTGCTGGTGCTGCACAAGCCCAGTCGAGCGTAACCGTATACGGTATTTTGGATGTTGGCTTTCAAGGAAGAACAGCCAGAATGTCAGGTACTGAAGTTCCATCTGCAGTAAAAACCAACACAACCGCCTTCTCGGGTCAGGGCGCTGAAAGTACTAGCCGTTTAGGCTTCCGTGGTAATGAAGACCTTGGCGGTGGCACAAGGGCTTTTTTCACAGCTGAGTTTGACCTAGCTCCAACTGATTACAACCTTTCGGGTAACACTCAAGATGGAGTTTTCAATCGTCAAACGTTTGTTGGAATCGGGCAAAAGGGTATTGGTCAGGCAGCAATCGGAACGCAATATACCCCAGTACACGTAGCCGTTGGAAGGACAGACCCCGGACAAGCAAATAACATGCAAGGTAATTTAGTTTACGCAGTTAATAGTTCGACTGGCGGTACCGAAAGCACAATTCCAAGTTACTCAGTACGTTATAACAATGCACTCACCCTGCAAACAGAGAGAATTTCAGGTTTTGTACTCTCCGCAATTTACAACAACAATAACAGCAATGCGAATAACCCAGCTACATTACAAACCGTTACAAACAATCAGGCATATGGCCTTGGTTTAAATTTTGTTTGGAATAAGCTAAATATTGACGTTGCAACAAATCAATCTCGCCAACAAGCTATTTCAGGGTCAGCAGTTCAGACAGCCTCCGGCCCATCAGCCGCGGTAAGAAATTCTGCAGTGCCAAACTTGCTTGGAAACAATGTGAACTGGAGTCAAAATTATGTTGCAGCAACATATGATTTTGGTATTTTCACAGCATATGCTCAATATTTATCTACCAACATGACTTCCAATGCTAATAATCAAGCATATATTCAGCGCAACGTAAGCCAAATTGGTATTCGTGGCTACGTAACAAAAACAGTTGAGGCCTGGGCGTCTGGTGGTATGGGCAGACTTTCAGCTGGCGGTTTAAGCACATTCGCAGCCAACTCAGCCACTGGTGGTGCAAGCTCCCAGAATGCTTTAGCTACAACAACTCGGACAACATCCGATTTGAATGGATATCAGCTTGGAGCTAATTACTGGTTAAGCAAGAGAACAAATATGTATGCAATCTATGGTCAGAGTACACGTTCACAGTCGGCTCAAATTTCAGCAGCTGGAACAAGTAGCTATGGCTTAGGTGTGCGCCACACATTCTAATTATTCAATAATTAGTTAGCATCTCTTAAACCCATCACATGTGAATGTGATGGGTTTTTTTATTAATGAAAATAAACAAAAACATTACAGGTAAAAATTGATCAAAGAAGAATTAAACATAGTAATAGTATGCGGAACAAGAAAATCAGAAAATGATTTTTATGAAAAAACCGCAACTGGTAAATCACTAAAATCAACTTCAGAAATTACAAAAAACAAAATAATTTTATATCCTGAAAATACAAAAGGGTTAAGTGAGATTTATAACGACGCAATTCAAATAACTAAAAATGAAGAATCAATTCTAGTATTTATGCACGACGATATTTGGATTACGGATTTTTTTTACAAAGCTAGAATTCAAAAAGCATTAGAAAAATTTGATATCGCAGGTGTTGTGGGATGTATTGCAAGAACTAAAAAACAACCATCATGGTGCCATATGTATTACAACCCCGAAAGTCAAAAATTCATACAACACAATATCAGTAACTTGAGTGGATCAATAGGGCATGGAAAAAAATATCCAGAAAAAATAGACTATTTTGGGCCAACAATGAAAGAATGCAATTTAGTAGATGGGGTAATTATCGCAGCAAAGAGCAAAAAATTAATAGAAACAAACACATATTTTGACAATCAATTTAAATTTCATTTTTATGACTTGGATTTTTGCAGAACAGCAGAAAGAAATAAACTAAAAATTGGAACAATGGATGTCTCAATAATCCACGAATCGTATGGAGGATTTCAAACAGAAGAATGGAGAGAGGCTTACAACAAATATATGAGTAAATGGAAAGAATAAATTAAGTAAAAATCACATCAGGATTGAGACCATTTTTTCTACGGGAGTGAGCAGAAATTAATGCCGCTTCAAAATTAGTAGCATATTTTTTACCATTAAATAGATCTGTAGATTCTAAATTAGAGGTCAACCGCGTTTTGATAGCGTTAAATAAATTGGGATCATTGGAAAGTTCAACCGCACATTTGACATAATCAGTATCTGAATAAGTAATTAATTCAGTCAAGTTTAATGAATTTAGTAAGCTTGCACACATTCGTGAGGCAAATGACCTACCGCAGAGAGTGAGTATGGGGAGGTTTGAAAATAGAGCATCACTAGCGGTAGTGCCACCATTGAATGGAAATGTATCAAGGAATAAATCAGCAAATTTAAAGCGCTCAAGATACTCTGGATAAGACACTCTAGGTGCAAAAAATATACGATTAGAGGAAATAAATCTGGATTTCATTTCGGATAATATATTATCCCTTGTAATATCGCTATCAGCATAAATCCAGAGCACAGAATTCAAACTTTGTGAAAGAATTTCCGACCAAAGATTAAATAACCTAGGATTAAATTTAAAAGAATTATTAAAGCAACAAAAAACAAAAGAATCTTTAGGTAATCCATAAAATTCACGTGATTTCATGGACGAAGTAGGAAAATCTCGATACGAATCATTTGGCTGAAAACATAGAGGAAGATATAAAGGCTTTTCAGAATAATCATTAATAAGATGATCAGGAATTACAAAGCGATCAGCGACAATATAATCCATAAAATTACAACCCATAGATCCAGGGTAACCAATAAAATTAATTTGGATGGGAGCACACCGATGCGAAAATATAAAAGAACGTGAATTTTGAGTAAATCCAGCTAAATCGATAGCAATATCAATATTAAATGAACGTATAAAGCCCAATAAATCATAATTAGAGAAATGTGAGACATTAAAAAAATTAGATCCAAATGCCTTTGCAATTCGAAAATATTTAGAATCTTCAGTTGTATTTCCAAAATAAAAACCGAATATTTCAAATTTATCTAAATCATGTGATTCAAAAAGTTCAGCGGTAAGGTTTGATACAGCATGATTATTAAAATCAGGAGAAAAATACGCCAACCTTATACGATCACTATGGACATTTGAAGAATCAGTAACAATAGGAGGTGTAGTAAAAAATGAGAGAGCATAAGTCTTTGCACATTTACTTTGAAGGCCTAAATCATCAGTCATTCCAAGAAAAGCAAATGGTTGAATAGTGGGTCGCTGTAAATCAACATTTATGCAGCACAAATTAAATAACTCATCAAATGAAGACCAATCGCAAACTTTCATTTTCTGGTGCAATAAAGTACCCGCTACAAAATTAAGATTTGGATCAAGATTAAAGGCTAATTTATAACTATCTAAAGATTCATGAAACATACCAATTTCATTAAATAAATCTCCCCTTAGTAACAAAACTTCTGCAGAGTCGGGATCAATGGAAAGAGCATTGTTAAAGCACTCCAATGACCTTGTGTAGTCACGTAAAATAAAATACGAATTCGCCCTGTGAAAAAAGACATCAAAATCAGAGGAGTGATAATTAGATGCAAGATCAAAACACAGAAGTGCATCAGAAGGACAATTTAATGAATTTAAAATTTTTCCTTTTAAGAGAAATACATCATCAAAAGACTCATTTAAAGAAATTAGAGAATTGACAGCTACTAAGGCTTCATCAAATTGATGTAAGGAAAAAAGAGCAGAAGAAAGATTAAAGAGCGCCTCAGGATAATCTGATTTAAGTTTTAATGAGTGATGAAAATATTTAACAGCACTAGATAAATCATTAAGTTTTGCAAAACAAATACCCATATTTAAAAATAATTCTGGAAATTTACTGTTAAGCTCATATGCTAACTTATAATGCTTAATTGCAAGATCATAATGGCTAAGGTTACGATAAACATTACCAACATTAAATTGCAAAAAATAATTTTTTGAATTGATTTTTAAGGCTTTAAGAAAATACTTTAATGCAGATTCCTCATCGTTTTTTAGGCCGAGAACAACCCCGATCATTTGTAACGCATCATAATGATTTGGATTAATCTTTAAAGATTCTTTGAGAAAGTAAAGGGCAGTGTCAAGTTTATTCGAATTGAAATTTAAAGCTGCTTGCTGAATTAAATAATCAGTGCGTTGATTCATAATGAATAAAATACAGATATATCAAATATATTATGATGACCTGTCAAGAAATCAGGTGGAAAAAGAATTTATAGGATTAGATAATACCAGCAATCAGAGATCGGACTGGTACGAATTCTGGCCAATATTAAACTTTCTCAGGAAAAATAAAATAGAGAATGACATATGGTATGGCTTTCTCTCACCAAAGTTTAGAGTTAAAACTGGCGTCAGTGCAAAGTTATTAACAAATATAATTAAGGACCATGGTGATAGGGCCGATGTAATAATAATTTCACCAGGATGGGATCAATTAGCATACTTTAAAAATACCTTTGAACAAGCGGAGTATTGGCACCCAGGTATTGAAGAGCTAACAAGTGTATTTTTAGAGAAAGTAAAACTAAATATAAATTTAAAAGAATTCATAACAGATTCATCCAATTCAGGGTTTTCAAACTAATTAATTGCAAAAGGAAAATATTGGCAAAATTGGTTAAATTTATCCGAACACTTTTTTTATATTGCAGAAAATAATGAACAATTTAAAATAATTACAACATATGGGTCGGAAAATAAACTTGTACCAATGAAAACATTTATTCAAGAAAGGCTTAGCTCAATAATTTTAAATTTAGAAGAATACAAAATAATAACTTATGATCAAAGTACAAGCATGCCAATTTTTGAAAAGATGTTTGAAAATAACATTGAAACTAGAAAATTACTTATAACATGCGACTTAATGAAAAAATATTATCGAATGAGCAATGATAATAAATATCTAGACATGTATTGGGAGGTGAGAAGTAAAATAAAATTAAAGAAATTAACTAATTAAATAAAGAATTATTTAGATCGTTAAATAAATTGCTATAAATTTCTTTATATATACACTCGAGATTATTAGCGTAAAGCTCTGTGTTAAATAATGGGTAATTATTAATATTTAACCTTAGTTTATTTTTGATCTCAACTAATGCAGAGCGATCATTGTATAATTTAATCGCAAGATTCTCGTAATCAACGAGTGAACAGGTTATTAAACAATCTAGTCCTGTAGCCTTTAACAAACTAGAGGCAACTCTGCTCTGAAAAGACTTTCCTTGAAGAGTAATTAATGGTAATCCAGCCCATAAAGCATCGCTAGCAGTAGTATGAGCATTGTAGGGAAATGTATCTAGAAAGACATCAGCAAGAGAGTGTCTATTTAAATGTAGGTCAAGCGGTAGAGGATCAGAAAAAAATAATCGTCTTGAATCTAATCCGAGAGAAGACGCATATTTTTTTAGATTAACTTCGCTAAGTTGATTGTCTCTCAAAAGCCACAATATGCTGTCATTTGTTTGTACTAAGATTTTAGCCCAACTAGTAAATATTTCAGATGTAATTTTATTGCAGTTGTTAAAACAACAATAAATAAATTTATTCTCTGGTAAATTAAAGTCATTCCGTGTGTAATTTTTTTTGGATATATTTTTTTTTCGGTCATTGGGTTGATAAGAATTTGGTAGAAAAATAATCTTTTCTGTATAAAATTTTTTATCTTTGTCTGAAATTAGATAATTATCAGCAATAATGTAATCATAATTTTTTGAGCCTAAGGTGCCGGGATATCCTAAGTAGTTGATATGTACAGGCGCAATTCTTCTGGAAAATATAGAAGGCCTTGAATTTTGTGTATAACCTTTAAGATCAATAGCAATATCAATATTTAATTCATCGGTGATATTATAAATTTCATTATCAGATAAATTTGTAATATCAATAAACCTTGCAAATGCTTTTAATAACCTTAATTGCATTTCATCATGCGTAATTGGACCAAAGGAAAAAGCAATAACTTCAAATTTAGACTTATCATGTAATTCAATTAGCTCCGAAATTAAGTAACTTGTAGCATGATTATGAAAATCAGATGAAAAATATGCAATTTTTATTTTTTTATTTAATGTAATATTTTTTTTATACGTGGAGATTCTCTTATCAGAAATATCTCTAGAATATATATGTGAAGCTAATTTATGAATTTTCGGACAATCTAATAGTAACAACAAACTAAATGGCATTATTGTTTTTTCTCTCGCTTTGATTTTTTTAATGATATTGTTCAAATCAGATGAAAAATTTTGCCAATCACATATTTGCATTTTTGTATGAAGTAAAATACCATCTATCCAATTAAGATTTGGATTTAATTCTTTTGCTGTTTTATAGTTAAATATTGCCCGTTGATAATCTTTCAATTCATGATAAATATTTCCAAGATTAAGCCATGCCTCGGCATAATCCGGCTTAAGGTAAATACATTTCTTGAAATAATTAATAGCTTGTTCAAAATCTTTCAAATCAAAATAAATATTTCCTAGGCTTAGGCAAGCCTCCGTATAGTTTTCATTAATAACTAGCGCATTCTTAAAAGAGTCAAGTGCGGCTACTAATTTTCTGTTTTTGTATAGTGCAAGTCCTTTATTGTAGTAAGCCTCTTGGTATCTATGATTTAATTTGATCGCAATATCATAGCTTTGGATTGCATTTTGAAATTGGTTTATATTGTTTAGGGCAACTCCATTATTCAGCCAAGCCTCAGAAAAATTTGAAATTAACTGTTTATGTTGCTGAAATAATTCAGTTGATAGTTTAAATTCTTTTAATTCATTTAAAGTGGCTAATTTATTAATTAGAGAGGCAGGTTCATAGGGTTTAATTCTTAATGCTTCATTAAAAAATTTAAGAGCATCTTTGTGATTGCTTTTTATAGCATGAATTAATCCAATATTGTAAGGTATCTTGTCATCATCTCTAAAATGATCATTTAATTTTTTAAATATTAATAGTGCAATATCAAACTTTTCTTCTTTTGCTAAGCGTATTCCAATATCAATAAATTTATCTTTGCAATTAATATTTGCGGTAATGATAGTATTGATTAAAAAATTAAGCTCTTCTAGTTTATTTTGATCAATTAGTTGATTTATTTTTAATAAATTGTCAGAAAAAGCCATTTTTATTTTGTTTTAAGGAGATCTCTAATTTCCCTAAGCAGGGTAATGTTTTCTGGGGTCTGGGCTACTAGCGCTACATCTTCATTCCTAATTCTGTTGATAATCTTAATCATCTGAAATATAACAAATGCAAGCAGCATGAAATTGATTGATATTGTCAGGAAATTACCATAGGCAAAAATGGGAATCCCTGCCTTTTTGAGGGCATCAAAAGTTCTTGGGAGGTTCTCAGGTACAGTACCAAGCACAATAAAGAGGTTGGTAAAGTCGATTCTGCCCCCCAGAAGGGTGGAAATTAGGGGCATCACAATGTCATTGACTAAGGAATCAACGATTTTACCAAAGGCCCCCCCAATGATGACGCCGACTGCTAGGTCAATTACATTGCCTCGGACTGCAAAAGCTTTAAATTCTTTCATCATTTTGGTTGCCACGGTCTTCTCCTGGTATTTCCGTAGGTTAAGTCATTTTTAGCCGAAATTAAGCGGGTATTTAGCTTTTTACCTTAAAATAAAGGGTTATTGCAATTCACCCTTTAGAACCCTTATTTGACATAGGCACAAGGATAGATCGTACATGAGTGATACCCCAAAAATGGATAAAGACCGCCGGACTTGGCTGATAGCAACTTCCGCTGTAGGTGGTTGCGGTGCTGCAGCAGTTGCCTACCCATTTCTAGACAGTTTTCAACCCTCAGAACGCGCTAAAGCCGCTGGAGCCCCGGTTGAGGTTGATATCTCTGGAATGAAGCCCGATGAAATTCGTACGGTTGAGTGGCGCGGCAAGCCAGTTTGGATTTTGCGTCGTACCCCAGAGCAAGTGGCTCAACTGCCCAAATTAGATGGTGAGCTGGCTGACCCCAAATCCTTGAGAGATCCTGCTGCTTTGACACCTCCGTATGCCCGTAATGATCACCGCTCGATCAAACCTGAGTATTTGGTGGCCGTTGGTATTTGTTCGCATTTGGGTTGCTCACCAACAGCAAAATTACAATCAGGTCCTCAACCATCGTTGCCCAATGATTGGCCAGGTGGTTTTTTATGTCCCTGCCATGGCTCTACCTTTGATTTAGCTGGCCGTGTGTATAAGAATAAACCAGCTCCAGATAACTTAGAAGTACCACCTCATATGTATTTAAGTGATACCAAGATTTTGATCGGTGAGGATAAAAAGTCGTAATTTGTTTATTCAATTATTAGTTATTGATTTAGGAAACTGACCATGGCATTCCAAGAAATTAAAGTCCCTGATAACGCCACTGTTGCCCAAAAAGGCCTGGCGTGGGTGGATTCACGCTTTCCATTGAGTAAGCTCTTCAAAGAGCATATGAGTGAGTACTATGCTCCCAAGAACTTTAACTTCTGGTATTTCTTTGGCTCCTTAGCCATTGTGGTGTTGGTGATCCAAATCGTGACCGGTATTTTCCTTGTCATGAACTACAAACCGGATGCCATGAAAGCATTTGACTCGGTGGAGTACATCATGCGTGAAGTGCCTTGGGGCTGGCTGATCCGATATATGCACTCCACTGGAGCTTCGATGTTCTTTGTGGTGGTCTATTTGCACATGTTCCGCGGCTTGATTTATGGTTCCTATCAAAAACCACGTGAGCTCATTTGGATCTTTGGCTGCACGATTTTCTTACTACTCATGGCCGAAGCTTTCCTGGGATATCTCTTACCCTGGGGCCAAATGTCCTACTGGGGCGCTCAGGTGATTATTAATCTCTTTGCTGCCATTCCTTTAATTGGTCCAGACTTAGCTTTGTGGCTCCGCGGTGATTATGTGGTGGGCGATGCAACTTTGAATCGCTTTTTCTCCTTGCACGTCATTGCCTTGCCATTGGTCTTAGTTGGTTTAGTCGCCGCCCATATCATTGCTTTGCATGAAGTGGGCTCCAATAATCCAGATGGCATTGATATTAAAAACAACTTAGATGCCTCTGGTAAGCCAGTTGATGGTATTCCGTTCCACCCTTACTACTCCGTGCATGACATCATGGGTCTGGGTGTGTTCCTCATGATCTTCGCCGCAATTGTGTTCTTTGCGCCTGAGATGGGCGGCTACTTCTTAGAAGCGAATAACTTTATCCCAGCAGACCCTCTACAAACGCCATCGCATATTGCCCCGGTGTGGTACTTCACACCGTTCTATTCGATGCTGCGTGCGACGACCACTCCGTTCCTAATTCCGTTATGGATTTTGTGTGCGGTGATTTTGGGAATGGTCATCAAGACCAATAAAGACATTCGAGTTAAAGCGGTGTGCGCTGGTATTTTGGCAGCCCTTGCTGTTGGTTTTTATGTGTTCGATGCCAAGTTTTGGGGCGTGGTCATTATGGGCGGCACAGTAGTAATTCTGTTCTTCCTGCCTTGGCTCGATAAATCCCCGGTGCGCTCGATCCGGTATCGCCCTGACTTTCATAAATATATTTACGGCATTTTCATTGTTAGTTTTGTGATCTTGGGTTATCTCGGCATTAATCCACCTTCACCACTCTTCGAGAAGATCTCGCAGATTTGCACGATTTACTACCTGGCATTCTTCTTTGCCATGCCCTGGTGGAGCAAGATGGGTACCTTTAAGCCTGTACCCGATCGCGTGACCTTTGAGGCGCACTAATCCATAAGAACAATAGAAGATATTAGGAATCCAGATGAACCATTCTCTTTATATGATCGGTGCACTTAAGAAGTTCGTTGTTGTGGGCTTAGGTAGTTTTATGATGAACGTCGCATTTGCTGCAGGAGGTGATTTTCCCCTCGATAGTGCACCCAATCGTGTTAACAACAATGCTTCCTTACAAAATGGCGCTAAGATTTTTGTTAATTATTGCTTAGGTTGCCACTCCGCAGTGAACTTGCGTTACAACCGTCTGCGCGATATTGGCTTGAGTGATCAACAGATTAAAGATAACCTGATTTTGGGCGATCAAAAAGTCGGCGATCTGATGACGATTGCCATGTCGTCTAAAGATGCGAAGGCGTGGTTTGGTAAAGTTCCTCCTGATTTATCGGTGGAAGCACGTGCCCGAGGTACTGATTGGCTGTACACCTACTTCCGTACTTACTACAAAGACGAAGAGAGCCCAACTGGGTGGAATAACCTTGTCTACCCCAATGTCGGTATGCCCCATGTGCTGTGGGAGCTCCAAGGCGAGCGTATTGCTAAGTTTGAGGATGTAAAAGATCCCAAAAATCCTGGCAAGACAACTAAAGTCTTCAAAGGGTTTGAGCAAACCACGCCAGGATTAATGAAGCCCCAAGAATATGATGATAATATTGTGGACCTCGTTTCATTTATGTCTTGGATGGCTGAGCCTACTCAGTTACAACGTAAGCGAATTGGTGTCGTTGTCCTTCTGTTCCTCGCAATCTTCACTTTGATTGCTTGGCGCCTGAATAAGGCATATTGGAAAGACATTCGCTAAGCGATAGCTTGGCGTATTTTGATTATTTGATTTGAAGGATATTTGCTTATGATGGTGTTGTACTCGGGTACTAATTGCCCATTCTCACAACGCTGCCGCCTGGTTCTCTTTGAGAAGGGCATGGACTTTGAGATTCGTGATGTCGATCTCTTTAATAAACCAGAAGATATCTCGGTCATGAACCCCTACGGCCAAGTTCCTATTTTGGTTGAGCGTGATCTGATTTTGTATGAGTCCAACATCATTAATGAGTACATTGATGAGCGCTTTCCTCATCCACAGTTAATGCCGCCCGATCCAGTGGCTCGTGCCCGTGCCCGTTTATTTCTGTTTAATTTTGAAAAAGAACTCTTTGTGCATGTGAGTGCACTGGAGAACGAAAAGGGCAAGAGTGCTGAGAAGCTGCATGAGAAAGCTCGCATTGCCATTCGGGATCGTTTGACTCAATTAGCCCCAGTATTTGTGAAAAACAAGTATATGTTGGGTGATGAGTTTTCAATGTTAGATGTGGCAATTGCTCCTCTCTTGTGGCGCTTGGAGCACTATGGTATTGATCTTTCTAGAAATGCTGCCCCACTCTTGAAATATGCTGAGCGCATCTTCAGTCGTCCTGCTTACATTGAGGCTTTGACTCCTTCTGAAAAGGTTATGCGTCGTTAATCGAAGCATTTTTATCGCTAGCTTAAAATAGAGTTATGGCTAGCGAAACCCCAAGTACCAAACCGTATCTTATCCGTGCGCTGCATCAGTGGTGTACGGATTTTGGTTTTACGCCGTTCTTGGCCGTTTTTGTTGATGAACGGGTTGAAGTACCCATGGATTTTGTAAAAAACAACGAGATTGTTCTCAACATTTCT
>Ga0255182_1001458_pt1 | contig 12252 bp, 9 predicted proteins | sample Atl_UVDOM_RepA_8_FD_188420 | JGI IMG/M metagenome (GOLD analysis project Ga0255182, IMG submission 188420) | Freshwater microbial communities from Altamaha River, Georgia, United States - Atl_UVDOM_RepA_8d | ecosystem: Environmental > Aquatic > Freshwater > River | place: USA: Georgia | collected... | reverse complement strand
GTGGACGCGTCGAGCGTCCCGGTCTCCGCGACCGAGCCCAGCATCAGGATGAAGCCGACGAGCGTGCCGAGAAAGCCGACCTTCAGCATCAGGTCGATGTAGAACCAGCCGAATTCATGCGCACCACGCAGGCGGGACGCGTAGGCGTCGAGGAGGTCCGAAGGCGCTTCTCCGCCTGCGGGCTGCATGCGTGCCGCGTGCACGTCGGCGAGGTAATCGACGACGAAACCGGCGGGCAGGCCGGCCGCCGCCGCGCTGTCCCGGTTGTGCAGCGCGGACGGCGGGACGCTTCCCTGCTCGAGCCGGCCGGCCACCGTCACGGCGTGGTTGATTTCACGCGACAGGTACAGCGTCCGCTTGAAGGTGTGCCCGAGCCCGATGGCATACATCAGGATCAGGACGATGCAGATCCGGCTCTGGTCGGCGTCGACCATCAGTTGCACTAGGCCCTGGTCGGTGGTGACGGCCGCACCGAAGATGACGAGGCTGGTGCCGGCGAGCCAGAGCAGCAGCAGCACATGGGGTTCGGCAAGCAGGAAGTTCCAGCGCTGTTTCATCGTGCGATGCCCTCGGTGCAAGCAACCCGGCGAGTATACACGTCACTCATCCTCGAGCACGAAAGCCAGTATTTCGCGCAGGAGGCCGTTCATGCGCACCGCGAAAGCGTTGACGCGAGGGTCGGGGTGGTCCTGCGGCAGCAATACCAGGCTCACGACCGTCCGGCCGTGCTCGCGGTGCACGGTTATCCTGCAGGGCATCTGGGCGACGAAGCCCGGGTCGATCAGCAGGACCTCGCGTGCGTACTCGAGGTTGCAGAAGTGGATGACCTCGACGTCGGGAAAATCGGCGTAGCCGCGCTCGCGCAGGCCCTTGCCGATCGTGTTGCGACCGGTGATACGAAAGTTGCGTTCGGTGATCGCGAAATCGAGTTCGAGGATGACGTCGTCGAAGGACTTGTCGGTGACGCCGCGCTCGATGAGTGCGGTGGACGGGCGGGCGGTGTCCCCGGCTGAAATTCCGGCTGCTGCCGTCGCGGCGCACAGGAAGAGCGCGGCGAGCAGCAGCGCCCACCTCATTCGCGAATGACCACTTTGGTGCCGACGGTGACGTAATTGCGCAGCTCGTTGACGTCGCGATTGGTCAGCGCGATGCAGCCCTGCGTCCAGTCCAGGTTGCGCTGGACCTTGAGTTTGTCCGCGTTTTCCTCGCCCAGGCCATGAATGCCTATCGCGCCGCCCAGCACGGTGTTCTGTGGCGGACGCTGGTCGGTGCGGACGGAATCGACGATGCGATCGAAGTCGCCGCGGGTGATCAGCCGGTTCTTGAGGCCGAAGAACGCGTCCTTCACGTTCGGGTAGTTGAGGCGCATGAAAAAGTGGAATGCGCTCGCGTCATTGAAATCGGTGATGCGGTAGACGCCGAGGGGCGTCTTGTTGTCACCGCGTATGCGCTTGTCGCCCAGGCCGCCGCGCCCGGTGGCGATCTGGAAGCGGCGCGTCACCTTGTCGCCATTCTTGACGAGCAGCACGCGCTCCGATTTGTCTATTTCCAGCGCGTAGGCTGGCTCGAGATCGATGTTCTCGCCGATGGCGGAAGCCGCGCCGTTCCAGCCCGAGAGCAGGACGCCGAGCGCGAGGCAGATCCCCGATTTGCACTTTCTCATCCAGCAGAGACCGTCTTGCTGCGGTTTCGACCTGTTAGACCCGCAGCGAGTATAACCCATCGATCGGCGGGCGCGAGGGCCCGCCAAAGGCGGCGCGCGGTGTAAAATCCGGGCATGAATACCGTTGTCCCCGCCGCGGCCGACGCGAAATACTCGCGGGTCGCCATGTTGCTGCACTGGTCCACCGTGGCGCTGGTGCTCGCACTCTATGCAATCGGTTGGTACATGGTGGACTTGCCCAAGGGGCCGGCCCGCGGCGAGGCCTTCGCACTGCACAAGTCACTGGGCATGACGGTGTTCCTGCTCACGGCGCTGCGCTTGGCGTGGAGGCTGCGTGTCGCGCCACCCACCCTGCCGGCGACGATAGTCCGCTGGCAGCGCACTCTTGCGACGACAGTGCACCGGCTGTTCTACGTCCTGCTCTTCCTGCAACCCTTGATGGGCTACCTGTCGTCGGCCTTCAGTCCATATCCGTCGACCTACTTCGGGATCCCGCTGCCGGACTGGAGCGAGCACCGGCCACAGCTGAACGAATTCTTCACTGAGCTGCACGTCGCGGGGTCGGTAGCGCTGCTGCTCGTCATCGCGCTGCATGTGCTCGGCGCCTTGAGCCACCTGCTTGCCCCGGGCGATCGACTGCTCCGGCGGATGCTGCCGTGGTAGGCGTGCGGGCCGTGGCGCCGGTGCTGCGCCGTGTCCGCGCAGGGAGTCCGTCGCGCTGACCGGGTGCAGAGGGCAGCTCAGCCTATAATCGACGTATGCCCAACCCGCCCGGCCAGTCCCTGCGTAGCCTCCTGCTCGGATATGAGCTCGCTTTCCTCGGGCTCGTGCTGGTGACCGGTGCGATGGGTGGCCTGTGGGCCTATTTCTGGCAGCAGACCGCTGCGGAATCGCTGCGGCTCAACGCGTTTGCCGACACGGCAGAGGAAATCCGCGCCACCGTCTTCCAGCAGATCAAGGACGTGGCCCTGGCCAGGCTGCGCGACGACCCGGCGGCCGTCGAAGTCAACACCGATTACTACCGCCGCATCCAGGGACATTTCAATTCCCTGCGCAGGCAGTCGACGGCCCGTGCCGAGGATTACGCGATCCAGAGCATGCAGGAAGCCTACGGTCGCCTCCAGGCCGACCTCCAGGCGGTGTTCGACGATCCTTACATGCTCAATCGCGTGGCGCGCCTGCGGATCCTGGACCCGCGTTACGAACAGGCGCTCGTCGCCGATTTCGAGGATGCCTTCAAGCGTGTTCGGGGCCTGGTCGACCAGGCGCTCGAGGACCAGAGCGCGCGGGTGGCGGAGTGGACCCGGCGCGCGCCGTACCTGCTGCCCTTGCCCTTGCTGTTCGCGCTGCTGCTGTTGGTGCTCTCCCGCAGCAGCCTCAGCCGGGGCTTCGTGCAGCCGATGCGGGCCGTGATCGCGGGGACGCGACGCATGAGCGACGGTGACCTGGGCCGACGGCTGGCAGTGGGCGGCGTGACCGAGGTCGCGCAACTCGCCTCGAGCGTCAACCAGCTCGCGGCCGACCTGATGGCGAGCCGCGACGCCCTGATTGAGAGCGAGCGGCAGGCCGCCCTCGGTGCGCTGGTGCCGGTGGTGGCTCACAACGTGCGCAATCCGCTCGCCGCGATTCGCGCCAGCGCACAACTGCTGGAGCACGCCGACACGCCGGAGGAGGTGCGTGAAACCGCGCAGGGCATCGTCGCCACGGTCGATCGGCTCGGGCGCTGGGTCAGCGCGCTGGTCTCCTACCTGCATCCCCTGAAGCCGCGCCTCGCAGACGTCCGCGCGGCCGCTCTGCTCGACGCCGTGTTCGAGCTGCTGGCCTCGCGTCTCGCCGAAAAGGAACTGCGCCTGCTGCGCGAGCCCTGGGACGAAACCGCGACCCTGCGGGTCGACGCCGACCTCATGGAGCAGGCCCTGTACGGCCTGCTTTCCAATGCCGTGGAAGCCTCCCCGCGAGGTTCAGTGATCCGCGCCGGCATGCGCGCCTGGCCCACGCTGACCACGATCGAAATCGAGGACCGGGGCGGCGGCATTCCTTTCATGCCCGACCCGGCGGGACTCGAGCCGGGACCCACGACCAAGCGCTTCGGCACCGGGCTCGGGATCCCGGTGGCCTTCAAGGTCTGCAAGGCGCACGGTTGGTCGTTGACCTTCGAAGTCGTCGACAATACCGGGACCCGGATCACGATCAGTGCGCCGCGACATCGCGCACAGGAGCACGATGAAGACACTTGACGATGCCGCGAGGCCGCTGGCCGAGGTGCTGGTGGTCGAGGACGAGGCGCTGTTCGCGCGCGCCGTCGCGCGCAGGCTGGAAAAGGCCGGCTATGCCTGCCGCATCGCCGGCCGCCTCGACGAAGCGGAAGCGGCGCTGCGCGCCGCCGGCGCGGACCTGCTGCTGCTCGACATGCGCCTGCCCGACGGTTCCGGGCTCGATTTCTTGCAGCGACTGCGCGGACGCGCCGAGCCGCAGCCGACGGTGATCGCGATGAGCGCCTACGGGGAGCTCGAGGATGCGGTCAGCGCGATGAAGCTGTCCGCCGCCGATTACCTGAAGAAGCCGATCGACCTCGAGGAGCTGTTGCTGAACGTCGAGAAAGTGCTCGCCAACCAGCGGGTGTCGCGGCAGCTCGAATATTCGCGCACCCGCGAGTCGACCGTGGCCGAGTCCGCCGAAATCATCGGCAAGTCCGGCGCCACGCAGGCGTTGCGGGCGCAGATCGGACGCATTGCAGGCTTCGCCGGCGCCGCGGCCGCAGATCCACCCACGGTGCTGATCATCGGCGAAACGGGCACCGGCAAAGACCTCGCCGCGCGCGCTCTCCATCAGCGCTCGCCGCGTGCCGACCGGCCGTTCGTGCACGTCGATTGCGCGGCACTGCCCAAGGAGCTGATCGAGGCTGAACTGTTCGGGCACGTGAAGGGCGCATTCACCAGCGCGCTCGGCGAGCGCACGGGGCTGATCGAGGCCGCCGAGGATGGCGTCGTCTTCCTCGACGAAATCGGCGAACTGCCGATCGAGCTGCAGGCCAAGCTGCTCGCCGTGCTGGAACGGCGCAGCTTGCGGCGCGTCGGCAGCAGCCAGGAGCGACGCACACAGGCCTGGTTCATCGCGGCGACCAACCGCGACATCGAGCGGATGCTCGCCGACGGCACCCTGCGCGCGGACCTCTACTACCGGCTCAACGTGCTGCCCCTGACCCTGCCTCCGCTGCGCGAGCGGGGTGAGGACGTCGTGCTGATCGCCGAGCACTGCGGCCGACAAATTGCGCGCCGCTACGGCATCGCCGGCTTCGAGCTGACGCCTGATGCGCGCGCCAGCCTGCGCGGCTACGACTGGCCGGGCAACGTGCGCGAGCTGCGCCATCTGATCGAGCGCGCGCTGCTGCTGGCCGGTGAAGGGACGCTAGATGCTCAGCGCCTGATGCTGCCCGGTCGCCCGGCGTCCGCCGCGCCATTGGCCGTGGTGGACGCGCTCGCCGGGCTGACGCTGGACGCAGCCGAGAAGCTCCTGATCGAGCAGGCCCTGCGTCAGGCCGACAACAACGTGTCGGAGGCCGCGCGCAAGCTCGGGGTGACGAGGATGGCGATGCGCTACCGCATGAAGCAGCACGGCATCGAGGGTGGCTAGGAGGCCGCCGCGACACGCCGATCCCGGCCGGGCGCAGTGGTCGTATCATGGAGTCCCGTTCCCCAACCCAGGGTCCACGACCATGACCGAGAAGCAAACCGAACTCGAACTCGAAGCCGCCACCTTCCGCCGGCTGCGCGATTTCCTCCGCGAGCACACTGAAGTGCAGAACATCGACCTGATGAACCTCGCGGGTTTCTGCCGCAACTGCCTCGCCAAGTGGTACCGGGCGGAGGCGGAGTCGCGCGGGGTGACGCTGGACTACGAACAGGCGCGCGAGCTCATCTACGGCATGCCGTATGCGGAATGGCGCGAGCGCCACCAACTCGAGGCCTCGGCGGAACAGAAGGCGGCCTTCGCCGCGCGGGAAGCGGGCCAGTCGTGAGCGCGGCGCGGCGGTGACGCGCGTCAGCCACCCTCGGGACTGTAGACACCGTCCCAGTCGGGCGGCGGCGGGCGTCCGGCCCGCGCGCTCGCGCGCGCACGCATGACGCTGCTGGGCGTGTCGTCCGGCCTGACGCGCAGCGCTGCATCGAAGGCATCGACGGCGGACGACCATTCGCCACGGCGATAGGCCGCGAGCCCTTCGGCATATGCCGCGAGCAGCGCCGCATCGGGCGCCGTGGTGAAAACCTCGTGAATCGCCACGGGCTGGGCCCGGCCCTTGACCCGCAGCAGGTCGATTTCCCGGCTGGGATAAGGTTCCCGCAGTTGCGCCATGGTCGATGCGCTGACCAGCAGGCGCGTGCCGTACACCTTGTTCGCGGTTTCCAGCCGGGCTGCCAGGTTCACGCCGTCCCCGACGACCGTGTAGTCCATGCGGCGGGCGGAGCCGATGTTCCCGGCGATGACCTCGTCGGAATTGACGCCGATGCGCACGTCGATTGGCGGCAGGCGGAGCTGGGCGCGGCGCGCGTTGAAGTCCGCGAGCACCTGTTGCATCCGCACGGCGGTCTTGACCGCATTGTCGGCGTCATTGGCCGTCGGCAGCGGCGCGCCGAACACGGCCATGATCGCGTCACCGATGTATTTGTCGAGGATCCCGTGGTGCTCGAAGATCACCTCGACCATTTCGGAAAAGTAGCCGTTGAGGAGAGCGACCGTTTCGGTTGGCCCGAGGCGTTCGGCGAGGCTCGTGAAGTTCGCGATGTCGGCGAACAGGATGGTGGCCTGCTGCGTGCGCCCGCCGAGCGCGATATCGCCCTGTGCGATGACCTGCTCGGCGACCTCGCGGGTCATGTAGCGCGCCATCGTCGAGCGCAGGCGCATCTCGTTCGTGATGTCGTCGATCACGATGGCGAAGCCGAAGGTGCGGCCGCCGCCGTCGATCAGAGGACTCGCGACCACGTTCGCGGCCGTCGTCGTCCCGTTGCGGCTCTTCAGGGTCGCATCCACGGCGGTTTCCGCCTGTTGCGAGCGGGCGGCCTTGCGCACCAGCCGGCGCACCCACGAGTTGCCGTTGCGAAACAGCGCCAGTGCGGACGCGCCGAGGATCCGCTCCGGCTCCACGCCCAGCAGCCGTGCCGCGGTGTCGTTGATCTTGACGACGTTGAAGGCCAGGTCCAGCGTGACGACGCCGTTCGTGAGGCTGCGCAGGACGTTCTCGTTGTAATTGCGCGCCTCCACGACCTCGCGGAACAGCCGCGCGTTCTCCAGCGCGATTGCGCTCTGGGCAGCAAGGTTCTCGAGCCGGCGCTGATCCTTGGATGAGAAGCTGCCGATGCGGTGATTGAGGACCTGCACCACCCCGATCGGCACGCCGAGGCGACCGATGACGGGGACGCAGATGATCGAGCGGGTACGGAAGCCGCTCGCGCGGTCGATGGCCGGATTGAAGCGCGGGTCCGCATAGGCGTCGTCGATGACGATCGCGGCGCGGCGCGTGAAGCACTCGCCGGCGATTCCCATGCCCGCCGGGATGCGGATCTCCCGTGTGGCCATGCCTTCGGCGACGCGGGACCACAGTTCATCGCGGCCGGGGTCGTGCAGGAAGAGGGTGCTGCGCTCGGCGTCGAGCAACTCGGTCGCGATGCCGATGATCTTCCACAGCAATTGGTCGATGTCGAGTTCGGAGGAGATCGCGCGCGTGACGTCCATCAGGCGCGTTTCCTCGCGCGTCGCGGCCATGATCTGTTCCGCGAACTGCGCGTTTTCCAGCGCGGTGGCGACGTGGGTCGTGAATGCGCGCAGGAAAATCGCGTCCGCCGCCGTGAACGCGCCATCGTGGCGGTTCAGCACTTCGGTCACGCCGATGATGTCCCCGCGCCGCGTGCGCACCGGCACGCACAGCAGGTTGCGGGTGGTGTAGCCGGTCGCAAGGTCAATCTCGCGATTGAAGCGCGGGTCGCTGTAGACGTCCTCGACCAGCAGCGACTCGCCGCTGCGGAACGCTGCGCCCGCGATGCCGAGGCCGGCGGAGAAGCGGATTTCACGCGTCAACCCGCCCTGGGCCACGCGCGAATACAGCTCGTCGGTTTCCGCGTCGTACAGGAACAGGGACGTGCGGTCGGCCGCGAATGCGTCGCTGATGAGTGCGACCAGGCGCTTGAGAATCAGGTCCAGCGACAGCGGTTCGTGGATTTTCTGCGTCGCCTCCACCAGCGAGTCGAGGCGACGCTCGAGGTCGGCCGCCGCCTCGTCCCCGTCGCCCGCTACCGCCGCGAGCGCCTCGCGCAGCGCCCGATCGTGCAGCTGGCGGTCGATGAGCCGCAGGACCGCGCCCTCCGTGGCGGTCGCATCATGGGCTGTTCCCTGCTCCTGGTTAACAATGGTCACGTTGAGCTTGCTCAATAACTGCTTGGGAGTATTTCCGTAGGATGGTGATGAGGGCCTGAATACAATTCCGTAATGACAAGCCGCAGTTGGCAAAAATTCACAAGTCCATGATGGAATTCGGAGTACCTGCGCGAGTGCTGGTCAGCGTCCCAGCTATCGGCCCGGTCGGGGCCGGACTTGAAGCGCCCGGCGCGGCGAGCCGATGCGGCTCCTAAGCCGCCTGGGGGTGATCGTCGGCGGGTGCGCGCTCGTCGTCTCGCTGCTGACGGGCGCGCAGCTTGCTGCGCTGCGGCGAAACCATATCCGTACGGACAGCACGGCGGCAATGGACATCGCCACGGCGCTGGTTCGGATGCAGCTGGAATCCCGTGAACCGACGCGCCCGGCCTCGATGCTGGCGTGGCGTCGGGGTATCGAAGCCTTGCGCGAGTCGCGGCACCTGACGGTTTCGATCGCCGTGGCGGGACGCAGGGGCGCGGCGGTCGACGCCGGGCGTGTCGAAGTGCCGGGCGTCCCGGAATGGTTCGTCAGCTTCATGCAGCCAGCAAACCGGGTCGATGAACGCCGCATCGCGCTCGGGAACGGGAGCGACGAAATCGTCCTGCGGATGAATCCGGCGGCGGAAATCGCCGAGGCCTGGGAAGAATTCCGAGTGCTGTCGGGCGCCCTGCTTGCGTTCATGGTCAGCACCGCGCTCTGGGCGTACGCCGACTTGCGCGTCGCGCTGGCCCGCCTCGCCGAGGTGGCGGCCGCGCTCCGTCAGTTCGCGCTCGGCAATCATGCGGTGTGGGCGGCTCCCAGCAATCGCCCGGAGGTGGACGAGGTCGTCGCGAGCTTCAACGACATGGTCGAGGCAACCGCGCGCGGACAGGCCGACATGCGCGAACTGGCCCAGCGCTCGCTCGCGATCCGGGAGGATGAGCGCAGGCACCTCGCCCACGAGCTGCACGACGGCATCGGGCAGTCCATCAGCGCGATCAAGGCCCTGGCGGTGTCCATTGCGCGCAAGGCGAGGTCGGACAGCGGCATTGGACCCAGCGCCAAGATGATTGCGGACGTGAGTTCCAGCATGTACGACCAGGTGCGGACCATGATGGATCGCCTGCGTCCTTCCATCCTCGATGAGCTGGGGCTCGCCAGCGCGATAGGGAGCATGATCGACAGCTGGAACACGCATCACGAGCACATGTTCTGCTCATTCGAGCACTCCGACCCGCTGCCCGTCCTGCCGGCCGACGCCAGCATCAACGTCTTCCGCATCGTGCAGGAGGCCTTGACCAATATCGTGAAGCACGCCGAAGCGAGCAGCGTCAGTGTTCGCCTGTTCTCGGGCCCGAGCCACGACCAGCTCGTGCTGGAGATCGAGGACGACGGCCGCGGCTTCGACGCCGGTGCCACGCGACGGGGCCTGGGCCTCGTCGGGATCGAGGAGCGCGTCAGGGCCATTGGCGGCTCGCTGCGCCTCGCGGCAGCGCCGGGGCGGGGCACGCGGTTCGAAATTTTCATTCCTCTCAATCAGGACAAGTCAGATGAACACATCGTCCAACAAGATCAGGATTCTGCTGGTTGATGACCACGCGGTGGTGCGGGCAGGCTACCGGACGCTGCTCGAGGACATGCACGGCCTGGAAATCATCGCCGAGGCCGATACCGGGGATTCCGCCGTCAAGATGTTCGTCGAGCGCTCGCCCGACATCGTCATCATGGATTTGAGCCTGCCGGGTATCGGTGGGCTGGAGGCCATCCGCCGCATCATCCAACGCAAGCACGATGCCCGCATCCTTGTCTTCAGCATGCACGAGGACACGGTGTTCGTTGAGCAGGCGCTGCAGGCGGGCGCGCGCGGTTACATCACGAAGACGAGTGCGCCTACTGTCCTCGTCGAGGCCGTCCGGCAGGTGGCAGCCGGCGGCATGTACCTCGATCCGGACGTCGCGCAGCGACTTGCCTTTCAGAAAACGCGCGGGGCCAGCTCCCCGATGGCGGGCCTGTCGACGCGCGAGTTCGAGATATTCTGCCTGCTGGCAGAGGGCGAGACCGTCAATGACATCGCCCGTCGCCTGTCGCTCAGCGCCAAGACGGTTGCCAACTACGCGACCCAGATCAAGAGCAAGCTGGATGTGAGCTCGGTGGCGGAAATCGCCCGTCTCGCCATCCGCCACGGGTTCGTGAAGGTCTGAGTCCTGCCCCTTTCGGCCGTGCGGTCGGGCGCGAGACCCCGGTCGGCACCCCCGCCGCTCCCCGGCTGGCGTCCGGAGGACGTCCGCCGTGGCGTGATGGTAGCTGATTCGGGAAAATATCCCGTATAAATTGGGGAACAGACCTCATCGACGCGAGGTGGACGCTACCTTCCCAGGTACTGAGCCCACCTCCTATGTTCCCCACTCCTGCTCCGGGCCGCTCCATATCAACAGCCCCCATCGCCGGCTGCAGGCGCTCCGCGGCTTCTGTCGATTGCCGGTACGGCGGTCCCGTGCGCAGGGGGCGCATGACTAAAGAGGAAATCATGTCCGTCAACCGAACCCCGCGCCGTCGCGCCGCGCTTGCCGTGGCCTTGTGTTCAAGCCTGCCATCCGCCGCGATGGCCGAAGGCGCCGGATTCGACGAAGAGGTGACCGTCGTTGCGCCGACGCCGCTGGCCGGGGCGCGGGGCATCGCGCCCGAGCGCCTGCCGTTCACGACCCAGGCCTCCGATGCGGACGCGCTGGAGCGCTCGCAGAGCTTCGACCTCACCGAGCACATGAACAACAACCTTGGCAGCGTGTCGATCAATTCGGCCCAGAACAACCCGCTGCAGCCGGACGTCCAGTTCCGCGGCTACTCCGCGTCCCCCCTGTTGGGCCTGCCGATGGGCGTGTCGGTGTTCCAGAACGGGGTGCGCATCAACGAGCCGCTGGGCGACGCCGTGAACTGGGACCTGTTGCCCGAATCGGCCATCCACGGCATGACCCTGGTGGGCGGCTCCAATCCCCTGTTCGGGCTCAATACCCTGGGTGGCGCGCTGTCCATCGAAATGAAGGACGGCTTCAATTTCCAGGGCCACCAGGCTGAGGCCTACGGCGGCAGCTGGGGGCGCGCCGTCACCAGCGTAGAGAGCGGTGGTAACGACGGCCGCTTCGGCTACTACGTCAACGCGAACTACTTCCGCGAAGACGGCTGGCGCGATGAGTCGGATTCCGACGCGCTGAACCTCTACGGCAGTGCCGGCTGGCGCGGCGACGCCAGCACGCTGGACCTCAATTACCAGTTCGGCGACACCGACCTGCGCGGCAACGGCGCGGCGCCGCGCGGCCTGATCGCGCTCGATCGGGAGCAGGTGTTCACCGCACCGGACATCACCGAGAACGAGATGCACATGGTCTCGCTCGATTTCTCGCACCGTTTCGCGGAAAAGATCGAATTCGTCGGCAACGGATTCTACCGCCACAACACGACGAACTCCTTCAACGGCGACGCCTCCGAATTCCAGACCTGCGCACTGGGCGGTGGGGCTTTCCTGCTCGAGGAAATCGACGAGGGCGCATTGGACGGCCTGGGGCTCGACGGTGACGACGTCTGCGACAACAACGTGCTGGGCGTCGCGGACCCTGTCGCGCTGGAAGCGGCCCTCGATGCCCTTGCCGGCGACCCGGACGCGTTCAACCTGGACGACCTGACCGACGAACTGTCGGGCAGCGGCGTGCTGTCCGATGCCGCGATCAACAACCTCAGCGAACGCAAGCAGGAGACCTACGGCACGGACCTGCAGTTCATCTTCCGCCAGGACCTCTTCGCGCGCGAAAACTACTTCGTTGCCGGCTTCAATTACTTCCGCGGCAATGGCGATTTCGACGGTGTCGTGGAACTCTCCGACATCGACCCGAACACGCGCAGCACCGAAGGGCTGGGATTGCGGACCTTCGTCGGCGACGGGGCAACCGACATCGCGACGCGCAGCGAGACCTGGAGCTTTTACTTCCTCGACAATCTCGCCGTCACGGAGCGCTTCACGTTCACGTTCGGCGGCCGTTACAACAACACCGACATTTCGCTGCGCGACCAGTCCGGCCAGCGGCGCGAACTCAACGGCGACCACGAGTTCAGCCGGTTCAACCCGACCGTCGGCGGCACTTTCAGCGTCAGCGAGGCGGCGAACCTGTATGCGAGCTACAGCGAGTCCTCGCGCACGCCGACGCCCGTGG
>Ga0255182_1001457_pt1 | contig 12253 bp, 7 predicted proteins | sample Atl_UVDOM_RepA_8_FD_188420 | JGI IMG/M metagenome (GOLD analysis project Ga0255182, IMG submission 188420) | Freshwater microbial communities from Altamaha River, Georgia, United States - Atl_UVDOM_RepA_8d | ecosystem: Environmental > Aquatic > Freshwater > River | place: USA: Georgia | collected... | reverse complement strand
AGCCGCCGTGCAGGCCGAAGCCGCCGTGCAGACCGCATCGGTGACCTCCGCCGCTTCCGTGGCCGCTGCCGCCGCCGGCACCAGCTTCAACTCGGCCCAGTATGGCGCCAGCATCCCGCCCTGGTCGGCCGCGCACGCCTTCACCAACCTCTACGGCCCCAAGGCCCAGGACAAAACCATCACCGCCACCGTGACGGGCAACCTGCGCGTGACCGAGGTCGGCAAGCAAGAAGGTCAACAGGATTACGACACCCACCACATCGTGCTCGACTTCGGCAGCATGCCCTTCCCGGTGCTCGAAGGCCAGTCGATCGGCATCATCCCGCCCGGCACCGACGACAAGGGCAAGCCGCACCACGCCCGCCAGTACTCGATTGCCAGCCCGCGCAACGGCGAGCGCCCGGGCCACAACAACCTCTCGCTGACCATCAAGCGCGTGCTCGAAGACCACGATGGCAATCCGGTGCGCGGCGTGGGCTCCAACTACATGTGTGACCTCAAGGTCGGTGACAAGGTGCAGGTGATCGGCCCGTTCGGCGCCAGCTTCCTGATGCCCAACCATCCGAAGTCCAACATCGTGATGATCTGCACAGGCACCGGTTCGGCCCCCATGCGCGCGATGACCGAATGGCGCCGCCGCCTGCGCGCCAGCGGCAAGTTCGAGGGCGGCAAGCTGATGCTCTTCTTCGGTGCCCGCACGCCCGCCGAGCTGCCGTACTTCGGTCCGCTCAACAAGCTGCCCAAGGACTTCATCGACGTCGAATTCGCCTTCTCGCGCGAGACCGGCAAGCCCAAGCGCTATGTGCAGGACGCGATGCGCGACCGCGCCGCCGACCTCGTCGCCCTGCTCAAGGATGCCAACACCTGCTTCTACGTCTGCGGCCTCAAAAGCATGGAAGAAGGCGTGGTCATGGCGCTGCGCGACATCGCCCAGGGCGCCGGCATGGACTGGGAGGCCGTGGCGGCCGAGCTGAAAAAGCAGGGCCGCCTGCACCTCGAAACCTATTGATGGTTGTGAACATGTAGGAGCCCGACCCTGCGGGCGAATGGTCTCGCAGCAGACATTCGCCCGCAGGGTCGGGCTCCTACAATTTCAGGCATCTCTGAACACCATTGCTCCCATGCAGGCCACCCCGACCTCCGAAACCCGCATCGGCCTGAACCAGGTCCAGGACCAGCTGCGCCGACCGCGTGCCCAGCTCAAGGGCCGTCAGGCCAGCGACGAGGCCCGCGCCGACGTGCGCGCCCTGATCGGTCCGCCCCCTGTGGGAGGCCATCGGCGCGATTTGTTGATCGAATACCTGCATGCGCTCAACGACCACTACCGCGCCCTCTACGAGCGCCACATCGTCGCGCTGGCCGCCGAGATGCGCTTGCCGGTGGTCGAGGTGTTCGAGGTCGCGAGCTTTTACCACCACTTCCAGATCCTCAAGGACGAGGAGCCTGCGCCCGCGATCACGGTGCGGGTGTGCGACAGCCTGAGCTGCCAGCTCGCCGGCAGTGACAGCCTGCTGACACAACTGCAGCGCGACCTGGGCGCGCAGGTGCAGGTCATTCCAGCCCCATGCCTGGGCCGCTGCGAACAGGCCCCCGCCGCGCAGGTGGGCCAGAAAGCCGTGGCCTGCGCCACGGCAGCGCAAGTGCAGTCGCTGGTGATGTCGCAAGCTGTGGTGCCCAACCCGCTGCCCGATGCCATCGGCCTTCAGGCCTACCGCGCAGCGGGAGGCTATGCGCTGGCGCAGCAGATCGCCCGTGGCCAGCGGAGTGCCGAGTCGGTGATCGAAGTGCTCGAACACGCCGGCCTGCGCGGCCTGGGCGGTGCGGGTTTCCCGGCCGGCCGCAAATGGCGCATCGTGCGCAGCCAGCCGGCGCCGCGCCTGATGGCCGTCAACATCGACGAGGGCGAGCCCGGCACCTTCAAGGATCGCACCCTGCTCGAATCGGACCCGCACCGTTTTGTGGAAGGTGTTTTGATCGCCGCCCAGGTGGTCGGCTGCGAGGCGGTCTATATCTACCTGCGTGACGAATACCACGAGGCGCGCCAATTGCTCACCCGCGAACTGGCCGCACTGCAGGGCGACCCGCCGTGCCCCTTGCCGCGCATCGAGCTGCGCCGCGGCGCCGGCGCCTACATCTGCGGCGAAGAGTCCGCGATGATCGAGAGCATCGAAGGCAAGCGCGGCGAGCCGCGCCTGCGCCCGCCCTACATCGCAGAAGTCGGCCTGTTTGGTCGTCCGACGCTGGAGCACAACTTCGAGACCTTGTACTGGGTGCGCGAGCTGGTCGAGCAGGGTGCGGACAGCTTTGCCGGCCAGGGACGTCATGGCCGCAAGGGCCTGCGCCGTTATTCGGTCAGTGGCCGCGTGAAACAGCCCGGCGTGAAGCTGGCGCCCGCCGGCATCACCCTGCGCGAGCTGGTCGACGAATACTGCGGCGGCATGGCCGAAGGGCACGCGCTCTACGCCTACCTGCCCGGTGGTGCCAGCGGCGGCATCCTGCCCGCGCGCCTGGCCGATGTGCCGCTGGACTTTGACACGCTGCAGCCGTACGGCTGCTTCATCGGCTCGGCGGCGGTCATGGTGCTGAGTCAGCACGACCAGGCGCGCGATGCGGCGCTCAACGTGATGCGCTTTTTTGCGCACGAGAGCTGCGGCCAGTGCACCCCGTGCCGCGTGGGTACCGACAAGGCCGCGCAGTTGATGGAACGCGAAGTCTGGGACCGAGAGACGCTGGAAGACCTGGCGCAGGTCATGGGCGATGCGTCCATCTGTGGTCTGGGCCAGGCCGCACCGAACCCGATCCGCTGCGTCCTTGAATTTTTTCCGGATGAGGTGGGGGCCGCGTCATGAGCATCGTCGAATTCACCCTCAACGGCCAACCGGTCAAGGCGCCTGCAGGCCAAAGCATCTTCAACATCGCCATGGACCTTGGCATCGCCATTCCGCACCTGTGCCACAAGGACGGCCTGAACCCTGACGGCAACTGCCGCGCCTGTGTGGTCGAGATCGAAGGCGAGCGGGTGCTCGCGCCCAGCTGCTGCCGCAGCGCCATGCCGGGCATGAAGGTGCAGACGGCCAGCGAACGCGCCCTCAAGAGCCAGAAGATGGTGCTGGAGATGCTGCTGGCCGACCTGCCCGAGCAGGGTTACAAATGGCTGGACGACCGCGCCGAGGCGCCGCATGGCGAACTGAGCCTGTGGGCCGAGCACCACGGCGTCCAGGTGCGGCCGCAGCTGGCCGCGCTGCGCCGCGAGGCCGTGACGGCCGACCTGTCGCACCCGGCCATGGCCGTGAATCTGGACGCCTGCATCCAGTGCAACCGCTGCGAACGCGCCTGCCGCGACCTGCAGGTCAACGACGTGATCGGTCTGGCGCATCGGGGTGCCCACACCCAGGTGGTGTTCGACCTGGCCGACCCGATGGGCGCCAGCAGCTGTGTGGCCTGCGGCGAATGCGTGCAGGCCTGCCCGACCGGCGCGCTCATGCCCAAGAGCCACATCGGGCCACAAAAGGTGGACCGCGAGGTCGATTCGGTTTGTCCCTTCTGCGGTGTCGGTTGTCTGGTCACCTTCAAGGTCAAGGACGAAAAAATCGTCAGCGTCGAAGGCCGCCAGGGCCCGGCCAACGAAGGCCGCCTGTGCGTCAAGGGCCGCTTCGGCATGGACTATGTGCACAGCCCGGACCGCCTGACGAAACCGCTGATCCGCAAACCCGGCGTTGCCAAGGACGTGTCGCTGGTCGATGGCCACACCGACTGGCGCGACGTCTTCCGCGAAGCGAGCTGGGAAGAGGCGCTGGACGCCGCGGCCAAGCCCCTGCGCGTGCTGAAAGAACAATTCGGTCTCAAGGCCCTGGCCGGTTTCGGCTCGGCCAAGGGCAGCAACGAAGAGGCCTACCTGTTCCAGAAGCTGGTGCGCACCGGCTTTGGCAGCAACAACGTGGACCACTGCACCCGGCTGTGCCATGCGTCCAGCGTGTCGGCCCTGCTCGAAGGCGTGGGCTCGGGGGCCGTGAGCAACCCGGTGCGCGATGTCGAGCATTCGGACCTGATCATCGTCATCGGCTCCAACCCGACCAACAACCACCCGGTGGCCGCCACCTGGATGAAAAACGCGGCCCAGCGCGGCACGCGGATCGTGCTGATGGACCCGCGCGTCACCGACATCGGCCGCCATGCCTGGCGTGTGCTGCCCTTCAAGGCCGACACCGATGTTGCCCTTCTCAACGCCATGCTGCATGTGGTGGTCAACGAAGGCCTGTGCGACGAGGCCTTCCTGCGCGATCGCGCCGACCATGTGGCCGAGCTCAAGGCGCATGTGCAGGCCTTCAGCCCCGAGGCCATGGCGCCGATTTGCGGCATCCCGGCCGAAACCATCCGCGAAGTGGCGCGGGCCTATGCCAAGAGCAAGGCGTCCATGATCCTCTGGGGCATGGGCGTGAGCCAGCATGTGCACGGCACCGACAACGTGCGCTGCCTGATCGCGCTGGCCAGCCTCACCGGCCAGATCGGCCGTCCCGGCACCGGCCTGCATCCGCTGCGTGGCCAGAACAATGTGCAGGGCGCGAGCGACGCGGGTTTGATCCCGATGATGTACCCCAACTACCAGCGGGTGAGCAACACGCAGGCCCATGACTGGTTTGAAAAGTTCTGGGGCACGAAGCTTGACGACCAGCCTGGCCTCACCGTGGTCGAGATCATGCACAAGGCGCTGGCCGATGACAGCGACCCGCACAAGGTGCACGGCATGTACATCATGGGCGAGAACCCGGCCATGAGCGACCCGGACCTGAACCACGCACGCCACGCGCTGGCGAGTCTGAAGCACCTGGTGGTGCAGGACATCTTCCTGACCGAAACCGCCTGGCTGGCCGATGTGGTGCTGCCTGCCAGCGCCTGGCCCGAGAAGACCGGTACCGTGAGCAACACCGACCGCATGGTGCAGATGGGCCGCCAGGCCCTGCAGCCGCCGGGCGATGCGAAGCCCGACCTCTGGATCATTCAGCAGATCGCGCAGCGCATGGGCCTGGACTGGCAGTACAACGGCGAACACAGCGGCGTGGCCGCGGTGTACGAGGAAATGCGCCAGGCCATGGCGGGGGCGATTGCCGGCATCAGCTGGCAACGCCTGGAGCAGCACTCCAGCGTCACCTACCCCTGCCTGAGCGAGGACGACCCGGGCCAGCCCATCGTCTTCCACGACCACTTCCCGACGTCCGACGGCCGCGTCCAGCTGGTGCCCGCGGGCCTGATCCCGGCCAACGAGCAGCCCGACGCCGACTACCCGCTGGTGCTGATCACTGGCCGCCAGCTTGAACACTGGCACACCGGCGCCATGACGCGCCGCGCCACCGTGCTCGACGCGATCGAGCCGGCGGCCACGGTGTCGATGTGCGGGGCCGACCTGCAGCGCTTGGGGCTTGCCCCCGGTGACAAGGTGCGCGTGGCCTCGCGCCGTGGGGAGGTCGAACTGAGCGTGCGCCGCGACGACGGCACGCCCGAGGGCGTGGTCTACATCCCCTTTGCCTACCGCGAGGCCGCAGCCAACCTGCTGACCAATGCGGCGCTGGACCCTTTCGGCAAGATTCCGGAGTTCAAGTACTGCGCCGTGCGGGTGCAGGCCCAGCAAGCCGCATAATGCGCGGCGGGTTGCGTTCAGGCGGGCATGGTCGGCTGCGAACCTGAGAGGAGGCTTCGTGGATTTCGACATCCGTACCGTCATCATGATGAGCGCCGTGCTGGTGCTCATGCTGCACGGCATCATTGCCTACAGCCTGTCGAGCTGCCACAGCCGCGCGGTGTCCTTGTGGGGCGTTTCAGGCTTGCTCAGCGCCGCCGGCATGGCCTTCATGGCGGGGCTGGACCTGCTGCCGGGCTGGGTGGTCGCGGTGTGGGGGCAACTGCTCATGGCCATGGGCAACTTTGCCCGCCTCTACACCCTGCACGCGCTGGACGAAACGGTCTCGCGCCGCTGGCTCTGGGGCCAAGGCCTCCTGCATGCCGGTTACCTGGCCCTGGCCGCCTGGCTGCTGCAGGCCGATGCCTCGCAGGCCACGCTGATGATGGTGTTCTGCGCTTTCTACGCCCTCAATGCCTTCGACTACCTGCGTGTGGGCCACCACCTCGAAGACCGCCGCGATTCTTCGGGAGCGGTGCTGGTGCAGGGTGGCGGCATGGTGCTCATGCTCAGCCTCGGTTTCAAGGCGCTGGCCCTGTGGACGGGCATGGGTGTGGGCACGCTCTACGGCTGGGGCTGGGACCATGCCGTCATGCTCGCCGGCCTGCTGCTGGGCATGGCCCTGCTCAACATCGGCTTTCTGCAGATCCTGCTCGACCAGATGCATGACGAGCGCGATCATGTCGAACACGCCTTGTACCTGCAGCGCGAACGGGTCGCGCAGGCCCAGCAGCAGTCCATGGACCTGGCCACCCTGCTGCGCGAGCGCGAGGAAATCATCCGGCAGCTCACCTTGTCGAACAAGACCGCCGGCATGGGCGCGCTGGTGGCCAGCTTTGCCCACGAGCTCAACCAGCCCCTGACGGCCACCTTGCTGCACGGTGAGCTGGTGCAGTCGCATGTCAAGCGCGCCGATGAGGCCGGCCAGCCGATTGACGCCGGCATGATGCAGACCGTGGCCGGGGCCATCGTCAGCGACACCCAGCGCGCCAGCGAAATCATCCGCAAGCTGCGCAACCTGTTTCGCATCAGCACCGGCGAGTTCGAGCGCATTGACCTGGCCGAGCTGGTGCGCGACATGCTCGACATCGTACGCACCCGGGCCGATCGCGCCGGTGTCGTGGTCGACGCCCGCTTCGAGTCCGGGCTCACGCTCTTGGGCGATCCGACCCAGCTGCAGCAGGTGGTGCTCAACCTGCTCAACAATGCCCTGGATGCGATGCAGGCCAATGTCGGGCAGGTGCGGCGCCTGATCCTGCGCACCCGCAAGGCCGGCGACGACGCGCTGGAACTGGTGGTCGAAGACACCGGCAAGGGCATTGCCCCCGAATTGCAGGACGAGGTGTTCAGCCTCTTCAAGACCACCAAGTCCCAGGGCATGGGTGTGGGCCTGTGGCTGAGCCAGTCGATCGTGGAGACGCACCGCGGCTCACTGCGCTTTGTCTCCGAGCCGGGGCAGGGCACCACCTTCACCCTGCACCTGCCGGCCCACAGCGACGCTTTGCTTGGCTGAGTTGTGACCGCTGCATTGCCCCGCCTGACCGCTGCCTGCGCACCGCTGACCCGCGCAGTGACGGTGCATGACGAGCGGGGCCAGGCGCGCGAGCTGCAGATTCCGGCCGAACGAGGCCTGACGGTCTACCTCGACAAACGCGAACTGGTCACGCTGATGACGCTGGGTGCCCACCCCGAATGGCTGGCGCTGGGCTTTCTGCGCAACCAGCGTCTGGTCCACAGCGTGCACGACATCGACTCGGTCACGGTGGACTGGTCGCTGGGCGAAGGCGAAGTGGGCGAGCCCGGCGTGGCGGCCGTACGGCTGCGCGAAGGTGTCCGTCCGGCCCAGCCCGACGCCCCCTCTCGCGTGGTGACCACCGGCTGCGGCCAGGGCAGTGTGTTTGGTCAGCTCATGGCCGATGTGGGCACCCTGCAGCTGCCGCCGGCGGCGCAGGCGCAGCTGGCGCAAAGCCGGCTCTACCGCCTCCTGGAGACCATGCGCCAGCAGGAGACGGTCTACAAACAGGCCGGTTCGGTGCACGGCTGCGCCCTGTTTCAGGGGGACGAACTGCTCTTCATGGTCGAGGACGTGGGCCGCCACAACGCGGTCGACACGATTGCCGGCTGGATGTGGATGCACGGCATCGACGGCGCCGACAAGGTCTTCTACACCACCGGCCGCCTGACCAGCGAAATGGTCATCAAGGCGGCGCAGATGGGCGTGCCGGTGCTCGTCTCGCGCAGCGGCATGACCCAGATGGGTCTGGCCGTCGCCCGGTCCCTGGGCGTCTGCGCCATCGGCCGCGCCCTGAACCGGCGTTTTGTGTGCTTCAGCGCGCCTGAACGGCTGGTGCGCGATGTGGAGTGGCCGGCGCCTGAAGCATGACAGGGGCGTCTCTTGCGACGTCATGGCGGGGCGCTGACAGAAGCCTCATGGCGAGGCGCGAAGCGACGTGGCCATCTTGGCGACATCTCCGCGACATCTCTGCGATAACCAGCCGCTGCAGCGTGAATCGCTTGTGCGGTAAGGTCCTGCCATGACTACCCAATCCTGGATGCACGGCTGCCGGCTGGGCCTGCGCAGCCTCTGGCGTGACCTGCGGGCCGGCGAGCTGCGCCTGCTGATGCTGTCGGTGGCGCTGGCGGTGGCAGCGCTCACGGCGGTGGCTTTTCTGGCGGACCGCATGCAGGCCGGCCTCTGGCGCGACGCGCGGCAGCTGCTCGGGGGCGATGCGGTGGTGGTCAGCGACCAGCGCACCCCCACGGCCTTTGTCGACAAGGCCCGTGAACTGGGTCTGGCGGTCAACACCAGTGTGAGCTTCCCGACCATGGGCCGGGCGCTGGCGGCGTCCCCGACTTCTGCGCCGGCGGCTGACGCGACCGCCGACCTGGCGCAAGAGGGCGCCAGCCGTCTGGTGGCGCTGAAGGCTGTCGAGGCGGGCTACCCCCTGCGCGGGCAGCTGCAACTGCAGGGCGCAGCCGCAGGCCCGGTGGGGGTGCCCGCACCGGGCGAGGTCTGGGTCGACCCGCCCCTGCTGGACATGCTGGGCCTGCGCCTGGGCGACCGGCTGGGGCTGGGCGAGCGCGAACTGCGCATCGCCGCCCTGATTGAGCGTGAGCCCGACCGCGGCGCCGGCTTCATGAACTTCGCGCCGCGGGTCATGCTGCATGTCGACGATCTGGCCAGCACCGGCCTGCTGCAGCCGGCCAGCCGCGTGACCTGGCGCATGGCGGTGGCCGGGCCCGATGCGGCGGCCGAAGCCTTTGTGCGCTGGGCGCGCAGCGAGGTCGAGCGGCCCGAGGTGCGTGGCGTGCAGATCGAGTCCCTCGAAGGCGGGCGCCCCGAAATGCGCCAGACGCTCGACCGTGCTTCGCAATTCCTGAACCTGGTGGCCCTGCTGGCGGCCCTGCTGTGCGCGGTCGCTGTGGCCCTTGCGGCACGCAGCTTTGCCGAGCGTCAGCTGGACGCCTGCGCGCTTCTGCGCGTCATGGGACAGAGTCAGCGCACACTCACACTGTCCTACGGCCTGGAGTTTCTGGGCGCGGGCCTGCTCGCCAGCCTGGGGGGCCTGGCGGCCGGCTATGGCGTGCACCTGGTGTTTGTGGAATTGATCGCCGGCCTGGTGGACACCCGGCTGCCGCCCGCGAGCCTGCAGCCGGTGCTGATGGGCCTGGCCATGGGTTTGACCTTGCTGGTCGCCTTTGGCCTGCCACCGGTGCTGCAGCTGGCGCGGGTGCCGCCGCTGCGGGTGCTGCGGCGTGAGCTCGGGGGCCTGCAGCTGCGCTCGGGCCTGGTGCTGGGCATGGGCCTGGCCGGCTTTGCGCTGACCTTGCTGCTGGTCAGCCGCGACCTGCGCCTGGGCCTGATCACGGTGGGTGGCTTCGCCCTGGCCTTGCTGTTGTTTGGCCTGCTGGCGGCGCTGGCGGTCTGGGCCCTGCGCCGCGCCGTGCCCGAAGCCGCCGGGCCGCGCTGGCTGCGCCTGGCCACGCGGCAGGTGGCCTCGCGGCCCTGGTTTGCGGTGGTGCAGGTCAGCAGCCTCTCGGTCGGCCTGCTGGCCCTGGCGCTGCTGGTGCTGCTGCGCACCGACCTGATCGCCAGCTGGCGCCAGGCCACACCGGCCAACGCGCCTGACCGCTTCGTCATCAATGTGCAGCCCGAGCAGGCGCAGGATTTTCTGGCCCATCTGCAGGCGGCGGGCGTGCAGTCGCCCGACTGGTTTCCCATGATCCGTGGCCGCCTGACCGCGATCAACGGCCGCGAAATCGACCCGCAGCAATTTGCCGAGGGCCGGGCGCGGCGCCTGGTGGACCGCGAGTTCAACCTTTCGCACAGTGCCGAGCTGCCCGCCCACAACCCGCTGCTGGCCGGGCGCTGGACCCCCGAAGAGGCGGACGGCGTGAGCGTCGAGGAGGGCATTGCCCAGACGCTGGGCCTGCGGCTGGGCGATACCCTGCGCTTTGACATGGGCGGGGTGGTGCACGAGGCGCGCATCACCTCGCTGCGCAAGGTCGACTGGGCCTCGATGCGGGCCAATTTCTTCATGCTGTTTCCGGTCTCGGCCATGCCCGACATGCCCATGACCTACATGGCCGCTTTCCGCACGCCCGAGGGGGCCAGCCGTTTCGAGAACACCCTGGTGCAACGCTTTCCCAACATCACCAGTGTGGACATGCGCAGCTCGCTGGCCCAGGTGCAGCGCGTGCTCGACCAGGTGGTGCGGGCGGTGGAGTTCCTGTTCGGCTTTACGCTGGCCGCAGGCCTGATGGTGCTGCTGGCCGCCGTGGGCGCGAGCCGCCAGGCGCGCGAGCGCGAATACGCCATCATGCGGGCCATGGGCGCGGCGCAGGCGCTGCTGGCGCGCATGCAGCGCACCGAACTGCTGGGCGTGGGCTGGCTGGCCGGCTTCATGGCCAGCGCCATGGCCCTGGCCGTGGGCTGGGCACTGGCGCGTTACGCGTTTGAGTTCAGCTGGCAGCCGCCGCTGTGGGCACCGCTGGCCGGCGGCCTGGCTGGCGCCCTGCTGGCCTGGGCCGCGGGCAGCGTGAGCCTGGCCGGGGTGCTGCGCCAACCCGTGGTACAAACCCTGCGCCGCGCGGCCGCCTGAAGCGGATCGCCCACCTTGGTTTTGCATGCCAGGATGCCGTCATGACCGACCCGACCTCAGCCTCCAGCACCGATCCTGGCGCCGCCACGACCGATCTCGACACCCCCTTTGCCGCCCTGGGCGGTGAGGCCGGTGTGCGCGCCCTGGCCGACCGCTTTTACGACCTGATGGACCTGGAGCCTGGCTACGCCGCCCTGCGCGCCGCGCATGGCAGCAGCCTGCAGGACGCGCGCGACAAGCTGTTCTGGTTCCTGTGCGGCTGGCTCGGTGGCCCCCAGCATTACCAGGCACGCTTTGGCCACCCGCGGCTGCGCATGCGGCACATGCCGTTTTCGATTGGCGTGCTCGAACGCGACCAGTGGCTGGCGTGCATGGACCAGGCCATGGCCGAAACCGGCGTGGCACCCTGGCTGCGCGAGCGCCTGCAGCAGAGCTTTTTCCAGACGGCGGACTGGATGCGCAACCGGGCCGGGGCATGAAGCTTCAATCACTGCAGGACCTGAAAAAGGTCCACCAGCAACTCAAGGCCGCGCACGAACGTGCCCAGGCCGAAGCCGCTGCCCGCGCCGCGCTGGCCCGTCAGCGCGAGGCCGAGCGCAACCTCTTTGCCCTGGCCGTTGGCCCGGTGCAGCCCTTGCCCGACCGCCGCCTGGCGCGCCTGCCCCGGGTGCCGGCCGAGCCGCTGGCCCGTCAGTTCGAGCAGGACGAGGCCGCCGCGCTGCGCGACTCGCTCTCCGACGGTTTTGACGTCAGCACCCTGCTCGACACCGACGAGGCGCTGAGCTTTCGCCGCCCGGGTATCGGCCCCGATGTGACCCGCAAGCTGCGCAAGGGCGACTGGGCCATCCAGCGCGAGATCGACCTGCATGGCCTGCGCAGCGACGAAGCCCGCGTGGCCCTGGCCGAATTCATTCGCCAGGCCCACCGCCAGGGCCTGCGCTGCGTGCGCGTGGTGCACGGCAAAGGCCTGGGCTCCCCGGGCAAGACGCCGGTGCTCAAGCACAAGGTGCACAGCTGGCTGGTCCAAAAAAGCCAGGTCCTGGCCTTTGTGCAGGCCAAGCCGGCCGAGGGCGGGGCCGGGGCGCTGGTGGTGTTGCTGGCGCCTGCGGGGTGAGGGTCACATCAATCCCTGCTCCGCCATCGACAGGGTCTGCCCATGCCCGACGATGATGTGGTCGAGCACGCGCACATCCACCAGCGCCAGCGAAGCCTTGAGGTTTTGCGTCAGCGCTTCGTCGGCGCGGCTGGGTTGCACTGAGCCGCTGGGGTGGTTGTGGGCCAGCACCACGGCGGCGCTTTGGTGGTGCAGGGCGCGCAGCACCACTTCCCGTGGGTAGACGCTGGTCTGGGTGAGGGTGCCGCGAAACAGCTCCTCCAAGGCGAGCATGCGGTTCTGGCTGTCGAGGAACAGCACCGCAAACACCTCGTGCGCCTTGTGGGCCAGGTGCAGCTGCAGGTACTGTTTGACCGCGCCCGG
>Ga0255182_1001456_pt1 | contig 12254 bp, 10 predicted proteins | sample Atl_UVDOM_RepA_8_FD_188420 | JGI IMG/M metagenome (GOLD analysis project Ga0255182, IMG submission 188420) | Freshwater microbial communities from Altamaha River, Georgia, United States - Atl_UVDOM_RepA_8d | ecosystem: Environmental > Aquatic > Freshwater > River | place: USA: Georgia... | reverse complement strand
TCGAAAAGAGGCTCCCAAGTTCTTACCAACACCTCGTCAAACCCCTGCGCCAACTTGCGCGCCCGAAACCCTTCAAAGTCTTCCGACATGGCCATGCCCCTTGAAACAACACCAAAAAGTGTGCCACGAATCCATTTTCCTTGTAGGGAGGGGGGGAGGTTTGTCTTAGGATGCGGACATCCGCGGAGCCAAGAAATGACCCCCAGCCATCTCGACCACATCACCGTCACCGCCCCAACCCTCGCCGAAGGCGCTGCCTGGGTGGAGGGCGTGCTCGGGGTGACCCCCCAGCCCGGAGGCGAGCACCCCCGCATGGGCACCCATAACTTGCTCATGCGCCTGAGCCCCAACACCTTTTTGGAAATCATCGCCATCAACCCCGCGGCCCCCGCACCGGGGCGTCCCCGCTGGTTCGACCTGGATCGCCTCGCCCCGCACACGCCCCCCGCGCTCTCCACCTGGGTGGTGCGCTGCGAAGACATCCACGCGCGTGCGGCGGCGGCTCCAGAGCCCTTGGGCCTCATCGAGCCCATGAGCCGTGGCGCACTCCAATGGTTCATCACCATCCCGCCCGATGGCCGCGTGCCCCTCGATGGCGTGGCCCCCGCGCTCATCACCTGGCAAACCGAGGGCCACCCCGCCGCTCGCATGCCCGAGTTGGGCCTCTCGCTCTTGGCCTGGGAAATCCACCACCCCGAACCCGCACGCGTGCACGCCCTGCTCAAAGCCTTGGCGCTGCAAACCCCCGTCAGCGTGCACGCCACGGCCCCAGGCGCGCGCCCCCACCTGCGTGCACACCTGCAAACGCCGTTTGGGCCAAGGGTGTTGGGCTAAGCCCGAGTGCCAGAAGCCGCTGCAGGACGGCACAACCAGGCCGCCCCCCGAATGCCGGAGGAATCCCCGTGCACAGCGGGCCGCACCGGCGTGTGAACCGGACGGTGAAAGGTATAGCGACTGATGGCCTCGGGCAGCAGAGGGTAGAGCGCCTGCACTTGGCTCAGGCCCCCGCCCAGCACAATCACCTCGGGGTCCAGCAAATTCACCACTTGCGCCAAGCCCCGCGCCAAGCGGTCGGTGTAGCGCAGCACGCTCGCCCGCGCCGCCGCATCGCCAGCCGACATGGCTGCCACAATGGCGCGGGCGTCGAGCGTTTGGCCCGTCACCCGGGCATGGTCGCGCGCCAACCCCGGCCCAGAAATCCATGTCTCCATGCACCCCTGCAAGCCGCACCAACACGCTGGCGCCTGCAATTCTTCGGGGCGGGGCCAAGGCAAAGGGTTGTGCCCCCATTCGCCCGCCAGGGCATTGGGACCGGTCCAAACCTCACCGCGCAGCGCCAATCCACCGCCGCAGCCCGTGCCCAAAATGACGGCAAAGCTCAGTCCCGTGCCCGCTGCCGCGCCATCCACCGATTCGCTCAAGGCCAAGCAATTGGCATCGTTTTGCACGAACACCGGCGCGCCCAGGCGCAGCGATAAATCTTTCTGCAGAGGCTGGCCGTTGAGGCATTGGGTGTTGGCACCCCGCACCTGCTGGGTGTGCGCGTCAATGCAACCCGGAATACCCACCCCTACCGGGTGATCGGGCGGCAAGTCGCAAGCTGCGCGGGCCCGCTGCACTTGCGCCACCAAGTGCGCCACCAAGGCCGCGTAATCGTGGCTGGGCGTCGCCGTGCGCTCGCGGTAGCGAAACCCCGCATCGGACCCGAGCACCGCCACCTCGGTTTTGGTGCCGCCCAAGTCCACGCCTAGCCATAAATCCGAGGGGGAAGTCATGCGGGCATTCTAGGAGTCCACAGGCGCGCGCGCCTCCACCCCCGCCAGCCGCGCCATCACCGGCCCCACCAAAATGCGGTAAGTGTCCAAATCAAATGCGGTCTCCGCTTCGCCCCAAGAGAGCCCTGAAACCCGTGAGCACCATGTGCCCAAGTAGCGCCAGTCTTGCACGCGGTGCTTTTGCACCCAATCGCCCCGCGTCTCCACCAGCTCAATGGCCCCTGCGTGCGGCCAGGCGTGCACCTGCATGGCTTTGAGCGCCAGAAACAGCCGCTCATCGTGGCTCGCGCGGTCTTCCAGCCCCACACAGCCGCCCCGGCAGGCCTTGATTTGCACCCCAAAGCAGCCCCTGGCCGTGGCTTTCTCTAGCCCCAAGAGCGCCAAACACAAGCTGTGGGTGCGGGCGAGCTCGCGCAGCTTCTCTTGCGCCGCGTGGCGCGAGCCAAACAAACCGTAGAGCCCCTCCACACGGCCAATGTCCGTCTCCTTGCTGTTGACCACCACCGGACGCAGCCCCGTGCCACTGGCCTCCAAACGCAAGGCATGCAAATGTCGCAAGCGCCGCAGACGAATGTTAAAGAGCGGGCTATGCGCCTTCACCATTTGCGATTCCAAGAGCAAAGCCCCAAGCTCGCCCGCCGTTTCAATAAAGTCCACCCGACGCGTTTGCGCCACCATGCGCGCCTCATCCGCCGCCCGCAAATGCGACAACACCCGCGCCCGAATGTCCACGCTCTTGCCAATGTAGAGCGGCAGCGTCCCATCCCCCCGAAAGATGTACACCCCACTCGTGCGCGGCAAGGCCGCCAAGCTTTGGGGGTCGATTGGATGGGAACCAGAGAGGGCATCCATGGGTACTGCTTGGCCCATTCCGAAGGGCGAGTCGTTAACTGTCCAAATCCATCTGCGGCCCCTGCCGCAGCGCAGCGAATTTCTCGGCCATGGTCGGGTTGCCACGCGTGAGCTTTTTGAGGGTGACGTCTTGGGCCTTGTCATTGGCCAAGCGCAAGTTGCGGTCTGCGCCTACCAAAGCGTCACGGGTTTTTTGCAAGTGATCGATGGATTTATCAATCTCCTTGATCGCCGTCTCAAACTGCCGGTTCGCCAAATCGTAGTTCCGCGCAAAAGCCGTCTTGAACGACTCCAACTGATCCTCAAACTTGGTGATGTCAATGTTTTGCGCCTTCACCAAGGCCAGCTCCGTTTTGTACTGCAGGGCATTCTGCGCCGCGTTGCGCAAAAGCGTGATCATGGGAATGAAGAACTGCGGACGAATCACATACATCTTGGGGTAGTGGTGGCTCACATCCACAATACCCGTGTTGTAGAGCTCGCTCTCAGGCTCCAGCAATGACACCAGCACGGCGTACTCGCACTTCTTATCCAAGCGGTCGCGGTCGAGTTCCTTGAGGAAATCCACATTCTTTTTCTTGGTGGCCGTGCCATCGCTCTCGTTCTTCATCTCGAACATGATGGAGACCGTCTCCACCCCCGAGGGGTCAAAGTCGCGAAAGATGTAATCCCCCTTGCTGCCCGTGCTCGCGTCGTTGTCCTTGCCAAACTGTGCATGCGCAAAAGCCGTCGCACGCAGTTGCTCGAACTGGGTCTCGCAGTGCTGCTCCAGCGTCTCCCCCACCATCTTGGTCGAGAGCTTGGCCTTGAGGTCGCGCAAGCGCTCGATCATCTCGTCGCGGTCCTTGATTTGCGTCTCATACCGATCGCGCAAGGATTGCGCCTCTAAGGCCTTCTCCGCCGCTGCCAGCTCGAGCTGGCTTTTGAGCGCATCGCGCTCGCGCTCCACCTCACTGCGCGCTTGTGTCACGGCCAGGGTTTGCGCAATCTCTCTGGAGGCAAGCTCGGCCTTCAAGGCATCGCGCTCGCGCTCCACCGCACTCAAGGCCTGCGCGACCGAGAGTTTGAGCGCCGCCTCCTTGGCTTCGAGCTGCGAGTTCAGGGCCGCAATCTCTGCGTCCTTGCCCGCCGCCGTTTTCAAGAACTCAGCAGAGGCCTGCGCTTTGGCCAGGGCCACCGCGCTCTCGCGCCCCGCTGCAGCGGCCTGAAGCCGTTCGTGCAACTGCTCCTGAAAATCCTTGTCGCGCACCTGCTTGAGCAAGTCGGCATAACCGGCCTCGTCAACCTGGAAGGCCTTGTGGCAGTGGGGGCAGATGATTTCGTTCATGGTGGGAAGGAATGGGATTGACCGCGAGTTTAATCCCGCGAGTGTGGGGTGGGGGCGGGCTCGGCGGGTGAGCCATTCTTCACGCCATCAACAAGTCAGACGCCATGGGTACGCCCCCCAGCAGCCGGACTCACCCTTAAGCCGCCTCCCGAAAAAGCGCATACCGCTGCGCCAGCCTCTCCCGATCCGGGCGGTCTTGAGTTCGCTCGGGCAGGTGTAGGGTGCCGCCATCGAGGTGCTTGAGCGCTTCCAGAATCGGGCCATCGCGCTGGCTCAAGAGACGGTCTGAAACATGGAGCTTGTAGTCTGGGTCAATGCCAATCAAGTGGGCGTCAAACGCGGCATGATGGATCTTGGAGAGGGGTAGGCCATTGGGCACCACGGGCTGTCCCCAGTGGGGATCGTTGTCCGAGATGATGTGCGCCGCATCGAGCAGCAGTGCCTCGGGTAGGCCGGAGAGGGCGCAGCGTCCCTTGTAGGCCAAGATAACCGCCTCCCGAAACGAGGCTTGGTGTAAGCGCTGCTTCACCTCCCGCAACGCATAGCGCCGCTCTGCCGCCGTTTGCGGTGCCGTCATTTGGGCGTTGGGCACACCAAACGCCACTTTGGCCTTGAGCGCGGCGGCATTCCAGTCGGCAATGAATGCGGGGAACACGGCCTTGTAACGGCCCGGGGCAATGCCTAAAAAGTAAATGATGGGAATTTGCTTTTCCCAAGCCGCTTTGAGCCACCGGTTGTCGGCAACCTCGGGGTTTTGCCGCATGAAGGCATATTCCACCCATTCGCTGCCTTCATAGATTTGCTGATGCACCTGTTTTTGGTCGTCATACCAAACCTTGCGCCCAGGGGTTGGGAATACCGTTTTAATGGAGAGCAGATAAGGCATGGACTGGGGCTTAAAAATACCCCGCTGCGGGTTGATGAGCGGCACCCGCTGGCCATTGAACTCAAAGCCTTGGCTCAAAATGGCCGAGGTTAAATGCGCGTGAACCTCCGAGAGCCGCTTGACCCGTTCAAAGGCAGCCGCCCGCATCAAAGTATCAATGGATGGTTCCGACATGAAGCGCAGTCCCCTCCCGGCTTAGGGTTAGAAAAAGGGTAAAACGGGTACTGCTGTTGGCCGAATATTACCAAGAAGAGGGTGCGAAGCGTGCAGATATTCATGACTTGAATATTTCACGGCGCGGGCTCATGGCGTGAGCTTGGCTACTGTGACTAGCAATATGCGGAAATTTCCAAGAGTAAAGAACTGGAGGACATCAAAACTAAGAAAGTAACAGAAACAAGACTTTGGCTACGAAAAATATCTGGCAGCCCAGGAAAACAAACTGGAAACCTAGCATAGCTAGTTCTTTACTACTTTATAAAGTTTGTTGTCATTTACTGTCGATACCAAACCAGTAGAAAAGTAGATTACTCAAATTAAATGGAATAAATTGCATCAAATGAATATTAAAGTACCTGTAAAGCATAATTTTTTATAATATATTAATCAAATATTGTAAAAAAAATTGGGGAAGATTTGTGAATCAGCAACAAACTTATGCGCCCGTCAAGGTCGAGTCAATGAGCTTTGTTGCGGCGTGTTGGGATACAGATCCGATTGGAGTAGATGTCGAACAGACAACAGTAGTTAGATGGAACCAATTGGTTCGAAGTGTTCGAGAGGAATATCTTGATTCAGTACAAAATTTTCCTTGGGTTATCGGATTTTCTGGGGGTAAAGATAGCACAGTTGTAGTGCAAATTATCTTTGAGGCACTTCTCTCGATTCCTCCTTCGCAGCGAATCCGTGAAGTTCACATAGTGTCAAACGACACAATGGTTGAGAGTCCTGCCATATTGGCACATCTAGATCAGGTCACTGCAAAAATTGAAAATGCTGCGAAAAACATGAATCTTCCGGTGATCGTAGCTAGAACGAGACCGGAAACAGACAAAACATTTTGGGTTTTATTGATTGGTAAAGGTTATCCAAGTCCTAACCAGTCGATGCGTTGGTGCACAGATCGACTAAAAATTCAGCCAACTAGTACTTATATCAAAAAAAATATTTCAAGATTTGGATCAGCAATCATTGTGTTGGGAGTGAGGCGCGATGAAAGCATATCCAGGCAGCGGTCTATTAATAAATACGTAAATGATCGTGGGAAAAATCTAACCCCCCATGGAGATTTAGCTGGTGCGTATATTTATAGACCTATAGTAGAGCTGAGTACCGATGATGTTTGGGAAATTCTTGGAACCTTTCATGCGCCTTGGGGTGGAAACCACAAAAATTTGTTTCAACTTTACAGAGACGCTGAGGGCGGTGAATGTCCAGTAGTTATGAGCCCTAAAGATGCATCTGGATGTGGGACGGGAAGCAGCAGATTTGGGTGCTGGACATGTACGGTTGTTGAGAAAGATCGAAGCCTGCAGGGTTTCATCGATAGTGGCAATCAACAATACAAGCCGCTAGTCGCATTTCGTGATTGGCTTAAATATATTAGAAACAAGCCAGAAATGCGTCAAGCATTAAGAAGAAATGGGAAGTTAACTTTTGACGCCATGGGTAGGCATATCCCAGGACCATTCACTTTGAAAGCGAGGAAGCTCATATTAGATAAGTTGCTAGCTGTGCAAAAAGAATACGGCTCGGAATTAATTACCGATTTAGAGCTCGATAGGATTTATCAATACTGGAAAGAAGATCTAAAAACAGAATAGGAGAGCAGGAATGCAAAGCGAAAACTATGATGAAAATTATCTGAACGACTTACCTCTGTGGGCTGACGAGAAGGCACTTATGTTGCTAGAACAATGCTGCGCGAAAAATGGTGTTCCAGTTGATGTTTTGACCGAGCTTGTGATAGTTCTGAGAGAAAGACAACACCAAGAGCGCGCACATGGAATTTACCAGCGCTTTGAAGAGGTACTTGGTAGAATTGAAATTCAGAAAGTATAGGAATTTTTATGTGGATCTCAAAACTGGAACTTACTTGTTTCAAGAGCTATCAACATCAAGTGTTTACATTTCCTGAGCCAATAGACGGAAAAAATATCGTCTTGATTGGTGGTATGAATGGATACGGAAAAACTTCAATTCTTGAAGGACTCTACCTCTGTCTATACGGAAAGGATGCGATGGTTCACTTGGCCAGGGCAGGACTAAAAACAGAGGGAAAGGGCGGAGGATACCCAACTTTTTTAGAGAGATCCTTCAATGGAGAAGCATTGCGAGGCGGATCAGAAACGATGAGTATTCGTATTGTTTTGGGAAGATCCAAAACAAAAGCTATTGATATATGTCGACGCTGGTTTTTTCGATCAAATGGAAAGTGGACTAATGAGGAGGAGGCTGTTATTCGGGATGTTGTAAGGGGTGTTCCTGAAAGTCCTAAAACCGATGGAAAAAATGGTTTCCATCTGACAGACTATTTGGAGGATATGCAGTTTGTACCAGCTCATATCGCACCTTTCTTCTTTTTTGACGGGGAAGAAGTAAAAAAGCTAGCAGATCAATCTCGCGTAGAACAAGTCAAGCAAGGTTTAGAAGGTTTGCTCGGGGTGGTTTTGCTTAGAACATTAGCAGAGAGGCTTCGAACTTTTGAGTCTAGTAAAAGGAATGAGATCCAATCTGTAGACGAACAAAACCTAACTCGCCTTTACGAAGAATTATCAAATGATCAAATAAAACTTAATGAACTAAAAAATTTATCTGAGAAAAATGATTCCGAAAGAGCCCTATTAAGAGAAGAGCTAACTTCATTAGTAGACAGAATTACGGCGGCAGGTGGCGGAGGTGGGGATGTGGCTACTATGAAAGATCTTGTTGAGGAGAGAGCTCAGTATCAAAACAAAATGAAAGAAAGCCAAAAAAAACTTGAAATGATTCTTGCTGGAAGATTGCCTTTTCAATTGGTGCCCAAAGATTTGATATTAAATTTGAAAAATCAACTAATTGCAGAGGTTAAACTAGCGAAGCACGAAAGCCAGAAAACTGCATTGGCCCCACGTAAAAAAGAGTTTGAACACGCATTCTCAAAGCAGACAGAACCAATAATTGAACCGGCGTTAACCAATGTGCAATTGGAGGCAATCAAGAAGCGATTAGACCAAGCTTGGGCAAGCTTGTTCTATCCGGCCCCCCCCCCTAACTGCGCGCAGGAGGTAATGCACGAATACTTGAGCGAGAGCTCACGACAAAAAGCCATCCAATTTCTTGATACTTTAACCCTTGGTCAACGTGAGATAAGAGTCTTAATTAGTGAACAAGCTGAGACGCAGCAGCGAATAGAGGAGCTCAATCGAAAAATCTCGCGACTAGAAGGGATAGATCGTGATGGTACTTTAACAATACTTAAAAAGAGTTTCAGTGATGTGAGTCGAAAAGTGGATTTTCTGACAGAACAAGCTCGTGTGAATAACAGAGATATAGATTTTTTAAATGCTAAGGTCACGAACTTAAGTGCGGAATACAACAGGGGAAAATCAGAATTAGATAAATCAAGCCCGGTACGTGCAATGCTCGAGCGTTCTGAACGAGTTCGAAAAGTGATTGAAGAACTTGTGCCAGCATTATTCCCGTTAAAAATCAGAGAGTTAGGCACTTCAATGACAACTTTTTACAAGCAACTAGCGCATAAGACTCAAGTAGACAAAATACGAATCCTTGATGATGGTAGCACTGAAATATTGAGTAAAAACGGAGTGGAAATTACATTTGATCGCTCTGCTGGGGAAAATCAAATTTTCGCTACTGCACTGATAGCAGGGCTAGCAAAGGTTTCAGGTGTAAAGGCGCCAATGGTTGTAGACACGCCATTAGGACGTTTGGATAGCAAACATCGTTTAAATATTTTGGAGTTTTGGACATCAGATAAAAATAGGCAGGTTATTTTGTTGTCACAAGACGAGGAAATTGATTATCACTTCTACAGACAAATTGAATCCAATGTGGCAAAAACCTATTTGTTAGAAAACACCGAGGTAGGTGACGGCATAGGGCGTACAACTGCCTTGGAGGGAAAGTATTTTGCAAGAGGTAGAAGATGAGTGAAATTAATATAGAGCAGATAATTAATTCGCGATTTCGTACAAGTGCAGAAGCAGATCGCCTTACAGTAGCAATGATGGGTTATCTTGGCCTATCGACCAAGGCTAATGTTGCACGGCTTGCGATTGGACGATCTCTTGCAATGGGCCCATTTTCTGAAGAGTCAATAGATGCGAAAGGTTTGGAACTTCCTGCATCAATCCTTTTCTCCCCGGAAGAAACATCGATATGGATTGGCCTAATAAAAACACACACCAGCGTGCATTCAAATGATTTATTAGACACTATGGAAAAACTGCGTGTTGCGGTAAGAAAGCACTGGCATCGTGGTGTTGTTAGTTTGACCGATGATTGGAATGCATCGAGTGGTCACTTTGATAGATTCTTAGAGACATTAATTATTCGAAGAGCTGGACTTCCGGATGAAGCTCCTACTCAAGTCCAACAACTTAAAGAATCTTTTACTTCAACAGATAAGCCGATAGATATGTCGGTGGATTTGGTTAAGGCTTTGAGCGAAATAGGAGTTGATGCTCAGGTACGTGGAATTGTTCATGGTCCAAGAATTACAAGATACAAAATTTTCTTGACTGATGTCAATCAGATTGCAAGGTTAGAGCGAGGATTGGATAAGCTTAGTTTGATTATGAATATACAACTGTCTAAGCCTACGCTGGCACCAGGTGATGAGGCTAAGACGCTAAGCTTAGATATACCTCGCGCAGAAAATTCATGGCAATTCGTTGATTTCTCTGTTCTGCGTGAATGGGCTTCCTCGGCAGCTCTTTCCCCTGAAAAATTGATGGTGTTTCCTGGTGTAGATCTCTTGGGTATTCCGTATTTATTTGATTTGGCTGCCGCTCCTCATCTTTTAGTTGGCGGTACAACTGGCAGCGGAAAAAGTGTATGTATACATTCCCTAATTTTATCCTTGATGATGGTGCATTCATCGTCAAGGCTTAAGCTTGCTCTTATTGATCCTAAACAAGTTGAGTTTGCTGCTTATTCAAATTGCCCATATCTTTTCGGAGGGGCAATTGCTACCGATGCTCCCAGTTCTAAGGAGTTAATTCAAAATTTAGTGTTGGAAATGGAGTCGCGTTATGATTCCTTTACGAAGTCTGGTGTTCGTGATATCGCCGGGGCTCATGTTTGCGGTTTTGATTTACCTTATATTGTTGTAATAATTGAAGAATTAGCGGATCTCGTGTTACAAGATAAAGATATAGAGCCCCAAATTATCCGTTTAGCCCAGAAGGCAAGGGCTGCAGGAATTCATTTGGTATTAGCCACGCAAAGACCTGATTCAAAAACATTTTCTGGTTTGATAAGAAGCAATATCCCCGCCAGAATTGCGCTTACTGTGCAGCGTGGAACTGAATCTAGCATCATTCTTGATGAAACGGGCGCTGAAGATTTGCTCGGTAAGGGTGACATGCTTGTTAAGGCGAAGCCTGGAGGAGGTTCTGAGCGAGTACACGGTATTCGAATTGATCGCTCAGACATTGAGGCAGTAATTAAAGAGCGAAGTAATGCCTAAGCAGCGTTTTTATAAGCATTCCGTTAGGCATCACGGACAATGATTTCTCGCGAACGGCAAATCGAGCAGATCTAAATCAGCTACAACTGAAACAACTGGGATTGTTTGGGTAGCCAAAAATTCTTTTCTTACTGATTCCCAGAGATGTTGAAAGTGTGGACAGATTCATATAGATGATATTGATGGTTCTGATATCGTATCTAAACTCTCCATCTGATTTTCCGGATTCGGTAACACTTAATACCATCTCGTTAAGTACCGACTAAGAATAGTTTTGAAACTCCACAAATTTCTCAACGAACAAGGCGTTAACTCAAGTAGTTCGGATGCTGGTTTTGTAACGCTTTGCAAGGGTTATCTATATTTCTCACATGTCAAAGCACGATTGGCACTGGATAGGGATCTGTTAATTTTTAAGGCAAACCTAATTTCTAATTTATTGCACGAATCACAAAGTGGAACGATAAACTCGCCTACTACTTCGGAGTTTATGACGTGTCCTCCAACAGTAGCTCTGTTATTGCAACCTGCAACAGAGCACGTCGAAGGCCAGCTTTGATCACCACAATAGTTAAGCCAATGGTTACTCCAAGAACCGCATCTGCAGGCCCTATCACTTGTACCAAGTTTATTCTTCCACCCCGTTGCTTGGTAGTTCATTTTCTGCCCCTTTAAGGTAATAGCCATTGGTAACAACAGCCCGAATTTATGAATCGGATTTTCATTAAATAGATTATAAATGTCTACTAAATTAAAACTATTAAATTCAAAGTATTCATATAAATTCTAATTATGTCCTCAATGCCGCAATTCGACAAGAAGCATTTATCGGCAGAGTTCAGAAAACGTCAGTTCGAACAAAATGGCAGAGGGCATAAGGCGCAAGCGCTAGTTGGTTTTTTATCTGCTCAAGAAAACCTGCCCCCGCATATCCGCCCTGAGCACCTTGATCAGCTCTGACCACTGCACGTCATCGTTAGCCGTGCAGACCATGCGGCCACGCTCAACGCGCAGCTTGCGGCTGATGAGGAGTTTGTCACCTTCGCGTGAGTAGCGCGCTTCGTAGCGCAGTTGCGGGCTGTTGAAGTCGATGTTGGGTGGAATATGGCTAATTTGTAGCTCGGGGGACAGTTGGATTTCAATGCGCTCGTCGTGAGAGGAGGAGCTGCAGGCCCGCCCGAACCGCGTGGGTTTGATGGGGCGGGAGAGGGCGATGTTTTGTAGGCGGCCCTGGCTCAAGCCGACCGGAATGGTCATGGCGGCCACGCCCGGCAGGTTCACGCTGGGGTCAAGTTCATAGCGGGTTTGCACCACCCAAGGGGCTTGGCGGTTAAATGGATCGGGGTGGGTGTACGCTCCCGTGCCTGTCTCACCGTGGTCGTTGAGCATGTCGTTGATCACCTCTTCCCGTGGCTTGCCCTGTTTGTGATAGAGCTTCTCGCGGGAGCTGATGGCCAAGTAGCCGGTGAGGGTAACGCGGCTCTCTCCACTCACCCGCCCGTCGGGGTGGAGGGTGAGTTGGGTTTGGGTCTCGTTGCGGTTGCGATCGGCTGTATCCAGCGGGGTATTGATGACTTCACCGGTTTTGGTGAGCACTGCGCTTTTGCCCATGACGGACCAAGGTAACTCCCCCATGGGGGTGTAGCGGGAGGTGCTGTCAAGAAAGAGCTTGAGCGAGGGGACGTAGGTGATCACGTGGTTAAACGCATCGGGCGTGGGCAA
>Ga0255182_1001453_pt1 | contig 12274 bp, 16 predicted proteins | sample Atl_UVDOM_RepA_8_FD_188420 | JGI IMG/M metagenome (GOLD analysis project Ga0255182, IMG submission 188420) | Freshwater microbial communities from Altamaha River, Georgia, United States - Atl_UVDOM_RepA_8d | ecosystem: Environmental > Aquatic > Freshwater > River | place: USA: Georgia... | reverse complement strand
ACAAGTATGGACGGATCGTCGGCCAGGTTCACCAGGGCTCCTTGGACGTGAACCTGCAGATGGTCAAGGAAGGCTTGGCCTGGTATTACAAGAAGTATTCCAAGTCGGCGGAGTTGGGCAGGGCGGAGACTGAAGCGAAGGCAGGGAAGAAGGGTTTATGGGCAAACCCGAATCCAGTACCGCCTTGGGGATTCAGGAAGGCGGAGAAGAAGAAACGATAGGCGGCCTCGGCGCAGGCTTCCAGGCGATGGGAGTGCCCTCGGATGCCTCCTCCAGCTAGGGTTCCGATTAATGGGTCGTGCATAAAATATTAATAATTGGTCGCACCCTTCCTCACCCAAGCAAAAAAGAGCCAGCTTCATTCTTTACATGGGCTAGCTTTTCATATAAAGAATGCGATTTTTGAACCATGATGTCGAAAGCAGAATTTTGGCGTTTAGCTGCATTGTCTGCTGCGAGTGGGATAATTTCATTCACTGGGGTTTATTTTGGATTGTTATGGATGATGGCAGGAATTTTGCTTGTGCCATTGCTTTATTTGCCTTGGAATATTTGGTCGCATAAGGACTAAAAACGCCAAAGGTTCATCCGCCAAAAATACTTTTGGCCTGCTCTTCCTTTCATTTGAAATCCATGGTCCTAAAATTCCTCCCAGCGACTGTAGGGGGCGATTCGATTGAAAGAGTTTCAAAAAGTTCGGACTGCCTTCACCCTCATTGAATTGCTGGTGGTCATCGCCATCATTGCGGTTCTGGTGGGGCTGCTGGTTCCGGCAGTTCAGAAGGTGCGTGAAGCAGCCAACCGGATGAGCTGCTCGAACCATTTGCGCCAGATAGGACTGGCGGCACTGCAATATTATGAAGCTACCGAAGGTAAATTTTTCCTACACCATCCTTACGATTCGGATGTGGCCTCGCAGGAATCGCACAGCAATTCATTCGCGGAAATCTACTGGGAAGACAAGCTGATGCCGTTCATCGGCGGCAACGCCGAGGCCGATGAGTCCCTAGCCAAAAATGGTCAAAGCGTTGCCAGCGGGCGAATCTACCGCTGCCCCAGTGATCAGATGTTGCCATATCCGTTTATTGAGGACGGGTCTCCCAATGGCATCGGACACCGGACCAGCTATCTGATGAACTCGTTGATCAGCCACCGTTCTAGGCGCTATGGCCAGTGGACTCTAAATCGTTTTATCAACGAGGTAGGCACATCCCAATTCATCGCCTGGGTGGAACGGCGGGGAGAAGCTTTCACCGAGGAGCAAGGCGAGGATCCTCGCCAGGATGATTTCGACATCTGGCTGGGGGCTGGCATTTTTAAGCACTGGATCGCCCACGATCGCCATAGCCAGACCGCCAATTACCTGTACCTTGACGGACATGTCACTGCCCAAAATATTGATTCAGCACTGCCTGACATCTTCCCTGACAAGAAAATCCTGGTGGAAGATGGTACCTACCCCTGACCGGCGTCAGTTGCTCATTTTGTTTGTGGTTCTTTCCATTGGCTGTGGTGGGAAAATAATCCGTCCTAAAAAGGACGGCCCTGCAGCGGAAAAGGCGTTACTTTTTTGCGAGCTTCTCCTGGCAGGAAAATGGAGTGCCGCCCAAGCGCTCACTCTTTCGCCGACAAAGATGTCACCCCAGATGTTTGAACAAAAAAGCAAAGCACTGGTTAAACGGTGGAATCTAGAAAACGCAGTTGCTCATATCTCGTCGGTGGGTGAACGTAGGGATTCCACTGTTGTGCACCTGTCTCTTTTGGGAAAACGGCAGGGAAAGCAGCATCGCGTGACCGTGAGCGTGGTGTTGGTCGCTGAAGGTGAGGGTTGGAAAGTGCTGCCTCCAACCTGAATCGATCCTCGGATGACTTTTTCTTGCTCTCTGTTGCGGGCAAAAGCTCAATAATTCTGCACTGCTAAGAAACTGCAAAAAGCGGCCTCGGCGCTGGCATCCAGGCTATGGGTGCCCCTTCTGACTTCTCTTCCAACCAGATTTCTGAGAAGTAGATCAAATAACAAACACCCATTTTCGGGTCCTGCTCAGGCACCACCAGGAACACTTTGGCTTTGTCGGTACAAATCAGAATGGGTGGGTAGTCTTCGGAGTCCTGTGGATAAACAGGCATCTTCTCATCGACTGGTAGCCAGTCCATGGCGCGGTTCCTTCCAGTTGGGTTTTTAACCTCCTTGCAGGCTGGGTAAGTAACCTTTCACCTGTGGCAATGAATTCAACTGCTTTCTAGCGAACCTCCCATTCCACCACTTTGCCGTTTTCATCTGACGAGTAGGCTTTCTTGCCATCCTGACTCCACACCAAACTGCGGATCTTAGCAGTGTGGTGAACAGTCTTGTTGACCACCTTACCTGACTTGGTATCGAACACATAAACTGGATAGAAGCCAGGTTGTTCCCAGGAGGATTGCCCCTCGGATCTCAGGATGTCACCGGTCCCGACAAGAAGTAAACCCGTGGCCGGATGCAGGGCCATGGTGGTGATGGACTGGCCCAGGTTCAACCAAACTTCTTTTTCTTTTTTCATGTCCAGTTCGAGAACTAACAACTTGCCATCCGTGCCACCAAGTACAAACCTGTCTGTACTTGGGATTCGTTCCAGTCCCCAGTATTGGATCGGTGACTTGGGGATCAGCATGGTTCCGTGTTTATTGCCGATCCGCGAGAAGAACACCCTGCCATCTTCAGCCGAGTAAACAACGGCTTCAGCGTTCTGGGTGAAACGGATCGTTTGGAATTGAAAGCTATTGCCCGTTAATGACCAGATGCATTGGCCGGAAATTAGGTCGTAAACCCTGATCTCACCCCCGTAACTACCTGTTGCCAGCTTGCTGCCGTCCTTGCTGATATCGATGCAGCGGACAAGGCCCGTATTCCCAGAGAAGGTTCGCGTGACCTTCTTGGTGCTTGTGTCCCATTCCTCCACGTCAAAGGGCGTCTTGCCCTGCCCAGCGAAAACACGATTTCCTTCAGGGGCCAATCGCAAATAGCACCTGTTTACATCAGTACCTACTTCAGCTTCCTGCCAAGTCTGCTGGGATGGTTCGTAAAAGAATGCCCTGCCACTGCTTCCCAAGGCCATGAGTTGGTTGCTGGGTAACGATTCCAAAGCAATCAGCTTGCTGCCTTCCAAGGGCGTGGGTAATGCAATGGTTTGAGGGTTGGTGAGCGAATAGGCAATCTGGGGCTCAGATTTGTTTGCAGGTATCGTGGAAAGCAGAGCCCAAACGAGGGACGGACCCAGCAGGGCCAAACCCAGAAGTACCTGGTATACCCTTCTGGATCGCATGGGCTTGGTTTTGGTCGCAACCTGGGCTTTGATTAGGTCCGACACCATGGCCGAACAGGTTGGATAACGTTTTTCTGGCTGTTTATCGAACGCCCGTCTGAGAACCATGGCTTCTTGGGTGTTTAAGCCTGCAAGGTCAGGTTCTGAATGCATGTGAGCCTGGGCCAGCTCAATGTTCTCGCCATGGAATGGTTCTACGCCAAGCAAGTGGCAATAAGTCATGGCCAATGAAAATTGATCGGATGCGGGAACTGCGTTGCCCAGTAGGGACTCGGGCGCTGCATAACTGAGGGTGAGCCCTTCCGCCTGGGGGATGTCCGCGTGAGCCAGTCGCCGGATCAGGCCGAAGTCTCCGACCTTGCACCTTCCACCAACAAATAACAAGTTGGCTGGCTTCACATCCCCATGGATCAACGGCTTTTCGAGGTGATGCAGGTAATCCAGGCCTTCCGCAGCATCCTTCAGATGAGCCAGTAGCTCCGACTTCCATGTTGAATGGTTATTTAGCTGGTTGTCTTGTACGGCAATGTACTTGTCAGCCAGGGATCCCGAGGCCAGTTCGCTGCCAATGACTAGCCAGCCTTGGCTGATCCAGTAACCAAATAAGCCAAGAAGATGAGGATGGCGCAACGCCTTGAGCTGGGACAACGCCTTCCATTCCAGCCTGGTGCGTTGCTCGCCCAACCAGAGGCACTTGAGCGCCACTTGGACGCCGCCTGGGCCCGTGGCTTTCCAAACCTGCCCGAAACCACCGGAACCAAGGAGCGACTCGAGGACATACCCAGGAACAATCACATCCCCAGCATTCGGGCTGTTCTGTGGCAGGGGCTCATTGGCAACTTGTTTTTCAAGCCATGCGGTCTTACGGAGCTGGGCAAGGAGTTGGAGGAACTCGGGCAAAAGTTCTGGGCAATCCTTGCAGAGTGACCCAGCATCTGGCTGCTGGCCTTGGGCAACGCTTTCTTCCCAAGCATCTAGCAGCTCCTCCAACCGATCAAGGGAGCCTGGCGAAATAGGGCTATTTCCATCCTGGTTCATTACCAAGCGCCTATTCCATGGAGGGCCATTCGTTATCTAACGCCCTTGCCAACAGAATACGGGCCAATCGCCATCGCCGCTTGATGGTACGAGTGGAAACGCGAAGGATCTCGGCGGCCTCCTCCTGACCCAGCCCACCATAATAGATCAGATCAAAAGTCTCGCGCTCCTCCTGGGGAAGCTTCTCGATGGCATCGTGGAAATGAGCCCATTCCAGCAGGGTACTGGGTTCCTCATCAACGCTGGGAGCTTTGGCTATGGCGCTGGAATGCCCCAGTTTGTCGAGGTGGTTGTGCATGTCACGGGAAAGATCCTTCAAAGCCCAGCGCATGTTCTGCAGGGCAATTGTCATGAAGGCGCGGGTGGTGGAAGGTTTCAGGATATGGATGGCGCGATGCAGCCGGACCAGTGTCTTCTGCAACAAGTCATCGCTTTCCTCGAATAAATGCAGGTCTTTCCGGCTTTGGAACAGTCGGTGGGCCAATATCCGCATCCGCTCCATGCAGTGCTGGAACAGCAAGTCGGTGGCACCGGCCTCCTGCTGGGTTACCTTACCCAGGAGGTCCCTGACATTCGTGGAGGACTCGAAAACTTTCATTCCAGACCCAGCTTTTACGAAAGTTCTTTTCCATCTTACCTTTACGTTGATTGGTGTGCTTCATTTTCGGTCAATCAATCATGGTTCGAAGATAAGAAAGAATTTTTTGTTTTTTGTCCCCTGGATCGGCAATCTTTCGGTTTATCATATGGATAGTTTTGTTTTGAAAGACTCAGGGCCTTAAGGCGCGAAACAATAAGTAAATAACTGCTTCATTTAAATCCTGACAAATATTCAGCCCTATTATTTTGTCCCCTTTAATCGACTTGTTCCGCTTTAGTTGTTGGGAGAGTTGGGTAACTTTGCCCCGCAATCCCATGGAATTGGAGATAATTATGATTCGCACCTTGATAGCTGCTATGTCAGTTATGTTTGTAGGCACCTTCGCTCAGGCCCAAAGCGGTGGCATCATTACATCCAAACCGAATATTTTCGGCGGGTACAACTATTCGAATGGAGTTGCCAGCAAGCCGAATATTTTTGGTGGCTTTGATTACTCCAACGGAGTCACAAGCAAATCCAATATCTTCGGCGGGCAGAATTACTCTAACGGGATCACCAGCCAGCCTAATATCTTTGGCGGCATGAACTTCACGAAGCCAGGCGGTGGGTTCAGCAGCACCACGCCTAATATTTTCGGAGGTTTTAATTCCTCAACTGGAGGTTACAGCCGACCAAACATATTCGGTGGACAGGATTACACCAGGCCATTTGGTAGCAAGTAATTGATCTTGGTGGGAGAGGCGTCAGTAATACCTTACCATTTAGTACCTTTTTGAGAGAATTTGACATGAGCCTGTCCTTTTATTACTTGGCAATTGCATCCGTCTTCCTTTGCCCAGTTGAGAAGCAGGAGACAAAAAATACGCCTGGTTCAGATGGTCTTCCAGGAAATACAAATTCCATAAAGATGCTGACAGTTAAACAGGCCACGGAGCTGGCAAAGTTCGAGGGCTACCTAAGGCTCAACGGCCTGACCACGATATCTGTAGAAGTTGCCTCGGAGCTGGCAAAGTACAAGGGCGACCTGCTGATTCTCGACGGCCTGACCACGATATCTGTAGAAGTTGCCACGGAACTGGCAAAGTACAAGGACAAGGGCTTCCTGTCGCTCAACGGCCTGACCACGATATCTGTAGAAGTCGCCAAGGAGCTGGCAAAGTTCAAGGGCTACCTGATTCTCGACGGCCTGACCACGATATCTGTAGAAGTCGCAAAGGAACTGGCAAAGCACAAGGGCGACTTGGCGCTCAGGGGCCTGACCACGATATCTGTAGAAGTTGCCTCGGAGCTGGTAAAGTACAAGAGCGACCTGGGACTCGTAGGCCTAAAAACGGTATCCCCAAAAACATTAGCTATTTTGAAGGCAAATCCTAAAATTGCATTATCAAAAAAAGTTGAGGTAAGTGCGCAAAAAAATACGCCTAGAGGCAAAGATTCCGAGCAAGAGACAGATGAGGATTACCCGTTACGGAAGCTCGGGTGGAGCACGAAGAAGTGCATGCTGTGCAATGCGCTACGAAATCCGCGAGCTTCGGTATTGTACAGCGACAAGAAAGGCTACGGGTTTTGTTTGGATTGTGGAAAAAATGCCGACACAGTAGTCCTAAGTAATGAGGCTTTCAAAAAAGGCATTCCATTAAATGCTGAGACGGCGGCGCTAGTTAAAGCCCATGTTGAATCCATCCAACGTCTATTTCCCCCAAACTGGAGGGATAACGAAATTGAACGAACCAAAGGTCTCATGATACTTACTGGTTTTATGAAGTGGCGAGATTGGGAAAATGCCTGGGAGAATGCCGTCATACTTGGACTCAAGAAGTCGGATATCAACAGGTAAAAAAAGGATTACTATCGCGTGCTAATGTAAAAGAGGCAAGCGGAAAGTTGCGTATATTTGTTTTCTGACTTTGTGAAATCTGGGTGGTTTTGATTAGTCCAGGTCAAACCAGCCCGCACCACCGCAAGAGTCCTATTGCTCTTTGGTGTCCGTCCGGCGAAAAGCCTTATTTGTACGTTTGTTAGCCTTGTGGTTTTTCGGGACCACATGGAGTGCGGTCGATGCGAGGGAAGCGGGACATCCGGCTTGAGGCGAAATGGCAGGAGATTGTTTCCGGCCACCCGTGCAACGGTCAGACGAAGGGGGACTGCTGCAAGGGGCATTAGGTTACCGAACGCCGATTCCAGAGTAACCTTGGCCTTTAATACCTCCCACAAAAATTTTGACCCTGCTTTTCGGAATATCTCCCCAATAAGAAATTTCTAAAGCTAAGTCATCTGTGCAGATTTCGGCGCCAACCACAATTGCCCTTTGTAACTTTCAAACGCCTTCGCAGCGGAATCAGATAGCTTTGTGATTCCTCGGAGAGATAAGGACGATTCATTTTGCGCCAATCCCTCTGCTGCAGAATCAGTTAAATGCTTTATGCCATTGAGTGATAAAGAACCCGAGTATCTGGAAAGTGCCATTGCTTGAGCTCCAGAGAGTTCCTGAAGACCGTCAAGAGACAGGCAATTAGGTATCTCTTCAATGGTCGGAGTCGATGTGGTTGCCTTCTTGTCACCCCTTATGGCCAAACCCAAGCCTCTGCGCCTCGCAAGGGCGGTCGCCACTTCGGTTGAAATCTTTGTAAGGCCATTCAGGGATAAGTCCCCTTCATAGTTCCCCAGGGCTTCTGCCGCTTCCGTGGAAAGCTCTTTGAGACCGTCTAGGCTAAGCCCCCTTTGCCTTCCAAGACCATCCGCTGTGAGTGGAGATAATTCCTGGAGACCGTCAAGAAACAAACAACACTTTATCCCACTCAAAGCCTTAGCTTCCTGATCAGATAAATGCTCAACGCCAGTAAGCCAAACAGATCCTTCATGTTTGCCCAGGCCCTGGGCTACGGCCAAGGAAAGAGACTTGAGGCCTCGGAGGAATAACCACTGTTTGTGCTTTCCAAGGTTTTCCGCCGTGTTGACGGAAATGTTGACAAGCCCGTCAAGCATTATTGTCGCAAAATTCTTGGCTAAAACCCCTGCCGCCGCGTCTTCAATGGAGGTGAATTTATTCAAATCCAAAGTCACATGACACATTATGCTTGGACTAAATGGTTGTTCTTCAGCGATTTTTTTGGTCAGAAGCATTTTCAGCCTCATCTGGTGAAAAAGCGAAATGCATAATCACTTTACAACGATTTGCACTTGATGAAGTGAGTTCAGGCTTAGGTGGTCCAGGTGTAATCATAGTTAGCGCCTAATGCCTTCTACAGTCCCGAGAAGGCCCTTTCAACCAGTTGCTCCTTCAGTAGCTTCCCAACCAGAAAGAAATGCCCCTTCAATCCGCCCGTCAAAAAGCCAATCTCCAATCACGGTAAGTCGCGTTTCAGGGAGTTGTAGAAAGCACCTTTGCCTATCGGTGGCAGTACCACGGGCATACCGCCAGCGATGGGCGATTGCCAAATTAGTTTTCGGGATCTTCCGCCCTGTCGATCCGGCGAAGGCTTCGAGCAAGTCTTGAATTACCTGATCTGGGTTAGCTTCTAGGTTTTGCTCAGACCACTTGGGGGTAGCTTGAAGGACCCAGTGATCGAGTTCATTGTTTCGACCAGGCTTGGAACTGTTGCGAGCTATCCAACCCAGCGGGGAGTGTTCGACGAAGGCCCCGTCATAACTTACTGGAAGCCGGTCTTCGAAGGCCACCATCACGGTCCAACACGGTTCCATCGAGAATTTCTTGCAGTCTTCGCCCAACGGATGGTTGGCAAGCAGGGAGGCGGCCTGCGGAGCAGGGATCGCAAGGATTAGCGAGTCAAATGGGCCGTGAATTACTCCGGCATCATCGTGAAGCGTCCATCCTGACGACTCATGGTTTATTCTGCTGATTGTTGTTTTGCACAAAACCGTTAACTCACGGGACATGCCGGTTGCGATCGCCGACATGGTGGGAACACCAACAAAGCGCTTTTGCGGCGGCGTGTCAGTGATTTCTCCGGCATGAAGCTGAACGATCCGGCCTGTCCATTCAGCAGCCCAACCTTGTTCAATCCATTTACCTACCTGCTGTTCAAATCGTTTGTCAGTGGCTGTGAAATACTGGGCACTGTGATCGAACCGCAGGTTTAGGTCGGTATGCCGACTGGAAATGCGCCCGCCTGGTGAACGCCCCTTGTCGAATGCCGTGACGGAATGCCCACGGTCGTAGTATTTGCGGGCGGCAGTCAGTCCGGCGATGCCTGCGCCAATGATTGCCAAAGTGGGACGGTTAGATTTCATTGCAAGTTACTTTATGTGCGGTAAATCGGTCAGAACTGCAATCACCAGTGTAAATTAACCTACAAGGATTTTGCCCAAGGAACTCGTGACCCTCCAACAGGATCATTTCTATGGTTGAACGATTAGCAATCCCCCTGCTTTTTCTTCTTCTAATAGGTTGTTCTGAAAAGACACAAGATGCCCTGGAGGTGATTGAAAAAAGCAAAAAAACCATCAAGAACGCTCAACAAGTCCTTGATGATGTGAAAAAATCCCAGGCTGAAATTGAAGCTAAGATGAAAAAATAGGTTCTTCAATGCCTCGTTTTCTAATCCTCATTTTGATCCTTACCTTCACCACAGCCCTCATCGCGGATGAGCTGCGTGGCAAGGTCGTGTCTATTGCCGACGGTGACACGATCACGGTCTTGGACGAAAACAAGAAACAGAACAAAGTCCGCCTAAACGGAATCGACGCCCCAGAGAAGAAGCAGGCCTTCGGGGCCAAGAGCAAAGTCAGGCTGGGCGAGTTAGTGGCTGGCAAGGATGTTGTTGTTGAGTGGAAGGAAAAGGACAAGTATGGACGGATCGTCGGCCAGGTTCACCAGGGCTCCTTGGACGTGAACCTGCAGATGGTCAAGGAAGGCTTGGCCTGGTATTACAAGAAGTATTCCAAGTCGGCGGAGTTGGGCAGGGCGGAATCGGTGGTTGGTGATCTAGGAAGAAAAGAGCCAGGCGCAAGGGTGGCCAATAGGCAGACCAAGACATTTGTTGGAGCCCTATGAAGGCTGCAATAAAGGATTTATTTGCGCTTACCGTTTTGGAAGACGCAGTTCCAAGGACTTCCTCAATGACCAAAAGTTGCGCCCTACCCTGGATTTCATTTCTCCTGTTCGGCTGCGGCAAAGATTCCTTGGATCCAAAAAAAGTAATGGAAGACAGCAGGCGAACTACAGCCGAGACCGAGAAAATGATTGAGAAAATCAAAAAATCCCAAGCTGAAATAGAAGCAAAAATGAAGAAGTGAATGTTATATTCTGTGAACGGTCAAGGATCGTATGACTTGGCACGAAAGGGGCTAAATCAGGTAGCCCCATGGGGTGTTGACAAAAGGGGCCGCTCCCCAATTCGGATACGCAAGGTATCCACAGCTTAGCTTGTGGACTTAATTAGTCGTTGGCAACAAACTGGGGGAAAGGTCAACAATGAAGCGCTATCGACTTGAACTGATTCTCGCCGTGACCTTCTTGAGTGTGTTCTTCGCCTACTGCTACTTCGTTAGCCCCGGACCGAAGATGACGAGAAACGAGGTTGCGGAATACGTTGGTAAGATCGAACAGGGCCTTCAGATGCCAGAACCGATGCGGAGCGAGTTCATCGCCCGCGTTCGGGCTTGGGGTGAGGCTGATGACGGTGAGCCGGTCTACATGGTTAACATCCTCCACTTCAACGATCAGGCGGAGATGCACAAAGCGATGTGGCCAGGCCTCGATATCCAGCCGGCAGCCACTGGCACCGCGACTCACGACATCTATTTGGAAGCTGTCAAGCCGTTGATTCTTCCAAAGGGTGTTTGGCCGGCCATCGGGACACGGGCTCAAGGGATGGGAACACTCAACGGAACGAACTTTGTGGGCTTCTTTCCAGGTTTCGACGCGTGGAGCGAGATCAACATCAATCGCTACCGCGATCGTCGCACCGTCCTGCAATTGTTCAGTGATCCCAGCTACCTTGAGGTGATGCCCTACAAAGTGGTAGCACTGAGGCTAATCACTGTCCCGGCCTCGCTACGCTTTCAACTGCCAGATTTGCGGATGGCACTTGGCAGCGTGCTGCTTGTGGTCTTCATGGGCGTTGGTTGGTTGCTCAGTACCCTGCGATCTCGCCGAGAAAGGAATGTTACTGGCAATGTGCGCCCATTTGCATCACCTGGATAAAGGTCGGCGCCACCCCCTGTGTCAACAGGTCTAAGGAGTCAGGGGGCGAACCCCCTGGAAGGGGTGAGACCTCTTGCCCCCTTGCCCTGTTGGCTAAGAGATCAAGAGTACAGAGGGCAACGCTTACCCCATGGTTTTTGTCCCCTTGGCCCTCTGCCCACTGCCCCTTTGGCTACTTTATCCACCAAATAAATAAGTCATAATCCTGTGAGCCCAAATATCCTTTGGGCACTCAGCCACCGGCACTTTCGCTGGTGGTTTTTTTATTCCCCAAAGGAGGTTCCGACCGTGTCTCACACAGTCACCATAAAAACGAAGATCACTGACATCCAAGCTATTCAGTCAGCCTGCCAACGCCTGAAGCTGCCCAAGCCTTCCCAAGGCGAGGTTCGGCTTTTCGACCGTGTCGCCCAAGGTATCGGAGTGCAGTTGGAAGGTTGGCGTTTTCCAGTGTGCATCGAGTCTGACGGCAACTTGCTATACGACAACTTCGGCGGTTTCTGGGGCCTGCCCGAGCAACTCGACCTTTTCCAGCAGGCTTACGCAGTTTGTAAGGCGACGCTCGAAGCCCGCAGGCAAGGGTTTACCTGCCAAGAGTCCGTGATGGCCGATGGCTCGATTCGTTTGAATGTCCTGGTGGAGGCCTAAGCCGTGAAAACCATCACCATCGTTATCGATAAGGCCGGTCAAGTTTCTATGCAAACCAGCGGCTTCGACGGCCAGACCTGCAAGGACGCGACCAGGGCCCTGGAACAGGGGCTGGGCATCGTCCTTTCGGATAAACCCACCTTCGACCAGGGTGCCAGCCATTCCGTGGTTGAGGCCCAGCAGTAACCAAATCCTTTTCCAACAGTTGTTTCCTCAGCCCACTTTGGTGGGCTTTTTTCGTTTAGGGAGGTAATCGGTATGCCGTTCAGTCTTTGGTTCCGCATCTTCGAATACGAGTTCAAACGCCGTACTGGCATCACCTGGTCAGAAGCCAGTGGGGAAATGGATATTTGCCATTCCTATTTCAACAACCGCGTCAGGCCCACCCATGCTGTCCTGGCTGAAATCCAGCACCTGGACTTGGTGGACATGACGCTGGAACCCTGGCTCACGGCGGGCTGAGGGGTAGGGGTTTACGCACGGCGGTGGGCACATGGCCTGCCGCCTTTTGTTTTTTAC
>Ga0255182_1001452_pt1 | contig 12277 bp, 8 predicted proteins | sample Atl_UVDOM_RepA_8_FD_188420 | JGI IMG/M metagenome (GOLD analysis project Ga0255182, IMG submission 188420) | Freshwater microbial communities from Altamaha River, Georgia, United States - Atl_UVDOM_RepA_8d | ecosystem: Environmental > Aquatic > Freshwater > River | place: USA: Georgia | collected... | reverse complement strand
ATGGTGAATTGCTGCTCGAACGTACCGCCGGAATTGTCGGTCGTACGAACCCGGATCGCGTAGCTGCTCTTGGCCTCGAAGTTGGTCGAAGCGTTGATCGACAGCGTGTCGCCGGTGATGGTGAAGGAGGCGTTGTCGGTGCTGCCGGTCCCGGCGACGAGGCTGTAGGTGAAGGTGTTGCCCACGTCGGCATCGGTCGTGGTGAAGGTGCCGATGGTCACGTTGGTGCCCGCGTTCTCGGCAACGGAGTTGGCCGAGAGAGACAACGCCGTGGGGGCGTTGTTGGCGTTGATTGTCAGTGTTTGATTCACCGACGTTCCTGCCGTACCTGTATTGGCACTGGTGCTGGCAAACGTAAACGTACGCGATCCAGTTCCCGCCACGGTGGTTGAAAATCGAACGTTACGAATCAGGTCCTGCACGAACGTGGAGGAGGTCGCCGTTCCGTTCGCCAGATTGCCTGCCACGTCAGCGGTGGCATTGAATGTGAGAGTAAAACCAATCCCGCCCCCCGTTGGACTGCTGCTCAGAGTGCCGATGACGTTGGTCGTAGTTCCGTTGAAGACACTGACATTGGTCCCACTGATGGAGATCCAGCCGCCGGTTCCACCGCTGCCTGTGGCTGTGCCGAAACTGGTCGTGGGCAACGTGACCGAGTCTCCCGCCTGTGAGCCGGTCGGGATGCTCATCGTGATGGTGCCACCCCGGGAAGCGGAAGCCTTCCAGATATCGTTGGCATTTCCCACCGTGGCAGTCGCACTTGGTGCCACTGCAACCGGTGAGGCACCGGACGTCACCGTTGTGGTGGTGCCAGCCGTAAAACTGAATGCCAAAAGCGCCCGGCTTTCGAGGACCTCGGCCGGCGCCAGCCGCGTCATCCGGCGTTGCCGCTTGACCTTGCGAAGATTTCCCGCGGAACTGCGGGAGAAGAGCGAATGAACGTATTGGCGCCAGAAGTTGCGGGTTTGAGTCAACATCAGAGAATCCCCAGGGAAAACAGCCGTTCGTGCCCTGGATCACCCAAGATCCGACAGACCACCCACAACGGCACAGCCAACAAGAACCATGAGCCCGGCGTGCAGTGTTCACCGCATCCCGGAACGAACAGGAATCGCCCAACACCCGGCGGACAAACCCGGAACGCCTGACAATTGATGCAGTCAGGAGCAAAGAGTTTTCACACCGTTGCCCACGGCTGCCTGATTCCCACGCCCAACGCTTGTGGGAAGATTCCGACAACAGCAGGAACTTTTCTTTCACACGCAGACAGCCCTGATTTCTAGCCGGTCACGCATCCCGAGTGATGCGACGACAGAAATTGTCTGTGTGTGATCTCAGACAGCCGCTGGCATATGGCAGGGTCTGGAAATATCCCCACCAATTCACACCGACGACTGCCATGCGCGAACCTGAGGGCACTGAGGCGACAGCCGCCGCACTCCCGGTTCACGCAGTTGACACACCACTCCCTTCCAAAAGCTGTCCGAGAGCTCCCGGAAGATCAGGCTGAGCCCAAAATCAGCCTGAACCGACCCCCTCATTTGCCCAACCCTTTCGGACTACGCAACTCGCCCGACAGGGTCAATGAGAAAGTCTCCAAAAGTTTAACTGCGTCCGAAGCTGAATCAAGCCCCTTCCCCGACAACTTCGCCCGTCCATGGCAAAAAAGATGAATCACACACAAGTCCAAGAATGACTTGGCTCTACATCCATCGTCCGAACCAAAAGGGACAGGCAGATGCGAAAAAATCTGGTTTTTGGGACTCCTTGCAAACGACCCATCAGGGCACCCACAATTTGATGGATCGATCTAAAAAGACTATGGATTGATCAGTCTTGTTCTTGCATTTCTTCTGAAACTCACCTGCGGAAATCCTGAGCGGCGACAACTTCATTTCACGGGACATGCAAAAACTTTTCGTGGGCCACAATCGTTTTTCAACCACGTCCACACTGCGGGATTGTCTCTGGGGGCCAGAACCGACGTGTCGGTTCGCCGACGGTTGGTCACGCTCTCCCTGACACTGCTTCGATGATGTCGCCTGGCCCCCGCTCGTACTGCGTGCCGGGAAAAACCCCAACCCGACAGATTTCAGGTCTGCTGAGGTTTTCGCCAGAAACAGACTCAGGGTGTGCTGCTGGGAATCTGTTCGCCCTGACTGGCCCGGTGCCTGGCGGAGTCGCCATTGTTCCCCTTCCGATCCCCCAGCCCAACGCGTGGTCAACTGCACGGGGGGCGGGACCCAAAAGCGGGGAGGAGTGCCCCCCCTGTCGTCCCCCTGCCCGATCGATTAAGATCATTCGGTCGTCGGACGTGGTGGCGTGTTCAGTGGGGAGGACCGTTTCTCCCCGGTTGGGCTGGGGCCCCACCCCCACTGTCCTCCGTGGAGAGTCGGTCGCTGATGCAGTCGTTGCCCATCGTGGATCTGTCGAGTTCCCCCACCTCTCCCCAGGCCGGGGCGAGTGCCGAACCGGGCACCGCCAAGGGAACCTACGCCTTCGTCAGCCTGGGCTGCCCGAAAAACCTCATCGACAGCGAAAAGATGCTGGGGAGCCTGGCCCTCGACGGCTACGCCCTCGTCTCAGATCCCGCCGGGGCCGACTTCGTCATCGTCAACACCTGCGGGTTCATCGAGAGTTCGCGGGACGAATCGAAGGCGGTCATCCGCGAGATGCTTGACCTGAAACGGCAGGGGCAGACGAAGGGGGTCATCGTTGCCGGTTGCCTCCCCGAGCGGATGGGGGGCACACTGCTGCAGGAACTGCCCGAAGTCGACCATATCGTCGGGGTGTTCGCCCGCGAAGAGATCACGAAGGTCGCCGACCGGCTGGTTGGCGGGGTGCGTGAGCAACGAGAAGTCTTCCGCCCCGCCCCGATCCGAGCGCTCGACGACCGGGCCCGACTGCGGATCACCCCCCGCCACTACGCCTACCTCAAGATCTCGGAAGGGTGCGACCGCACCTGCACCTTCTGCGCCATCCCGAAGATGCGGGGCAAACACGCCACCAAGCCCATGGAAAACGTCGTGGCCGAGGCCCGCGAGCTGGCCGAAGACGGGGTGCGCGAGCTGATTCTCGTGGCCCAGGACACGACCTACTACGGCATGGATCTCTACGGTGAAACCCGCCTGACCCAGCTGCTGAAGGAACTCGAAAAGGTTGACGGAATCGACTGGATCCGCCTGCTGTACCTCTATCCCGAGCACATCCCGGACGAGCTGATCGACACCATCGGGCAGTCGTCGCGGATCATTCCCTACCTCGACATGCCGCTGCAGCACATCAGCGACCCGGTCCTCAAGCGGATGCAGCGGCGGGTCAACCGGAAATCGACCGAGTCGCTCGTGCGCCGGCTGCGCGAGCGGATCGAAAACCTGGTGCTGCGAACCACCTTCATCGTCGGCTTCCCGGGGGAGACCGACAGCCAGTTTGCCGAGCTGAAGGACTTTGTCGCCGAGTCGCGTTTCGAACGGATGGGGGTCTTTCCCTATTCGCTCGAACCGGGCACCCCGGCCGTCAAACTCGAGGGTCATCTTCCCGATGAGGTCAAGCAGGCCCGGCAGGAAGAGCTGATGCTGCTGCAGCAGGAAATCGCTTTCGCACATGGCGATTCGCTGGTGGGCTACGAACTCGACGTGCTGCTGGATGCCCAGATCGACGACAACACCTGGGTGGGACGGACCTTCGCCGACGCCCCCGAGATCGACGGCCAGGTGTTTGTCGAGGGAGCCAACCTGGAAGTCGGATCATTCGTGCCCGTGCAGATCGAGGCCCGGCAGGATTATGATCTGGTCGGGGTGGCGGTGGACGACGAAGACGAGGCGGATGCGGTGGAGGGGTGACCGCCGCCCGGCACGTATTCCGGTCCCCGGCCGCCCCGCACTCCTCCTGAGTCGTTGACTTCTCTTTCCTGTATTGGTCCGCCGTGTCACCCCCGCCAGCCTCTGTCGAACCGAAGTCCAAGACCCGTGAGGGGGCGAGTGAAGCGACGGCCTGGCATCGCCAGTGGAACATCGCCAACCAGATCACCCTGTCACGGCTGGTACTGACGGTCGCCTGCCTGGCCCTGATTGGGGCCCGGCAGTGGGGCTGGGGGGCCCTGGTATTCTTCATCGCGGCCAGCACCGATTTCGTCGATGGCTACATCGCCCGGAAATACGGCCTGGTGACGGTGCTGGGGCGGGTGCTCGATCCGCTGGTCGACAAGATGCTGGTGGGGGGGGCGTTCATCTTCCTGGGGGCGGTTCCCGAAGCACAGGTCTCTCCCTGGGTGGCGGTGATCGTGATTGGGCGCGAGCTGTTCATCACCAGCCTGCGGGGCCTGCTGGAGGCGGCGGGAAAAGACTTCTCGGCCGCCTGGAGCGGAAAGGTGAAGATGGTGCTGCAGTGCGCGGCTGTGGTCGCGGTCCTGCTGGAACTGGCGACAGCCCCTCCGGCTGACTGGCCGCAGGCTCATCCGGTCTTCCACTGGCTGAAGGTGATACTGGTCTGGGGAGCGGTCATCAGCACGCTCTCGAGCGCGTGGGTTTACATTGAGCGGGCGGCAAAACTGCTGCGTCCGCAGGACGAACCGTGATTCTGCCAGGAACCTGACTCATCATGTTGTGCATTGCTGTCGCTCCCGAATCACGCCGCCTGGGAAAGGTGGACCTGTTCAACGCCGCCGGGCTCTGCGACCTGATCGAGCTGCGGCTCGACCGGCTCGGTAAGGAGCCCGACCTGAAGGAGATGCTCGACGGGATCTCGAAGCCGGTGCTGATCTCGTGCCGTCGGCAGTCGGATGGGGGAGCCTGGACCGACAGTGAGGAAGACCGGCTCGTGCAGTTGCGGACGGCGATCATCGCCAACCCGGCCTATATCGAGCTCGAGCTGGACATTGCGGGGAAGATTCCCCGGTTTGGCGCCGTCAAGCGGGTGATCAGCCACACGTCACTCGACAAGCCACTGACGAATGTCGAGGCCTTGATCGACCAGGCGAAGCAGGTGAATGCCGACGTGGTGAAATTCGTCGCACCGACCCCGACCCTTGACGCCGCGTGGCCACTGCTGGCGTCGGTCGCGAAGAAACGTGACCTGCCGGTGGTGGGGATGGGCCTGGGGCGGGAAGGGGTGATGTTCTCGCTGCTGGGGCAGAAGTACGGGGCACCGTGGGTGTACGCGGCGCTGGAGAAGGGACTCGAGGCGTTTCCCGGACAACCGACGGTCACCGAGATGGACGAGGTGTTTCACTACCGCGAGATCAATCCGCAGACACGGTTTGTGGCGGTGGCGGGGTTTGGCCCGGCCGAGAGCACGACCGTGCGGGCGTTCAACACCGCCTTCGCCGCCCAGGGGCTCAACGTCCGCTGCCTGCCGCTGGAGATTGGCATTTCGGGCAAGGCGCAGCAGATGCTCGACAACCTGCACATCAACCTGGTGGTGTGCAATCCGGCACTGGCCGAGCGGTCGCTCAATCTGGCCGAAACGGTCGAAGAGTCAGCCCGCAAGGCGCAGTATGCCGACCTGCTGGTCAAGCAGGGAGAGGGCTGGCAGGCGTTCAACACCGGGTGGAAGAGCGTGCTGCGGGTGCTGGAGGCGGGGCTGGGGTCCCGCAGTGCCGACGAACGCCCGCTCGACCGGCGGAACGTGTTGATCATCGGCACGGGGGGTTTGGCGAAGAGCGTGGCGGCGGGGGTGCAGCGCCGGCAGGGGCTGCTGAGCGTGACGGGGGCCGACGATGCCGAGGCCCGCCAGTTCGCCCAGCTCAACAACGCCCGGTACATCCCGGTCGCCAATCTTTACGACACGCTGTGCGACGTGGTGGTGCTGGCCGAGGCGCAGCGGTTCGACGCGATGACTGGCCTTTCAAGCGGCAGCGGGCTGAAGTTGAACCCCGCCTTTTTGCGTCCAAACATGCACGTGATCGACCTCACGCAGCTCGTGGGCGAAAGCCCGCTGGCCCGTGAGGCCCGTGTACGGGGCTGCAAGGTCGTTCCTGGCGAGGCAGTTTTCGCCGACATGATCAGCCAGACCTACAAGGCGATCTCCGGGAAGGAACTCTCCCCCGCCCTCATCGACCAGGCGCTCGCCGCCGAACGCCCGCTGGACGTCACGGCAGAGTAGAGCGGTCGCGTTGGGACGGTCACGGATCATCGCCGAACAGGTGACGGGCGGGCGCGGACCAGGTCGGCAGGATTTGCGAAGGCCCGCGGCCGGGTGAGGCGAGCTGGGAGGGAAGTCGTGTCCGAACGGCACGGCATCATTCTTCACGGGACGTTGTGAATACGATCCTGGCGGCATCCACCTCGGGCTGCCGCGTTGTCTTCGAATCAATTGGCTACCAGAGCCCGGGGTTGGCCCGCATGGCGGAAAACAGACAACGTCGTCCCCGGTTGCGGCGAATGTTGGTCATACGTTTTTCGCGCGATTCAGGCCCAACGCGGGAGCCTGGTAGACAACTCCTTCAGAGTTGGGTCGATGGTGGGGGGGACGGTCACCTGGGGTAGCCGGCGCTGCGCTCTGGCAACCCCAGGCTATGGTAGAAATCCCCTCCGGGGATTCGTACGTGGATACCCGTACTTGATTGGTCATGCGGATATCGCGCGCCAGAGTCTCTGAGGGTCGTTCTTTTGCAGACTCTGAATCAGCCGTGGGGGGTTGATTCGACCCGATCGATATCGAACACCGTGTGATCCCGACCTGGTTCCATCGTCAACCACCTTCGGTCACCTGGGGTAGCCGACGCTGCGCTGTGGCAACCCCAGGCTATGGTAGAAATCCCCTTCAGGGATTCGTACGTGGCAACTCGTTTGCAGGGATGCGTACGTGGCGGCCTTTTTTCAGGGATTCGTACTTGCCGACCCGTTTTCGAAATTCGACGAGGGGGCCCGCTGGTGTTGGGCCATGCGGACATCGAACCGTGCCGGCCTGCACATCTCCCCATGCGGCCCGGCAACGCACATCATCCGTCCCCAATTGCGGCAACGAATGAGAGTATTCCACACACCCCGACGGTCCCCGATTTCGGCGACGGACGGTGCGAACCGGGGTTGTTCGGGGAAGTTCCCGACAACAACGCTCCCGCCCATGGGACCGACGGGTGACGACTACGCCGGATTCTTCATCGGGTCGGCCGGGGCCTGTTCTTCACGCATCCAATACCACGCGAGAATCAGCGCTCCGCCGGTGATCGCCATGTCGGCCACATTGAAGATGCCGGTCCGCACGGGGCCGAGGCCGAGGTTCATGAAATCGGTCACCTTCCCATCGTTCGTGACCCGGTCAATCATGTTGCCGATCCCGCCGGCGAGAATGCCCACCCCGGCGATGAACCGGCCCAGGGGCATACGCCAGTGCCAGACGAGAACCCCGGCCAATCCCACGAGGAAGATCCCGTTGAGCACGGTCAGCAGCCAGAACCGGGCGTTTTCGGACCAGGTCCCCGCCATCCCCAGGAAGGCCCCGGTGTTGTAGGCGAGTTGCAGGCGCACGGTGTCGTTGAGGTACGTCCACGGCTCCACCGGCAGGTTTCGGACTGCCAGCACCTTGGTCCACTGGTCGAGCCCGACCGTCGCGAGAGTGATCAGCGCAAACCAACCCCACCGCGAACCAGCCGTGGGAACGGTCAACGCCGGCTTCAGGCGGGGTCCTTCGGTGACAGTGGTCACGGGAGTGGGCATGGTGCGGTGGGGGCTCGTGGCAGACGACGAATGAGAGGGCGACACCGGCGAAGAGTTCATCACGAGTTCCTTGTCCAGTGGATGCTCAATCCAGTGCACGACATGTCGGGGGAGATTTCAACCAGAGAACGTGACCAGGAATTCAGGTCAGCCAGTCCCCTTGTCGCGAAAGACGAAATACACCGCCCCCACGAGGCACAGGGCGGCCCAGAGGAAATCACGCCGCAACGGCTGACCCATGTAGAGCACCGAGAACGGCACAAACACCGACAGGGTGATGACCTCCTGGAGGATCTTCAACTGCGCCAGCGAGAGTTGCTGGTAGCCGATGCGGTTCGCGGGAACCTGCAGCAGGTACTCGAACAGGGCGATGCCCCAACTGGCGAGTGCCGCAAACCACCACGGCTTCGCCTTCAGATCCCGCAGGTGGGCGTACCACGCGAACGTCATGAAGACGTTCGACATCAGCAGCAGCCCGATGGTCTGCATCGCCGCGGGCATCTCCCGGTTCCTTCCTGTTCGTCCTCGAGTTCACATTCTCCCCGAGTCCAGTCCGGGGATTCGGAACGGGTTGTAGCACAAACCGCCAGACCGGGTTGAGACGAGTTTCATCCCGATTTTTCAGCGGTTTTCGCTCGCGGTCTTCCCGGGCCGGTGACCCTGGGGACGTTTCAGCGGGGCAGGCCCAGCAGCCAGGTGTAGACCGTGTCACCGATCTGGCGGTATCCGGCCGGGTCGGGGTGGACCCCATTGTTCTGAAACACCCCCTGCTCTTCGGTCTGGGCGTTGAACGGGGCGCGGGACGTGGGGTAGTTGTGACGGCAGTCGAGTTCGGCCTGCGTGGGAATCAGCCGGACCCGTCCCCCCGGCCAGTTCGCATAGTGGGCCGTCATCCGTTCCACAAGCCGGTGTTGATTGCGGCGATACTGCCAGCGGGTCTGTGACGATCCGTAGTTCGATCCGAACGCATCCTGGCTGGCGGCGGGAGGAACCGGCAACAGCACTCCGATGATGGCCTGGGGAGCCGCCCGTTCGCACTCGCGCACCAGCAGGTCGAAGTGCTTCAGCATGCGGTCGATACTGGCCTCGATCGTTCCTTCGGTATCGGGATAGATGTCGTTGGGTCCCAGGAACAGGCAGACGATGTCGGGGGCCCGCCCTTCGTTCTCATCGCGGAAGTACTGGGTGAAATCGAGCGTGTGGGCCCCCTGCCCGTTCTTGTAGAGGAACGGGCTGGCGCGACCGGCGTAGTCCCCCGAACGGGGCGTTCCCTGGGCGTGTGTCGCAAACCGGACCGCCGTCCAGCCGCCGTATCCTTCGTGGCGGACTTCCGGCGGGGCCCCGGCCGGTGTGTGCGAACCGATCAGCTGCAGCCGGGGCTGCTGGTCACCCCGCGCCCGATCGAGCACCTGGCGGGGGTACAGCGACGCATGCGTGAGGCTGTCACCAATGAAGAGCAGCGTCAGTTCGCGGCCGGCGGCCGCTTCAGCGGGCCAGACACGCAGCGTGCTGCGGGCCCGTCCCAGCAGCGTGTCCTGCTCGTCGCGCACTTCCAGCAACAGCGGGTGCTCGCCCACGTCGCCAGCGGCAGGAGTCAACGACCATCGCAGGGCCCATTGCCGTCCTTTGGAACACTGCACATCAAACGCATACTGCTCGGGGAATGTGGCCAGCACCAGGTTGTCGAAGTAGAGACTCGTTTCCACCCCGACGACCGCATCGATGACCGGAGGCAACTGCAGCCGCAGCCGGCCGGGAAAGCTCGCCGGGGCCGGCAGCGTGTCGGCCACCCGGTCGTGCCGGATGTGTCGGCCAAGCCCCGGCACTGTCACGGGCAATTGTGCCGCGACGAGCGCCGCCATCACCCGGGCCCCGACCCGGCTGAAGTGCGTCCGGTCGTCGGCCGAGGGGGAATAGCCGGTGGTCGCGACATCACCCAGCGCCTCAAACAGGGCGAGGCTGTGGGCATGCAGGTCGATCAGCGGGATCTGCTCTTCCCGGGAGACAACCTGCATCGCCTCGACCCAGGGAGCCAACGTGCTGACCGCCCGCCCCGCTTCAAACGTCCGGCGGGCGACCGGGGTCACGAGGACCGGCTGGATCTGCTTCTCGCGTGCCTCCCGCACATAGCTGCGCAGATGATCGCGGAAACCGGTCTCGGGATCGGTCGAACGGTCTCCTTTCCCAGGCTGGTCATTGTGACCGAACTGGATGAAGACATAGTCCGGCCGGGCCTCGAGAATGGGGGCCCACCGCTCCTCGGCCCGAAAGCTCTTCGAACTGCGTCCCGAGACCGCCTGATTCGAGACCGTGACACGGTCATCGAAATACTCGGCCAGCACCTGACCCCACCCGGTGAGCTGCGGCGAGTTCTGGGGAGGGGGATCGTACGTGGCGACCGTGGAGTCGCCGACCAGGGTGATCGAGATCGCTCCCGGGCGAGGGGCCTCGGCACTCCAGGCAACCGCCGGTCCGAGAAGAAGGGCCGTCACCAACCCGGCCAGCCAGCCGCGTCGCGTGTGAATCATGGAACAGTTCCTGGAAAGGCTGGAAGAGGAAAGGAGCAACGGTGACGGCACAATGGTCACGAACTCACATTCGCGGCAGACGATTCGGCCAGGGCGAGCGCGAGCGAGAGGGAGTTGAGGCGGGTCTCCACCGTGTCGGAGCGTGACATGAAGACGACCGGACAGCCGGCACCCGCGAGCACCCCGCCAAACTGGCAGCGTGCCGTGTACATGATCGCCTTGACCGTAAGGTTGGCCGAGAGGAGATCGGGAAAGACCAGAGCCTCGGCTGCCCCCACCACCTCGCCGGCGATCTGTTTCTTTTCACCCGCGTCGGCGGCATAAGCGAGATCGAACGAGAGTGGCCCCTGGACGTGGGCCGGGCCGAAGTCGCCTGCGGCGGCCTGTCGGCAAAGCTCGGCAATGTCGACCGTTTCGGGCATGGCCGGGTTGAACTTCTCGGTCGCCGCGACCAGGGCCACCTGGGGAGTCGTCAACCCCAATCCCCGGGCCACCCCCAATGTGTGGGTGAGAATCTCTCCCTTCTGCTTCAGGTTGGGTCGAATCGTGACCCCGGTATCCGCCAGCAGGAACCGCCGCTGCTGGTCGAGGATTTCCATCAGTACGACCTGGCAGATGGTCCGTCCGCGCCGCAGTCCGTATCGGGGATCGAACAGGGCCCGGACGAGCGACGGCGTATCGATCTGTCCCTTCATCAGGATCGCCGCGTGCCCCTGCGCAATCCCGGCGGCGGCCGCCTCGGCCGGCTCATCGCTGGCGACCACCTGAAAGGGGGTCAGGTCGACCTCCGCCTGTCGGGCGGCCCGGGCAATCGCGTCGGGATCTCCCGTGACGAGCGGCCGGACCCAGCCGCGCTGGGCGGCCAGCGCGAGCGCCTGCAGCACGGTGACGTCGGCACCGCCGGCGGCGGCGACACCGACGCGCGGTTGGTTGTGACTGGCTCGCTGGGCCAACTCGGTGAATCCAGGCAGAGGCATGGCTACGGCGTGCTCCAGCGCGGCGGCCGCTTCTCGAGAAACGCCGCGATCCCTTCCTGGGCCTCGGGCTGCAGGGAATTGGCAGTGATGATCTCGACCGCCTCCCCATACGCGGTGACCTCGTCGAGTTCCTGCTGCCGATAGAACGCCTGCTTGCCGAGGGTGACCACCTGCGGGCTCGCGCGGGCGATCTGGCCGGCGAGTTCGGCCACTGTCGCCTCGAGTTGCCCGGGAGCCACGACGCGGTTGACGAGACCGGCGGCCAGGGCCCGGTCGGCCGAGATTGGCTCGGCGGTCAGCAGCATTTCCATGGCCACCTTGGGAGGGATGGCCCGTACCAGCGGGACCATCGGTGTCGTGCAGAACAGGCCGATCTTCAAACCGGGGGCGGCGAATCGGGCCTCGCGTGAGGCGACCGCCAGATCGCAGGTGGCGACCAACTGGCAGCCGGCGGCGGTGGCCATCCCCTGTACGCAGGCGATCACCGGCTGGGGAAGCCGGCGGATCTTGAGCATCATCGCGGCACACTCGCTGAAGAGGGCGCGGTATTCCGTCTCGTCGCGTCCCACCATTTGCGAGAGATCATGTCCCGAGCAAAAGACCTTGCCAGCCGCCGCCAGCACGACGACGCGGGCGGTGGTGTTGGCGGCGATTGCATCCAGAGCCCCGGCCAGAGCCGCGATGACCGGTCGTCCGAGGGGGTTTCGCCGATCGGGCAGATTGAGGGTCAGCCGGACAATCGGCCCGGTCTGATCGATGAGGACAGGCGACTCGGGAGAGTTCATCGTGGGGAAGAAACCGGGTGTCAGGTCAAGCGGTGTTCGCTCTCGGCCCGATCGTATCCCTCGGCCAATGCGGCGCACAGGGGACGAGGAAAAAGTCGATCGACTCTCCGAGTCGATGGCGGTCGACTCGCCCGACAACACACGCCGGCACTCGATCGGCCAGTTGGCGTTCTCGGCGGCAGCGGTCCTGAAAACAGACAACGCCACGGGGAGACATCTCACCCGTGGCGTTGTGGAATCGGTTTCGGGGCGGGAGGCCCCGGTCGAGCGCCGAATTACTTCTGTGCTTCGGGCTGTTGCAGCCGTACGAGCAGCACGGGCTGGCTGTC